>Ga0209068_10000572_pt1 | contig 19856 bp, 31 predicted proteins | sample ColStrG_CSR_2012_FD_187200 | JGI IMG/M metagenome (GOLD analysis project Ga0209068, IMG submission 187200) | Freshwater sediment microbial communities in response to fracking from Pennsylvania, USA - Cold Stream Run_MetaG_CSR_2012 (SPAdes)... | ecosystem: Environmental > Aquatic > Freshwater >... | reverse complement strand
GTGATTGTTGGTGACCACGAGGCCGCTCACGTCCACCAGCACTCCGGAGCCGAGCGAACGCTGCACCTGCTCGCCGCCGGGCGCGCCGAAGAACCGCCGAAAGATCGGGTCCTCGAGCAGGGGATTTTGCGCCGCCACCGTCTTGGCCGCGTAGACATTGACCACGGTGGGGGCGGCGCGCTGAACCACGGGTGCATAGGAGAGCCGGATTTCGTTCAGCGAGCTCGGCACGCGGCGTTCTTGGGCGGGCGCCGCGGACGGCAACGAGGACAACGACAGCAGCATGAAGGCGAGCGCGACGAGCGGATTGAGGCGCGGCGTCATGGACCGAATCCTGATGAGCGAGACCCCCACATATAGACGCAACTCCACGGCAATTGAAGGGCGGCAGCGGGCGCCCCGAGCAACAACGATCCATCGACGACGAGCCGCCCGGGGATCGAGCTTGATGGCGACCGGCACCGCAGCGCCGGAAAAAAAAGCGGTGCCCGGAAAATACCTGGGCACCAGAAACCAAAAGAAAGTCGCGGGCGCCGGCGAAAGCCTAAGTGCGACGGCCCGGCAGCGGCCCAGGCATCACGCCGCCACGGGGGCTTCCTGCTCGGCTCTCTTCTCGGGCGTCGGGCCGGAATCCAGGCCCTTGGCGGCTTCATCGCGATCCACGAACTCGATCACCGCGACCGGCGCCGAATCGCCGTATCGAAAGCCCGCCTTGAGGACGCGCGTATAGCCGCCGTTGCGGTCCTTGTAGCGCGGACCCAGCACCTCGAAGAGCTTCTTGACCATGGCGATGTCGCGGATTTTCGCCACCGCCTGCCGGCGCGCATGCAGGTCGCCGCGCTTGCCGAGGGTGACGAGCTTCTCGACCACCGGACGCAGATCCTTGGCCTTGGGCAGCGTGGTCACGATCTGCTCATGCTTGATCAGCGCGGCCGCCATGTTGGCAAACATGGCCCGGCGATGCTCGGCCGTGCGGTTGAGTTTCCTATGAGCCTTGCCGTGACGCATCGCCTCGCTCCCTCTCCGTACCGTCTCTTCTTACGTACCGACCAGTCCCTGCCGACGTTTCCGTAGCGCCCGCGTCATTCCGGCCGAGCGCCGGCCGGAATGCTGCCGCGCAGATCAGTAGTGGTCCTCGAAGCGCTTCGCCAGCTCCTCGATATTTTCCGGCGGCCAGCCCGGCACTTCCATGCCGAGATGAAGCCCCATCTGGGCGAGCACTTCCTTGATCTCGTTGAGCGACTTGCGCCCGAAATTGGGCGTGCGCAGCATCTCGGCTTCCGACTTCTGCACGAGATCGCCGATATAGACGATGTTGTCGTTCTTGAGACAATTGGCCGAGCGCACCGACAGCTCGAGCTCGTCCACCTTCTTGAGGAAGGCCGGATTGAAGGCCAGGTCCGGAATGACTTCCGCCACCTGCTCTTTCCGCGGCTCCTCGAAATTGACGAAGACGTTGAGCTGATCCTGCAGGATGCGCGCCGCATAGGCGAGCGCGTCGTCCGGCGTGACCGCGCCATTGGTCTCGATCGTGAGGGTGAGCTTGTCGTAGTCGAGGATCTGGCCCTCGCGGGTGTTCTCGACCTTGTAGGAGACCTTGCGCACCGGCGAAAAGAGGCTGTCGACCGGAATGAGGCCGATGGGCGCGTCTTCCGGACGGTTGCGCTCGGTCGGCACGTAGCCCTTGCCGGTATTGACCGTGAACTCCATCCGGATCTCGGCCCCCTCGTCGAGGGTGCACAGAACCAGATCCGGATTGAGCACGACGACGTCGCCGACGGTCTGAATGTCGCCGGCGGTGACAGTGCCGGGGCCCTGCTTCTTCACCACCATGCGCTTGGGACCTTCGCCCTGCATCCTGATGGCGATGTCCTTGATGTTGAGCACGATGTCGGTCACATCCTCGCGCACGCCTGGAATCGAGGAGAACTCGTGCAGCACGCCATCGATGTGCACCGACTGCACGGCGGCGCCCTGCAGCGACGACAGCAGAATGCGTCTGAGGGCGTTGCCCAGCGTCACGCCGAAGCCGCGCTCCAGCGGTTCGGCGACGACCGTCGCCTCGCGCTTGGGATCGGTGCCGGCGGCCACCTGCAGCTTATTGGGTCGAATCAGTTCCTGCCAATTCTTCTGGATCGTCACGTTGTCACCCATCACGTTGAGCGGCGCGGCCCTGTTTCGCGCATCCCACTCCGCCCAGTGGGAAGATTCGGCGGCGACGGACTCGTCGTCTGTCCGGCGGATGAGAGTATTATCGGTCATACGCGGCGCCTCTTGCGGGGACGGCAGCCGTTGTGCGGGATCGGCGTCACGTCCCTGATCGAGGTGATGGTGAAGCCGGCGGACTGCAACGACCGCAACGCCGATTCACGACCCGAGCCCGGCCCCGCCACCTCGACCTCGAGGGTGCGCATGCCGTGCTCCTGCGCCTTCTTGGCGGCATCCTCGGCCGCTACCTGCGCCGCATAGGGCGTCGACTTGCGCGAGCCCTTGAAGCCCATCGTGCCGGCGGATGACCACGCAATCGTGTTGCCCTGAGCGTCCGTAATGGTGATCATCGTATTGTTGAACGTGGCGTTCACATGCGCGACCCCGGACGCGATGTTCTTGCGCTCGCGCTTGCGGACGCGGGTAGCTTCCTTGCCCATTCTCGATTCCTTTCGCGGCCCGGCGCCGACCTGGCGGAGCCCATCACCCGGTCTCGGATCGACCCGAGATCGACATTTCGTTGCGCTTGCCGGCGACAGGCCGGCTTGCGCGGTAGGGATTGCCTGTTCCCAGGAAAGCTACTTCTTCTTGCCGGCGATCGCCTTGGCCGGGCCCTTGCGGGTGCGGGCATTGGTATGGGTGCGCTGGCCGCGCACAGGTAGACTACGGCGATGCCGCAACCCCCGGTAGCAGCCAAGGTCCATGAGTCGCTTGATGTTCATGGAGGTCTCGCGCCGCAGATCGCCCTCCACAATATAGTCACGATCGATCATTTCGCGAATCTGCAACACTTCCTGATCGGTCAGCTGGGCCACCCTCCGGGCCTCAGGAATCCCGACTTTCGTCATGATTTCACTGGCCTTTTTGGGTCCGATCCCATGGATATATTGCAATGCGATGACCACGCGCTTGTTGGTCGGGATATTGACGCCGGCGATGCGGGCCACGGTCTCTACTCCTGCTGCCGGCTCCAGAAATCGGCCGGCGGATTGTGATTTTCCAGTCCTTGGAAGGGGTTAGCCGAAAGCCATAACACGACACCCTCCCCGGTTTTCGGGGCCCGGCATCGTTTTAACGTCTCAGACTGGATGCTGGGCTTTTAAAGGATTTAAATGCCTCTCGTCAACCTCGGCGCGATTTGGTTTTGCGCAGCGTCGTCTTGCCGCGGGGGACAACCTTGCGGCCGGGTTTTGCTGCGGCCGAAACGCGGCCTGATCGCGCCGCGGCAGGCTTTTTTCGCCCTCCTCCTTTTGTCGGTACCGTCCGCTTCCCAGCCGCGGCCTTGGCCTTGGCGCTCGCCTTCTTGCGCGTCGCCTTCTTCGCCGGAGGGGCGTCGAGCAGCCGATCGATGGCGCTCGCCACTTCCGCTATCGGGGCCATGCCGTTGACCGACTTCAACGCGCCCTGCCAGTGATAGTAATCGACCAGCGGCGCGGTCTGCTCGCGATAGGCCTCGATTCGCGTGCGCAGGACATCGGGATTGTCGTCGGGCCGCAATGCCGCCCCCGAGGCCTTCGCCTCCGCCACCCGATTGGCGATCCGCTTGTGCAGGATGTTGGCATCCACCTTGAGCTCGATCACCCCGTCGAGCTTCATCCCCTTGGCGGTGAGCATGCGGTCGAGCGCCACCGCCTGCGGTACCGTGCGCGGAAAGCCGTCGAGAATGAAACCCTTCTTGGCGTCGGGCTGATCGATGCGGTCAGCCACGATCGCCACCACCACGTCATCGGGAACCAGCTCGCCGCGCGCCATGATGTCCTTGGCGCGCTGGCCGATCGGCGTGCCGGCCGCCACGGCGGCGCGCAACATGTCGCCGGTGGAGAGCTGTACGATACCGTGCTTTTTTACCAGACGCTGCGCTTGCGTGCCCTTCCCCGCCCCCGGCGGGCCGAGCAGGATCAGCCTCATCTCCTCCGCCCCCTCAGCTTTGAACGTTTGATCAGGCCTTCATATTGATGCGCCAGCAGGTAGCCTTGTATCTGCGCCACCGTATCCATGGTCACGCTGACCACGATCAGCAGGGATGTTCCGCCGAAATAGAACAGGCCGGGCTGATAGTAGGTCAGGATTTCAGGGCAAATACAGACCAGCGCCAGATACCCGGCGCCGATGCAGGTGATGCGTGACAGCACATAGTCGATGTATTCCGCCGTGCGCTCGCCCGGCCGGATGCCGGGAATGAAGCCGCCGTGCTTCTTGAGATTGTCTGCCGTCTCCGTCGGATTGAACACGATTGCCGTATAGAAAAAGGCGAAGAACACGATGAGGCCGATATAGAAAACCAGGAACAGCGGCCGTCCGTGGCCGAGTTGGGACGTGATGGTGATGAACCAGTCCGGGCCCCCGCCGGCGTTGAAGTTCGCGACCGTGGCCGGCAGCAACAGCAGCGAGGAGGCGAAGATCGGCGGGATCACGCCCGAGGTGTTGAGCTTGAGCGGCAGATGCGAGGACTGCCCCTCGAACATGCGATTGCCGACCTGCCGCTTGGGATACTGAATCAAAAGCCGGCGCTGCGCCCGCTCCATGAACACGATGAAGGTGATGACGGCGACCGCCACCACCAGGATGGCGAGAATGAGCAGGCCCGAAAGCGCCCCCTGGCGTCCGAGCTCGAGGGTTTGCGCGATCGCGGAAGGCAGCTCCGCCACGATGCCCGACATGATGATCAGCGAGGTGCCGTTGCCGATGCCGCGCGCCGTCACCTGCTCGCCGAGCCACATCAGGAAGATGGTGCCGCCGGAGAGGGTGATCATCGTCGAGATGATGAACATCGGGCCGGGATCGCTGACCACATTGCCGGAACCCTGCAGGCCGACCGCGATGCCATAGGACTGGAAGGCCGCCAGTAGCACGGTCAGGTAGCGCGTGTACTGGTTCATGGTCTTGCGACCCGATTCGCCCTCCTTCTTGAGCTGCTCGAGGGTGGGCGATACCGTCGTCATCAGCTGGATGATGATGGAGGCCGAGATGTAGGGCATGATGTTCAAGGCGAAGATCGCCATGCGGTGAATACCGCCGCCCGAGAACATGTTGAACATGCCCAGGATACCGCCGGCCTGGGTGCGGAAAACCTGCTCCCAGATGTTCGGATCGATGCCGGGCAGCGGAATATAGGTGCCCAGCCGATAGACCAGGAGCGCCCCCAATGTGAACCAGATGCGCTTCTTCAGCTCCTCGGCTTTGGCCAGCGCCGAGAAATTGAGATTGGCTGCAAGTTGTTCCGCTGCTGAGGCCATGGTCCTGAAGCTCCGCTTGCCGCCCCCTGACGGTTTCCGACCTATATAGGGATCAGGCCGCCTGTTCGCCCGCCTCGCGCGCCGGTGCCAGGATCGTGACCGAGCCGCCGGCCTTTTCCACAGCCGCAATCGCGGATTTGGACGCACCCCACACCGACAATGCGACCTTGGCCTTGAGCTCGCCCATGCCGAGAACCCGTACTCCGGCCTTGGCGCGCCTGAGCACGCCAGCCTTGATCAGCGCCGCGCTATCGACCGTGGCATTGGGGTCGAGCTTGCCGGCATCGATCGCCGCCTGGATGCGGCCCAGATTGACCTCGTTCAGCTTCGGCGCGAACGGGGTGTTCTTGAACCCGCGCTTGGGCAGGCGCCGGTGCAGCGGCATCTGGCCGCCCTCGAAGCCCTTGATGCGCACGCCCGAGCGCGCCGTCTGGCCCTTGCCGCCACGGCCGCCGGTCTTGCCGGTGCCGGAACCGATGCCGCGGCCGATGCGCGAACGCTTCTTGCGCGCGCCCGGCCGGTCTGAAAGTTCGTGCAGCTTCATCGCCTGATCCTCGTTGTCTTCATGGTCACGCCCGGCGGCCGGGTTGGGCCTGCGGCCGGTGTGAACCACCGGCCGGGCATGACGCGAATTGCTATTTTTCCGCGCCGACCACGCGCACAAGGTGCTGGATCTTCGCGATCATGCCGCGGGTCTGCGGCGTGTCGGGAACCTCGGCGGTGCGGCCGATCCGGTTGAGCTTGAGCCCGATCAGGGTCTCGCGCTGAGAATGGTGCCGGCGAATCGGGCTGCCGGTCTGCTGGATCGTGATGACCTTGGCGGATTTGCTCATGTCGGCCTCCCGGCTCGGGTCTCCAGAGGATTACTCGGCGACCTGTTCGGCATCGCCCTCGCGGCGGCGCGATTGCAGGGTCGATACTTTGATGTTGCGCCGTGCGGCGACCGAACGCGGCGAATCCTGCCGCTTGAGTGCATCGAAGGTCGCGCGCACCATATTGTAGGGGTTGGACGACCCCATCGATTTCGCCACCACGTCCTGCATGCCGAGCGTCTCGAACACGGCGCGCATCGGACCGCCGGCGATGATGCCGGTGCCGGGAGGCGCCGCCCGCAGAAAGACCTTGCCGGCACCATGGCGCCCGGCCACGTCGTGATGCAGCGTGCGGCCTTCGCGCAGCGGCACCCGGATGAGGCTGCGCTTGGCGGCTTCCGTCGCCTTGCGGATCGCCTCGGGCACCTCGCGCGCCTTGCCGTGGCCGAAACCGACCCGCCCCTTCTCGTCGCCGACGATGACGAGCGCGGCGAATCCGAACCGCCGACCGCCCTTCACCACCTTGGCCACGCGATTGATATGGACAAGCTTGTCGGTGAATTCGCTGTCTTCCCGCTCGCGTTCACGTGCCATGAGGATGTTCCATTCGATGTTCCGTTTCGCGTGGGGCTGCGCCCGCGCGTGTCCGCTAGAATTTGAGGCCGCCCTCGCGAGCCGCCTCCGCAAGCGCCTTGACGCGACCGTGATACCGATAGCCGCCGCGGTCGAAGATCACATCCGTGATGCCCTTGCCGAGCGCCCGCTCGGCGACCAGCTTGCCGACCGCCTTGGCCGCACCGACATCGGCGCCGGTCTTGATGCTTCCGCGCATCTCCTTCTCGATCGACGAGGCGGCCGCCAGCGTCTGGCCTTTTTCATCGTCGATGATCTGGGCGTAGATGTGCTGGGAGGAGCGGAATATCGAAAGCCGCGCGCGGCTGCCGGCGGCGCGCTTGATGGTTCGGCGCACCCGTGCCGTCCGCCGCTCACCCCGGTCCTTGACTGTCGCCATCGTCGGCTCCTATCGCCTTTCCTGCGTAACTCTATGCCCTGCAAACGCAGGGTCGTCCTGCCAGCAGAGTTGCGACTACTTCTTCTTGCCCTGCTTGCGGAAGATGAACTCGCCAGCGTATTTGATGCCCTTGCCCTTGTAGGGTTCGGGCGGCCGGTAATCGCGGATATTGGCCGCGACCTGGCCGACCTTCTGCTTGTCGATGCCCGTCACCACGATCTCGGTCGGCTTCGGCGTAACGATCGTGATGCCGTCGGGAATCGCATGGACGATGTCGTGGCTGTAGCCGAGCGCGATCTGCAGGTTCTTGCCCTGCACGCTCGCCCGATAGCCCACGCCGGTGATCTCGAGCCGCCGCTCGAAGCCCTTGCTGACGCCGGTCATCAAATTGGCGACCAGCGCACGCGAGGTTCCCCACAGCGCGCGCGCCAGCTTGGTCTCGTTGCGCGGATCGACCTGGATTCCGCCGGCCTCGACCTTGGCGCCGACGTCGCCGTGCAGCACGAGCTGAACGGCGCCCTTGGGGCCCTTCACCTTGACGGTTTGGCCCTCGACATTGGCGGTAACCCCCGCCGGAATGGCGACCACTTTTTTTCCGATTCGAGACATAGCTCTAACCCGTTTGCATCATTTCAAGTTCACGGCGCTCGATTTAGAACACCGTGCAGAGGATTTCTCCGCCGACATTGGCGTCGCGGGCATCGTGGTCCGCCATCACGCCCTTGGGCGTGGACAGGATCGCGACACCGAGGCCGTTATTGACGCGCGGCAAAGCCTTCACCGAGGCATAGACGCGACGGCCGGGCTTCGAGATGCGGGAAATCTCCCGGATCACCGGCTCGCCGTCGAAATATTTCAGCTCGATCTCGAGCTCCGCCTGTCCGTTCGAATGCTCCACCGCGGCATAGCCGCGGATGAAGCCCTCGCTCTTGAGGACGTCGAGCACGTTCATGCGCAACCGGGACGAAGGCGTCGACACCTTCGCCTTGGCGCGCATCTGCGCATTGTGAATGCGTGCGATCATATCGCCGAGCGGATCGTTCAAGGCCATCGCTCGATGCTCCTACCAGCTCGACTTGACGAGACCCGGGATAAGGCCTTTGGAGCCGAGATCCCGAAGCGCGATACGGCTCATCCGGAGCTTGCGGTAATAGGCCTTCGGGCGCCCGGTGATCTCGCACCGGTTGTGAATGCGCGACGGCGATGAATTGCGCGGCAGCTCCGCGAGCTTGAGCGTCGCTGCAAAGCGGTCCTCCGTAGGTCTGCTCTTGTCGCGCGCGATCGCCTTCAGCCGTGCGCGCCGGCCCGAGAATTTCTTGGTCAACCGGGTGCGCCGGTTGTTCTTCTCGATCGAGCTTTTCTTCGCCATTCGGGTCTCCTGATTTTCCGCGTCTGAGGATCAGAGCCTCACTGCCGGAAGGGAAAGTTGAATGCGGTCAGCAGCGCGCGCGCCTCGGCGTCGGTCTTCGCGCTCGTGCAAACCGTAATATCCATGCCCCAGATGTCGGTCGCCTTGTCGTAGTCGATCTCGGGAAAGATGATGTGTTCCTTGATGCCCAACGTATAGTTGCCGCCGCCGTCGAAGCTCTTGGGGTTGAGGCCGCGGAAATCGCGCACGCGGGGCAACCCGATATTGATCAGGCGATCGATGAACTCGTACATGCGCGTCTTGCGCAGCGTCACCTTGCACCCGATCGCCTGGCCGTCGCGCACCTTGAAGGTGGCGATCGACTTGCGCGCCTTGGTGATCACGGCCTTCTGCCCGGCGATCATCCCGAGATCGGCGGCGGCCTGCTCGACCTTCTTGCGGTCGTTGACACCCTCGCCGATGCCCATATTGATGACGATCTTCTCCAGCACCGGGACCTGCATCCGATTCTTGTAGCCGAACTCCTCGGCCAGCTTCTGGCGCACCACCTCTTCGAAATAGGTCTTCAGCCGCGGAGTGACGCGCTCTTCCGGCTGGCGGGCCTTCGGGGCCTTTTCGCCCGCCTCGCCTTTTTCGGCCTTCGGGGCCTTGGCGACCTTCTGCGTCTTCTCGCCCTTGTCACCCTTCTCGGGCTTGGGGGCGCGATCCGCCTTTTCCGGCTTCTTGGACTCGGCTTTATCTTTCTTGTCAGCCATCGATCTCGACTCCCGAGCGCTTCGCGACACGCACCTTACGGCCGTCCGGCAGCACGTTGAATCCGACCCGCGTGGGCTTGCCGTCCTTGGGATCGGCCAGCGCCAGATTGGAGAGGTGCACCGGCGCCTCCTTGGTGACGATGCCGCCGTTCTGGGCCGCGGTCTGCTTCTGGTGACGCTTGACCAGATTGATGCCGCGCACCAGCGCACGGCTCTCGCTGGGGCGCACTTCGATCACCTCGCCGCTGCGGCCCTTGTCGCGACCGGTGCGCATGATCACGGTGTCGCCTTTCCTGATCTTGGCGGCCATCACAGCACCTCCGGAGCGAGCGAGATGATCTTCATGTGATTCTTGGCGCGCAGCTCGCGCGGAACCGGGCCGAAGATGCGGGTGCCGACCGGCTCCATCTGCGGATTGATGAGGACCGCCGCGTTGCGGTCGAACCGGATGACCGAGCCGTCGGGCCGGTGAATGTCCTTGCGCACGCGCACGACCACCGCCTTCATGACCTCGCCCTTCTTCACGCGACCGCGTGGGATCGCCTCCTTCACCGACACGACGATCACGTCGCCGATGGTGGCGTATTTCCGCTTGGAGCCGCCGAGCACCTTGATGCACATGACGCTGCGCGCACCCGAATTGTCGGCAACATCGAGCCTGGTCTGCATCTGGATCATGGTCGTGCACCCGCAATTGTATCCGCGCGTATCGCGCTCAAACGACTTTCTTCTTCTTTTCGCCCTGGATCACTTCCCAGCGCTTCAACTTCGACAGCGGCCGCCGCTCCTCGATCCAGACGAGGTCGCCCACCGAGAATTCGTTCTTCTCGTCGTGGGCGTAGTACTTCTTCGAGCTTCGCACCGTCTTCTTGAGCATGGGATGGGTATAGCGACGCTCGACCTTCACGATGATGGTCTTGTCTTGCTTGTCGCTGACCACGACGCCATTGAGCGTGCGCTTCGGCATCTCGATCCTCTATTTCGCTTTTGAGCGCGCGGCGCGCTTGGGTTTCATTGATGCGGCTACCGGTGCCGACCCGGGTTGGGCGGGACGCTTCTGCGCCGCGACCGTCTTGATGCGCGCGATGTCGCGACGCACCTGCCGCACCCGCGACGTATTCTCGAGCTGCCCTGTCGCTCGCTGAAAGCGCAGGTTGAACTGCTCCTTCTTGAGCTTGAGGACCTCGTCATCGAGCTGGTCGATGGTCATGGCCCTGAGATCATCGGGTTTCATGGTCGGTTCCTCGACATCTATTCCGCGATGCGCTCGACGAAGCGCGTCTTGATCGGCAGCTTGGCGGCCGCGAGCGTCAGCGCCTCGCGCGCCAGCAGGAGCGGGACGCCGTCGATCTCGAACAGGACCCGGCCCGGCTTGATGCGCGCCACCCAGAATTCGGGCGCACCCTTGCCGGATCCCATGCGGACCTCGAGCGGCTTCTTCGATACCGGCACATCCGGATAGACGCGAATCCACACCCGGCCGGAGCGCTTCATATGACGGGTGAGCGCCCGGCGCGCGGCTTCGATCTGGCGTGCGGTGATCCGCTCCGGCTCCACGGCCTTGAGGCCATATTGGCCAAAGGCGAGCGTGGCGCCCGAAGTCGCAAGGCCGTGGATACGGCCCTTGTGCGCCTTGCGGAACTTCGTGCGCTTCGGTTGCAACATGACAATTCGCCTTTCTCAATTCCAATCAGCGCAAGGTTCAGGCCGCGTCGCGACGCGGACGCCCGACATCGCCTTCGGCCATCTTCTTGTCCTGCGCCATCGGGTCGTGCTCCAGAATCTCGCCCTTGAAGATCCACACTTTGACGCCGCAGGTGCCGTAGGTGGTGAAGGCGGTGGCGACCCCATAATCGACGTCAGCCCGCAGCGTGTGCAGCGGCACGCGGCCTTCGCGGTACCACTCCATGCGGGCGATCTCGGCGCCGCCCAGGCGACCCGAGCAGTTGATGCGGATGCCGCCGGCGCCCAGCCGCATGGCCGACTGCACCGCGCGCTTCATGGCGCGGCGAAAGGCGACGCGGCGCTCGAGCTGCTGCGAAATCGATTCGGCGACGAGCTGCGCGTCGAGCTCCGGCTTCCTGATCTCGACGATGTTGATGACGACGTCGGAATCGGTGAGCTCGGCGACCTTCTTGCGTAGCTTCTCGATGTCGGCGCCCTTCTTGCCGATCACCACGCCCGGCCGCGCCGACTGAATCGTTACGCGGCATTTCTTGTGCGGCCGCTCGATGATGATCTTGGAGACCGCCGCCTGCTTGAGCTGCTTCATCAGCTCGGCGCGAATCTTGATGTCTTCGAGCAGCAACCGCCCATACTCATTCTTGCCGGCGTACCAGCGCGAATCCCAGGTGCGATTGATACCGAGCCGCAGCCCGATCGGATTGACCTTCTGACCCATCGGTCCTCTCTCTCCTACCTCAAGCCTCTGCCTCGACCTCACGCACCACGATCGTCAGGTTCGCGAACGGCTTGAAAATCCTTCCCATGCGGCCGCGACCGCGCGGGGTGAAACGCTTGATGACGAGCGCCTTGCCGACATGGGCCTCTGCAACGACCAGATCATCGACATCGAGATCGTGGTTGTTCTCCGCATTGGCGATCGCCGACTGCAGGCACTTGCGCACGTCGCGCGCGATGCGCTTGCGCGAAAACTCGAGGTCGGCCAGCGCCGCCGCGACCTTCTTGCCGCGAATCAATTGCGCCAGCAGATTGAGCTTCTGCGGGCTCACCCGCAGCATGCGGGCGACAGCCTTGGCCTCGGTATCGGCGAGGCTTCGTTCGCGCGCTTTCTTGCCCATCCTACTTTCCTTATGCCTCAGCTGGAGGACGATGACGCGGCCGGCGCGACCGTGGCCGGGCCGGAAGAGCGCTTCGCCTTGCGATCGGATGAATGGCCGTAGAACGTGCGCGTCGGCGCGAATTCGCCGAACTTGTGGCCGACCATCTCCTCGGTCACCATCACCGGAATGTGCTTCTGCCCGTTGTAGACGCCGAAGGTCAGCCCGACGAATTGCGGCAATATCGTCGAGCGCCGGCTCCACATCTTGATCATCTCGTGCCGGCCCGACGCGCGTGTCTTCTCGGCCTTCTTGAGAAGATAGCCGTCGACGAATGGACCCTTCCAAACCGATCGCACCATGATGCGTTCCTACTTCTTCTTCCGCACGTGGCGGCTCGCAATGATGAATTTGGTGGTGGACTTGTTCTTGCGGGTCTTCTTTCCCTTGGTCGGGAAACCCCACGGCGTCACCGGGTGACGGCCACCCGAGGTGCGGCCTTCGCCGCCGCCGTGCGGATGGTCGATCGGATTCATCGTAACGCCGCGATTGTGCGGCATGCGGCCCAGCCAGCGCTGGCGACCGGCCTTTCCGATCGAGATGTTCATGTTGTCCGGATTCGAGACGGCACCGATCGTGGCCATGCAACGGCCGTGCACCAAACGCTGCTCGGCCGAGTTCAATCGCATGATGACGTAATCTTGGTCGCGCCCGACGATCTGGGCGTAGGTGCCGGCCGAGCGCGCGATCTGCCCGCCCTTGCCCATCTTGAGCTCGATATTGTGCACGATGGTGCCGATCGGGATATTGCCGAGCGGCATGGCATTGCCCGGCTTCACATCCACATGCTCGCCCGACACGATCGTATCGCCCGGCGAAAGACGCTGCGGCGCCAGAATATAGGCGAGATCGCCGTCCTGGTACTTGAGCAGCGCGATGAAGGCGGTGCGGTTGGGGTCATATTCGATGCGCTCGACCTGCGCCGGCATATCGAACTTGCGCCGCTTGAAGTCGATGGTGCGATAGGCCTGTTTGTGGCCGCCGCCGCGGAAGCGCACGGTGATGCGGCCATTGTTGTTGCGGCCGCCGCTGGAATGCTTGCCCTCGGTGAGCGTCTTGACCGGCTTGCCGCGATAAAGGCCGGAACGGTCGACCTGGACGAGCTGGCGCTGGCTCGGCGTAACGGGGTTGTAGGTCTTGAGTGCCATCGTCGCGTTTCCCTTACAGACCCGTCGTCACGTCGATCTTGTGACCATCTTGCAGGGTCACGATCGCGCGCTTGGTGGGCGACTGTTCGCCGACGCTGCCGCGCAAAGCCTTCACCTTGCCCTTGCGGATGTGGGTATTGACGCTCTTGACCTTGACGTCGAAGAGCTTCTCCACCGCTTCCTTGATCTGCGGCTTGGTCGCCCCTTTGGCGACCTTGAAGACGACCTGGTTGTGCTCCGAGGCGATGGTCGCCTTTTCGGTGATGGCCGGCGACAGAATTACGTCGTAATGGCGCGGATCGGTGGTGGTCATGCGAAACGCGCCTCCAACGCCGTGAGCGCAGCCCGGGTCAGGACCAGAGTATGTCGTCGCAGGATATCGTAGACGTTGATGCCCTGAATCGGCAGCACGTCGATATCCGGGATGTTGCGCGCCGCCATCGCGAAATTGGTGTCGACCGCGGCCCCGTCGATGATGAGAGCATTGGTCAGGCCGAGCTTGGCGAGATGCTGCTGCAGCACCTTTGTCTTGCCGTCCTTCACTGCAGCGTCCTGGAGCACGATGATGCCGCCGTCCTTGGCCTTGGCCGAGAGCGCGTGCTTGAGCGCAAGCGCGCGCACCTTCTTGGGCAGGCCGATGGCGTGACTGCGCACCACCGGCCCGAACGAACGGCCGCCGCCGCGGAACAGGTTCACCCGCGCCGAGCCGTGGCGGGCCGATCCGGTGCCCTTCTGCCGGTACATTTTCTTGCCGGTGCGGGCGATGTCGGCCCGGCCCTTGACCGCGTGGGTGCCACTGCGGCGCTTGGCGAGTTGCCACGTCACGCAGCGGTGCAGGATGTCCGCACGCGCCTCGAGACCGAAAATGGCATCCGGCAGGTCGACCGAACCGGCCGCCGTGCCATCGAGCATCGTGACCTTCAATTCCATGTCACGCTCCCTCGTTCGCGGCCGGACCGGCTGGCGCGGACTCCGACTTTTCGGCGGCCGCGGCGTCCGGCAGCCGGAACTTGCCCGGCGTCGGCGCATCCTTCGGCAGCGCCTTCTTGACCGCATCGCGCAGCGTGATCCATCCGCCCTTGGCACCCGGCACCGCGCCCTCGACCAGTACGAGGCCGCGCTCGACGTCGGTCATAACTACTTTGAGATTGAGCGTGGTCACACGGTCGACGCCCATGTGACCGGCCATCTTTTTTTCCTTGAACGTCTTGCCCGGATCCTGGCGACCGCCGGTCGAGCCATGGGAGCGGTGCGAGACCGACACGCCGTGGGTGGCGCGCAAACCGCCGAAATTCCAGCGCTTCATCGGGCCGGCGAAGCCTTTGCCGATCGAGGTGCCGGTGACGTCCACAAACTGGCCGACGACGAAATGATCGGCCGTGATCTCCGCGCCGACCGGAATGAGCTCGCTCTCCTCGACGCGGAACTCCGCCAGCTTGCGCTTGGGCTCGACCTTGGCGACCGCGAAATGGCCGCGCTCGGCCTTGCTGACATTCCTGACCTTGCGGGTGCCGGAGCCGAGCTGGAGCGCCACGTAACCGTTTTTGTCCTTGGTGCGGTGGGCGATGACCTGACAATTGGCCAACTGCAGCACAGTCGCCGGCACGTGCTCGCCCGAGTCGGTGAAGACCCGCATCATTCCGACCTTCTGTGCAATCACCCCGGAACGCATTGTCGTGATCCTTCCCGTTGCGCTCAGAGCTTGATTTCGACGTCGACGCCGGCGGCGAGATCGAGCTTCATCAGCGCGTCCACCGTTTGCGGCGTCGGATCGACGATATCGAGCAGTCGTTTATGCGTGCGCATCTCGAACTGCTCGCGGCTCTTCTTGTCGACATGCGGCGAACGGTTGACCGTGAACTTCTCGATCTTGGTCGGCAGCGGGATCGGCCCGCGCACCTGCGCGCCGGTGCGCTTGGCGGTCGCCACGATCTCGCGCGTCGACGCATCGAGAATCCGATGATCGAACGCCTTGAGCCGAATGCGGATGTTCTGGCCGTTCATTGCCGTCTTCTTTCTTGATTACGAATGGCGAGTAGCGAGCGGCGAATGGAACCATATCCATTCGCTATTTCGCTATTCCCTATTCGCCTTATTCGACGATGCTCGCCACCACGCCGGCGCCGACCGTGCGGCCGCCCTCGCGGATGGCGAAGCGCAGCTTCTCTTCCATGGCGATCGGAACGATCAGCGTGACCTCCATGGAAATATTGTCGCCCGGCATCACCATCTCGGTGCCCTCCGGCAGCGTCACCACGCCGGTCACGTCGGTGGTGCGGAAGTAGAATTGCGGCCGGTAATTGGTGAAGAACGGGGTGTGTCGGCCGCCCTCCTCCTTGGTGAGGATATAAGCCTCGGCCTTGAACTTGGTGTGCGGCTTCACGCTGCCGGGCTTGCACAGAACCTGTCCACGCTCGACTTCCTCGCGCTTGGTGCCGCGCAAGAGGCAGCCCACATTGTCGCCGGCTTCGCCCTGATCCAGCAGCTTGCGAAACATCTCGACGCCGGTCACCACCGTCTTCAGGGTCGGTTTGATGCCGACGATCTCGACTTCCTCACCCACCTTGATGATGCCGCGTTCGATGCGGCCGGTCACCACGGTGCCGCGGCCGGAGATCGAGAACACGTCTTCGACCGGCATCAGGAACGGCTGATCCTTCGGACGCTCGGGCTGCGGGATGAACTCATCCACCGCCTTCATCAGCTCGAGGATCGCATCGTGGCCGAGCTTGGGGTCCTTGCCCTCCAGCGCCATCAGCGCCGAGCCCTTGATCACCGGAATCTTGTCGCCGGGGTAATTGTATTTGGACAGAAGCTCCCGCACTTCCAGCTCCACCAGCTCCAGCAACTCGGGATCGTCGACCATGTCGACCTTGTTGAGGAACACGACCAGCGCCGGGACGCCGACCTGGCGCGCCAGCAGAATGTGCTCGCGTGTCTGCGGCATCGGCCCGTCCGCCGCGCTCACCACCAGGATGGCGCCGTCCATCTGCGCCGCTCCGGTGATCATGTTCTTCACGTAGTCGGCGTGCCCGGGGCAGTCGACGTGGGCGTAGTGGCGCGACTGCGTCTGATACTCGACATGCGCGGTCGCGATCGTGATGCCGCGCGCCTTCTCTTCCGGCGCCTTGTCGATCTGGTCGTAAGCCGTATAGGTCGCGCCGCCGGTCTCCGCCAAAACCTTGGTGATCGCCGCCGTCAGCGACGTCTTGCCGTGGTCGACATGCCCGATTGTGCCCACATTGCAATGCGGCTTGGTCCGTGCAAACTTTTCTTTGGCCATGGGACTCTCCGTTCGTCCTCCGGTGATTGCTATAGCTCAGGCTTCAGGCAAACTTTGCCTGTATTTCATCTGCGATCGCCCTAGGCACATCGGCATAGTGATCGAACTGCATGGTGAAAGTGGCGCGCCCCTGACTCATGGAGCGCAGGTTGTTGACGTAACCGAACATGTTGGCAAGGGGCACCATGGCGTTGACCACGACGGCGTTGCCGCGCATGTCCTGACCTTGGATTTGGCCGCGCCGCGAGTTGAGGTCGCCGATGACCGAGCCGGTATGGTCCTCCGGCGTCACCACCTCGACCTTCATGATCGGCTCGAGCAGGATCGGCGAGGCCTCGCGCAGCGCTTCCTTCAGCGCGGCCCGCGATGCGATCTCGAACGCGAGCGCCGAAGAGTCGACGTCATGGTAGGCGCCGTCGATCAGCGTCACCTTGAGGTCGACGACCGGAAAACCGGCCAGAACGCCCGAGCCGAGCACCGACTCCAAACCCTTCTCGACGCCGGGAATGTATTCTTTCGGCACGTTGCCGCCGACCACCTTGTTCTCGAACATGAACCCGCTGCCCGGCGGCAACGGCTCGCAGATGAACTTGATGCGCGCGAACTGGCCCGAACCGCCGGTCTGCTTCTTGTGGACGTAGTCCTTGGTCACCTGCCTGGAGATCTTCTCGCGATAGGCGACTTGCGGGGCGCCGATATTGGCTTCCACCTTGTAGGTGCGCTTGAGGATGTCGACCTTGATGTCGAGGTGGAGCTCGCCCATGCCCTTGAGGATGGTCTGTCCGGATTCTTGATCGGTCGAGACGCGAAACGAGGGATCCTCGGCCGCCAGCTTGGCGAGCGCGACGCCGAGCTTCTCCTGGTCCGCCTTCGATTTCGGCTCGATCGCGATCTCGATCACCGGATCGGGGAACTCCATCTTCTCGAGAATCACCTGCTTCTGCGCATCGCACAGCGTGTCGCCGGTGCGCACTTCCTTCAGTCCCGCCAAAGCCACGATGTCGCCCGCAAAGGCCTCTTTGATGTCCTCGCGGTTGTTGGCGTGCATGAGCAGCATGCGGCCGATCCGCTCCTTGCGCTCTTTGGTGGAATTGATGACGCCGGTGCCGCTCGACATCGTGCCGGAATAGATGCGGCAGAACGTGATGGTGCCGACGAACGGATCGTCCATGATCTTGAAGGCGAGCGCGGCCATCGGCTCCTTGTCGTCGGCGTTGCGCACGATCTCGGCACCCTTGCTGTCGATGCCCTTGATCGGCGGCACGTCCAGCGGCGAAGGCAGATAGTCGACCACCGCATCGAGCAGCGGCTGCACGCCCTTGTTCTTGAACGCGGAGCCGCACAGAACCGGAAAAAATATGCTGTTGATCGTGGCCTTGCGAATGAGCCGCTTGAGCGTGTCCTCGTCGGGCTCATGGCCATCGAGATAGGCCGTCATCGCCGCGTCATCGAGCTCGACGGCGGCCTCGATCATCTTCTCGCGGTATTCCTTCGCCTGCGCCAGGAGATCGTCCGGAATCTCGATGTCGTGATACTTGGCGCCGAGGCCCTCCTCCTCCCAAATCACGCCCTTCATGCGCACGAGATCGATGATGCCCCGAAACGTGTTCTCGGAGCCGATCGGCAACTGGATGGCGACCGGCTTGGCGCCGAGACGGGACTGGATCTCCTCCAGGCATTGGAAGAAATCGGCGCCCACCTTGTCCATCTTGTTGGCTAGAACGATGCGCGGAACCTTGTACTTGTCGCCCTGGCGCCAGACCGTCTCGGTCTGCGGCTCGACGCCCTGGTTGGAATCGAGCACGCAAACCGCGCCGTCGAGCACCCGCAACGAGCGCTCGACCTCGATGGTGAAATCGACGTGCCCGGGCGTGTCGATGATGTTGAGACGCTTGTTGCGCCAGATCGCGGTGGTCGCGGCCGAGGTGATCGTGATCCCGCGCTCCTGCTCCTGCTCCATCCAATCCATCGTCGCGGCGCCCTCGTGCACCTCGCCGATCTTGTGGCTCTTGCCGGTGTAGTACAGGATCCGCTCGGTCGTCGTGGTCTTCCCGGCATCGATGTGGGCCATGATGCCGAAATTGCGGTAGTCCTCGATGGGGTGGCTGCGGGGCATGAAACGTCCTTATTGACCGTCCGTCACCAGCGATAGTGCGAGAAGGCGCGATTGGCTTCCGCCATGCGGTGCGTATCCTCGCGTTTCTTGACGGCATTTCCCCTGTTGTTGGATGCATCGAGCAGCTCGGCCGAGAGCCGCTCCGTCATCGTCTTTTCGTTGCGGTCGCGCGCGGCCGAAATGATCCAGCGAATGCCGAGCGCCTGCCGACGAACCGTGCGCACCTCGACCGGCACCTGGTAGGTGGCGCCGCCGACGCGTCGCGAGCGCACCTCGATCGACGGCATGACATTGTCGAGCGCCTGCTCGAACACCGAAACCGGACTCTGCTTGGTCTTGCCCTCGATGATGTCGAGCGCGCCATAGACGATATTCTCGGCCACCGACTTCTTGCCCTGTCGCATGATCGAGTTCATGAATTTCGAAACCACAAAGTTCCCGAACTTCGGATCGGGTTGGATTTCGCGTTTCTCTGCACTGTGGCGGCGGGACATCGGATCGGTCCTTGATGCTTTCTCTAATTCAGTCGGCTCGGCTGGCCTGGCTCGCGCTCTATTTCGGTCTCTTGGCGCCGTATTTCGAGCGACGCTGCTTGCGGTTCTTCACGCCCTGCGTGTCGAGCACGCCGCGCAGGATGTGGTAACGCACGCCCGGCAGATCCTTCACGCGGCCGCCGCGGATCATCACCACCGAGTGCTCCTGCAGATTGTGGCCCTCACCCGGAATGTAGCCGATCACCTCGAAGCCATTGGTCAAGCGCACCTTCGCGACCTTGCGCAGCGCCGAGTTCGGCTTTTTCGGGGTCGTCGTATACACGCGCGTGCACACGCCGCGCTTCTGCGGCGAAGACTGCAGGGCAGGCACGGTATTGCGCGCCTTTACCCGCGACCGCGGCTTGCGGATCAACTGGTTGATCGTCGGCATCGCCTTTATTTACCCTTCGTTCGGAAGACTTGTTCCGCAATCGTTACTTCGTCCCGGCACTTCATCCGGTCCCGACCATCTCCGGTCGACCAACCGCGCTTCGGTCAGCCAAACGCGCAAAACGGAGGAACGCCGTCCGCTCCCGGTGCGGTG
>Ga0209068_10000569_pt1 | contig 19925 bp, 16 predicted proteins | sample ColStrG_CSR_2012_FD_187200 | JGI IMG/M metagenome (GOLD analysis project Ga0209068, IMG submission 187200) | Freshwater sediment microbial communities in response to fracking from Pennsylvania, USA - Cold Stream Run_MetaG_CSR_2012 (SPAdes)... | ecosystem: Environmental > Aquatic > Freshwater >... | reverse complement strand
ATCAACCGCATCCGGTACATGGCGTGCAGCGAAAACTTGTTCACGTTCACACGATAGGAGGCCAGCATAGCCGCCGCGATCTCAATCGCGAACAGTAAAGCGTTGGAAAAGGGCACTCCCGCATTGCGCAGGTTATCGGCCAGTTGCTGGTTGATCAACGTGATGACAAAAGCCAGCGCTATCAGAAACAAAGTTGCGCCCGCCGGCAGCAACCAGTCGTTGAGCATGCTGGGCAAGCCTGGCGACGCGGATTCCTGCGCGCTTCCCTCCGTCTGGCGCGAATTGGATTTTGCGCTCGCCTGCGTGACGTACCATCCCAAGGCCGCGCTGATCCCAGAAACGATGCCCTTCGCTGTGAGGTTCCACCCTCGAACCCACGGAGGCAGCAGTAGGACCAGGGAAAAGAACGCCATCCATCCGATGGTGGCAATGAGCATCCAGCCCCCGGCCCGCGACCACCATTCCCTGTCGTCGTCGTTGGTAACCTTGCTGCTGAAGCCAACCGCGAAAACTCCCACGGTCATGAGCGTCGCCGATACCAGCGGCACCGCCAAACACGCGAAGTAGACGGTATCGCCCACAACTTGCGGATGCATGCGGCCGGCCACCAACGAAACGAGCAGCGCGCCCAGAGCACCCGTAAGAATCGCTCCGAGAGCGGCGAAAGCCAAGAGACGCAGTTTCAGAGTCCCTTTTTTGAAGTTTTCAGAATGCGAAAACAGCGAAAGGGCGATACCCAAAATGACGCCGCCAAGATGTATGGCCGCGCCGAACACCGCAAACTCAAGGCGAGTAACGGCAAGCGCGTCGGCAACCGGAAGCCAGCACCACCAGGTGGCGATACAAACCGCCGCTAGAAGCAGCGGTACCACGCACCAGCAGAGGAACGCATTCTCCGCCTGGCGCCGGTTTCCGAAACTGGGCAGATTGTGCATCAGCGTCCCTGTTCCGATAGTCCCCAAAAGGATCCCAAGCCCAAGCAGCGGGTTCAAGTGCATGGGTACCCGCTGAACCACCACGTCAAAGCTCACCGCCATGGGATGCCTGAGCAAAAAATTGAACAACACCGGTATCAAGAGTCCGGCGGCCACAAACGGGAGGAGCACTAACCAGTTCAGCGCGATATTGCGGACCGTTGTCGCTACCAGCGTCCAAGTGTCGCTGGAAAAGAGGCCCAACCGGGGATTGAGGTAGTTCGTGTAGTCTCGCAAGTGCAGAATGGGCTTGGCTTCCGGATCCAGCTTGCCCGCCGTTTTGCGCGCCAGTTGCCGCAGAACCCTGGCCATACCGGCGCGCTGAACCCAAGAACTGAACCACGAGCCGATGTAACCGCCGCCGGAAACGGTCGACAAAAAGTCGAATTCCGCCAGCAGGCGTGGCCTCTCCTCGCTATCGTCATCGGGCAGTGAATGCTTGGCCAAAGCCTGCAAGACGCCCAGCGAAAACGTGGCGCTGCGGATGCCGCCCCCTGAAAAGCATAGCGCCGAACGCTGGCGGCGGTGCAGGATCGAGTACAACGGATGAAGGCAGCGCACCTCGGCATCGCGCGCGAACTGGCAGATGGTTTCCCGGTCTTCCGCCGTCGCTTTCGGGTTCGCCAGCACTGCCTCGCGCTCGTGCCGGCGGATATCCGCTTCCGCAGCCAGACGCCGGTATTCGCCAAAATGGCGCAAATCCTCGTCGTCTAGTGCCTCGCCATCCCCCAATTCCTTTTTCAATACTTCATGAAGCGCAAAAACAGGACCGCTTCCGCCTAAGGTTTGCCGCGCGTTCACTATCCCCCCTGAGCCGCCGCTGCCGGTTGGCCTACTACCGCCACGATGTTGTAGCCCGGAGCCACCGCGCCATTCAAAAAGGTCAGATTGCTCGGCCGCCAATCCGCATCCTGCTGGCAGCGCACGACCACACTATTGGCGATGGCCGCGTCTTTCGCTATCTTGCGCCGCAGTGGAACGCCCCAAAACGGCTTCCACGATTCGTGAAACTTGTTCAGCGCATAGTCTGGATTCATCGGATGCGCGTACAGGCGGGCGACGTCTTCATCAATCCGCGCTCCTAGGCCGCGCGCTTTGTCTATCATCCATGACAGTGGAATGTCTGAGAGTTCCTTGGCGCCATCCACGTCGTCTGGCTCGCCACCGCCCACGTCGCTGTGCGCGCCGCTGAACCAAACCTGCTCCACGTGTTGATCGGCCGCGGGAGTGCCGGTCCATAGCGTGGGCATGAATTGAGCGCGGCGTTCATCCATCGCCATTGCATGAAAGGCGTTCTTGATCTTGGGATTCAGGCCGGTATCGAGGAACCCGTAGACAATCGGATCAACCAGCCCAACCGCAGCGGGAATGCCCAGCGCACCGACGGTGTCCCACACGCCAACCATCTTGATGTCGGCGGCAAACATATTCCACTGCGCCAGCTTCTGTAGCTTGGCTTGCCGGTTCGCCCGGTCGCGATAGGCATCAAATGCCTGGTTCACCATCCCGTCGTCAAAGTTTTTGGTGGGCAGTCCCACGGCGGCGATCATGCCCGCCAAGCTACGCGCGGTGAAGGCTCCACGGCTAAAGCCGAAGATAAAGACTTCATCGCCTTGCTCGTAAACATGCGCGATTTGCGTATAGCCCTCGCGAATCTTCTTCCACAGGCCGGTGCCAAACGCCCCGCCTAGTAACATTACGAGAGCGCCGCCGTCCGCGCCGACTCCGTCGTCGTACAACGGCACCTGATCGGCGGTCGTAAGCAGCGCTTTGTACAGTTTGTAAACATTCGTGTGCTTGCTGGCCTTGTCCCAAGTGCCGTCCGCACAATAAACAATGCGTTTACTCATGCCGCATACTGTATCTCAAATTGCGCCGCATTGATACACTTCTTTTTCTCCCTGCCGAAATGATCTCGCTGGAACAAAGCGTACTCTCACGCGTAGACTCGCTTGGCGATGAGATGCTCGCGTTCCTCAAAGGCCTGATCGCCATACCCACGGTGAATCCGCCGGGCGACAACTATGTCCCTTGCGCCGAATACATCGGCGATAAACTGCGTGAATTCGCTTACGATGTGGCGTACATTACGCCGGAGGGCAGGCCTGAGAATACGACGAAACATCCGCGCCGCAATGTAATCGGATCCCTAGCCCGCAGCGAGCAGAGCCGCCCGCTCCTGCATTTCAACGGGCACTTCGATGTCGTTCCGGTGGGCGGGGGCTGGACTCTCGATCCGTTTGCCGGCATCGTTCGCGGCGGAAAGATCTATGGCCGTGGTGCAACCGACCAGAAAGCGGGCATCGCCGCATCCATCTTCGCGATTGAGGCCATCCGCCGCGCGGGTGTCAAGCTCGCCGGTACCGTGGAACAGAGCGCCACGGTGGACGAAGAGAGCGGCGGCTTCGCGGGCATGGCATACCTGGCGGCCCAGGGCTTTGTTCACCGCGAGCGCACCGATTTCGTGATCATCACCGAGCCATTGAACGTCGACCGGGTTTGTCTGGGCCATCGCGGCGTCTACTGGTTCGAAGTCGCGCTGCGGGGTCGCATTGCGCACGGCAGTATGCCGTTCCTCGGCGTCAGCGCGATTTCGCAGATGGCGGGCTTTCTCTCGGCGATTGAATCCGAATTGCAGCCTCTGCTGGCAACCCGGCATACAGCCATGCCAGTGGAGCCGCCGGCGGCCCGTTCCCCCAGCATCAACGTGAATGCCATCTCAGGCGGCCAATCGATTTCCGATTTGCAGACTCCCTGCGTAGCCGATTCCTGCCGAGCGATATTTGACCGCCGCTTCATTATGGAAGAGCCGCTGGATGAAGTACGCGGGGAGATTGTGCGGATTCTCGAAAGAATACGGCGCGGCGGCGCGGAATTCCGCTATCGACTCACTGATCTGCTGACGGTTGAGCCGGTGCTTACCGATGCAAACTGCCCGTTGGTGACGGCCCTATCTTCTGCAATCCGCGAAGTGCGTGGCGCTGACCCGCCGCTGATCGCCAGTCCAGGCACCTACGATCAAAAGCACGTCATGCGCCTGGGTCTTGTAGAGCAATGTGTAGCCTATGGTCCTGGACTGTTGCACATGGCTCATCAGCCGGATGAATATTGCGAGATCGACCACGTAGTTGACGCGGCAAAGGCAATGGCGCTGACGGCGATGCGACTCTTGGGTCGCGAATGAATCTAATGATGGCTCATCAAAAACCACATCACAACCAGGACACCGGGAACCCCTAGAAACCAAGCGACTAGATATTTCATTTCAAATCTGCTCCTTAGCTTTTTTGACGTATGGCGTACTACATCCCAAAAAGACAAAGGCACGCCTTGGGCCTTTCAGCTTAAGCCATACACTGATATGAGTTTGCGGGTCTGACAGGTTCGAAGCCCCCGCGTGGAAGCCAGAAAATTTTACCCGATTGAGCAAAAAGGTTACATCGCGCTTTGGCGGCTGGCCGAGTGGCCGGAAACCGCTGCCATTACCATGTAGTTAGCTTGAAACTCCGCTTATCCATGGCAGTTGGCGCATTGTCCCTAGCCGCGTCCGCGGCGACCAGCACCGTTTGGGAAGTAAACGGCTTTTCCGATTTCCTCAAGGGACGCCTCATCAACTTATCGCTGACCGCGGATGGGATCCTCCAGCCCGGCCCCGCAGTGCGTTGGTCAACCTCCCTCAATCAACCGGCTCTTTGGGCCCTCGCCGCCGCGCCCGATGGCGTCTTGTTCGGCGCTACTGGCCATTCCGGCAAGGTCTACCGCATTGCGGCCGATGGCAAATCTTCATTGGCATGGTCCGCGCCGCAAAGCGAGGTCTTCGCGCTTGCTTGCGATGCAAAAGGCATTTTATTCGCGGGCTCGTCTCCCAACGGCAGCGTGTACCGTATGGAAGGCGCGAACGTCCGTGAGCTCTGGCGATCTCCCGCTAAATATATTTGGGCCATTCAAGCCGCGCCGGATGGCTCGCTCTTCATCGCCACCGGCGAACCGGGCCGGGTCTATCATCTCCCCGCCGGCGCCTCTACAGCGGAACTCTATTACGAAACGGGCCAGGCAAACGTGACCGCCCTCGCCTTCGGCCCCAACGGCAGCCTCCTGGCCGGTACCGACCCCAACGGCTTGCTGTACGAAATCAACGCGCCGGGGAAGGCCACCGTTCTCTACGATTCCTCGCTACCCGAAATTCGCGCCATCGCCGCCGACGAGAAAGGGTTCATTTATGTTGCCGCCATGGGAGGCGCGCTTTCCACCCGCACCGGCACGAGCTCAACCGCTTCGCAGTCTACCGCCGCCGTTGTCGTATCCTCGCCCACCGTCATCACCGTCAGCGAAGCGAAGGAGAGCGGCGTCAATGCCGACAACGACCAGAGCGGCGTGAAAGTTTCCGGAGATGCGAGCAAAACGAATTCCGCGGCGCAAGCCCCAGCCTCCACCACCGCCGCCGTAACCGAAATCAGCGGCGTCGAAAAATCCGCTATCTACCGCATTTCGCCCGAACACTCCGTGGAAACCTTGCGCACCTCCAAAGAGGAAAACGTCTACGACTTGCTGCTGGATGGCGGCGATCTGCTCTTTTCCACGGACCAGCAGGGTCGCATCTACCGCTGGCACGACCGCCAAACCACGCTCATCGCAGAACCGGGGAACGGCGAGACCACCCGCGTCGTTCAATCGCACGGCAGCCTATTCGCCGCCATGAGCAATCCCGCGCGGCTCTTCTCTTTTGGCGCGGCCGGCACTGCGCCGTCGTCTTATGAATCCCAAGTGCATGATTCCATCAGCGTGGCGCGCTGGGGCCATCTGCAATGGCATGGCACGGGCACAGGCTTGATGCTCCGTACGCGCACCGGCAATACGGCGAGGCCCGATGCCACTTGGAGCCCATGGTCGGATCCCATCTCCGACCCCGCCAATTCACTTCTCAAGAGTCCGGCCGCGCGTTTTGTGCAATGGCGCGCCGAGTGGTCCGCCTCCGCCAGCGCCGCCATCTCCACCGTTGACATTCCTTACTTGCCGCAAAACGGCCCACCCGCCGTGCGCAGCATCACCGTCACTTCGGTGCTGTCTTCGAATCCGCTGAAATCGGGTACCACCACTAACAACAGCTCATCCGCCGCCTACTCTGTGACCGTCACCGACACAGGCGAGGCGCCCGCCGCCAGTTCCGCTTCCTCCGCCACACAGTCCGTCTCACGCCTGCAAACCACTCAAACGCAGGTGTCATGGCAAGCCGACGATCCTGACGGCGACCGTCTTGTCTACTCCCTATACTTTCGCGCCGAAGATGAAACCACCTGGCACCTCATCCGCAGCCGCATGTTCGAAAACAGCCTGCTGCTCGATGCCGACGTCTTCGCAGACGGCCGCTATTACTTCAAAGTGGTCGCCTCCGATTCGCCGGCCAATGCCGCCGAATATGCGCGCCAGGCCGAGATCACCAGCTCGCCCGTGCTCATCGACAACACTCCGCCGTTCGTCACCATCGAGAATGTGCGGCGCGAAGCCAACTTACTCGACGTGGACATTGAGGGGAACGACAAAACCAGCCCACTCCGCCTTTGCGAGTATTCCATCGATGCCGGCTTCTGGCAGCCAGTGGAAGCTGTGGACGGCGTTACCGATTCGCCGCGCGAACGCTTTCATCTCCATCTGGACAATTTGCATTCAGGAGAGCATCTGCTCGTGGTGCGGATTTACGACTCCGCGAACAACGCAGGCTTGGCGCGGACTACCTTGAAGTAGCATTCCGTCATACTGTTAGAGAAACGCAATGAAGATCATAGTTTCCGTGAAGCAGGTGCCCTCTCGCGATTCTTCCCTGCACGTAAACCCCGACGGCAAGTGGCTCGATGAGACAGATCTTAGCTTCGAGATGAATGAGCCCGATGCCTACGCTCTCGAAGAAGCTTTGCAACTGAAAGAAAAGCTCGGCGGGGAAGTCGTCGTCCTTAGCGCCGGCCCCGAGCGCACCGCGCAAACAATCCGCGAAGCACTCGCGAAGGGCGCCGACCGGGCCATTCACGTCACAACCGCCGGCGGCGAACCGCCCGATGCCCTCGCCACCGCGCAAATTCTCGCCAAAGCCCTCGCAGGCGAATCGCCCGATCTCATTCTCACCGGCCTGCAATCCGACGATTTAGGCTACGGTCAAACCGGCGTAGTGCTCGCCGAACTTCTGGGTTTTGCTCACGCCACCATTGTCATGGAAGTGGAGCCCTTGGGCGCGACGGTGCGCGTCAAGCGAGAGTTGGAAGATGGCTGGTTTCAAAACGTAGTCTTGCAAATGCCCGCCGTTCTCACTATTCAATCGGGCATCAAGAGATTGCGTTACGCCACTCTCATGGGCATCAAGAAAGCCAAAACCAAGGAAATGAAAACAATCCCGGCGGCGCAGCTCGGAACGGATTCCCACGTCTCGACAAAGATCGAGAAAGTCCACCTGCCGCAACGTGCCAAACAATCGCAGATCTTGACGGGCGATCCGAAAGATGTCGCCAAGCAATTGGTCGAAAAACTCAAGTTCGAGGCACGCGTCATATGAGTGTCCTCGTTGTTTTGGAACAGAGCGGCGGCAAGTGGAACCGTATGTCGTTTGAAGCGCTGGCCGCCGGCAAGAGGATGGCCGAAACCCTGGGCGTGCCCCTCCATGCCGCTGTCATTGGCGAGAACCTCGATTCTCCCGCCAAAGAAGCAGCCGCCTACCCTGTCGAAAAAGTGTTCGCCCTCAGTCACACGCTCCTTGCGCAATATACGCCCGATGGATACACGTCCGCTCTCGAACAACTCATCAAAGCCACGCTGCCGCGAGCCGTGGTTTTTCCCCACACCTATCAGGTCCGCGATTACGCCCCAAAACTTGCCACCCGCTTCGGCCAATCTTTCGTGAGCGACGTGGTGGACGTGAAATCGGCGGGCGGCAACGTCTCATTTGTTCGCCAGCTCTTCCAGGGAAAACTCAGCGCTGACGTCGTCGCGCCCGCTGATCCGCGCTTTGTCTCGGTGCAGGCCGGGGCGTTCCGCGCTGCGGAACCAGCCAACGCCGCCGCGCCGGTGGAACACTTCGCCGTACAATTAGATCCCGCCAAGATTCGCAGCAAACCCGAAGAGCCCTTTCGCGAGGCGCAGCGCTCGGTCGATCTCAGCACCGCCGAACTCATCGTCTCCGTCGGTCGCGGCATCAAAGAAAAAGATAATCTCCACGTGGTGGAAGAACTCGCCCAGGCTTTGGGCGCGGAACTAGCCGCCTCCCGCCCCATCTGCGACAACGGCTGGCTACCCATGGAGCGCCAAGTCGGCAGCTCCGGCCAAACGGTCTCGCCAAAGGTATACTTCGCGGTGGGAATCTCGGGCGCTATTCAACATCTGGTCGGCATGAAGGGATCGAAAATGGTTGTCGCCATCAACAAAGACGAGAACGCGCCGATCTTCGAAACCGCCGATTACGGCATTGTGGGCGACCTCTTCGAAGTAGTGCCCGCCCTGGTGGATGCGATCAAGAAGGCGAAGGCATGAGAACCGCCGGTACCCTGCTTTGTGTCGCTGTCATTTTCGCGATAAGCAGTTGCGAAAAACCCGTTTCGAGCGACGTCGCCGCTACTGTCAACGGCCGCGCCATTTCCTACTCGCTCCTCGACCGCGCCATCGCCCTGCAATTCCCCGAGTCCAATCTCAAGGTCACCGCCGATCAAACTTCGCAACTGCGCTTGGAAGTGCTGCGCGCTTTGATCGATCAGGACATCATGCTGCAGCGCGCCGAGAAGGAAGGTTTGCTTGCCGCCGATGCCGACGTGGAAGCCAAATTCAACGAGTACAAAGCGCCTTACACCAAAGAGGAACTCGAAAAGCAGCTCGAACAGCGCAAGATGACTGAGCAGGATTTCAAAGCCGAGTTGCGCCGGCAGTTGAGCGTGGAAAAATTGTTTGCCAAGGAAATCGGCTCCCACATTTCCATTTCCGATAGCGACGTTACCACTTTCTACCGCACCAACAAAACGAATTTCAACCTGCCGGAAAACAAAATCCGCCTTGCCCAGATCCTGGTCACCGCTGCACCCGACCCCGGCGTGAGCAATCTGAAGAACAGCAAAGCGCAGACAGATCAGGAAGCGCGCGACAAGATTCAGATGCTCGAGGCCAGGCTGCGCCAAGGCGAGGATTTTTCCACTCTGGCCTCCAACTATTCCGAAGACCAATTGGCCGGCAATGGCGGCGATACCGGTTTCATCCCGGAATCCACCCTTGACAAAAAGGCCAATCCCGAATTGCGCCGTCTGATCTTGAACATGATGCCCGGCCAGATTTCGCAAGTCATTCACACGCCGGATGGTTATCGCATCATCAAGCTGATCTCGCGTGAGATGGCGGGCCAGCGGGCGCTGAACGATCCGCGCGTCCAGGAAGAAATCAGGCAGGAATTGTTCCAGGCGAAGCAGCAAATGCTGCGCGCGGCTTTCTATGAAGTGGCGCGTAGTGAAGCCAAAATCACCAACTACTACGCGAAATCCGTCCTCGCCAGCCGCGACAAGAAATAGCCCCAGGCTACTACGGCTCAGCCAGAGGCAAATAAACCTCATATTTGCCGTTCTGAAATGCCGCTTTGTACTCTGTCCGAAAACGATTGGCCGAAAATTGCCAAGCGGGCAACTGGTTTAGCGTGGCATCGTCAAACCAGTTTCGATACCGCGATTCGACGATGATGGCGTCCGGCTTCCGGTGATTGAAAAAGCCTAGCGTCATATCGTCGCGCATGTTGTCAAATCCGAAGCCGAAGCCAAACTCGCTGCTCGCGGCCACATAGCTTCCAGGCTTAGTGTGGCCTTTTACGAATTCCACCGCCGCCAGATACTGATTGCGGTATGGATTGGTGGCAATAATATATATTGAACCGCTCGCCTGCAGCACGAGCATTGCCGCCAGAACCGCCGCGCCTAGAGCGCGCACGGGCGGAGTAGACGTCCAAAAATAGTAAATTACGCTGGCCAGGATAGCCGCGTAATAGGGAAATATGTGCCCCAGGTAAGTGCCGTTGCGCTGGCCGTCAAAAACAAAAAGCACCAGGAACGTTATGCCCCAAAGCGAAAAAAGCAGGCGCATATGTTTCATTCGGCGGATCGGCGGCACCAGCAACGCGGTAATAACGCCGCCAAAATAGAAAAACGGAATGACCGCTTTTATTCGCAGAACGGTGGAAGTCGACAGCCAGCCATAAGGCATCAGATAGCGCAGCAAGAATTCTCGATGTATTGAGGTCAGGGGATGAAAGATCCCGTTCATGCGGCCCGCTACGCTTGAACCGAAGAAGATCTTTTTGAAAGTTTCCGGTTCTTGCATGATGTAAGCGCCCCAGCCCACGGCCCCCAAGATATAAGGAATGGCGGCCAGCAGCGGATGAAACCAGCGAAGTTTACGCCAATCCTGGTTGCGGAGAAAGAAGAACCCAAGCGCCGCCAGATAGATCAAACCGCCCATAGGGTGCGTGAGGCCGCCGCACACCGCTAGAAATTGGCTCAAGAACAGCGCCAGCGTGAAGTTTGTTTCGCGAAAGTGCAAGTAGGCAATCACCGCGCCCAGGCCAAGGGTTTCGGCAAGCATGTCCGTACGTCCGTCCGAAGCCGCGCGCAGATAGGCGTAATCGACGGCAACCAACAGCAAAGACAAATTTTGAATAGCGCTTGGCAAGCCGATATAGCGGAACAACGATCTCCACAGGAACAAACAAATGAATCCGGCGAAGAAAGAACACGAACGGAAACCGAAAAGAGTTAGCGGAAATATCCGTAGCCAGAGGCCGTGGATCAGCAAATGCATCGGCGGCTGCCAGTATTGATGGCGCTCAATGCCCTCCCAAGGAAAGCCGGTCGCTTCCAGGATTGTGGTGCCGGCGAAGCCTTTGGTGATCCAGTTGTACACCGGATCGAAGAACCAACCTTCGTCGCACCATGGGTTGTTGGTGAAGACGCGTCCAACGGCAAGAATGACGTAGATCGCCAGAATCCAGGCGAAGGGGCGTTTCATTGTTATTGGCATTTCCGCGCGCACAGCATCATGTTGTCGAATAAATTGATAGGTACTCCGGCCTTACCCACTGAAAGGGAGTGGAGGCGGGAGGCAATACTCTCAAAGACGCCCAGTTGGCTCCAATGAGCCAGCGTTTGAAAAACATATTGCAGTGTAAAGCGCTTGCCGATGGCGCTTACGCGCAGGACTTCAAAGCCGTGGCGCTCCAGCAAAGCGGCTAGGGAGTTTCTATTGAATAGGTTGAGGTGTTCGGGCGGAACCACCAGATGCCATTTCAAGCCCAATGAGCGGGCCAGGAGGCTGCCGGAATCGGGAGTGTTGATGGCCGCCACGCCGCCCGGTTTCAAAATCTTGTGGATGAGGTCGATAGTCGAGCCCGGTTCGGGAAGGTGCTCTATCACGTCCCATAGGGTCACCGTGTCAAGCGAACTTGGCGCAAAATCGGCCTCCTCAAGAATCCCCGTTTTGACCCGCAGACCCTTGTTACGCGCAATTCCCGCCGCATAATCGCTCGGTTCTATGCCGAATGTTTCCCAGCCGCGCTTGCGGGCGAGATCGAGAAAGAAACCAGTGGCAGCGCCGATATCCAGCAGCGAGCCGCCGCCCGGCGACAGTTCCGCGAGAATGTCCAGGTACTGTTCGAACGTGTATACCATCGGCTGCTTGTCGCGGTCGTAATCCACATAGCCAAAACCCTGTTCCGCTCCCGAAAAATAGTCGTTCGAATACAACGTCAGGGTATCGGCCGGGTTCGGCCAGACAAAGAGATGCAGGCATGCCGAACAGCGTTGAAAGCGGTAAGATCGGCGCGTGCCAAAGTAGGCCGATTCCGCCGAGCAAATGGGACAACGCACCGTTTCGGAAGGGGGCGAATCCGTTGATGACTGAGCACTGGGCACAGTATGGTTCATTCCTGGCGGTGCCCCTCCGTTTTGGGCATAGTTGAGGATGAAGCACCGGTCAAGACGCGCCAGCAGACCGTCTTAGGCGACGGTCGTGGCCGAACAACCTCCGCATCGCGCGGCACTTGCAAACTCAGGGTATCATCTCCGCTTTGTGGGTGAAAGTCAGGCCGCTGTCGATTTCCGCTGCTCCGTTGTGGCGGCAATCCGCGCCGCTGCCCGTTCGAAAGTAACCCGGCGTACGGAGCGCCAAGTGAAGAGCCGCGTGACACCGTAGTTCCAAACCGAGCCGATGGCCAACCCAAAGAGTCCGGCCAAATACCAAGGGGTTCCGGCCGCAATCGCCGAGTCGGCCAGCCTCAGGTTGATGAATACACCAATAGCGCAGGCGACATAAAAGGAAAAGAGCCCGCGCACCAGACCCCAGCGCTTCAATTTCCGGTCGCGATATGTGATTAGGTTGTTGAGCAGAAAATTGACAGTCATCGCAACCACCGTCGAAATCGTTTGGGCCGCTAGAAACGTTCTGCCAAACGCCGAGAGCAGCAACCAGAGGAGCGAAAGATGAACCAGCGCTCCGGTGCCGCCAACCAAGGCAAACAATACGAACGACGAGGGAATGAAGCTGCCGATCAACTTATCCACAACCAGTTGCAGGTATTCGACGCCAACGGTAATATCAAGCTTGCTTTCGCCGTGTTGCCGGGCGCGGAAAGTGTATGGCGCCTCGCCAAGCCTTACGGGCCGGGGCGAAGAGGACAACAAATCCACTAGAATCTTGAACCCTAGTCCCGAAGTCCTGTGTACCACTTCCAGCAGGAAGGAGCGGCGTAGCACAAAAAATCCGCTCATCGGATCTTGGATTTCGCAGCGGCAAATCGCCTCGCTTAACCGCCGCCCAAGCATGCTGAGCGCCACCCGCGTTTTAGCGAAATCGCCCATGCTGCCGCCTTCCACGTTCCGGCTGCCCACCACGATGTCGAGATTTTCTTCGGTGAGTTGCTTCAGCATCCGAGGCAAAATCCGCTCATCGTGCTGCAGATCGGCATCCATGACCGCGATATAAGGAGCGGCGGAGCTCATCATACCTTCGATGCATGCCGAAGACAAGCCACGCCTGTTCACCCGATGAACGATTCTCACCCTGGGATCGCGCAGGGCTATCGAACGGACTAGGTCGGCCGTCCCGTCGCGCGAATCGTCGTCTACAAAAATCACTTCATAGACGATAGACCCCATCGCACGCTCGATATTTTCGAGAATCTGCTTGACGTTGTCGCGCTCGTTGAATGTCGGAAGAATAATGGAAAGTTCGACCACGTAAAGAGAACTCCGGGCGGCTCGTCCCGGCGTGCCTTTGCCGACCTCGGTGCCGCGAAAACCCCGTCTTAGTTCAATGGTATCCCAGGTTAAGGACTTTCGGAATGGAAGTCGGGATTTTCCTAGCCGGCATCAAGATACCTGCTTGGAGATTTCGCAGAAGATCGACGCTGAAATAGGCCTGGGGTGCGGGTTCTAATCGGGCAAGAAGTTCTTGTAGCCTCTGCATGTTACAGTCGAGAGTACCGCGCAGATTCCGGGAACATTCCGCATAACGTTTCCGTCTGATCCTTGCAGCCGGGGAGACTGTTTTGAAAAAGAAGTGGAAAATCGTCATTTTGCTGCTGTTGGCCGTATTGATCGCGGGCGGCGTTTTTGCCAGCATCAAATATAGCGAGCGGGGGATTGTCATCGTGCAGACCGGCAAAGTCGGCCGCGAGGACCTGACCGCGATTGTAACCGCATCGGGCGAAGTCAAGCCTAGAAATTACATCAACATAGGGGCCAACAGCACCGGTCCAGCGCCCATTACCGCGATCTTCGTCAAGGAAGGCGATCACGTGAAAAAGGGTCAAGTTCTGGCGCATCTGGCCGCAGTCCAGCCCAAGGCCGATTTGAGCGCGCAACAGGCATCTCTAAATGCCGCTTTAGCGGATTCGTCAGCCACCGAGGCATCCGTTAAGTCCGCCGAGGATACCATCGCGGTTGCCAAAGCCCAGGTGGACCACGACAACGCGGACTTGGAGCAGAAAAAGAACGACTTGAAGCGCGCCCAAGATCTCTTTGACGGCAAGCTGATTTCCGCCCAGGATTACGAGAACAAGAAAGTGTTGTACGACTTGGCGGTGAGCACTCTGAACGCTTCCGTCACGAAGGTGCGCCAAGCCGAATCGGCGCATGCCCAATCCGCCGCTCAACTTTCTTCTTCTCAACGGAAAGTTTCGCAAGTAAAGGCGATGGTGACACGCTATGGCGATGTGCTGAAACAGTACGACGCGATCGCGCCGCTGGACGGAGTGGTTACCAACCTTCCGGTGCGCGTCGGCGAGACTGTCGTTCCGGGCATTCAGAATTCCACTGCTTCCACGATTATGACGATTGCGGATATGTCGATCATCACCGCCGAGGTTCATGTGGATGAGACCGACATTGTCAGCGTGAAATTGGAGCAACCTGCGGATGTGACCATCGATGCCATCCCGAACCGGATTTTCAAAGGGAAAGTTATCGAAATTGGCGATACGGCCATTGTGCGCTCCACCGGCGTGGCGGCTTCGCAAAGCCAAACATCAAGCCAGGAAGCGAAAGACTTCAAGGTTGTGATCGCGCTAGATATCTCGGAAGATCTGGTTCGACCCGGCCTCTCCTGCACGGCCAAGATCACCACCGCGGTCCGTCCCCGCACGCTGGCGATACCGATACAAGCGTTGACCATTCGCCAGAAAGGCCAGTTGCAAGCCGTGAAACCAGGGCAGAAACCGGTCACCGATCCCGCCGCCTTGAAAGCAGCCAAAGAAGAATTGCAAGGCGTGTTTATTGTGCAGAGCGGCAAGGCGGTTTTTCGCGAAGTCAAAACCGGCATCAGCGGCTCCACCGATATCGAAGTCTTGCCCGGAGCGCTCTCGGAGGGCGACGAAATCGTTACCGGAAGCTACCAGGTGATTCGCACCATTCGTAACGAAGCGAAAGTGAAAATCGACAATAAACCCCCGGTCTCCGCCGCGCTGCCTAGCTAAGCCTTCAACCAACCCAACATGGCACCTGTCCAACCAGTTCTTGAGGATCTCGATCCCAAACAGCGCGAAGAACGTGGCGAACAGCTCAAGAACAGCGGCATCGTGATTCGCACCTACGATCTGTGGAAGACCTATGTGATGGGCGATCAGGAAATTCACGCCGTCTCGGGCGTCGACGTTCAGATCAAGCGCGGTGAATATGTGGCGATCATGGGGCCTTCGGGTTCCGGCAAATCCACGCTGATGAATTTGATCGGCTGCCTCGATACTCCCAGCAAGGGTCTGTATTATCTGAATGGCAAGCTGGCCAGCGACATGGAAGACGACGAGTTGGCGCGCATTCGCAACAAGGAAATCGGCTTCGTTTTTCAGACGTTCAACTTGCTTGCACGCTCCAGCGCTTTGCATAACGTGGAACTTCCGCTGATTTACGCCGGGGTCAGCTCGGAGGAGCGCATCGAGCGCGCCAAGACGACCTTGCGCGAGGTCGATCTGGAACAGCGCATGTTTCATAAGCCCAACGAGCTTTCAGGCGGACAGCGCCAGCGCGTCGCCATCGCCCGCGCGCTAGTGAATCGCCCTTCCATCTTGCTTGCCGATGAGCCCACCGGCGCGCTCGATACCACCACAGGCAACGAAATCATGGCGCTTTTCGAGCGCTTGCACACGGCGGGCAACACCATCGTCCTTGTGACGCACGAGCAAGATGTGGCCAATCACGCCCACCGTGTAATTCATATCCGCGACGGCAAAGTAGAGCGCGACGAGGCGACCGTCAAGAGCGCGTAAAGCGCCGAGTGTTATCTTTAACTACCGGTCGTTTTGGTTGGGGTTTATCGGAGCACAATCTAATTTTGCTATGTGCCAGACAGCCCCCGGCAATTCCCCTGGGCCACCGCGTATTCTGATGGCCGAGGATAACCTCATCAACCAGCGCGTCGGAAAATTGATTCTGCAACGCGCAGGTTATGCCATTGATCTTGCCGCCGACGGCGTGGAAACGCTGGAAGCACACAAAAAACAGCCCTACGACCTGATTCTAATGGACTGCCAGATGCCCGTCATGGACGGATTTGAAGCCAGCCGCGAAATTCGCAAGCTGCCCCTGGCGCAACCCGCCATTATCGCGGTGACGGCGAACGCGCTGGTGGGCGAACGCGACCGCTGCCTGAAGGCGGGCATGGACGACTACCTGTCAAAGCCCTTTCAAGCCGAGCAGTTAATCGCCTTAGTGGTGAAATGGATCGCACTCCGGCAAGGCGTCAATAGCCGCGGCGCGGGAACCGCCTAGAATAAGAGCAAGCCCATGCTGACAGCGGTAGCCTACGATACGCACGTGGAACAACTATTCGATCGAATTCAGCAATTGCACTCGCTGCTGAGTACGGCGGGCATACCCTACAGAATTGTGGGCGGCATGGCGGTATTCATCCACGTTTTCGAACGCGACCCCCTCCGCGCCCGGCTTACCTCGGATGTCGATGCGGCCATCGATCGCGTACACCTGCTCCCCGTGATTGAGGCGGCCCGGCAAGCCGGCTGGATTTTTCGGCATACTGCCGGTGTCGACATGCTCATCGACGCCGCGCAGCCGCGTGCCAAATCCGCCATCCACCTTCTTTTCTTGAATGAGAAAGTCCGCCCGGAATATACCGAAGCCGTGCCGGCTTCCCAGCCTGACAAGACCCGCGAAGGTATCTTCGTAGCCCCCGTTGCCGATCTCGTCCGCATGAAGCTCACTAGCTACCGCCTCAAGGACCGCGTGCATATCCAAGACCTCGACGGTGTTGGCCTCATCAGCCCGGAGATCGAAGCGCAGTTGCCCAAACTGCTCCTCGAAAGGCTTGCTGAGATCCGAGCTAGCGAATGAAGCGCAGCCTTAAGGCGCGCTTCTGAACCGGTTTGTCAAAGCGCTCCACTGCCGCCGAAACCAGTTAGGATGCGCTTTCGACTCCAGCTTATCGGTGTCCAACCCACCCGGCTTCGCCGTGGTCACCGGACCCGCCGCCGCTTGCATATCTTCCGTACCGGTCAAATGCACAAGCGTGCCGTCGAAGTTATAAGTACGTTTACGGAATTTCTCATTATCGTCCTTGGTGATGATATGAAAAGTGCGGTCAGTCTTTCCCTCGGCTGGATCCACCTGGACCGGAAAATAGCCGGCCAAATCGCGCTGCCGGTAAGACGTTTCATAGCGGTGCCGCCGAATGTTCCACAGAAAAACGCGCCACGAATCGAAATCGACCGCATCCCGGCCGCTCAGCGTGGTCCACAGCCAATGATGTTTCAGCCCCTTCTCTTCGTCGGTCACCGACCCCAACTCAAAGTACGAAGTGATCCGCTTCCCTTCGGCGTACTGCGCGACCTCATCGGGAATCGAAATCAGCAAATTGCGCGTCAAGACCCAGCCCGTTTCCCCCGCCTTGGTGCGGATTAGAGTCCAGTCTTCCATCACCACCGGATGTCTGGCTTCTTCGGCTTTCTTGGCCGTCAGCTCCGCCGCGACCTTCTTCTTCTCCGCTTCCACTTCACGCGGGTTTTCGGAGCCATCGATGCGCTCGGCCGAAAGTTCCTTCCAGTTGGCCGGGGGCGCGGGCGCGGCGGGCTTCGTGGGAGGGCGAAAGCCACCCTTTGTCTGCTGCTCCTTCCTCGCACGCTTTTGCGGCACCGGCCGGTCCACAATCAGCGACGAAGTCTTTGTGGGCAGAGCGTTCTTGGGCGCTTGCATTCTGCCCAGAATCGACACTGCGCCGCCCTCTGGAATCTGGGCAAACGCCGGCGACTTGCGGCTCGGCTCGATATGCACGTTGAGAACTTCGAATGCCGTCGCCGCGCCTTGCGATGGCAGAACTCTTTGCCGATCCCGTTCATGCTGGATTTGCCGCATCTGATCGCCGCTCAGCAAATCGTAGGAATCCACCCAGCCTTCAAATCCCGCAGCCGTCGAAACCTTCACCATCCGACGTTGCACGTCGATGATGGTCACTTTCTCGCCATGCTTCAGTGTGGCCACCGATCCGCTTTTTGCGGAAATCTGGCTTCTGATGTTGAGCGTCTGCGGAGCGATGTAAGCCTGCCCTAGCGTCTGGCGTTCTTCCGCGCAACCACTCAGACAGAGAAGCGCTGCCAGCGTGACGAATAGAAAGAATCCGCGTAGCAAAGGGGACAGACTACTCTGCCCCCCAACGCTACATCTCCCGGTGTCCGAAATCCTTCTGCGTGGGCAGAGCGGTCTGTCCCCTTTGCGCTCCATGTGATTTAGAATCGCGGCAGTAAGCGAGCTAGCTCCTTCAGAATGCAGCGGTCCATCACCACCGCGACACCCGCCGCCTCAGCCATCTTCGCCGCTTCATGATTTATCACGCCCTCCTGCAGCCAGATGCATTTCGGACGCTTCGTCAACGCATCCGCCACCACCTCCGACACCGCTTCCGATTTCCGAAACACGTCAACGATATCCACCTCGCCCCGGATGTCTTCAATCCGCGAGTAGCATGGCTCGCCCAGCACTTCGCTATATCCAGGGTTCACCGGAACCACCTTGAAACCCTGTGCCTGCAAGAAACGTGCCACCCCGAAACTCGCACGCCCTGGATTATTCGAAAGCCCCACCACCGCAATCGTCTTCGATTCCTGAAAAAGCCGCGTCATTTCCGTGTCGTTCACGACGCACCGCCGGCGGCATCCATATCCATCAATTTTCGAAAACGGGCCACTTCCGCGTTGGTCAGCGTTCGATACGCCCCGGGCTTCAGCGCCCCCAGTTCCAGAAATCCAATCTTCACCCGCTTTAGCTTCTCGACCAAATGCCCGAAATGCTTAAACATGATGCGGATTTGGTTCTGCCGCCCCTCCACCAGTCGCACTTCGTACCAGGGGTTAGCTCCCTTCTTGATCAGCTTTAACCCTGCTGGCGCAGTCCGTTTGCCATGCATCGGTATGCCTTGGCGGAATTGCTCCTCCTGCTCGCCCGTCAGCATCCCTTTCGATTTCACGAGGTATGTTTTGCTGACATGGGTCGCCGGCGACATCAGCTTGTTGGCGAAGTCGCCATCATTGGTCAGCAGCAGTAGCCCTTCGCTGGCATAATCGAGACGCCCCACTGGATAAATCCGTTCGCGCATGCCCTTAAAGAACGACATTACTGTTTGCCGCCCCTCGGGATCGTGTACCGTCGTAACGCAGTCTTTTGGCTTGTTCAAAGCAATGTACAGGTGATGCTTCGGAGCGCTCAGCACGCGTCCGTCCACTTTTACCTTGTCTACTTCCACATCGGCTTTGGAGCCCAACTCCGTTACGGTGACGCCGTTCACCGATACGCGGCCCGCCAGAATCAGTTCTTCCGCTTTGCGCCGGCTGGCCACTCCGGCATGCGCCAAAATCTTTTGCAGACGCTCTTCAGGCATCGGCTTGTTCAGCTTTTTCTTCCGCCGCCGCTGCCGGCTCTGAAACCGCCTCTGAAGCCGCTTCTTCGCCTTCTCCCAAGGCAAAGCGGCCCAGTTCCTCGAATTCCTTTAATGTGGGCAGTTCCGCCAGCGAATTCAGGCCGAACTGAATCATGAATTCGCGTGTGGTCTTATACAGAATCGGCTTGCCGATCACTTCCTTGCGCCCCGCTGCCGCCACCAACCTCCGATCCAGCAGCGTCTTGAGCACGCCCGCGCCCTGCACCCCGCGAATCTCCATAATCTCCGGCGCCGTAATCGGCTGCTTATACGCCACTACCGCCAACGTTTCCAGCGCCGCTAGCGAAAGCTTCAGTGGAGCTTGCAGCTTTTTGACAAACTTCCGAATGGACTCATGATGTTCCGGCTTCGTGGCCATCTTGTAGCCGCCCGCCAGTTCGCGAATCGATAGTCCCCGATCCGGCGCGCCATATTCCGCTACCAAACCCGTCAGGATCTCCTTGACCCGCTCCAGAGGTTGATCCACAGCAGCGGCAATCTGCAGCGCCGTCAGCGGTTCATCCGTTATAT
>Ga0209068_10000568_pt1 | contig 19926 bp, 20 predicted proteins | sample ColStrG_CSR_2012_FD_187200 | JGI IMG/M metagenome (GOLD analysis project Ga0209068, IMG submission 187200) | Freshwater sediment microbial communities in response to fracking from Pennsylvania, USA - Cold Stream Run_MetaG_CSR_2012 (SPAdes)... | ecosystem: Environmental > Aquatic > Freshwater >... | reverse complement strand
CATGACGCTCTCGATTAACGCCCGCAACGCGCTGAATCACGTCAATCTTGGGCAGCCAACCGGTAACCTGACTTCGCCGTTCTTCGGCCAATCGACGAACATCGCGGGGGGCGGGGGCGGTGGCCCAGACCGGCTCGGACCGGCTGGCCGGCATCGTGACCGGGGTGCGGTCCCCGACATTGCCGGAGATGACCGAGCGGGAGGAATCCACCGCGGACCTGTGGGCCACCGGTGTCGCCCCCTACGGCCATCCCACCCGCTTCATCCGTGACGTCCTCGATGAGCTCGGGGTGGTGCCGGCCGCCGGTCTCTCCGCCATCGACGATGGCGCCCGGGTGCTCGTCGGCGGAGTGGTCACCCACCGCCAGCGCCCCGCCACCGCATCGGGCACCACCTTCATCAACCTCGAAGACGAGACCGGGTTGGTCAACGTCATCTGCTCCCGTGGATGTTGGACGCGCTATCGCCGCGTGGCCCGGGAAGCACCGGCCCTGCTCATCCGAGGGAGGCTCGAGAAGGTGGAGGGCGTCATCAACATCGTGGCCGAGAAGTTGGAGCTGTTGCCCCTCTCGGCCTCGGTCGCCTCGCGGGACTTCCGCTGATAGGGACGAGAACCTGTTCTACGGTGGGGACGTGATCGCTTCCAGTGTCTTTGCCTCATGGGTCTTCCACGTCGACGGCCTGAACATCGGCCTCTTCTTGTTGCGGGTCGCGGTGGGGGTGACGATGATCGCCCACGGCTACAACCACATCTGGCGGGGCGGCAAGATCGCCGGTACCGGCCGGTGGTTCGAGAGCCTCGGTCTGAAGCCCGGAATAGTGCACGCCTGGATGGCCAGCATCGTCGAGCTGGGTGCCGGCACCCTGTTGATCCTCGGGTTGTTCACGCCGCTGGCCGCGGCCGGTGTGGTCGGCGTGATGTCGGTGGCCATCCTCACCGTGCATCGCTTCAACGGGTTCTTCATCTTCCGGCCCGGTGAAGGGTGGGAGTACACCGGCAACCTGACCATGGCCGGCCTCGCCCTCGGTGCCGCCGGGGCGGGGGAGTGGTCGTTGGACAAGGCGATCGGCTTCAGCGTGAACGGGTGGGTCGGCCTGGCCATCGCCGCCATCGGCGGGATCGGCGGTGCCGCGTTGTTGCTCGCCGTCTTCTGGCGCCCGCCGGCTCGCAAGGACGCCGACGCCGCCTGATCGTGGCCGCCGCCGACTCGGCTCTCGCCCACCGTGGAGGTGGGTAGCTGCCGACTCGGCCACAGCGACCGGGTAGCGTCCCCCGATGCCCCGCTTCGACCTGGTGATTTTCGACAACGACGGGGTGTTGGTCGACAGCGAGTCCATCGCCAACCGGATTCTGGCCGAGCAGCTCACCGGCTACGGCCTCGAGGTGGATTGGCACGACTGCGTGGAGCGCTACCTGGGCAACACCCTTGGCCGGGTCCGGGCTCTGGTCGAGGCCGAGTTGGGTCGCCCCATCCCTGCGGACTTCGAATCGAGCTACCGCCAGGCGGTCTACCCGCGCCTGGCGGATGAAGTCGAGGCGGTGCCCGGCGTTGCCGCGGTGATCGATGGGCTGGCCGACGACGGGGTGGTGACGTGCGTGGCCTCCAGCGGTCTTCATGAGCGCATTCGATTGACCTTGACCCGGGCGGGGCTGATCGATCGATTCGATGACCGCCTGTTCAGCGCCGAGGATGTCGGTGTCGGCAAGCCCGAGCCGGATCTGTTCCTCCATGCCGCCGCCAGCCTGGGGATCGAGCCGGCGCGCTGCGCGGTGGTCGAGGACGCCACCGCGGGGGTGATGGCTGCCAACGCGGCCGGTATGACGGCGTTCGGCTACGCGGCGCTGACCCCCGCCCACCTGCTCGAGGGCGCTACCGGCGGGATCTTCACCACCATGGACGCGCTCGGTGAATGCCTGCGTGGCCCGTAGGCTCTGCCGACAATGATCTTCGCCCGGATCTTCGCGGTCGCCGCCGGCCTGGCTGTCGTGGCCTGGGTGCTGTGGTCGGCCATCCGCACCGTGGTCGTGCCGCGCGGCGAGTCGGTGTGGCTGAGTCGCAAGGTGTTCCTGGTGGTGCGGGAGGTCTTCGAGTTCGCCGGACGACGCACGCGTACCTACGAGGCCTACGACCGGGTCATGGCCCGCTACGCGCCCACTTCGCTCGTCCTCCTGCCGGCGGCGTGGGCGCTCATCGTGCTCACCGCGTTCATCCCGGTCTATTGGGGGATCGGCGTCGGTTCGTGGAAGCTGGCAGTGACGACAAGCGGGTCGTCGTTCACCACCCTGGGATTCGACCGGCCGCCGGGGTTGCCGGCCGAGGTGTTCTGCTTCGTCGAGGCGCTGCTCGGGTTGTTCGTGGTGGCGTTGCTCATCAGCTACCTGCCGGCGATCTATACAGCGTTCGCTCGGCGTGAGGCGTTGGTCGTGAAGCTGGAGGTGCGCGCCGGCAGCCCGCCCAGTGCCGAGACGTTCCTCACGCGCGTGTCGCGCATCCGCGGGTTGGACTACCTGGCTGAGGGATGGGAGGAGTGGGAGCAGTGGTTCGTGGAGGTGGAGGAGAGCCACACGTCGCAACCGTCGCTGGCCTTCTTCCGGTCACCACGCCCCAACAGTTCCTGGATCACCGCCGCGGGAGCCGTGATGGACACGGCGGCACTGTCGGTGTCGAGTCTCGACATCGAGCCAAATCCTCAGGCCCAGATCACGATCCGTGCCGGCTACCTGGCGTTGCGCGGAATCTCCGCGTTCTACCACCTGCCCTTCGATCCCAGCCCGACTCCCGACGCGCCCATCTCCATCGACCGGGCCGAGTTTGACGAATTGCTCGAGCGCCTGGTCGAGGTCGGACTGCCGGTCAAGGCCGACCGGGACCAAGCGTGGAGGGATTTTGCTGGCTGGCGCGTCAACTATGACGAACCACTGTTGCGCCTCTGTGCTCTGGTGTCGGCCCCGCCGGCGCCATGGTCGTCAGATCGGATCGAGCGGATCGGCTCGGCCCGGTCCGTCCGCTTGGGCCGGGGGTCCATCGGCCCCGTGCTCGAGTGAGACCTGCGGTGCGTTCCGCTCCGTGGCCTCGTCGATCTGGAAGTACTGGCGCGTGGTGAAGCCGCCGAGCTTGGCCACGAGATTGGTGGGCACCGACTGCACCCGCTGGTTGTAGTCGCGGACGTTGCCGTTGTAGAAGCGGCGGGCGGCCTGGATGCGATCCTCGGTGCTGGTCAACTGATGTTGCAGTTCGAGGAACCCGGTGTTGGCTTCGAGGTCGGGGTACGCCTCGCTGATGGCCAGCAACGACTTGAGCGAGCCCACGAGGACGTTCTCGCTGCGGGCTTGGTCCTCGGGAGCCCCCGTCGAGGCCATGGCTTGCGCCCGGGCCTGAGTCACGGCCTCCAGCGTGGTGCGTTCGTGGGATGCGTAGCCCTTCACTGTCTCGACCAGATTGGGGATCAGGTCATAGCGGCGCTTGAGCTCGGTGTCCACGTTCGACCATGAGTTGTCCACGAGGTTCCGCTGGCGCACGAACCGGTTGTAGGCCACGACCGCGAGCAACACGACGACGAGCACGAGGCCGACGGCCACCCAGACGACAAGCACCGGGTCACGGTACTGCCAGCGACGGGCCGCCGGTAGCGTTCTGCGCATGTCGAGTCGATTTGCCGCGGACACGGGCGTGGTGGCGCGAGGCGACGGGGTCTACGACGCCCGGATCGATCCCGGCTGGTGGATCGAGCGCGGTCCCAACGGCGGGTATGTGGCCGCTCTGGTGTTGCGGGCCATGGCGGCCGAGGTGGCCGACAACGGGCGTCGGGCCCGGTCGTTTACGGTGCACTATCTGGCTCCACCGAGCGAGGGCGCGGTCGAGGTCCACGTGACGGTCGAGCGTCAGGGTCGTTCGCTGACCTCGGCGTCAGCTCGCCTCGTGCAGGGCGATCGTCTCTTGGCCATTGCCGTGGGCGCCTTCTCCACGTCTCGACCCTCGATCGAGTTCAACGACCTGGTCATGCCCAACGTGGCTTCCCCTGAAGAACTCGAGGTGCTCGACCCTGGGTTCGGCCCCGTCATGCGCCAGCGCTACGAGCAACGGTGGGCGCTTGGTCCCCGACCGTTCACCGGCGGCGACGAGGCGGTGGCGGGAGGGTGGATCCGGCTCGCAGCCGCCGAGTGCAGTGGCCGGCCCGAGGCGGTGGCCGACGAACTGTTGGTGGCGATGGCCGACGCCTGGATGCCCCCCGTCTTCAGCCGGCTGGCGACCCCTGCGGCGGTGCCCACCATCGACCTCACGGTCCATTTCCGCGACCCGGCGCCGGCAACGATCGACGACTGGGTGCTGGTGGTGTTCCGCTCGGCGGTGGCGTCGGACGGCTTCATCGAGGCGGACGGCGAACTCTGGAGCCGCCACGGTGCCTTGTTGGCCCAGTCCCGTCAGTTGGCCGTTTTCCTGGTGTAGGCGCCGGTCAACACCGCGGTGCCGGTGGCCTTGGTGGCCAGGGCGGTGAGCGCCTCGTTGGTGTTCGATGCGGGCGTCAGACCCGACGGCTTGTCCAGGGCGTAGAGGGCGAACTCATAGACGTGGGTCTCGCCCGCCGGAGGGCACACGGCGGCATAGCTGGGACCGCCCGCCCCGTTGTGCAGCTCGACGGCGCCCGCCGGAGCGAATCGTGGTCCGAGACCGGTGGTGGTGGGGTCGATCTTGGTCACGATCCAGTGGACGAACCCACCGGCGTCGGGGTCAGAGATGACGAGAGCCAACTCGACGGTTCCCGCCGGCACGTTGGCCCAGGTGAACGGCGGGGCGTTCCCGACGTCGTCGCACGTGTATTCCGCCGGGATGTCTCCCCCGGGGGCGAAGGCGGCCGAGGTGAGCGTGAACAGCGCGCTCGTCACTTCGGTGTTCTGGCCGGCCACCGTGGTGGTGGTGACGTCAGCCCGACGGGGGGGCGCGGTGGCCCCGGGCACGGGGGCTCGCATGGCGCGCCCGGAGGTGCCGCAGGCGGCGGTCAGGGCCATCAGAGTGACTACCAGGACCGCCAGGCGGCGCGTTCGGGGATCTCCCCGGAGTGCGATCATGGCGCCAGGCTAAGCTCTGCCACCCCAGTGCCAACGGCACCAGGCCAACCCGCCAGGCGAGAGCCAGGAATGGAAGACAGACCCAGAAACCTGCGAACCATGCTCTCGGACGCGAAGAACACGTCCGAGTTGATGGTCGACCTTGCCTACGCTGCCCTCTATTTTGGCGACCCCGATATGGCCGAAGAGGTCGGGGAGCTGGAGGAGCAGTTCAACGACCTCGTCCACGACATGCGGGCGGTGTGCATCATGGCGGTGCGCCGCCCTGACGAGGCCGAGGCCATGTCGTCGGTGCTCCAGGTCATTGGCGCTATCGAACGCATCGCCAACGACGCCGTCGACATTGCCCGCATCGTGACCCACAACCTCGGCATCCCCCGCGAGCTGGTGGCCGACCTGTCGGCGGCCGAGGAGGTCTCCCATCGCGTGCTCATCCGCGAGGGCTCGCACATGGCTCACCGCCCGCTCAGCGCCATGGAGCTTCCGGTAGCTACGGGCATGCGGGTGATGGCCATCCGCCGCGAACGGGATTGGATCACCGACGTCGAGGGCGACGAGGTCCTCGTGCCTGGCGATGTGTTGTTCCTGGAGGGTCCACCGGCCGGAATCGTCCGCCTGCGCGAACTCGCCGCCGCTCCCTACTGGAGCCCCCCGCAACCACCCGAGGACGGAAGCCTCTCCGACCTCGATCGCGCCGTTGACGTCCTCGTCGAGATGAAGAATATCTCTGAGGTTGCCGTGGGGCTCGCCTATTCGGCCCTCGTGTTTCGCGACCAAGGTCTGGCGGCCGAGGTGCGCCACCTCGAGGACCGCCTCGATGACATGAAGGACCGGCTCGAGTTGTGGGTCCTGCGGGCCAGCGCCGACAACCTCGATCCGGCGCCGCTGCGGGGCCTGCTCCATCTCTCCCAGGCCGCCGAGGACATCGGTGATGCCGCCCAGCAGATGGTGTGGATCGTCGAAGAAGGCGAAGACATCCACCCGATTCTGGCCATTGCCCTGGGCGAGACCGACGAGATCGTGATGCGGGTGGCCGTGGCGCCCGGATCGCGGGCCGACAGTGCCACCCTGTCCGAACTGCAGCTCAACATCGAGCCGGGGTTCTCGGTGCTGGCGGTGCGTCGGGGTGGGCGGTTCTTCTACCGGCCGCGGGGAAGCGTGCAACTCCTGCCCGACGACGAGATCATCGCCAGCGGACCGGATGAAGGCCGCGAGATGCTGGCCGAGCTGCTGGGCTGGCGCTATCTCGAAGACGACGAAAGCGGCGAATACGTCCTCGAACCGCTCGGCGGCACCTCGGCCTCGGCCCATCGCTGAGTCGGTCACCCCGCCCTCGCCCGGCTGAGCCCTTCTGCCGATAGCGTCTCTCCTCATGGCTGAACCGCTCTGTCTCCTGGCCGTCCATGCTCACCCTGACGACGAGTCCTCGAAGGGAGCCGGCACCGTCGCCCGCTACCAGGCCGAAGGTATTCGCAGCGTGCTGGTGTGCTGCACGGGTGGTGAGGAGGGCGACATCTTGAACCCGGCCCTCGACCTCCCCGAGGTGCGTGACCGCCTGGCCGAGGTGCGGCGCGAAGAGCTCGAGGTGGCCACCAAGGTCATCGGCTACGACGAGGTGGTCATGCTCGGCTATCGCGATTCGGGCATGCCCGACAGCGAGGCCAACGCCCGGCCCGACGCTTTTGCCAACGCTCCGCTGGAGGAGTCGGTCGGTCGGCTGGTGGCCATCATCCGTCGCGAGCGGCCGCAGGTCATCGTGACCTACAGCGATGATCAGCAGGGCTATCCCCACCCCGACCACATCATGGTGCACGACATCAGCCTGCCCGCCTTCGCCGCGGCCGGTGACCCGGACGCCTACCCCGACGCCGGTGAGCCGTGGCAGCCGTCGAAGCTCTATTACACGGTGTGGTCGCGGGCTCGGATGTTGGCCACCCACGAGAAGTTCAACGAACTCGGGTTGGAATCGCCGTTCACCGAGGAGTGGTTCGCGCGGCCGTCGCAGGACGATCGCATCACCACCCAGGTGGCCCTCGACGGCTACGAGGACGTGCGCATGGAGGCCCTGTTGGCCCACGGCACCCAGGTGGATCCGAAGTCGCCCTTCTGGTTCGGGCTGCCCCGCGATGTTTCGCGCCAGATCCACCCGTTCGATGACTACGTCCTGGCCGAGAGCCGGGTGCCGACCGACGTCCCCGAGGGCGACCTCTTCGCCGGCCTGCGCTAAGCGCGGGCCTGGCCGATCAGGCCTGGCCGGCGAACGGGAAGGCCAGCACCCGCCCCGTGGGGAGGTCGTGTACCGCGAGTGGGCCGAGGCTGGACGTAACCACCGTCGTCCGGTCACCGGGTCGGAGCGTGCCGGTGTCGAACAGGATGGTGGCACCGGTGGTCCCCTGGATGCGGTGGTCGTTGCTCCCGTCGTTACTGATGACCACGACCGTCCCCACGGGGAGTCCTGGTCGCGCCTCGTCGATTCCGGAGAGCTCAAGCGGACCCGAATCGCCCACGTGGAGCTCGACCTTGGGCTCGAAGTTCACGCTGGCCACTGTCGGGGTCTTGGCCGAGCTGCCCGCGCATCCCGCGCTCGCCACCAACGCCAGGCCGCACACCAGCAACGCCGTGCGCCGGGGACGCGAAACCATGGACATGGTCACAACCTAGGGCACGTCGGTACCGAGGTCCGGTGTGTCAGGCTTCCCCGGTGGACACGTGGGGATCCGACAAGGCCGACGCGCTGGCCGAGCTGACCCGGGCGGCCATGGCGGCGGAGCATCTGACCGCCGATGAACTCCTGGCCTGTTGCTGGGAGGACCCAGGTGTGGTGCTGGCCACGCCAGAAGGAACAGGGGTGGTCGCCGCCACGGTCAGGCGCTGGGATTCTCTGGCCATCGGCTACGTGAAGGTGCTCGCCGTCCATCCCGGCGCCCGCCGATTGGGCGTGGGCCGGGCGCTGCTGGAGGCGGCCGAGCAGTGGGCGGTCGCCGAGGGTGCCGTGGAGATGTACTTGGGTGGTTCGGCCCCGATCTACCTGTGGCCGGGCGTCGACGTGCGGGCGCTGCCCATGCTCTGCCTGGCCGAGGCCGCTGGCTACCAAGAGATGGGGGTGGCGCTCAACATGTCGGTGCCGACCACGTTTCGGGCGGTCATGGCATCGGGCACCGAGGTGGTCCGGGTGCTGGAGGATGAGCTGGCGGCGCGAGCCGAAGCGATGATCGGATCGATCTGGCCCGAGTGGGTGGCCGAGGCTCGCCGCGCCATGGAACAGGGCTCGTGTCTGGCGGCGGTCGAAACGGCGTCGGGTGCGGTGGTCGGCTTCGCGTGCCACTCCGTGAATCGGGCGGCCTGGTTCGGACCCACCGGGACCGATCCAGCCCACCGCCACCGCGGCATCGGGCTGGGTCTGTTGGGCGAGGTGTGCAAGGACCTGATGGTCGCCGGCTACGGGGACGCGGAGATCTGCTGGCTCGGTCCCCTGGGGTTCTACGCGTCGGCCGGCGGTGCCGTCTCGCGGGTGTTCCAGTTGCGGCGCAAGCGCCTCGGCAGCTGACCCTCAGGCGCCGGCGCGCTGGGCGTCGCGGAGCTCGCGAAAGCCGATGAGCTTGACGCCGGACCGCTCGATCCGGGCGCGCAGCGATGCGTCGTGGACGAGGAGGTGCAGGTCATCCACCCGCCCCGGCCAGTCGGGAGCGACGGCGCGCAACTCAGGAGTGTCGGCCGCGGGGTGCAGATACATCTCGGTCACGCCGGGTCGTAGATCGAACAGCACCTTTTCGATGGCGCGGCGGCTGCCCACGCCGTTGCTGGAGGTGACGGCCACGAAGGAGTCCGGGAACAGCACCCCCTCGTCGGTCGTCAGCTGGCGGGCGGGGAAGCCGATGAGTCGCTCGCTGGACGCGCTCTGCAGGCGCAAGGGCAGGCCGAAGTCGATGGCGAGTTCGAGGTAGACGTCGAAGAACTCGGGCCGCAGTTGCAATGTGCCCATGTGGGAGTCGAGGTGGCTGACATCGAAGCCCCAGAGAATGGCCCGCTCGATCTGGGCGCGACATTCGCGGCGAACTTCGTCGAGGTCGGCGTGGTCCCACACGTCGGCGTTGGTCCGTGGGAATCCTCCGTCGCCGTCGAGCAAGGAGGGGGATTGGGTGATCGGTCCCCAACGGTAGAGGTCCCACTCGGCGTTGAGCGTCAGGTGGACCCCGACGTCCTCGCCCAGGTAGCCAGCGGAGGCCTCGCGACCCCAGGGGCAGGGAACCATGAGCGTGGCGCTGGTGGCGACCCCCGTACGCAGGCTCTCGTACACACCCACGTTGGCCGCATGGCACATGCCCAGGTCGTCGCAGTTGACGATGAGCAGGCGATCGTCGGCGTCGTAGCCGAGGCGTTGAGCGAGCGTAGTCACGCCATGACGCTACCGGGTTCACGGAGCCGGATGGCCGGGCCCGCCGCACGTGCCCCAGAGACCGGCGTCGTGGCGGTGCGCTCCGTCAACGGCCGCTTGGAGCTCGCCGGCATGGGCCACGTTGGGAGCGATCGGCAGGCTGTCGGCGTAACCACCCTGGGCCAAGTCGAGGTTCACGAACAGACCGTCGTCGAGGCGGTAGACGTAGGCCAGGAGGCGGCCATAGTGGTCGCGCTCCTCAACGTCGCGTTCCAGGCGGACCGCCCGGCCCGGGGGCAGCAACTCGGCCGTATGGGCGGACGCCTCTGCGCCGAAGCACTGAACCGGTTTGGTAGGACTCTTGGTCTCCGGAGTATCGACCCCGATGAGGCGGACCTTCTCCTGGTGGCCGCCGAGATCCACCACGATGGTGTCGCCATCGACGACGCGTTGCACCACCGCGGCACCGGGCGCTCCCGTCCCGGCCGTGGCCGATCGGGTGGGGCTGGGCGCGGCGCATGCTCCCGTCGCCGACACGGCCACCGAGACAACGACCACGACGGTGATCCAGCCGACGAAACGATGGGCCGATCGGGCGGACCCACGCCCCGACGTGGTGAATCGCTCTGAACTGGAGAACATGGTGCCTCCCGGAAGGGCGCGGGCGAACGGGGCGGCTAGGCCGCCGAGTGTCGCCCGGTGGAGGCCGGGCGAGAGGCAGATCAGGGGAGCGGGGGCTAGGCCCCGAGTGGGTCTAGAGGCGCTCGATGAGCGTGCCGGTGCCGAGCCCGCCGCCACAGCACATGGTCACGATGGCCAGGTTCTTGTCGGCCCGGTGCAGTTCGTGCACCGCCTTGGTGGTGAGGATGGCACCCGTGCCCCCGAGAGGATGACCCAGCGCAATGGCGCCACCGTTGGGATTGACGCCCTCGAGGTCGGTGCCGAGTTCACGCTCCCAGGCCAGCACGACCGAGGCGAAGGCCTCGTTGATCTCGACGATGTCGATGTCGTCCATGGTGAGCTTGTTGCGCTCGAGCAGTCGCTGCGTGGCGTCGATGGGACCGGTGAGCATGAGCACCGGATCGACACCCACGAGGCAGGTGTCGACGATGCGGGCCAGTGGCTTGAGCCCGAGCTCGTCGGCCTTCTGGCGGGTCATCATCAGCACTGCGCCGGCGCCGTCGGAGATCTGAGACGAATTGCCCGCAGTGTGGACGCCGTCTTCGCGGGCGACGGGCTTCAGGGTGGCCAAGGCCTCGAGTGTCGTTTCGCGGAGGCCCTCGTCGCGGGCGACGTGGTGGGTGGTGCCGGTGGGCTTGCGGTCATCGTCGAGGTCAGGGGCGTCGATCTCGACGATCTGGGTGGCGAAGCGATCCTCGGCCCACGCTTGCGCCGCCAACTGCTGAGACCGCAGACCGAAGGCGTCGGCGTCGGCCCGGGTGATGCCCCACTTGTCGGCGATGCGCTCGGCGCCCTCGAACTGGGTGGTGAACTCGTACTGGCCGAAGTAGCTCTTGGGGATGGCGTTGCCCAGGCCCTGGCCCCTCGCCATGTTGGAGCCCATGGGCACCTGGCTCAGATCCTCGATGCCGCAGGCGACGGCCACGTCGACGACGCCGGAGGCCACCAGGCTGGTGGCGAAGTTGGTGGCTTGTTGCGACGATCCGCACTGGGTATCGACGGTGGTGGCCGCCACCTGCAGGGGGAGTCCGGCGGTGAGCCATGCGGTGCGGGTGACGTTGAACGACTGCATGCCGACCTGGCCGACGCAGCCACCCACGACCTGACCGACCTCGAGGGGATCGATGCCGGAGCGGGCGATCACCGCCTTCAGGGGCTCGGCCAGCAGATCAACCGAGTGGATGGTGGACAGGCCACCGTTGCGGCGCCCGACGGGGGTGCGTACGGCTTCGACGATGACGACTTCGCGTTCGCTCATATCCCGAGCCTAGGCCGCAACTTGACCGTTGGGTCAAGCGGCCGACGCGTGCCCGTCGTCGTCGTCGTGATGACGCTGACGCAGGGCGGTGCGCAGAGCGGCGCGAGCCTCACGGATGCCTTGGCGGCCGAGGTCACGGGTGTGCTCATCGAGGCGCCAGTCGGCGTCGATGACCACCGGTTCGTTGGGGAGGAGATGCAGTTGCGCTTCCATGTCCATCAGTATGAACAGGGGGTATGACAGGAATAATCCCGGCCCGCCGGATCGCCGTCCAACACCCCCTAGAGTGCGGCCGTGGACGCACGTGAGTGGCTGGGCCTCCAGACGACGCACAACGACATGCGGTGGTTTCTGCCCATTACCCCGGGCATCTCCACGGGCCACGGCTTCCTGTTCGGGGGCTGTGGACTCGGCGCGGCGATCTCGGCGCTCGAGGGCAGCACCGGTCGGCCCGTCGTGTGGGCCACCGCCCAGTACCTCTCATTTGCCAAGCCCCCATCGATCATGGACATCGACGTCACCATTGCCTCCGAGGGTCGCTACACGACGCAGGCGCGGGCGGTGGCCACGGTAGGCAACACCGAGATCTTGACGGTCAACGCTGCCCTCGGCGATCGCGATCTCCCGGCCAGCGGGCAGTGGCCCACCATGCCCGTGGTACCCAGCCCGGAAGAGTGCGAGCCACGCGAGAGCCAATGGCACGTCGAGGACTCGATCATGTCGCGCCTCGATCAGCGGTGGGCCCATCATGATCCGAAGCTCGGCCAGACGGTGTTGTGGACCCGCTTGCCCGACGTGTTGGAGGTGTCGGCCACCTCGTTGGCCGTCCTGGGTGACTACGTGCCCATGGGTATCAGCCTCGCCCTGGGCATCGAGACGATGTCCAACAGCCTCGACAACACACTGCGGGTGGGCACGATCGTTCCCACCGAGTGGGTGATGATCGACATTCGCGTGGATCTCGTGGCCCGTGGTTTCGGTCACGGCACCGTCTATCTCTGGGCGCCCGACGGCACCCTCATGGCCACGGCCAGCCAGTCCGCCATCGTCCGCAAGTGGAAGGACACCTCCTCATGACGCAGCGCTACGGCATGACCATCCCGTTCGACAACGTGGCTCTCGGTGAGCAACGGGAGTGGATCGAGGAGTTGGTCGATCTCGGGTACACCGATGTCTGGTCCTCCGAGGCGAACGGCGCCGATGCCTTCACGCCACTGGCGCTCGCCTCGGTGTGGGCGCCGTCGTTGCGGCTCGGCAACGCCATCGTTCCGGTGTTCACTCGGGGCCCAGCCACGCTGGCGCAGTGCGCGGGCTCGTTGGCTCAGGCGGCGCCCGGGCGGTTCGTGCTCGGCATCGGCACGTCGAGCGACGTGATCGTCGAACGTTGGAACGGTTTGGAGTTCACCGAGCCCTACAAGCGCACCCGCGACATGATCCGGTTCCTGCGCGCCGCGTTGGCGGGCGAGAAGGTGAGCGAAACCTACGACACGTTCACGGTGAAGGGATTCAAGCTGGGTGTGGTGCCCGATCAGCCCGTGCCGATCCTGGTGGCGGCGCTGCGCGAGGGGATGTTGAAGCTCGCCGGCCGCGAAGGCGACGGAGCCATCATCAACTGGTTGTCGGCCGACGATGTGGCCAAGGTGGCGCCCGTGGTGCGCCAGTTCGGCGAAGACAAGGAGATCGTCGCCCGAATTTTCGTGGCTCCATCCGAGGACGCCGACACGGTGCGGGCCATGGGTCGTTTCGCGGTGGCCGCCTATCTCAACGTGCCGGTCTATGCCGCCTTCCACGAATGGGTCGGCCGAGGCGAGATTCTGGCCGACATGTGGCGGCTGTGGAAGGAAGGCGATCGCAAGGCGGCGCTGGCCGCCATCCCCGACGAGGTCGTCGATCAGCTCATCATCCACGGTTCGCCGGCCGAGTGCCGCGAGCACGTGCAGCGCTACATCGACAACGGCGTGACCACACCGGCGCTGGCCGTCCTTCCGTTCCCGGGCATCGACCAACGCCAAGCCATCCGCGACCTCGCCCCCCGTTAGCCCGTTCGGCAAGGCGGCGCAGCCGCCGGGCCCAGTTATTCGGGCATCCAGTTGCCGTGGAAGCCGAACGGGACCCGGCGGGGGAGGTGGATCCGGGCCACGGGGTCACCCTCGAGGTCGCGGGCGTCGACGATGCGTACCTCGCTCGTCTCCGTGTCGCGGTCGTAGACGAAGTTGACCAGCCAGCCGTCGTCCTCGGCCTGACCGTCCGGGTCGGGGGCAAAGACCGCCTCGCCCGCCTCGGTCGTCTGGCCGTAGTCATGGACCGTCGAGGTTCCCGTCTCGAAGTCGTGCTTGACCACCGAAGTGAACTGGATGAGGTCGGTGTCCCAGGGGCCGTGGGCCACATAGCCGTAGCGATTGGCCATGCCCGATCGGTGCATGTTGATGCGGGGAAAGTCGCCCGGCCGGTCGTCGAGTTGGGTTTCGGTCACCGTGGCGTCGGCCAGGTTCATCGTCCAGCGGTGCAGCACCGGTGGAGCCGGTTCGACGAGTTCGTCCTTGCCGAAGGCCACCGGCATGTGCGTCGCTCGGCAGCCGTCGACGACCACATTGTCGCCGTCGTCCCAACCGTTGAGGAAGTGGAAGACGAAGAAGGGGTCGAGCTCGAACCAGACGACATCGTCGTTGCTGCCGTCGCGGGGCATGACCCCGATGCGGGCGCCGTGCTCCGGTTGCCAGGAGATGGAGGTTCCCCCGCTCATCATGGCGTCGAGGTCGAACACGGCGGGGAGATCGAAGAAGATCACATGGCGTTCGGTGGCGACGAAATCGTGCATCATCACCGACCGGGGCAGGTCGATGTCGACGCTGCGCACCAGCGCCCCCGACCGATCCGCGACATGGAAGCGGAGAAACGGCGGGAACGGGCTGTAGCCGAAGAACAACAGCTCACCGGTCACGGGATCCCACTTGGGATGGGCCGTCATCGAGCCATGGAGTTGGCCGTCGTAGTCCCACTCGCCCAGCGTGTCGAGCTCGCTGCTCAGTTCGGTCGGGGGACCACCCTCCATGAGGGCCAGGATCTTGCCGCCGTGTCGGATCACGTTGGTGTTGGCGGTGTTCTTCATGATCCCGGCCTCGTCGATGACCGACTGATCGGGGAACGCGAACTCGGAGAGTCCACCGAATAGGGCGTGCCCGGCGCGGCGCTCGACCTGGAGCCCGACACTGTTGATCCAGCGGTTGCGATAGCTGGCCTTGCCGTCGCGCAGGGAGACGCCGTGCACCATCCCGTCGCCGTCGAACACGTGGTACCGCCCGATGGGAGCGAAGGCCTGGTTGGGACCGTTGCGCAGGTAGAGGCCGTTGAGGGCGGCCGGAATCGTGCCGGTGACCGCCAACTCGCCCGCGTCGAGTTCGTCCTCGACGGGCGCGTAGTTCCCTTGGAGATACGGGCTCAGGTTGGGGTCGACGTCGATGGCCAAGGGAGGTGCCTCCTGCGCAGGGGGGCCGCAACCCCGGTGAACAGTGTTCACCGTAGCGCGTCAGGAAGGTGGATTGAGCATCGCGTCGAACACGGCGTAGACGCCGTCTTGGTAGCGCGGGGTGTAGAGGCCGTCGCTTTGGACCGTGGCCATCAGAAGGCTCAGGATCATGGCCTCGACACCATCGCCCACCAACGAGGCATCGATGTCGGTGCGCACCTCGCCGCGGTCCTGCCCGGCACGGATATCTTCGACGATGAGTCCTGAGGCCATGTGGATGGCAGGCAGGTCGATCAGGCGAGGGAGCACCTCGGGCTCCTGGCCGGCGAGGACGCGGCGGGCCAGCGGGTGCTCGGGGAGCCGCACATAGAGGCCGACGAGAAATGCCTGGGGAATCTTGCACACCGGGGTGCCGGCCACCGCGTCGTGGGCGGCGATGACGAGCGATGTGGCATCGGCATCGACGGCGGACACGAAGAGGGAGTCTTTGTTGTCGAAGTAGGCGTACACCGCGGCCTGGGTGAGTCCGGCGGCCCGAGCGATCTCCGACACGGAGGTTGCTCGGAGCCCCTGGGTTCCGAACCGTTCGATGGCGAGTCCGAGCAAGCGCTGGCGCGTGCGGGTGCCCTTGGACTCGGCCCCGTCAGAGGCGTGTTCCGCACCCAGATCAGACATCTGCATTCCTCGGACGAGACTACTGACCGGTTGCTGGCTGTGCAGACAACCACCGATTCGGTTGCGGGTGGTGCTTTCAACGACGGAATCCGTCAACAAATCAATGATTTTTAGCATCTATTGACCCGACCGCCCTGCGTGGTCAAAGCTTCTACGCACTGAAGTCGATGGATCGAAGTAGGGCGCTCGACCGGTTTGTTTCTTCTCGGGTGGCGGATCCACAGAAAGTTCAGGCGTCGGGTATCCGTTTGAGGGGCGGGTACCTGACGCCCGAACCATTTTTCGGGCCAGGTGCCTCGGCCGGCCTCCGGTCGATGACCAGCGTCTACTCGTCGAGACCGACGGGCTGGTCATCGACGATCTGGTCGAGATATTCCGAAAGGCCGTAACCCACCCGACCGTCCTCCAGCGTCCACTGGGTCAGGCCTTCGGAGATGCGCGTGACCATGCCTTCGCGTCGATTGCGCAGAGGGATCAGATTCATCACGTCACCCTTCACCCGCCATTCCAGGGGGGAACCGTCTTCGTCCTTGCTGCGGAGCACCGCCTCGACACGCTGGTGGTACGAGTCCTCGCCCACCCATTCGGTGGAGACCTCCATGTCGCCGCACAGGTGCAACTTGTCGCCGTCCCACACGAACCCGCCCCGGGTGCCGTCGCTGTCGCGGCGAGCGACTCGCGAGGCCATGAACCCGAAGTCGCCCCCGAAGTTGGCCGTGAGCCACCGGTAGTAGAACGGCGCTTGCCAGTAGCGCGGGCCCCAGGAATGGTCCCGTAGGCCATAGCCGTCGATGTCCCAGCGCGTGCCGTCGACCTCGATGAACCCGCGGGCCCGCACGAGCTGTTCGTAATGGCCTTTGGCGAACTCCTCGCCGGGACGCTCGTGGGATTCCTCGGGCTCGCCCCCGAACATGTCGCTGACCCGGGTGTAGTCCAGCGACACGGTGCACTCGCCGTAGGGGTTCTCGGTGAACGCCTGGCGCGGTTCGGCCATGTCGAGGGGCTCGTCGAGCAACACGACCTTGCCGGAATAGGTCACGGTCAGGTGTTCGAAGGGCTCGATGGTGGTGAAGCGCATCCCGGCGGCGTCGAAGGCGTCATTGGTGTGCACCTCGGGGCGTTTGAACATGAAGCCCACCCGACCGTCGGGGAGGTAGATGCAGACCGACATCTCGCCGGTTCCTTCGTTGGCCCGATTGCCGAGGCGGAACCAGGCGCCGAGCTTGGCCGCGGGGTCGTACACGTTGAAGTACATGCTCTCGCTGAAGTTGGGCTCGGGTCCCAGTTCGTGCATGTATTCGTCGGCTGGTTCGAGTCGGACGCGCATGACGGCACCGTAGCCCCGTGTCTGAACTGGGGTTGTCCGGATGATCATGAGCGATGTTCATTTAGACAGACGCGCTGCTACTCTCCCGTCGTTCTCACAGCGCGAGGGGGGATTCCTTGCGCGGCGTCAGCGTGAAAGGACCCTCGTGTCGTCTGCTCCTCGTTCGTCCCGTTCGATCGCCTCGCGGACCACAGCGGTCACCACCGTGGTGGCGCTGGTGTTGGCGGTGCTGGCGCTGGTTGCGCCCGCGCCGGCTTCGGCCACGCCGGCCACGTTCACGGCCGTGGCCAGTGCCGGGCAGATCTACGTCACCGGCATCACGAGCGCCAGCGCGAACGTGCAGCTGTTCCAGGGCAGCACAGACGTGACCGCTACCCTTCCCGGACGGACCTGGTACCCGGGCCAGCGGCCCGCCAACGGCATCGCCGGGAACGTCAGCGTGCTGACGGCCGACTCGACCGAAGCCGTTGCGGGCCAGCACTATGCGTTGTTGATCCGAGAGGTGCCGCCGGGCTCTGGCTACACCGTGCACATCGGAGCGGAGGTGTCGGCGCCCATCACGGTGCTGGGCGACACCCCCGACCCTTCGCTTTCCGCCCCGGCGGACACCACCTATCAGTCCACCCAGCTCACCGACTGCACGGCCACGCCCGCCGCCAACTCGAAGTGCTTCACGTACATCCCTACTCGCGACGGCACGCTGCTCAGCGCCAACATCACGTTCCCGACCACCGCCATGCCCGTGGGCGGGTGGCCGGTGCTCATCGACTATTCGGGCTACGACCCGTCCCAGCCCGGTCCGACGCCATCGGAAGCGGCGATGTTCCCGTACCAGGGCTACGTCGTGGTGGGCCTCAACATGCGAGGCACGACCTGTTCGGGCGGTGCCTTCGACTACTTCGAAGCGTTGCAGAGCCTCGACGGCTATGACGCCATTGAGGTGCTGGCCCATCAGCCGTGGACGGCTCACGACCTCAACCTCAAAGCCAAGATCGGCATGGTCGGCATCTCCTACATGGGGATCAGCCAGCTCTTCGTGGCCCAGACCCAACCGCCGGACCTTCAGGCCATCACCCCCCTGTCGGTCATCGCCGATACCTACCGTTCCACCCTGCGCCCCGGCGGCGTCTTTAACAACGGCTTCGCCCTGAGCTGGGCGCAGGAGCGGGTCGACTCGGCCAAGCCCGCGGCCCACCAGTGGGTCAAGGACCGGATCATCGGTGGCGACACGACCTGCCGCGACAACCAGCAGCTTCGGCTGCAGAGCGTCGATCTCATCAACAAGAACAACACCAACCCCTTCTACCTGAACGTGGGCGGCGACGAGATCTCACCGCGCACGTTCGTGCACAACATCAACGTCCCCACCTACCTGGGCGGGGCGTGGCAGGACGAGCAGACCGGCGGCCAGTTCTCGTCGATGTACCAGAACTTCGACCCGGCCCTGCGGGCTGCGGGCAAGGTGCGGGCGTACCTCACCAACGGCGTGCACACCGAGAGCCTGGCGCAGCAGGACCTCACCGAGCTCATGGGCTTCGTCGACTTCTACGTCGCGAAGCGCACGCCCACCCTGTACGGAGGGCTGGCCATCGGCGTGCCACCACAGCTCCACTCGATCTTCGGCGGAACCCAGCTGGCCCTAGTTCCCAACCGCTGGACCGGGCCCAAGTGGATCGGCGGGGTCGAGGGCACCTGCAGCGACCCCGGCCATCCGGTCGCCAACCCCCTGACTGCTGCACCGAGCCCTGCGTGCCGCTACGCCGACGCGCTTTTGACCTACCGGGCGGAGAACCCGGTGAAGGTCGTGTGGGAGAACGGGGCAGGCACCAACGCCATCACCGCGCCCGCGGGCCAGACCATCGTCCCGGCTACGCCGGTGGGCACGGCTACGAGCACGTTCTCGACGTGGCCGCCGACGGAGATCACCCCGCAGCGCTACTACCTGCAGCCCGACGGCAAGCTCTCGGCTACCGCTCCCACCGTCGCCGATGGCGAGGCCCGCGGCGCATCCAGCTATGTCTACGACCCGTCATCGAAGCGGACGTCCACCTTCGATGGCAGTACCACTGACATCTGGACGGCCGAGACCCAGATCAAGCCCGACAGCGATCCCACGGGCATTCACTGGAAGCCGCTCAAGGAGGGAAACTCACTCAGCTTCGTGACCGACCCGTTCGGCACGACGACGGCGATGGCCGGTCAGGGCAGCGTCGACCTGTGGCTTCGCAGCAACCAGACCGACACCGATCTCGAGGTGACCATCACCGAAGTCCGGGCCGACGGACAGGAGCGCTACATCCAGAGCGGTTGGCTGCGGGCCTCGCATCGCAAGCTCGATCCGGCCAAGTCCACTGAGTTGGCCCCGTTCCAGACCCAACTGCAAGCCGATGCGGAGCCGCTGCCGGCCGGTGACTTCGCGCCCATGCGCATCGGGCTGTTCCCGTTCGCCCACGTCTTCCGCCCTGGATCCAGCCTGCGCCTCAACATCGAGGCGCCCGGCGGCAACCAGCCGTTCTGGGCCTTCGACGACTGCACCGTGACCAACGTGGTGCCGGGGTGTGCCACCGTCGCCGGCGTCGGGCCCCAGATCAACGAGGTCGGCCACTCGCTGGGGCACCCGTCCAGCGTGGTGCTGCCCGTGCTGCCCGACAACAAGGTGCCGGCCGTCCCGGCGTCGACGCCCTGCCCGGCCGTGCGCAACGAGCCGTGCCGGCCGTACCTGCCGGCCAAGGTTCCGACCGGGGTGACGGCCACGGTCGACTCCACCGGCACCGGCCAGGTGTCGTGGACGGCTCCGGCCGGCCCGGCCCCGGACAGCTATGTCATCACCCCCAGCACCGGGCTGGCGGTGGCGACCGTCGGGCCGCAGACCACCGCCGGGGTCGGCTACATCGCCCACGGCGTCCCCGTCACATTCACCGTGCAGGCCATCTACAGCGGCGTGACCGGGCCGGCTAGCGACGCGTCGCTGTCGGTGATCGACGCCGGCACCCGGCTGGTGCCCATGACCCCCACCCGCCTGCTCGACACCCGGGTCGGGTCCGGGTACCAGGTGTTTCCCGCCCTCGCGGGGGCC
>Ga0209068_10000567_pt1 | contig 19927 bp, 18 predicted proteins | sample ColStrG_CSR_2012_FD_187200 | JGI IMG/M metagenome (GOLD analysis project Ga0209068, IMG submission 187200) | Freshwater sediment microbial communities in response to fracking from Pennsylvania, USA - Cold Stream Run_MetaG_CSR_2012 (SPAdes)... | ecosystem: Environmental > Aquatic > Freshwater >... | reverse complement strand
GCGCCTCGCCAAAACTGCCGTGACGGTTTCCCCTCAGCCAGCCAAGTCGAATATTCCGGTACTACATGGTCGTTGAGGAACCGGCGCACCGCGTCACGGAACTGCTCTTGCTGCTGGGTGAAAACCGTTCGGGTCGGCGAGATCCCCACTTACCGGAAGTCCATCCAGTGACCATGCGGGGTCCAGCCGAACGCAAACGGCAACTCGATGGTGCAGATCGGCCCCTTGGTGATGTCGTCGGTGTCGAAAATCAGATACTCGCCGCGTTTCTCGGCCCACCAGGACACTGGGACGATCACGTAGCCGTCACCTTCCGGCGAATCCTTGTGGCGTGGCGCGAAGCTGGCCTCCAGCACCGCGGCCGGCTCGCCGTCGCGGATCTGGAACACCTGTTCGGACAAGGTCTCCATGTCGGTAGCCACCAGGCTGTTCATCGACATCCCGTTGCGCTTGACCACGCCGCCAACCTGATAGCCCCATCGGTAACCCTTGCCGAAAAACCGCTCGTCGACCTTGGGAAGTTCGCTCGGCCGGTCCGATAGCTGTTCGCTCGTCGCGTCCCCGGTGGCCAAGTCGATCGTCCAGCGGCTCAGCCTGCTCGAGGCGATCGAGAAGAACAACGCGACCTCATCGCCTTCCGCGAAGTCCTGCTCGAAGGGAAACGGCGGCCGGTTGAAGATCGGTGCGTCCAAGAGCAGCTTGCCGTCGCGGACATTGGCCTGCATCGTGTGCATCACGTACTGCGTGGGCAGTTCCGTGGTGATCCAGCGGATGTCGGCTTCCATGTCGTCGCGCGGAATCAGCGCCAACGTGATCGGCAGGTCAGTTTCCCAACCCCAGATTCCGAGCCCCTTTGCGATACGCTCCTTGCTCACGGTGAAGGGCTGAAACGGCATCACGATCCATTCGGCGGTGAGCCAAATGTCGTGAGCCACCGTGTTGTACGGCGCATCCCACAACTCGCGGGAATCGACCCGACCATCAGGGTGAACGGTGTGCAAGGTGACGAACGGCGAGGTATCCCGGTAGGTCCAGCCATAGAGGACGCCCGTGTCGTGATCCCATTTCGGGTGGGCGGCAAAGGCGCAGTCGCCGAAGACCACCGGCTCGTGCAGGCCCGGCGACAACGCCGGCGACCAATCCACGATGCCCTTGGTGTCCAACGTGATCGGGTCTATGGCGATCGGCGCGCCGCCCTGCTCTCCGGATACCACCATGTGGCCGGCGAACGGGAATACGTTGACGTTGTTCACACCCTGCGGGACATGCCGGGTGTACTGATCCCGTTCCACGTCCCCGTACGCGAAGTCACGCCAGTCATGGAAGCCACCGTCGGTCCAGGCGAACATGCCGCGTCGGTGATTCTCCTCCAGCAGATACTTCGGCGTCCGCACCCAGCGGTTCCGGAAATCCGCACGCCCGTTTTCGAACGTGATCGCCTGGACCATGCCGTCCATACTCAACAACGGGTTGGTGCCCTGTTTGGTCGGTCGCTTCCAGGTCGGCCCCACGCGGTAGTAGCCACCGGCGAGATCTTTGGGGATCTCGCCCTGGCTGACGATGCATTCTTCGACGGTAGCCTCGAATCGCATCGGCGTGAACGCACCCCGAAGCGCCGTCTCTCGCGGCAGCGGATATCCCATAACGCTCCTTCTCAAGCCTGGCCCGACCCTATCAGCGAGGCTCAATGATAGTAAACGTTCGTTATCCATATCGCTTGTCCGAAGGCTCTGGGTTGTTAGCCGTGTCAGCCAAGCGCAGGACAGCCCCCTGAACCATCAGTATCCACGCAAGGCCTGCTATCGACGATGTTGACCAGGCAGGAGCCCCCGCCTACTATTCGAGACAAAGGTACTAATAATCGCCGTGAGAATCGCGGGCGCTGGCCATTTGCCACCGCGAGCGGTCGTTCTGCTAGGGAGCATAGATGGACGCGGTGGGACTCACCGAGGAGCAACGGGACTTCGCCGTCGCTGTCCGCGAGTTCTGCCGCAAGGAATGCGGCACCCGCGAACAACGTGATGCATTGACCGACAATGGCGCCGAGCAACACCATGCCGGCCTGTACCAGAAGCTAGCAGAGGTCGGTTATCTCGGCGTATCAATTCCCGAAGAGTACGGCGGCAGCGGCGGCGGGCTCACCGAGCAGGTGATCTTGTTCGAACAACTGTGGCGGGGCCTCGCGCCGGTCCACGGAGCCGGCAGCTCCCATACCGTCGCCGGCATCTACAAGAGGTTTGCCACCGAGGAGCAGAAGAGGGCTGCACTGGGATCGATCTGCTCGGGCAAGGTGATGTCGATCAGCATTTCCGAACCCGGCGCCGGCTCGGATGCGTCCGCGGTCAGCTGCAAAGCCGAGAAGGTCGAGGGCGGCTGGCGCGTGCGCGGCCAGAAGACGTGGTGCTCCGACGCGCAATTCGCCGAAACGATTCTGGTTGTCGTGCGCACCGCGCGGGGTGTCCGGCCGCACGACGGCCTGACACTGCTGGCGGTGCCCGCCGACGCGGAAGGCCTCCGAATCCACCCGATCTCGACGATGGGCGGCAGCGAGGTCAACGACCTGTTCTTCACCGATGTCTTCGTTCCCGAATCGGCTGTGGTGGGGACCGAGGGCAACGCGTGGAAGCAGATAATGGCCGGGCTGAACGGCGAACGACTGGTCTGCGCGGCACAGGGTCTGGGCATGGCGCAGCGCGCCTTCGACGACCTGCTGGCCTACGTCACCGAGCGCGAACAGTTCGGCGCTCCGGTCGGGTCGTTCCAGGCACTCCGGCATCGCATCGCCGACCTGGCTATCGAGATCGAAGCCGCACGGGCGCTCACCTACGCGACCGTGCACCACATCGAGCATCAGATCGGCTCCCCCGAGGAGTGGGTGCGAGCGACGTCAATGTCGAAGGTCAAGGTAACCGAGACAGCGAAAAAGGTTGCACTGGAAGGCGTCCAAATGATGGGCGGCTACGGCTACAGTACCGAATTCGACATGCAGCGACACCTTCGACTGAGCATTGCCCCTACCATCTACGCGGGCACTAACGAAATCCAGCGCGACATCATCTCCTCCACGCTCGGCCTCCGACCGGCACCGCGCTGAGGCGGATCGCCAAGCGCCGACCTTGACAGGCGACGCATGACCATTTTTAATTGAGACGGTCAGACTCATAATCACAGCAGGGCGCGGGAGAAGACGGACGCGGTTTCCCGAAACGCCAGGTGCCGATTGAGTAGAGGCATAGATTGGTTCTCCAGGAGTGGTTCAGCTCTGCCATCCACCTGACCAGCCATCACATATCGATAGGACTCGACATGACAGCCACCAAACCGGTCATCAACGTGTTCGACTCGGAGACCTATGCCAACGGCGACCCGACCACCTTCGGCCTCCCGCTGGACCAGTACACCTACCTGCGCGACGAACAGCCCTGCTACCTGCACGAGTTCAACGACCCAATGCTGATCGACCGGGCATGGGTGATCAGCCGCAACGAGGACATCTGGGCCGTCGACAAGAATCAGGAGCTGTATTCGGCGGCCGGCGGCTACGTCAACATGTGGCGGGTCGCCCCGATCTCGCCGAATCCGGAGCTGGGCGGCAAGCCCGCGATGCTGGTGATGGACGGCGAGAAGCATCGCGGCCAGCGCGCCGTGATGAGCAAGGGCCTCGGGCCGACGATGGTGAAGAAACTCGAGGAGAAGTTCCGCGAGTACGCGGTCAACATCGTCGACGCGGCGTTGGAGAAGGGCACCTTCAACTTCGTCGAGGACATCGGCCACGCCATGCCGATGGAGGCACTCGGTGACGTGCTCGGCGTGCCCAAGGGCGACCGCCCCCAGTTCTTCAAGTGGGTCGACACCTTTGCCGCCCCGTTCGACACCCGCATCACGCCGTCGTTCGAGTACGTCCTCACCGCGATCATGAGCCTGCTGAACTACGCGACCGAGCTGGGCGAGCAGAAGCGGCTGGAGCCGGGTGACGACGTCATCACCAAGCTGGTGCAGGCCGGTGCCGACGTGATCTCGGCCGATGAGCTGCAGGGCAATGTCGCGCTGCTGGCCAGTGGCGCCGCCGAGAGCACCAGGACCGCCCTGTCGCACGGGATCTGGGAGCTGATGCGCCGCCCGGACCAGATGGCCTGGATGCGCGAGCACTCCGACGACATCCCCGCCACCGCCATCCAGGAGATCGTCCGGATCTCTTCGCCGTTCACCCACCTGGTGCGCACCGCGACCACCGACCACGAGTTGCACGGCCAGGAGATCAAGAAGGACGACATCGTCCTGATGCTCTTCGCCGCAGGCAATTTCGACGAGCGGGTGTTCGACAACCCGACCGATTTCGATCTGTCCCGTGAGAAGAACCCGCACGTCAGCTTTGGCCGCGGTCCGCATCAGTGCCTGGGCAAGCACGTAGCCTCACTGGAGATGAAGATCCTCTTCGAGGAGCTGCTCCAGCGCACCAAGGACATCAAACCGGCCGGCGATATCAGTTACCTGCGCGATGCCTATTCGCGCGGCGTCTACCAGTTGCCGGTCACCATCACACCGGCCTGAGGGCCGGGCCAGAGAGGCCGGGAGCCATGAAAGTCATTGTTGAAATCGATCGGTGCGAGCTGCACGGGGATTGCGTACTGGCCGCCCCGGAGGTCTTCGATATCGGTGACGATGACGACGTGGTTACGCTTTTGAATGACGAGCCCGGCGAAGAGTTACGCGCCAAAGTCGAAGAGGCTGTGCGCAACTGTCCCGTCGCCGCGATCCGGCTGCAGGGCTGACCTTCGTGCGGTCGATCGTGGTCGTGGGTGCCGGCCTGGCCGGCTTCCGTGCCGCTCAGTCGCTCCGCAAGAACGGCTTCACCGGCACGCTGACGATCATCGGCGATGAGGTGCACCAGCCCTACGATCGACCGCCCTTGTCCAAGCAACTGCTGTCGGGGATCTACACCCGCGATCAGTGCATGCTGCCCGGTGAGGTCGAGAACGTGACCTGGCTGCTCGGCCAGCCGGCGGCCGGCCTCGACCGCGGCCGCGGCGTGATCACCATGGCCGACGGAACCGAGGTCGGCTATGACGGCCTGGTCATTGCCACCGGACGGCGTGCCAGGCCGTGGCCCGGCCGCACGCCTGCCGACGGAGTGATGGTTCTGCGCTCGTTGGACGACGTCGAACGCTTTCAGGGCGCGGTGGCCGATGACTCCAAGGTGGTGATCATCGGCGCCGGCTTCATCGGCTGCGAGGTGGCCGCCACCCTGCGCCAGCGGGGCGTTGACCTCACCGTCGTCGACGTCTGCGAATACCCGATGCCCGCAGTCGGCCCCGAAGTTGGGAAACGCGCCATCGACTTGCACACCGCGCACGGAGTGAAGTTCCGGCTCGGCCAGGGCGTCGCATCGATCGACGGCACCGATCGGGTCACGGGGTTGACCCTGGCCGACGGTGAACAACTCGATGCCGACGTGGTTCTCGTGGCGATCGGAACGGTGGCGAACTCCGAGTGGCTGGCCGGGACCGGCATCGCCCTCGACGGCGGCGCGGTGGTCTGCGATATCTACTGCGGCGTGCTGGACAGCACGGGCGAACCGATCCCCGGTGTCACCGCCGCCGGCGACGGCGCGGCATGGCCACACCGACACGGCGCGACGCCCGTGTGCATCGAGCACTGGTCCAACGCCAGAGACATGGCGGACTGCGCAGCGGCGAACCTGCTCGCGGAGCCGGCCGAGCGGCGACCGCTGAATTCGGTGCCCGCCTTCTGGTCCGATCAGTACGACGTCAAAATCAAATCCGCCGGATATCTGCGCGCGGCCGACCGCTTCACAGTCGTGTCCGAAGACTCGGACAACGCCGAGAAGCCCTCGCTGTTAGTCGAGGCGCTACGCGGAGACGAGGTCGTCGGCGCCATCGCGATGAACATGAACAAGGCTATCCTCGGATATCAGCGCTCGCTCGCGGCTTCTCCCGCAGCCCAGTGACTTTGTGTATTGAGACGCGCATACTCATAATATTTGTTGCAACCGACACCGTCAGCGAGGACCGGCACCATGACGACTACCGAGGATAAGACCACAGGCAGCACCGACGCCCCACCTGCAGGTGGGTTCGTCGAGGTCCGCAACCCCGCCGACGGGAGCCTGGTCGGCACCGTGCCCGACCAGTCCGCAGACGAGGTACGTGCGCTCGCCGATCAACTGCGCGCGGCCCAACCCGCTTGGGAGGCGCTAGGGCCGAAAGCCAGGGCCCGTCATCTGCGCAAGTGGCTCGACTGGATCGTCGACAATCAGGACCGCATCCTCGGGCTGGTGCACCGCGAAGCCGGAAAGTCCTGGGGTGACGCGCAAATCGAGCTTTTGGTCTGCATGGAGGTCATCAATTACTACACCAAGCATGGCGAGGAGTTCCTGGCCGACGAGACCCGGATGCCGCATGGCCCGGCGTCGCTGATCAAGGAACTGCGGATCAAGTACCGGCCCTACCCGCTGGTCGGCGTCATCACCCCGTGGAACTACCCGCTGGGGATGCCCTTCATGGACGTGCCCGGCGCCCTGATGGCCGGCGCCGCGGTACTGACCAAACCTTCCGAGGAGACGCCGCTCGCATGGGCGGAATGTGTCCGGGCCTGGGACGAGGAAATCGGCGCACCAAAGGTACTGGGCTGCGCGACTGGGCTGGGTGGCACGGGCAGCGCGGTCGTCGATCTGGTGGACATGGTTCAGTTCACCGGTTCCACCGCGACCGGCCGGCGCATCGGTATCCGCTGCGCGGAGCGCCTCATCCCCGCCAGCCTCGAGCTCGGCGGCAAGGACGCGATGATCGTGCTGTCGGACGCGCCGCTCGACCGAGCGATCCGCGGCGCCATCTGGGGTGGGCTGTTCAACTCTGGCCAGTCGTGCATCGCCGTGGAGCGGGTGTACGTCGAGGAGCCGATCTACGACGAGTTCGTGTCCCGTCTGGTCGATGGGGTCAACAAGGTGCGCCAGGGCCATGACCCGCAGGGCAGCTTCGCGACCGACGTCGGCGCGATGGCCACCCGGTCCCAGCTTGAACTGGTGGAACGGCAGGTCGCCGACGCCGTCGCCAAGGGCGCCAAGGTGCTGACCGGCGGCAAGCGCGCGGACAAGGGCCTGTTCTTCCCGCCGACGATCCTGGTGGGCGTCGACCACACGATGGCCTGTATGCGCGACGAAACCTTCGGCCCACTACTGCCGATCATGAAGGTCACCGATGAGAACGAAGCCATCGAACTGGCTAACGACAGCAATTACGGGCTGGGCGGCAGCGTGTGGACGATGTCCAAGGAGCGCGCCGAGCGCGTGGGCACCCGCCTGGAGACGGGCGGGGTCAATATCAACAACGCGATGACCAATGTCTTCCAGTTCCCGCTGCCGATGGGCGGCTGGAAGGAATCGGGTCTCGGTCATCGGTTCGGCGGCCCGGACGGGATCCGCAAATACTGCCGCCAGCAGGCTTTCGTCAACGAGCGGGTGAACCTCAGCAATGAGACACATTGGTACCCGTACTCGCCGATGAAGGGAAAGCTCACGGCCAGAGTGCTCCGACTGCTCGAAATGCACGACTGGCGCCGGCGCCTCGGCCTCAAACCCCGGTAGTCCGAAACCCCCGGCAGGCGAGCCGAAGTCATCTCAAAGAGCTTGCGCGATGAGTCAGGCCACACCCGAGCGCACATTCGTTGATGGTGAGCCGCCGGAGTTCACGCCTGCGCTCGACCCACTCCCCTCACCGCCTGGTCGCGGCCCGTTAGCCGGCGTTTGACGGGCGCCGTTTTGTGGGTGGCGGCGTTGCCGACGCCATTTGGCCACCATTCCCCGCGCCACCCCCAGCTGCTGGGCGATCTGGGTATTACTCGAATCTCCTTCGGAGGCAAGGATGATCCGTGAGCGCATCGCTAACGCCTGAGCACTGCTCGGTCTGCGTGCCCAGCCCCGCAACCGCTCGCGCTCGTCGTCGGTCAACACCACAGGCACAGCAACCGGATTCGCCACACACCAAGTCCACTAAGTGTTTTCGAATACTGATTCGGAACTAGCGCAATACATGAACGACAGCATCGCGAATCGCCTGTTCCTCTTCGCCGGTCGTGAACATGGTGCCAGTGTCAGCAACCATCGATCTTCAACCTCATCGCCGACGAATCATCGGGGCCGCCTAGGCGGACAACTCTGCAGCCTCCGATGGGGCTGTCACCTGGTGATAGTCGCTTGGGTCGAACTCGTGAAGCCGTTCCCAGTAGTCGACGTACTTCCACGGACTGCTGACAACGATGCGACCGGCATCATTGCGGTAGTAGGTGGTCATCCCCTTATGCGACCAGATCATTTGCGCCAAGGCTTCATCGAGCTCTTCGTTGTACTGTGCGTACGCGCTACGATTCACCTCGACCGCGGCGATCTCGCTAACCACTAGATGGCGGATCGCCTGCATTATGTAGCGGACCTGAAATTCAGTGGCGTGGATCGCACTTCCGCCGTGGCCGGCATTGGTGTTCGGGCCGTTGACGACGAAGAAGTTCGGAAAGTCCGGGACAGTCACTCCAAGGTATGCCCGGGCATCGTTGAGACCCCACTGCTCACGCAGCGTCGTGCCCGATTTTCCGACGATGTCCATCGGCCAGAGGAACTGCAAAACCTTGAAACCGGTCGCCAGCACGATCACGTCGGCCGGCACTTCTACTCCCGAGCGGGTCACGACGTTCTCGCCGTTTACCTGATCTACCGCTTCGGTGACCAGCGTGACATCGTCACGGCACATCGTCTGGAACCAATGGTTATCGATTAACGGACGCTTACCGTAGGCCGGGTAGTCCGGAAGACAGGCGTCCAGCAAATCGGTCCGATCGCCGAGCTGCTCCTTGATGTACTTGGTGAGAAATACCCGGTGACGATCGTTGGTCTCGTTGACAGCGCGCTCCGGATGGGGCCAGTTCGGATCGATCTGCAGCGACGAGTGCAGCCGGTCGCTGAAGTTCCAGAACGACCGCAGCCGATACCACTGAATGTAGAAGGGAACCTCTTTCATCAAGAAGCGGACGTTTTCGTTAACCGCGCGGTGGTAGTTGGGATGCGGCACCGCCCATTGTTTCGATCTTTGAAAAACGGTCACATGACTGGCGATATCGACGATGGACGGCACCACTTGCATGGCGCTGGCACCAGTCCCGATCACAGCGACGCGTTTGTCGGTCAGGTCGACCGAGTTATCCCACGCCGCGGTATGCATTACCGGTCCGGGGAATTCGTCCAGCCCCGGGATGGGCGGCACCGATGGCCGGTTCACCATGCCTACGGCGCTGACCAATATGTTGGCCGTAAGAGACCCGACCTCGCCGTTCACGTCTCTGATATCGATCTGCCATGTCGCACTGGTGGCTTCGTAACGTGCACACACCACCTCGGTGCTGAATCGGATGTGCCGCTTGATATCCAATTCGGCCGCGACCCGCTGGATATAGCCCTCGACCTCGGCACGCTTGGCGAAGTAGGTGGTGATTTCCGGGTTTGGAGCAAACGAGAAAGCGTAGAGATGACCAGGCGTATCCACGCCGCAGCCAGGATAAACGTTTTCCAGCCAAGTGCCACCCAGATCATCATCTTTTTCCAGCACAACAAAGTTGACACCGGCGGCTGCGAGCTTCATTGCCATGCAGATCCCGGACAAGCCCGCTCCGATGATCACGACACGAAAGTCCCCGGGGATCGACTCAGCGGGTATCTCGACATCGCGTGAGATGAAACCCATTTCCTCTGAGAGTAGTTCGCCATATTCGACCGGCACTTCTTCCACCATCGCGCAGCTAAGCATCCGCGTCACCTCGTCCGGGGACGGAGTGACTGGTTGGAGCCGTCCTTCATAAAAAGCGACGATTGCCTCTAGCGCCGACGCCCGAACCTCAGTCTGAAGTTCGAGTGACAGACCGCCGGAGTCATTGTCGTCCAATGGCTTTCCTCGTGCGGGCCGGTACGGTGGACGGGTCCACTTGGTGTTACCGGTGAGATGCTGCAAGACGAGTAGCAACGTCGGAATGTTCGCTTCTTCGAGCGCTACCTGTAACGTCTCAAACCAGTTCGGAATCCTCGCCCAGGGCGCCGACGCGGCAGTGGTCATAAGGGTTCCTCCGCCTCCGACCTTTGATTCACGACACCCCGCGGCCGCCCCTGAAGGCCAACCTTCCTGGCATCGCGTCGCCAGCCTCGATTTTTGAACTACCTCGTCTCAATATAGGGCAGATGTCGCGGTCAGCGCAATATGTCGCGCCGAATGATTACCCAAGAATTCCCTCGCCGTCGGCGCCGTCATGAGCGATTGCGATGACTCACCACATGGTGAACGATCGCGTACACGGGCTGTGCTCGCCGGGATGCTCCATCTACGATGAACAATCGCAGATATTCAGCGGCTGGAGGTGCGCTGACGCCGCCGCGGCGCGCCGGACTTGCGGTGTCCATTCTCTGGGGACGCATTTTCCAACCGCAGCAGCCGGATGGCCACGTCCGCGATCTGTGCTGACGTGATCTTGTCCTTTGGCCGGTACCATCGCGATACCCAAAGGATCATCCCGAGGATCAGTCGTGTTGTGACGACCAGATCACCCTTTTCGATGTAGCCAGCCTCCATATTGGCGGCGACCACCGACATCCACAATTTCTCGAACTGCCGACTCCACTTGTGCCAACGCTGGACGACATCGCCGGGCAGGTCGCCGCCGTCGAAGAAGACGGGCATGTAGCTGCGCATTTGCACCGCAGCTTCTGCCTGCAGCCGAACCATCGCTCTCAGCCGCTCTGCGGGATCGGCAATGTCAAGGATCGCCGACTCGACTTGCTCGGTGATCTCGCGTGTGCTGCGTTCGAAAAGTATGCCGAGGAGATCCTGCTTGGTCGGGACCGTGCGATACAGCGTCGCACGTGAGACCGATAATTTCTCGGCGGTGTCAACGATGGAAACCGCCTCGTAGCCGCCCTCATGGAACAACTCCGCAACCGCGTCGGCGACCGCGTCCCGGTCGATTGTCAGGCGGGGCCGGCCGCGAGGGCGGCCGTTGGGAGTGGCGTTCTCATTTTTCGGCACTGGGCTCCTTAGATTTCTACCCAGTTTAGAGGCTGTAAGTCGCATAAAGCGGGTAACGAGCTCGTGCCGCCATCAGGCGAACACGAACATCGCCGTTAGCAGCGCGAACAACCCCAAGCAATAACCCTCGAAAAGACCGCGTAACACGCCCGGAGCCATTTTCAGCTCCATGAAGTACAAGCCGACCAGACGAACCTTGAAGATCGCGACGGCGAGAATCACCAGGCTGGCCGGCAAATGGTGCCCCTCGCCGAATCCGTGGTTGGTGCCTAAAGCCCACGACACGATGGTCAGCGCGCACAGCAGGAACCAGATTAGCGAGGCATTTGTCCGTACCACCGATCGCATGCTCACCTCACCAGGAAGATCAGGGGAAAGATGACGATCCACAGCAAGTCGACCATGTGCCAAAAACACGCACCGCCCTCGAAGAAGGCCATATGTGTCTTGGTCGGCTCCGGTTTGCGGGCCAAGGTCGACAGGACCGTCAGCACGATCAGGCCTATGATCACATGAGCCAGATGCAGCCCGGTCAGCACGAAGTAGTACATAAAGAACTCGTTGGTGCTGGGGGTGATGCCGGCGGCGACCTTTTCGTGGTACTCAAAAGCCTTGATCCCAACAAAGCACGCGCCCACCAGCACACCACCCAGGGTCAAACGCCTGGCGAGGTAACGCAGTTCGGGACGACGCAACGCGCGTGTCGCAAAGACCACGAGAATCGAGCTCGTCAGCAAAACAAGCGTGTTCGTTGCTCCGAGCGCTCGATTGAGTGCCCCCTGGGACTCGGCGAACAGCTCTGGCCGAGCACCCCGCTGATGCAGGTAAACGGTGAACAACACAGTGAACACCAGCATGTCGCCGAATAGCAGCACCCAAATGCCGGGCTCGCCGGGCACATGACGCTGGCGATCGTCTGACGCGTTACGGCCGGCATCGTCGGCGGCACGCGCCAAACCGATCACACCGGTCATCTACACACCCTTTGCCATGTATGCCATACGCCGCCGCATCTTTGAGATGATTCGTCTCAATAGTAAGCATGGGTACCTAGTTCGTCAACGAACATCGCAGTCAGGAACGATCGCTCACATTGAATTGATATTGTTGTACCCGATCTCGTAGCGTGAGCATGCGTGCTGGCGTCATCCTGAGGCGCCCGACACCGCAAACGCGCCGAGTTGTATATCGGTCCCGAGCGGCCGCGACCGTATTCAGAAAGGGGCTACGTGGATCACGTTTTGCTTGAGGTTGACAACGGTGTCGCCCTGATCACCGTCAACGACCCCGACCGGCGCAACGCGGTCACCGACGAAATCTCCGCCGGATTGCGGCTCGCAGTCGAGGAAGCGCAAAGCAATCCCAAGGTGCATGCCGTGGTCGTCACCGGTGCGGGCAAAGCGTTCTGCGCCGGTGCCGATCTCAGCGCCCTTGGCGCCGCTGCCGGCGACGGGCTACGCCGCCTCTACGACGGATTCCTGGCTGTCGCCGACTGCACGCTGCCGACGGTCGCCGCCGTAAACGGGCCAGCCGTCGGAGCGGGCCTCAACCTGGCGCTGGCTTGCGATGTGCGGATCGCCGGACCGGCAGCGCTATTCGATGCCCGCTTCCAAAAGCTCGGCATCCACCCCGGCGGCGGCATGACCTGGATGCTGCAGCGCGCCGTTGGACCGCAGTTGGCGCGCGCCGCACTGTTGTTCGGCGTGCGCTTCGACGCCCACGCCGCCGTCAGCTGTGGCCTAGCGCTCGAGATCGCCGATGATCCCGTCGCGGCTGCTCGGGAGTTGGCTGCCGGTCCAGCATCGGCGCCGAGGGAAGTCGTGATCGCGACGAAAGCGACCATGCGGGCCACTATCAGCCCGGGCAGCATCGATTTCGAACTGCACGCGGCCGCCGTTCGCGCCGAGTTGGGGCCACAGGCTACGTCGATTCAGGCACCGGCCTTTGCCGAACGGCTGGCCGCGGCGCGCCGCAAATGATCTTCTAGCGCGTACCAATCGGCGCGTCGCTGCCTGTATCCAGCTGTGCGCAGAACCCGATCACGGTCGCGGAAACTGACTCCTTTCTTTCTTCACCCGCCCAGCAACACCCGATCACGACCGGGTCCCGTGACCGCCTGCAATGAGTCCAGATCCTCTGCGGCCTGGCAGGTTCGGCGCACGCTCTCGAGCGTGACGTCCATCGGCTGCATCTCGGGCTGCAAGGAGTAGCGTCCGATAGTGACCAGCCACATGAACATTGCGTGCAGCATCTGTTGCCGGTACGCCAGAAATGATTCGTCGGCGTTCGGGACCTCGCAGCCAGCCTCCGACAGCCGGTCGCGATAGTAGGCCAACAGGTCTCGCTCCCAGGCGCGGCGGTTCTCGACGGTCAGATGCGTGGATAGCGCGTAAGCGATGTCGCGGGCCCATCCCCCGCGAACTGCACACTGCCAGTCGCACAGGCCCATCCGGTTATCGCCGGTCACATACCAGTTGCCGGGATGCACGTCACCGTGCAGCAACGTCTTTGGGCCTGCGATATTGATCTTCAGCGATCTCATCAGCGCATCCGGCACTTCCTTGCTCCGGCGGTACAGCCTGGGTGGTATCACCTCACGAGCGCGCTCAAAACCCACCAGGATCCGCTTGGGCGCGTTGATGGTGATGTTCAGCCGGGCCATCCACTCATACGAGTCGGGCAGCCAATGACCGAAGCGCTCGCGCAATGGGGCATTCCAGAATTCGGCGTGCAGCGCCGCGAGCGCGTCGATCACCTGCTCGGCCTGTTTGCGCTCAAGCGCGCCGGTAAGGATATTGCCGAAATGCGCTCGCCGGGTGTACGACACATCGTCGACGATCAGCAGCTGGCGGTTGGTTACAGGATCGTAGGACGAGTACTGAGTGGTCGGGGCCTCTATCGCTAACTCCGGGCGCACCTGCGCATAGAACGCCGACTCGATCGCGCCCAGCCCTACCGCAGTCGACACGAGCCGCGTCATAAATCCGGGCGCGGACTTCGTGAAGAGCCGTTCGGTGAGGCCCGCTTCGCGGCCAACTTCGTCGAACTCCACCCGCAACGTTCGTCGTGACGACGTTCCATCGCTGCGTTGACCGAGTTCGTGGCCCAGAACTTTCGCGCCAGGTATTCCCCGGCAAAGGGCGAGCGTCAGCCATTCGTCGGTGAGATGCTCTGGTGTCGGCGGGACCTCACGCAACGTGAGGGGGCGCGGATTGGTGATTCGCTCTTTGGCGACGTGGTAACCAACCCGGCTGGTTAGTGTGGCCCGTGCCAGGCGAGCTCGCATGCCGGCTACCGCGCGGCCCCGGCGACCGGCCGGTCGACGTCGGCCCGAGTGGGAACGATTCCGGCGATCACGCGAACAAGCATTCTCAGCCCGCAATCACGTGTTGACTCGCGCGAATGCCTGCACCATCGATCGGAACGCATCCTCGCTTGACGCTTGATCGATCGGTGGCACATACGGCGTGTGCAAGACGATGTGTGGCAGCACACCGTCGTAGCTGCCAAGTTGGTCAGCCACCTCATCGGGCGTACCGGCGACCGAAAATGTACGCACGAGCTCGTCCGATGCCGCGGTCGCCAGCGCGGCGGGTCCCTCCTCGAGGAGCCGCCGCAGCACATGGTCGCGATCCTCTTCTAGTCCCATGAATTCGATCACCGTGGAGCTCACCGGGTAGGCGACGTAATTGCCGACGTTGATGCGGGCACGTCGCAGCGCTTCGTTTCGGTCGCGCGAAACGCTGCAGATCACCAACGCGGTGACCTCGATGTCCGACGCGTCTCGGCCGGCCTTCGCGGCGCCGGCGGCCACGTTTGGAAGCACATGCTGTTGGATGAACGTCGGTGTGGGCAGGAAGCCGAACACACCATCGGCCACTTCACCGGCCAGCCGAAGCATTCCTTCCTTCAATCCGCCTAGATAGATGGGTATCTGGGGCCGCACCAGGGTGCGGGTGCCCCACGGGTTGAAAGGCGGGCTGCACGCGCGGTAGATCTTGCCCCGAAAGTCGAATGGTTCGTCGGTCTCGAAGTGCCTCCAGATCTGACGCACCACGTGGATGTATTCGCGCATGCGGGTGAGTGGTCGGTCGATGTCGGTGCCGTTGAATAACTCCATCCAGCCCGCGCCGCCGGTGCTCAGACCAAGGAGGGTTCGTCCGCCGGAGAGTTCGTCGACATCGGCGGCGGCATTGGCCATCTCGTAGGGCGTGCGGGGTGCAGCGGTCGCGATCCCGGTGCCCAGTTGAATCCGGGAGGTGGCCCGTGCGTTGAGCGCGTGGGTAATGAACGGGTTGCGATAGAACTCGTAGTCCCATACCGAATCGAAACCCGCATCTTCGGCCAGCGCGGCGAACTCGGCGTAACGCTCGTACGGCTGGTTGAGCATCGGCAGCGATACGCCGATGCGACTCTGGGCGAATAGTGTCATGGTTACGCTCCTCGAATCGACCCCACGGTACGATCGCTTTACGAACGATCGTTCGCGTATTTACCATATCCGTTCGGGGTGAAGATCCCTACCCTGAGTTAGTCGCTCGCTGCGCCTTGGGCCCGATAGTCGGCGACACGTGGCCCTAACCGACCTCGACTACGGAGGTCGTCGTATCTGAGGCATCTTGGGGCGGCGGTGGTGGCACCACTCAGTTGCTGCCGCTTGGCCGACGTCTCTGCCGCACCCAGCCATAACCACCCGGAATGGCGCAGGACGACTGCACGCGATCTCGGTTGGTTGAACAGCGCAGTTTCTACGGGTAGACGCGACAGCCGCGTTAATTCGCGCCGTAATAGGGCGGCGGATAGTGGCCCCTGAGGAGCCACGCAAACGCTGAGAGGCCGTATTCCAACTCGTCACTCGCGTCGTAGTCGGGGTCTGGATCCATGTGGCCACCTTCCGTCCAACATCGACAACGTCTCAAACCAACCCAGCAGAGTCTATGCCGTAGATCGTTTGAGCGAAAGATCGTTCACGCAACCCGCCAACGCGTCGGATGTCGGCAAGTGGTCCGTTGGCACTCGACTTAGTGGCATCTTGCCGCGTTGCACCGAGGAGTGGTTCACTGATCGGCAATTGCATATCCCGACTGGTGTAGCGATAGGCGAACGAGGTTGATGTGAAGGGTCTGTCGACGAGGCTGCGGATTCTTTGCGCGGCCATGCTCGCCCTAGTGTTGTGGGGCGCTACTGCAACGGCCGGTTGCACCGCTATTGCCAAGGCTGCGGGGAACGTCGAATCGCTGATGGTGCCGTCAGCGGCGATGGGCCGCGACATCCCGGTGGCTTTCATGGGGGGTGGTCCGCACGCGGTGTACCTGCTGGACGCGTTCAACGCCGCCCCGGGCGTTAGCAATTGGGTAACGGCGGGCAATGCTATGAATGCACTTGCGGGTAAAGGCATCTCGGTGGCTGCACCCGCTGACGGCGCCTACAGCATGTACACCGATTGGGAACAGGACCGCAGCAAGCAGTGGGATACGTTCCTGTCGAGTGAACTCCCAGACTGGTTGGCCGCCAACAGAGGATTGGCGCCCGGCGGACACGGCGTCGTCGGCGCCGCACAAGGCGGTTACGCCGCCGCGGCGCTCGCCACGTTTCACCCCGACCGGTTTCGCTACGCCGGATCGCTGTCGGGAGTGCTCGCTCCCGAAAGGACCGGCGTCGACGGTGCTATCACCGCCGGTCTGAAGAATGACGGTGGCGTCGACACGGTGAACATGTGGGGGGCTCCCCAGCTTGGCCGGTGGAAATGGCACTCACCGAACGCACACGTCCAACGCCTGGTTGACCAGGACACCCGAATGTGGGTGTACAGCCCGCAAAGCGGGAGCCCGAGCGACGGTGCCGCGGTGATCGGCTTCCCAGATATCTGGCAAAGCACCTGCCGTGATTTCTACGCGGACTACCGCGCGGCCGGCGGCCACAACGGCCACTTCGATTTGGGGGCCGGCGGGGGCAACGACTGGCCGACGTGGGGCCAACAGCTGGCCGCCATGTCGAGCGACCTATCCGCAAATATCAGGTAACACTCTCAGCGCGCCACCCTTCGTCCGAACAGCTCTGATGGCGTCAAGTAGCTTGTCAGCACGACACCTTGATCGTGAACGGCGCCGTCGTGGGCTCGGGCGATTTCGTGTCGTAACCGGATGCGGCACCAGCAATGTTGTAGGTGCTCTCGGTCAATGCGACGGTGGCGTCGCCTCCTCCAAGCCCACGGTTGTAGTCACCGGAAAAGCCGTGGAGGTTGCGGATCCGGACCAATTCAACGGTAAGTCTGCCGGCGTTCGACACCATCACGGTCGCGCCCGACGCATCGTCGCCGGTTGTGATCATGGTCATGTACTGCTCGGGTGGCGCGCAGTGCACCACCCGGGTGGTGGGGAGGTCTTTGCCGTCGATGGTGAGCTTGGCCGTGCCGGGGGCCAACGTCCCGGGTTCTTGCTTCGCGGACAGGCCCTCCGATGAGCAGGCGGCGCTGCCGCCGATCAGCAATGCGGCCGCAGCGATGGTCAAGACGACCCTGTCCTTCACGGCAATCCTCCTCTTCGCGGATCGTTTCCGAAGTCTATCGGCAACATAGGCCGGTAGGAATAGGGATTTTGAGACACTAATGCCAGAATTTCTTGGCCCCTTTCGTCACGTGTGCGCAACCGGTGACCGGCGGCTAGCCACGGACGGCTCACAGACCTACGTACAAACGGAGCCGAATCGCCCCGAGAGGCGGTCCAAAAACACCTCACGCGGCTGAGCGCATCCCTGGCGGAATGAGTTTCGAGGAGGGCACTGAAGGCGGTCGCGATTCATAGACCTCTCGCACCAACTGTGCAAAAATCACATGTTATGAAAGTCAGCGATGTCGCGCGACACGCAGCGACGCTCCCGAAATTGGCCGTTCTCGGTGCCGGGATCTGCACGCTGTGCGCCATCACCGCCGTGCCGCTAGCTAATGCGGACAACAACCGGCTCAACAGTGGCATCACCCAAAGCGTCTACGGCATCCAGCGCCAGGCCGGCTGCACGACCAACCTCAAGACAAATCCGGCGCTCGAGCTGGCGGCACAATGGCATGCCGACGACGTACTCAACAACCAGAGCCTCGACGGTGACATCGGCTCGGACGGATCGACGGTGCAGGATCGCGGCCGAGCCGCGGGCTATAAGGGCACGGTGGCCGAGACGGTCGCCATCCTGCCGTCGGCGGCGATCAATGGCATTGACATCCTTGGCAATTGGTACTACCGCCCTGACTACTTCGCAATTATGTCCAACTGCGCCAACACGCAAATCGGAGTGCGGTCGGTGAACAGCCCGGACCGCAGCGTGGCCGTGGCCGTCTACGGCCAGCCGGCAGCCTAGGCTGCGTAGTTGGTAATTGCGGCTGTCGATAGTTGCGCAATATGGTGCGATCATGTTGCGGCGCAACGGCTCGGGCTGGACCGAGTGAGAAATGCGGCTTCAGCAGCGCCCAATTCCGCGACACCGATTCGAGCGCGAATAATTCGATTTGCGCTACGCTAGCTTGATGATCCGATTGTTCGGCGCACTTTCTGTGGTCGTCACGATCTTTACCATCGGGGTCTGCTACGCGGCCTCCTCGGCTGCGTCGCCGCCGGGCGGGACCGGGCAATGTTCGTTTGTGCTCGAGCCCCCGAAAGTGGTGAATGTGTCGGGCGTCAATTACGTGACGGCGACGGTGCGCACAGGATCGTGCACGCTGCACGCCCACACAGGGACTACGGTGTGCTTGTCCGTTGAGGGAGGGGATTCGGCCGGACAGTGTGCATCGGGGTATGACCCCCTACCGGCGGTGGTCTACTACCCCTACCGAGCCGGTGCGACCTATATCGTCAAGGGCCAGGGCTGCAGTGACGTAATGGAAGGCAGCGATAGTCCGGCCACGCCCACGACGATTTGCCAAGACATTGCGCCCTCGCGCGTCACCCTCTAGCGAGCGACACTACTTAGTCCCGCCGGAAATCGTCCCGCCGGAAACGACCTAGACCGGATCGAATCCGGAAATCAGCCAGCGGCCGGCGACCTTGTCCATCGTTACCCTCACACTGGTCGTGCTGTCGGAGGGCGGATCCTTGTCTACGACGGCGGTCTGGTTGACGAAGAGCAGCGCTACCGCGTGATTGGGAGTCGCGGACACCGAAGCCGCAGCGGGCACAGTAGCCTTCGCAGAGATGTGCCCCCGCTTGGCACCGGGGATCACCACGTCGTTGATCAGTTGCGAGTAGGACTCCTTGAACGCACCCGTCAACCGACTTTTGGCAGCGTCCAAATCTTTTTCCACGCTGGCGGACTGGTAGGACAGCAAAGCGATCGTGGAATCTTTGGCGGCCGCGACCGATTCGACGCGCGCGATCTGCGACTCACGCGCCAAGGAGTCCTGCCACTTCAAAAAACCAGCGGCCGGCGCCAGCAACAGCGCTACACCGGGTATCACCCCGTAGACAACGACGCGTGACCAGCTGATCCGGCGTTTGGCCTTGACCGGTTCGCCCTGCTCGGCCTTCTCTTCGGCTTCCGCGTCGGCCTGCTCTTCGGCTTGGGCGTCTTCGGAGATGGCGGCCTCGGCATCGCTGCCGTCCCCGGCGTCCGCCGGAACCGCGGCGTCCGGAGAGTCTTTCGCTTCGTCTTTTCCTGATTCCTCGTCGGCCTCATCGGAATCCGGCTGAGTCGCGCCCCGAGCACCCGACCGTACAACCGGGCCCGGTCGATGACCGCCCGCGCCACGGGCCCGCGTCTGGCCGATCCAGCGTTGGGCCTTCCCCGCCGTTTTCTGATCGACGTCTGCATCATCGGAGGTCACGGCGTCGGCCTCACGGGCGTCCTGGACGCCCGCCGTG
>Ga0209068_10000566_pt1 | contig 19943 bp, 17 predicted proteins | sample ColStrG_CSR_2012_FD_187200 | JGI IMG/M metagenome (GOLD analysis project Ga0209068, IMG submission 187200) | Freshwater sediment microbial communities in response to fracking from Pennsylvania, USA - Cold Stream Run_MetaG_CSR_2012 (SPAdes)... | ecosystem: Environmental > Aquatic > Freshwater >... | reverse complement strand
GGTTCCGAACGCGAGACCCGGCTTGGGATTGAGATGGCGAATTTCACCGATCATGTCGATGAGATCCTCCTCGCTCACCCCGCAGGCTCGCTTCAAGCCCGGAATATCCCGCTTCGCCAGGAGGTCGAGATGGGCGACCAGCGCCTGCATGGCCGGATCGAAGCGGTTGCGCTCGCGTAGCTGGATCGAGAGGCATTCGGTGAGGTTGCGCGCGCACACGCCCGGCGGATCGAAGGTCTGCAGAATGGCGAGCGTGGCCGCGACCGCGGCCAGCGGCGCGCCGAGCTTATCGGCGACGTGCGTGAGGTCGCCGGTGAGATAGCCGGCCTCGTCGACGAGATCGATGAGATATTGCCCGATCAGCCGGTGCGCCGGATCAACCACCGCCAGCACGAGCTGCTCGGCGAGATGGTCCGCCAGCGTGCGCTCGGCCGAGACGAAGGCTTCCAGATTGTACTCGCCATCTGGCTGGCGGCCGGTGCCGGCTCCGGTCCAGTCGGTGTAGCCCGCCGCCGCGTCTACGCTCGCCCGCGGCGCCACCGCCTCTGCATCATCCGCGCCGTTGACTTCACCGTCCGGTCGGTCCGCCGCGACATCACCACCGGCCGCGAAGCTCCCCTCGGTCCAATCCGCCGGGGGTCCGTCGTCCGCAACGGCGGCTTCCCGATCGGCCGACGGCTCGCCCTCGACCTCGCCCGTGCGCTCGAGCAGCGGATTGCGCTCGAGCTCGCTTTCCACATAGCCCACGAGGTCGAGGTTGGAGAGCTGCAGCAGCTTGATGGCCTGCATCAGCTGCGGCGTCATCACCAGCGCGTGGCTCTGCCGGAGTTGAAGTTTTTGAGTGAGCGCCATGTCGCCTGCGAAACTGGTCCGGCTCTTGCTTTTGGTCCGGTTCTACTTCTTGGTCCAGTTCTTGCTTATAGCGTTCCGACCGCCGTGTACACCAGCTCGCGCCGCAATCGTTAACGGGCCTTGAGATTGTCGGGCTTCAAGAAAAGCGAAAATCCTCGCCCAGATAGAGGCGGCGGACCTCCGGGTCGTTCACGACCTCTTCCTTGCCGCCCTCCATCAGGACCGCGCCCGAATAGATGATGTAGGAGCGGTCGGTCAGGTCCAGGGTCTCACGGACATTGTGGTCGGTGATAAGCACCCCGATACCGCGATTGGTGAGGTGCCTGACCAGCTTCTGGATTTCCACGACGGCCTTCGGATCGATGCCGGCGAACGGCTCGTCGAGCAGCATGTAGCTCGGGCGGCTGGCCAGCGCCCGCGCGATCTCGACTCGGCGGCGCTCGCCGCCCGACAGCGCGATCGAGGGCGTCTTGCGCAGACGTGTGATGCCGAACTCCTCGAGCAGAGCGGCCAGATCGGCCTCGCGGCGGCGGCGGTCGGGCTCCGTCACCTCCAGCACCGAGCGGATATTGTCCTCCACGTTGAGGCCGCGGAAGATCGATGCTTCCTGCGGCAGGTAGCCGACCCCGAGCCGGGCGCGCTGATACATCGGCAGGCGGGTGACATCCTGGCCATCGAGCTCGATGCGACCGCGGTCGGCCTTGATCAGTCCGGTGATCATGTAGAACACGGTGGTCTTGCCGGCGCCGTTGGGACCCAACAGGCCGACCGCCTCGCCGCGGCGCACGTGAATACTGACATTGTTGACGACTTTCCGCCCCGAAAAGCTCTTGTCCAGGCCGGAGGCAGCGAGGCTGTCGGGGCGGCCGGAAAATTGATCTTGCCGGATGGCCTGCAATCTGGGCCGTGGAGCCTGCGGTTCGGCCCGCTGGGCCGGCGGTTCCCGGCTGGCCGGCGGATTCGGCCGCTGCGCTTGCCGCTCGACCCGCTGGACCGGCGGATCAGGCCGCAGCGCCACGGATGCCGGCCGCGGGGCTGCCGGCTCGGGCCGAAGCGCCTGCGGCTTGGCCGCCTGCGGCTTCGCCGCCTGCGGCTCGACCCGTACGGCCTGCCGGGGCGCGGGTGCGGGCTCGGTGCGGCGGCGGCTCGGGCGCGCCGGGCTCAAATTCATCGGCTCGCCCTGGATGTCTGGGATCGGGCCACTGAGCGAATCGAGCTCGATGGGCATCAGCCAATCGTCATCATCGTCCAAATCGTGCCTGCTTTGCGGTGGCCGGCGATCTCGGAAGGAAGCCCAGAAATTGCGCACGCCGGCCTCAAATCCATGGATTGCCTGGTCGACCAGGTCAATTCGCGCGTGACGGTCGTGGCGCCGGACCCGGGAGATTGATTTCGCCATTCGGGGCCGATCCGAACAGCGCATCGACGCGGCCACCGTCGATACGAGACACGCCGGTGCCGAGATCGACCACCAGCCGCTGACCGCGCACGACGTCCTTTCCGTGGGTCACCACCACGTTGCCGTTCAGCGTTACGGTGTTCGATTGCATATCGAAAATGCCGCTGTCTCCGGCCGCGTTCTGGTCCTTTTGGGTCACCTGTACGCCGCCGGTGGCCTCGATTCGGCGAATTTGCTGCTGCTCGCCGGAGCCCGCCAGCGGCCCGGGCGGGGCGGTTTTCATGGTGGTCGCCGGGGCCGAGCCGGGCCTGCTGTTGTCAACATAGAAGACTACCAGGACCTTGCTGCGCATTTCAGTATCGCCCTGGGTCACATGCACATTGCCGGTGAAGGTCGCCATCTTCTCCTTGTCGCGAACCACGAGCCCATCGGCCTGGATTTTCACCGGCTGGTCGCGATTTTGCGAAAAACCCTGAAGCGCATTGGGCGGCCCTGGAATTTGCGGGCTCGAATTTTTTTGCGCCGAAGCGCCGGATGCGGCCAAGACGCCCAGCAGCGCCACTGCGGCGAAAATTCTTGCGCCGGCTCTCGATCGCGCCGGAGATCGGCGATCAACAGCGCGCAAGTCGGGCAAATCCAGCGCGCGCGGGGGAATGCTCACGGCACCCCCGACTTGCCGTCGAGGTGCATGGCATGGCCACCCGAGGTCATCAGCATGGTGACCCCGCCCCCGAAGCGAATTTCAGCGCCTGAATCAACCACCTCCATGCGGTTGGCATTGATGGTTCCCTGCTGCATTTTCACCACGACGGGCTTTTCCGAGACGACATTGCTTCTATGGACATCGACGGCGGCCTCGCTGAGATAGACCTCGAACCCGCCCGACGACTTGAAGATGATGTTCTGCCGGAGCGTGAGCATTTCGGCCTTGCTGTCGTAGACGCCGCCGTCAGCCGTCAGCTCGAACACATTCTTGTCCGGCATCTCGGTCTTGCCGCGAATGCCTTGCAGCTCGATCGTATCCGGATGGGTGACATCCTGGGCAGCCGCATGCGCGGTCAGCTCGTAGGGCCGGGAATCACTGGTGAAGCCGGCAATGCGCGGCTGCTGCATCGTGATTTTCGTGCCGGAGACCACTAGGCTGCTGAAGTCGACCGGCAGCGCGGTCAACATGCGCAACGGATTGAATTGGGCAGCCAACAAGCCGAACGCGACCGCAGCCAATAGGCAGACCGGGATCGCCAGCCGCACGAAACGCACGCGGCGGCTGTGACGCATCGCCTTGCGAAACACGCGCGCGCCATCGCCGCGGCGTGTCATCGAATAGCCGTGCACACGTTGGTCGATGGGCGACGCGATGGTCAAACGGTTCACCCCAGCCTGTCTTCGAGAGCCACTTATTCCTTCAAGGCCACATGTTCCTTCAGGGCCACATGTTCAGGCGCCTGTCGGCAATGGAGGAATCACCCAAACCCCTTTGGGCCAGTCTAGCCTTTTCGCAGCGTCGGAAGTAGTCGACAAATGTGGCCCGGCCACGGCATCACCGGGCCGCCGCGACCGGCGGGCCGGCAAGCCTCAAGAGTGGGCAAAAATGTCGTCCATGGCCCAACCCGCGATATCAAGGCGGACCCGATCGGGAAGGAAGCGGAAACAGGCCGCCGCCAAAGCGTCGCGCCCCTCGCGGGCCAGCATGGCGTCGAGCTTGTCCTTGAGGGCGTGCAGATGGAGCACGTCGCAAGCCGCATAGGCGACCTGCGATTCCGTGAGATCGGCGGCGCCCCAATCGGACAGTTGCTGCTGCTTCGACAGATCGACGCCGAGTAGCTCGCGGGCCAGATCCTTGAGCCCGTGCTTGTCCGTATAGGTCCGCGCCAGCCGCGACGCGATCTTGGTGCAATACACCGGACCCGGCATGACACCCAGGGCCTGGCACAGCACGCCGAGATCGAAGCGCGCGAAATGAAAGATCTTCAGGATCGACGCGTCCCCCATCAGCTTCGTGAGGTTCGGCGCCGCGATCCCCTCCGCCGGCACCTGCACCACATCGGCAGAGCCATCCCCGGGCGACAATTGCACGACGCAGAGCCGGTCGCGGCGCAGCGCCAGCCCCATGGTCTCGGTATCGACCGCGACCGCTCGGGTCCGGTAGTGTGAAAGGTCCGGCAGATCGCCGCGGTGCAGGCGGATGGTCATTGCGGCTTCCGGCGTTGGGGCCCGGGAGAAGCATCACAGGGCATGCCTAACTCCCTTGCGTTACTATTGAATTAGTTCGCGATCGCCAAACCTGTCCTCGCCCATGCCCGCAGCTTTCTTGCGCAGGGAGGGGTGAGCCATCCAACCCTTACCATCATTTGCTTCGATCACGGTAGATGAGTCGAGATTGCCGGACCGGCCGCACGCGCTATCATGAAGTCGCCGGCCTCTGCGCCTGCCGTTCATCGTAGCCGGAGGCCGGCGAGTAGCCGTCAGATGCAGCTGCCCTCTCGACCTGCGCAAAGCGGTTTGCCCTCCGGACACTCCTCGTCCCGCGCTTTCACCACCGCTCTGACGGTCCTCGCGATCCTCACCGCCGTGTATGCCGCATGGCCGCTCTGGCGCGCGGTCTTTCCCCTGGAGATCGATGTCGACGACATCTGGAACGCCTACAACGCCGACGCCGCGTTCGGACCGCGCGCCTTGTATCCACCCGCCGACGCGTTGATCGCCAACAACTATCCGCCGCTCTCGTTTTATCTGATCGGCTTTCTTTCCAGGCTGACCTTCGACGCGGTCTATGTCGGAAGGGCGCTGTCGTTCCTGGCCGTGACGGTCGCGTCGGTGTCGGTGGCCCTCTGCGTGCGGCAATTGGGCGGCAACGCGAAGTCGGCCGTGCTGGCGGCGCTGTGGTTTCTGGGAACCATGGTGCGGTTCTATGACGGATATGTGGGCAAGAACGATCCGCAATTGCCGGCCGTGGCCTTGGCGACGGTGGCGCTCTGCTGGTTCCTCGCGCGCCACAGGAAGGGGCGAGCCGTCGAGCCGGCGATATTGCTCATGGTCGTGGCGGGCTTCTACAAGCATACGGTCATCGCAACGCCGGCCACCGCTCTCCTCTGGCTCGCCACCACCAATGTGAGATTAGCGTTGCGTGCCGCGCTGGTCGGAGTGGCCGCGGCGGCGGCCGGTCTCACGATTTGCATCGCGGCCTACGGGCACGCATTCATCGATCAGCTGTTGTTTCCCCGCTATTATTCGCTCGGCAGGTCCTTGGCCATGTCGGGACGCCTGCAATGGATCCTGCCGGCCCTGCTCATCTGGGCGGTTTGGGCGTGGCTCAGCCCCCGCAGCGAGACCAGGCGGTTCACGACGATTCATGTCGGACTGGCGTTCCTGGCGTTTGTCCTGCAATCCAGCGGGGACGGCGTTGGCGACAATTCCCAATTCGAGCTCGTGGTCGCTGCGGCTATCGCGCTGGGCCTTGCTTTCGACGGTGCCGGCGACGCCCTGGTGCTACGATTTGCACGGGCGCCGATCCACCTGATGCTGCTTGCGGCCCTGATCTTGCGGCTGGCGATATCGACGCGGGCGGAGGCCTACCTGGTGCTGACGAGCGCGGACTATCGCAGCCTCTTTCCCGCCGCAGTGGCGATCATGCAAAAAGAGGTTGATCGAATCAGCGCGGTTCCGGGCCCCGTTGCATGCTCCGCCATGACGGTCTGCCGGCGGGCCGGCAAAACCTTTGCGGTCGACGATTTCGCGATCGCCAACCGCATCAAGACGGGGCGAATGACGGCCGAAGAATTCTTAGCGAAACGGCAGTCCCTGGGCATTCAATTCGTCGTGGTCGACCAGCGCGCAACCATCGAGCCATTGCTGCGCAGGTTTTGACGCTGCGCAGGTTTTGACGCTGCGCAGCCATCGACGCGCGCCCGGCGCTACGACGCCCGAGCGCGCGGTCGCCGGCGATGGTGCCCAGGAGAGGACTCGAACCTCCACGGCTTTCACCACTGGTACCTGAAACCAGCGCGTCTACCAATTCCGCCACCTGGGCTTAGTGGGCGCTAGGTATGTCAGCTGCTTTCTGCTTGTCAAATCGGGCCTGCCGAGCCGGTGTATCGCTCCCTCGATCCAGCCCGATTTCGAGCCCGCTTTTTCGAGCCCCTATACAGCCGCAAGCCGATCTTGTATTCGGCGACAGTGGCGCCGGCGCGCCGCCTTTTGTCCGGTTGAGAGCCAAGGGCTCAGGCATGGTCACCCAATCCGACGTCGACAAGCTGGTCACGGTATTCGGCGGTTCGGGCTTCCTCGGCCGCCATGTGGTGCGCGCGCTCTGCAAGCGCGGCTACCGGGTCCGGGTCGCGGTCCGCCGGCCGGATTTGGCCGGTCACCTGCAGCCGCTCGGGCGGGTCGGCCAAATCCATGCGGTCGCCGCCAACCTGCGCTATCCGGGCTCGGTCGAGGCCGCCGCCCGGGACGCCGATATCGTGATCAATCTGGTCGGCATCCTGTTCGAGCACGGACGGCAGCGCTTCGACGCCGTGCACGCCTTCGGAGCCGAGGCGGTGGCGTTGGCGGCAGGGGCCTTCGGGGCCCAGCTCATCCATGTTTCAGCGATCGGCGCCGACCCCGATTCACCCTCGCGTTACGGGCGCTCCAAGGCCATGGGGGAGAAGCTGGCGCTTGCCGCCATGCCGTCCGCCACGATCCTGCGCCCCTCGATCCTGTTCGGGCCGGAGGACGATTTCTTCAACAAGTTCGCGGCGCTTGCCCGCATCGCGCCGGCGCTCCCGCTGGTGGGCGGCGGGAATACCCGCTTCCAGCCGGTGTTCGCCGGCGATGTCGCCGCCGCGGTCCTTGCCGCCATCGACCGGCCGCAGACCGGCGGGGCCATCTACGAGCTCGGCGGGCTCGAGGTGATGAGCTTCAAGGCGCTCATGCAATACGTGCTCGCCACCATCGAACGTCGCCGGCTGCTGGTGCCGATCCCGTTCGGGCTCGCCCGGATGATGGCCGCTTTTCTCCAGCTGCCGACCAAGGTGGTGGGAACCAAGCCGCTGTTGACGCAGGACCAGGTCGACCTTCTGTTGCGCCACAATGTCGTGTCGGAGGAGGCCAAGAATGCCGGGCGCACGCTGGCGGGTCTCGGCATCGAGCCGGTGGCGATGGACGCCATCGTGCCCACCTATCTGTGGCGCTTCCGCAAGAGCGGCCAGTTCAAGACCGGGATCGCCTGAGACTTCCGAAAACCGCGTGCGCGGTCGTGCCGATCAATGCCCGAGCGCGAGCGCGATCAGGCCGAGCGACCCGACGATGACGCGCCACCACGCAAACAGCCTGAAGCCGTGGCTCGACACATAGTCGAGAAAGGTCTTCACCACCAACCACGCGGCCACGAACGAGACCGCAAATCCGATTGCGACGATGACGCCGTTGGCGGCGCTCATCTGTGCGTGGTCTTTGTAGAGATCATACGCAAACGCGCCGGCCATGGTCGGCATCGCGAGCCAGAACGAGAATTCGGCAGCGGCGCGGCGATCGGCGCCGAGCAGCAGGGCGGCCACGATGGTGGCGCCCGAACGCGATACCCCGGGAATCATGGCGAGACATTGCGCCAGCCCGATGATGAAATACATCGGCAGCGAAAACCCGGTGGCGTCGCGATAACGCGGCTTGAGGTCGAGCTGATCGACCCACAACAGGACGGCGCCTCCGACGACGAGCGCAAAGCAGACGATCCAGGCGTTGAACAGCACGCCTTTGATGAAGTCGTGAGCCAGCCCCCCGACGACCGCCGCGGGCAGGAAGGCGACCAGCACCCCGATGACGAAACGGCGCGCCGCCGGATCGTTGAACATCCCGGCCGCCAGCCGCCAGAGGCGGGCGAAGTAGATCGACAATAGCGCCAGGATGGCGCCGAACTGGATCAGCACCGCGAAGGTCTTGCCGAAGTCCGCGTCCTCGAAGCCGAAGAAACGTTGCAGCAGCAGGAGGTGCCCGGTCGAGGAGAATTCGGTCATCCCTTCGACAATGCCGAGGGCAAAGGCCTTGAACAGGTCGAACCACATGAGTGACATGGCAACGGTTTCGTTGTTCGAATCGCGCGCAGAGAACTAGCGGGCCGCGGGCACCGGAACAAGTCGAGGCCGGCAAAACCACATCAGCGCGTTGCGGTAGCGCCGGGCCCTCCGGCAGGTTGCTCCCCGCCCGCCGCGCCGTTAGGGTCCGGCGCCACCCAAGATTTCGCCTCGCCTTGAGAACCGGCTACCGCATGCTGACGCTGTTCCATCATCCGTTTTGCCCGCATTCGCGCTTCGTGCGGCTGGCGCTTGGCGAGTTCGGGCTGACGGCGCGGCTGATCGAGGAGCGGGTGTGGGAGCGGCGGGAGGAATTCCTGGCCCTCAATCCGGCCGGCACTACGCCGGTCCTGCTCGCCGAGGAGCAACCCCCGATTCCGGGAGCCGGGATCATCGCTGAATTCCTCGACGAAACCGTCGGGGCTGAGCTCCGCGACCGGCGGCTGCTGCCGCTCGATTCCGGTCTGCGGATCGAGGTGCGCCGGCTCATGGCCTGGTTCAACGACAAATTCTTCGACGAGGTCAGCGGGCCGCTCACCACCGAGCGGCTCTACAAGCGCCGCATGCCGGCCGATGGCGGGGGCGGATCGCCCAATACCGAGGCGATCCGCGCGGCCCGTCAAAACATCCGCTATCATCTGGCATATATCGGCTGGCTGGCGCGCACGCGCGACTGGCTCGCCGGCGATCGCATGACCTATGCGGATCTGGCGGCAGCGGCGCATATGTCGGCGGCCGACTATATGGGCGATGTGCCGTGGCAAGAAGACGAAGCCGCAAAGGGCTGGTACGCGCGCATAAAGTCGCGCCCCACGTTTCGGCCGCTGCTCACCGAGACGCTGGCCGGGATACCGCCGTCGGCGACCTATGCGGATCTGGATTTCTAGGATCACTTTCAGAAGATCCCGCCTCGATCAAAGCCGCGCTCATCGGCACGGCGCGCGCACAGGGCTTCGATGTCCTCGGCGTGACGCGCCCCGACGCAGCCCCGCAGGCGAAAGCGCGGCTCGAGCGCTTCCTGGCCGAAGGCCAGCATGGCGACATGGCCTGGATGGAGCGGACGGCGGCGCAACGCGGCGAACCGCGCGCCCTATGGTCGCAGGTGCGCTCGATCATCATGATCGGCCTCAATTACGGCAACGCCGGCGATCCGCTGGCGATCCTGCGGCGCCGCGATCACGGCGCCATCTCGGTCTATGCCCGCGGCGACGACTATCACGACGTCATCAAGCCGCGGCTCAAGACCATTGCGCGCTGGCTCCTGGCGCAGGCCGGCGGCGACGTGAAAGTCTTCGTCGACACCGCCGCCGTGATGGAGAAGCCGCTGGCGCAGGCCGCGGGCCTGGGGTGGCAGGGCAAGCACACCAATCTGGTCTCGCGACAGCTCGGCTCGTGGCTGTTCCTGGGCGCGATCTTCACCACCCTCGATCTGCCGCCTGACAGCCCGGAGGCCGATCACTGCGGCAGCTGTCGCGCCTGCCTCGACATTTGCCCGACCGCGGCGTTTCCGGAGCCCTATCGGCTCGATGCGCGCCGCTGCATTTCCTATCTCACCATCGAGCACAAGGGGCCGATCCCGCGCGAACTGCGCTCCCTCATGGGCAACCGCATCTTTGGCTGCGACGATTGTCTTGCCGTGTGTCCCTGGAACAAATACGCGCAAGTCGCGCACGAGGCGAAGCTGGCGGCGCGCGAGGCCCTTGAGGCGCCGCGTCTGGCCGACCTCGCCCGCCTGGATGACGCGGCATTCCGGGCGTTGTTTGCGAAATCGCCGGTGAAGCGCGCGGGTCGCGACCGATTCGTGCGCAACGTGCTGACCGCGATCGGCAACTCGGACGACCCGGCGCTGGCCGGCGAGGCCGAGCGACTCCTCACCGACGCATCCGCGTTGGTGCGGGGCGCCGCCATATGGGCGCTCGGACAGCTCGACCACGGGCGATTGCGCGAGATCGCCGAGATGCGGCGCGCCGTCGACGGAGATCCGATGGTGGAGGCGGAATGGCTGGCGGCGCTCGACGAGGCCGCACAAGCGCCCACCGTTTCCTGATCGGCTCGCGCCTCAGCGGTTCAAAACTCCGCCACCGCGGCCAGCATCCGTTCCACGTCCTCCGGTCGCGACAACCGATGGTCGCCGTCCTTGACCAGGGTGAGCACGACGTCGTCCTGCGCCAGGCGGGCGGTGAGGTCGACGGCGTGCCGCCACGGCACGTCCGGGTCCTGGACCCCCTGGAGAATGCGGACCGGGCAGCCGGTCTCGATCATGCCGTCGAGCAGCAAGTGATGGCGCGCCTCCTCGATCAGCCGGAGGGTAATCGGATACGGCACCTCGCCATATCGGGACGGCCGCTCCCAGGCCCCGTTTTGCTCGATTTCCTGCCGGATTTCCGGCGAGAAGCGTTTCCACATCAGGGCTTCCGTGAAATCAACCGCAGGCGCGATCAGCACCAGTGCGGCGATCCTGGCGGCTGCCGGCGGCGCCCGCCGCGCCAGCGCGCGCACCAGCAAGAGGGCCATCCACCCGCCCATGGATGAGCCGATTACCACCTGCGGTCCGCCGCAGCAGGTCTCGAATACCGCCAGGCTCTCTTCGAGCCACCGGCCGATCGTCCCATCCGTGAAGGTGCCGCCCGATTCGCCGTGACCCGAATAGTCGAATCGCGTGAACGCACGCCCGTGCTGTTGCGCCCAGCCGTCCAGGGCTTGTGCTTTGGTCCCCCGCATATCGGATTTGAACCCGCCGAGCCAAAACAGCCCGGGAGCCGCGCCCGGACGCTGGCGCACCGCAATCGGCCGGGCCGCCTGGCCAGTTCCAACTTCCAGGGATTTCAGGCAATCATTGCTCATGGATCATCATCGGCGAATCAGCTCCCGACCGTCGTTCAGCAATCATCGGCCCTGAATGAGCGACCTCACACCCGGCTTGAATGCGACATCGTCGCCGGATATCGGCGGACGCTGTCACGCTGTGCAAGAGCGTCGATGATTTCGGCCACCATCCGTGCGTTCGTGCCGAGTTGCCAGAAGGAAGCACCGCCGTGAGCGAGGGCTTCGAGGGGACGCGCGTTCCGCGGCGCACGCTCGCCGGCGCCACCATATTGCAGATCGTGCCGGTCCTGCATGAGGAGCCCAATGCCCGTGCCGCCGTCAATGTCGCGTTTGCCTTGCTGCAGGCCGGAGCGCGGGCACTGGTGGCGGCCGACGACGGGCCCCTGGTCGGCGAGATCAGGGCCTTCGGCGGGGAATGGGTGGAGCTTTCCAACGCAACCACGAGCCCGCTGCGGCTGCGGAAGAACGCCCGCGTGCTGGAAAACCTCATCGCGACCGAGCGCATCGATATCGTGCACGCCCAGAGCGCGGGAGGCGCCTGGAGCGCGCGCGTGGCGGCGGCCCGGATCGCGGTCTGGCTCGTCACCACGCTGCCCGACGCACCCGCGGTCGGCCGGCGCTGGCCGGTGCCGGTCTCGGCCGCGCTGGCGCAGGGCGATCGCATCATCGCGCCGTCGATCTATGCCGCTACGCCCGTGATGGAACGCTACCGTGTTGCGCAGGATCAGATCACCATCATCCCGCGCGAGATCGACACCGCCCTATTCGATCCGCTGGCAGTGCCGATCGAGCGCAGCGAGGCCTTGCGCAGCAGCTGGCGAATTCCGGGCCATGCCCGCATCGTGCTGGTGCCGGGTCGGGTCGCGCCGTGGAACGGCCAGATCATCGTGCCCGCCGTCGCCCGCGCGCTCGCCGAGGAAGGGCTCGAGGGCGTCGTCTTCGCCATCGTCGGCGAGCATGCGACGCACCGCAAGTATGCCCGCGACATCATGAAACAGGCGCAGGATCTCGGCGTCGATCATCTGTTGCGATTGACCGGCCATTGCGCCGACATGCCGGCCGCTTTCGCCTCCGCCGATTTGGTGGCGGTGACCGCGGTCGAGCCGCCTCTCCTCGGCAGCGTGGTGGCGCAGGCGCAGGCCATGGCGCGGCCGGTGGTAACCTTCGATGTCGGCATACTGCCGGAGCACGTGCTGGTGCCGCCCAGAATGCCCGAGGAGCTGCGCACCGGCTGGGTGGTCGCGCGGGGCGACCCGATCGGCCTTGCCCACGCACTGAGCCTCGCCTTGCGGCTCGACTCCACCGACTACCAGGCGATGGCGGCGCGTGCGCGCCAATTCGCCGAATACATGTTTTCCCCGCAAAGCGCCGCCGCGGCGACCCGCGCGGTGTACATGTCGCTGCTGGCGCGCGATCTTTGAGGCGCCATGACCAGCCCTACTTGACCGACCCTCTTGACCGGCCCTTGGGGTCCACCCATCTGGCGGGCTTGGTGGTCGCCCGGCGCCCAAGATGAGCGCATATTGCCGTTGACTCGTGCCCGGTTTGTACCGATCCTTCGCCTGCCCGTCGTCACGGGCTCCACGCAACAGCATAGGAGAGCAAAGCCATTCGCCGCCCGATGAGAAGTCAGCAGCCCGTCCAAAAAGACGGCCCGCGTCTTAATGAGGAAATCCGATCGAACGAAGTCCAATTGATCGATCAGACCGGCGCCAACCATGGCGTCGTCGAAACCCGGTTCGCTTTGGAAAAAGCGGTCGAGGCGGGGCTTGACCTGGTCGAGATCGTCGCCAATGCCGAACCCCCCGTCTGCAAAATCCTCGATTACGGTAAATACAAATACCAGGCCCAGAAGAAAGCCGCCGAGGCCCGCAAGAAACAGAAGGTGGTCGAGGTCAAGGAGATCAAGCTCCGCCCGATGATCGACGATCATGACTACGAGGTGAAGATGCGCTCCATGCAGCGTTTCTTCGAGGAAGGCGACAAGGTCAAGGTCACGCTGCGCTTCCGCGGCCGCGAGATGGCGCACCAGGAACTGGGCACCCAGCTTCTCAACCGCGTCAAGGACGACAACTCCAAGTACGCCAAGATCGAGCAAGAACCCCGTTTCGAGGGTCGCCAGGTGGTGATGGTGCTGGCGCCCCGGTAAGGGCGGTGCTGGCGCCCCCACGCGCCGACAACGGCGCGGCGCTCACACTTCGCGCCGCGTGCCGCACCTCGGCCTGTCTCGGACCAGCGACCAGGCCGGAGGCCAGGCGGGACCGCCATCGCGGTCATGACCGGCACCCGGCCGGCGATGGTTGTATTTTGGGATATCCTCTGCCATAACCCCGCCCTCCCGCGACCCGGCTCACAAGGGCTGCCGTGGCTGCGGCGAAGTGCTCAATCAGCACACTTTATCGATGCGATCACCGGCGGACCGGGCCGTTTGCCCAAATTCGTCCGGCCGGAACAGGAGAGCCAAATGCCCAAGCTTAAGACCAAGTCGGGCGCCAAGAAGCGCTTCAAGATCACGGCGACCGGGAAAGTGCTTTATGCGCAGTCCCGCAAGCGCCACGGCATGATCAAGCGGACCAAGAAGGCCATCCGCCAATTGCGCGGCACCTCGGTCCTGTTCAAGACCGATGGCGACAATATCAAGCGGTATTTCCTGCCCAACGGCTGAGCCGACGGACTTCGAACACAGCAACCCCGAGGAGATCAGCCATGGCACGCGTCAAACGTGGCGTCACCAGTCACGCCAAGCATAAGAAGGTCCTCAAGGCCGCCAAGGGTTATTACGGCCGGCGGAAGAACACCATCCGGGTCGCCAAGCAGGCGGTCGAGAAGGCCAACCAATACGCCTTTCGGGATCGTAAGCGGAAGAAGCGCACCTTCCGGGCTCTCTGGATCCAGCGCCTGAACGCGGCGGTGCGGCCGTTTGGGCTGAGCTACAGCCGATTTATCGACGGCCTCGCCAAAGCCGGGCTGATGGTCGACCGTAAGGTGCTGTCCGATCTCGCCATTGCCGAGCCGACCGCATTCCAGGCGATCGTGGAACGGGCCAAAGCGGCGCTGCCGGCGGCGGCCTGACCCCACCCCTGCTTTTCCGAGGCCGCCAGGATTGAAATTCGGAACCCGAATTTCAATCCAGAACCCGGCCTGGGCTTGATTTTGTCCGCGCCGGCAGTCCAACACCTGAAACGGTTGCGACGAGGACGCCGATGCCCGACCTGAATTTGGCCGACCTGAATCGTCTGGAAAGCAAGCTCCTGGCCGACATCGCGGCCGCCGGCGACGAGAGCGCGCTCGAAGCGGTGCGGGTCGCAGCGCTCGGCAAGAGCGGATCGGTCTCCGCACTGCTCAAGACGCTCGGCAACATGACACCGGACGAGCGCAAGCGACAGGGGCCGCACATCAACGGCCTCAAGGACGGGGTCGGCGCCGCCATCGCGGCGCGCCGAGAGACCCTGAAGGCCGCGGCGCTCGATCAGCGCCTCAATACCGAAACCGTCGACGTCACCCTGCCGGTGCGCGAGAGCCCGGCCGAGATCGGCCGCGTGCATCCGATCAGCCAGGTCATCGACGAGCTCACCGCCATCTTCGCCGACATGGGCTTCTCGGTCGCGGAAGGTCCCGACATCGAGACCGACGACCTGAACTTCACCAAGCTCAATTTCCCGGAAGGCCATCCGGCCCGCGAGATGCACGACACGTTCTTCTTCAACCCCAAGCCCGACGGCTCGCGGCTCTTGCTGCGCACCCACACGTCTCCGGTGCAGGTGCGCACCATGATGAGCCAGAAGCCGCCGATCCGGGTGATCATCCCGGGCCGCACCTATCGATGCGATTCCGACCAGACCCACACCCCGATGTTCCATCAGGTCGAGGGCCTGGTCATCGACAAGGGCTCCCATCTCGGCCACCTGAAATGGATCCTGGAGGAATTCTGCAAGGCCTTCTTCGAGGTCGATCAGGTGAAGATGCGCTTCCGGCCGTCGTTCTTTCCGTTCACCGAACCGTCGCTGGAGGTCGACATCCAGTGCCGGCGCGACAAGGGCGAGATCCGCTTCGGCGAGGGCGAGGACTGGCTCGAGATCCTCGGCTGCGGGATGGTGCACCCCAATGTGCTGCGCAATTGCGGGCTCGATCCCGACGTGTATCAGGGCTTTGCCTGGGGCATGGGGATCGACCGCATCGCCATGCTGAAATACGGCATGCCGGATCTGCGCGCGTTCTTCGAGGCCGACATGCGCTGGCTCGCCCATTACGGCTTCCGCCCGCTCGATCTGCCGACCCTGGCCGGAGGGCTGAGCTCGTGAAATTCTCCCTCTCTTGGCTCAAACAGCATCTGGAGACCGACGCTGCGCTCGGCACGATCGTGGACACGCTGACCATGATCGGTCTCGAGGTCGAGCGCGTGGAGGACAAGGGCAAGGCGCTCGCGCCCTTCACCATCGCGCACGTGATCTCCGCCGAGCAGCACCCCAATGCGGATCGGCTGCGCGTCTGCATGGTCGATACCGGGACGGGCGATCCGGTGCAGGTCGTGTGCGGGGCGCCCAATGCCCGCACCGGCATGAAAGGCGTGTTCGTGGCGCCCGGCGCGTTCATTCCGGGCAAGGCGGTGACGCTCGGCGTCGGCACGATCCGGGGCGTCGAGAGCCGCGGCATGCTGTGCTCGGAGTTCGAGCTGCAGCTGTCCGACGACCATGACGGCATCATCGAGCTGCCGGGCGATGCGCCGCTCGGCCTACCCTATGCGCAATGGGCCGGCCTCGATGATCCGGTGATCGAGATCAACCTCACCCCCAACCGCCCCGACTGTACCGGGGTGCACGGCATCGCGCGCGATCTGGCGGCCGCCGACATCGGCACTTTGAAGGACGTCCCCATCAAGCCGATCAAGGGCGAATTCCCCTGCCCGGTCGCGGCAGCGCTCGACTTCGGCGCGACGCCCTCGCTCTGTCGCGGCTTTGCGTTGCGGCTGGTGAAGGGCGTCAAGAATGGTCCCTCGCCCGATTGGCTGGCGCGCCGGCTGATCGCGATCGGGTTGCGGCCCATCAACGCGCTGGTCGACATCACCAATTTCATCACCTTCGACCGCGGCCGACCATTGCATGTGTTCGATGCCGCCAAGGTGCGGGGCAATCTCATGGTGCGCCGGGGCCGCGCCGGCGAAAGCCTGACCGCGCTCGACGGCAAGACCTATCGGCTCGACGACACGATGTGCGTGATCGCCGACGATGCCGGGCCGGAATCGCTCGCCGGCATCATGGGGGGCGAAACAACCGGTTGCTCGGAGGCGACCACCGACGTGCTGATCGAGTCGGCGATATGGGACGAGCTCAACATCGCCCAGACCGGCCGCAAGCTCGGCATCAACTCGGATGCGCGCTATCGCTTCGAGCGCGGCGTCGACCCGGCCTTCATGGTGCCCGGGCTCGAGCTCGCGACCGCGATGGTGCTCGAGCTCTGCGGCGGAGCCGCATCCGTCAACGCGATCGCGGCTCAGCCCGAGCACCAGGACCGCGCCATCGAGTTCCCGCTCGATACCGTGATGCGCCTCGCCGGCATCGAGGTCGGGTTGCCCGAGCTTCGGCGGGTGCTGGCGCGTCTCGGTTTTTTCGTCGCCGGACAGGTCAAGACCGTGAAGATCGCGCCGCCATCGTGGCGGCCGGACGTGCACGGCAAGCCCGATATCGTCGAGGAGGTCATGCGCATCATCGGGGTGGACCGCATCCCCTCCACGCCGCTCGATCGCGGGGAGGCCGCGCGCAAGCCGGTGCTGACGCTCCTCCAGCAGCGCACCCGCAAAGCCAAGCGGGCACTGGCGGCCCGCGGCCTGGTCGAGGCCGTCACCTGGTCTTTCATCGCCAAACCGCAGGCGGAGCTGTTCGGCGGCGGCAAACCTGAGCTCGCGCTCGCCAATCCGATCGCAGCCGATCTGTCCGATATGCGGCCGAGCCTGGTTCCGGGGCTGGTCGCCGCCGCCCAGAAAAACGCCGATCGCGGCATCGCCGATGTGGCGCTGTTCGAGGTGGGTCAGATTTTCCGTGGCGACCAGCCGGCCGACCAGCTGACCGCAGCAGCCGGCGTGCGGCGCGCGCTGGCGAAGGCCTCCGGCAGCGGCCGCCATTGGTCCGGCAAGGCCGGCGAGGTCGATGCCTTCGACGTCAAGGCCGATGCGCTGGCCACCCTGGCGGCAGCCGGCGCCCCCATGGGGGCGCTGCAGATCGCGCCCGGCGGACCGGCGTGGCTGCATCCCGGGCGCAGCGGAACGATCCAGATCGGCCCCCACAATGTGCTCGGCCATTTCGGCGAATTGCATCCGCGCGCCCTCGAGGCGCTGCGTGCGCAAGGCCCGTTGGTCGCTTTCGAAGTGATCCTCGAGCGCATCCCGGAACCGAAGGTCAAGGCGACGCGGGCCAAGCCTGTGCTGGAGCTGTCGCCGCTGCAGCCGGTCGAACGGGATTTCGCCTTCGTGGTCGATCGCGGCGTGAAGGCCGGCGATATCGTTCGCGCCGCCCAGTCCGCCGACCGCAAGCTGGTCGAGGCCGTGAGCGTGTTCGACGTCTACGAAGGCGACGGCATAGCGGCCGGCAAGAAATCGATCGCCATCGCGGTCACGTTACAGCCGCGCGAGAAGACCATGACGGATGACGAGATCGAGGTGGTCGCGGGCAAGATCGTGGCCGAGGTGACCAAGCGCACCGGTGGAGTGTTGCGGGGCTGAAGACTACCGTATCGCACCAATGCGTCCATGCGGCTTGAGAATTGGCAGCCCTTTTGACTCTATCGAATATCGTGGCACGATTGCGGAACTGAAGCGGCCCAAACAGCAGCGGTCTGCGCGAACTGAGCTGATGGCGATCAAAAGCCGGATTCGAAAGCGACGTTGGACTCGCCATTCGCGGGACGGCATATTTGTTGCGGCGGCACTATTATTGTTGTTTCTGGAAACCGAGCTGCTGACGCACAATTCGGTCGCTCAGGAATCGGTCCTCGCCGATACGCTTCGTTCCAGCGCGCAGGCGCGCGGTTTCTTGATAGGCGCGGCGGTCGCAGCGCAGCCGCTGAAAGACGAGGAGGCCTATTCGCAGGCGCTTGCTCGGGAATTTAACGTCGTCGTTCCCGAGAATGCGATGAAATTCGGATCACTGCGTCCGAGCCGTACGCAATTCGACTTTTCCGACGCGGACGCGATCGTCGATTTCGCCGAAGCGCATGCGATGAAAGTGCGCGGACACACTCTTGTCTGGCACAACCAGAACCCGCAGTGGCTCGTCAACGAAAATTTATCCGACAGCGAAAGATCGCGGATCCTGAAGGAGCATATTCAAACAGTTGTCACTCGATATCGTGGACGAGTCTACGCGTGGGATGTGGTGAATGAAGCGATCGATCAAAATCTGGGCCGACGCGAAACATTCTGGTCGAAAGCACTCGGTGACGATTACCTCGAGCAGGCGTTCCGTTGGGCGCGCGAGGCCGATCCGCAGGCAAAGCTTTTCTACAACGACTACGGCGGCGAAGCGCTCGGGGCCAAATCGGAGGCGGTCTACCGGTTGCTGATAAATCTCAAAGCGCGCGGAATTCCAATCGATGGAATCGGGCTCCAATCGCACTTTCGGACCGACCAGCCCCCGAACATGCGGGACGTTGCCACGAACATGAAACGTCTCGCCGCGCTCGGGCTGGAAATTCATGTGACCGAATTTGACGTGCGCATGTCGCTCCCGTCGACCGAGCAGGAATTGCAGAAACAAGCTGAAATCTATCGAGGCTATTTGAGCACGTGCTTGTCTGTTTCAAGTTGCAAAGCGTTCCTGATGTGGGGGTTCACGGATAAGTACTCTTGGATTCCTGGTCATATCGCAGGCATGGGTGCTGCATTACCCTTCGACGGATCCTACAAACCAAAGCCCGCGTACGCGGCTCTGATTGATGTGCTGAGCACTCGCATGCCGAGGACGAAATACTGAACCGTACCGCGCCTGCGCCGGTCGAGATTTGCGACCGGTGCGAGAGCAGTCGGGCGGGTTCTTGGCGGCGGCCCGTTACGCCGTCTACGCCTCGTCTCCATTTCGTCGGAACATGCTCTACCGCCACAGGCGGTGCAGCCACATCCATTGCCCGGGATGCTGGCGAATCCAAGCCTCGACGATGGATGCGATCACCTGCATGGTTCCGGCGATTTCGATCTTGCCGGCCGCATCGCGCACCGGCTCGATCGGGCCGACGATTTCGTAGCGGAAGCGCCGGTCCGGCAAGCGAATGATGCGCCCGCCGTAGATCGGCGCATTGAAGATGCGGGCGAGGCGCACGAAGATCGGATTCATCCGGCAAGGCCGCCCGAAAAATGCCACTTCGATGCCGTCGGCCTGATACTGGTCGACCAGGATGCCGACGAACGCACCGCGATTGAGCGCGGCCCTGATCTGGGCGACCGTGTCCGGACCGCTTGGAATCGGGGTGAAACCGCTTCTCGCGCGTATGTGGATCAACTCCTCCGCCCATGCGCGAATTTTCGGCGTGCGCATCGGGATCGCGGCCTCTCGGCCGCCGACCGCCAGGGCGATGGCCGGAAGCTCCCAATTGGCGAGATGAGCCCCAAAAGCGAGGATTGGCCGTTTGTCTTCGAGCGCCCGCGCATATCGATCGATGCTCGCCTGGTCGACCTCTATGTGTCCTGGGCGCGGGTGAACGAGATCGTGGTCCCAAAGAAGATCGAGCTTCGAATATTCGACACCCGAGCGCGCCAGATTGTCCCACATGTCGCTCAGGATCAGCTCGATCTCGACGGCGGGCTTTTCCGGAAAGGCGGCCGCGAG
>Ga0209068_10000565_pt1 | contig 19945 bp, 17 predicted proteins | sample ColStrG_CSR_2012_FD_187200 | JGI IMG/M metagenome (GOLD analysis project Ga0209068, IMG submission 187200) | Freshwater sediment microbial communities in response to fracking from Pennsylvania, USA - Cold Stream Run_MetaG_CSR_2012 (SPAdes)... | ecosystem: Environmental > Aquatic > Freshwater >... | reverse complement strand
CGCCGCCCAAGTGTGCGGCAACACCGTGATAGCGTCGGCACCGCCCAAGACCGCGCCGATCGCAGCGATGGAATTGCGCAATATGTTACCGTGGACTGCGCGAATGGTCAGCATTCGTTGAGAGGTCGTCACCCAAAGCTTGATCCTGTGCACGCCAGTGGTGCCCTTGATCGTGTCCGCCAGTCGCGCCAACAACAGGCGGGCGGCTCGCAACTTGGCGATGGTCGAGAACAAATCCGCATCGGCGGCAAGACCGACCGTCAAATGCGGAAACAGCTCCTCTCCGCTGACCCCCTCGAAGTCGAGGACGCGCAGATATTCGATTACCGTCGCCAACATCGCCGCCAGCTCCTGCGCTTCGCTGGCACCGGCATCGTGATAAAGCGTGCCATCCGCCAGCAGCAACCGAACCTCGGGCCACGGCAATATGTTGGTGGCGACGAATTGCCCCAGCAGCTCCAGCGATGGCCACAGCCCCGCCTCGAGCGCGCCGGTGCGGGCGAGTGCGCCAAGTGGATCGGCATGCAACCCCGCGCGGAGGTCGGCCGGGTGCCGGCCTGTCTTCTCCCACAGCGCCATCAGCACCTGTGCGGCTCCAAAATACTGGTCGCCCGATGCGAACGAAATCTCCGTGTGTTCAATCGCAACACCGGCAAGCGCTGCGGTGATCGCCTGGTAGCGCGGCGCCAGGCCGAATTCGCCGGGTGTGGCAAGTTTGAGGGCAATGGATGTGGCCCCACCCGCGATGTCGTCGGCTATAGCTGCTTGGACCAGCACCGGGTCGTCGCCGGCGTGCAAGCAACTGATGTCCCAGATCGCCGGGTCGGCGCGGCCATGGAGCGGGTTCTCTTGCGTTCGAGCGAAAATTGGATCGAGGACGATACCATCAAGCGTTCTCGTCCGCAGGTCAGCCAACCCTATCTCGCCGCCGATCAAACGGAGCCAATCGTCACGGGTCGGGTCTGGGACGGCCGGAGGGGGCATGGCTCAATCAAAGTTGACACGTACCAAGGGCAAGTGTCGCAACCGAAAGCCCGGCGGTCAATGAATACAAGCTCGGCCTGATACCCGGCGATACATATGCAAGCGCCCTCGGCCCGCGCTGCGATGCGCTTCTCGCGTCGCGCTCAAAGAATTCTGCACAGGGCTGTCGAAATCGCCCCGTCTTGCACGTCATTGTCGCGACAGGGCACTGTGTCCTGCCAAATCGCCCGGAGGAACAAGTCATGCAGTATCTGCTTTTGATCCACGCCAATGAATCCGGTTTTGCCGCCTTGCCCAGGGACGTCGCGGAAAAGGCGATGTCGGCCTACAGCGCTTATACCGAGGCGCTGAAGAAAGCCAAGGTCTGGGTTGGCGGCGAGCGGCTCCGCCCATCGACATCCACCAGCACAGTCCGCGTGGTCGATGGCAAGACAAAGGTTCAAGACGGACCGTTTGCCGAGACCAAGGAACAATTGGGCGGCTACTACCTCATCAATGTCGCCGATCTCGATGCGGCCCTGAAGTGGGCGGCTAAATGCCCTGGTGCCCAGCATGGCACGATAGAGGTTCGTCCCGTTTGGGAAGCAGAAATGTAGTGCGGCCGATGACGTCGATCAGCAACGAACTTGCGGCTCAAACGGCCGAGCGGGTCGCCCGCTCCAGCTACGGCAAGCTCGTTGCTTATCTCGCCGCTCGCAATCGCGATGTCGCTTCGGCCGAGGATGCCCTGGCTGAGGCTTTCACCAGCGCACTGCAAGAGTGGCCCAGGACAGGCCCCCCTGGCAATCCCGAAGCCTGGTTGCTGACGGTGGCTCGCCGCAAGCAGATCGATGCGGCCCGGCGGCGCATATCAGGCACGCTGGCTGCGCCACATTTGCATTTAATGGCGGAGGAGATCGCCGCCGCGGAGGCTAGTGCCACGGCCATTCCCGATAAAAGGCTTGCCCTGATGTTCGCTTGCGCACATCCGGCGATCGATCCAGCAGTGCGTACGCCTCTCATCCTGCAAACCGTTCTCGGCTTTGATGCAGCGACCATTGCATCGGCATTCCTGGTATCGCCCGCCACCATGAGCCAGCGGTTGGTGCGGGCTAAGTTTAAGCTCAAGGAGGCGGGCATACCCTTCGCCATCCCCGAGCCCGCCGAATTGCCCCGGCGGTTGGAGGCCGTACTGGACGCGATTTATGCCTGTTTCACGGACGGATGGTCGGACGCCGAAGGTGGTGATTCCGGCAGGCGGGACCACTCGGAGGAGGCGATCTGGCTTGGCGAACTGGTGGTCAGTCTGCTGCCCGGACAACCCGAGGCAATGAGTCTGCTCGCTTTGATGCTCTATGTCGAGTCGCGACGCCCTGCGCGGCGCAATGCTCACGGGGACTATGTGCCGCTATCCGAGCAGGATCCCGGCGATTGGATTGGTTTACTGATTGGCAGGGCCGAAGCATTGTTGTTTGAAGCAAGCCGGCTTGAGGAAATGGGCCCCTTTCAGGTCCAGGCCGCGATTCAGTCGGCGCACATAGCGCGACGGATCACCGGTGAGACTGATTGGCAGGCCATCGTGCAGCTCTATGACGTGCTGCTGACAATGACTGCCTCGCCGGTGGTGGCGATCAACCGGGCCATTGGCGTTGCGGAGGTGCGGGGGGCTGAGGCGGGGTTGGCCGCGCTGGCCGAAATTAGCACCGACGCCGCGATCATACAGTACCAGCCCTATTGGGCGGCCAAGGCCGACCTACTGGCGCGCTGCGGCGATGCTGCGGGGGCTGACGAGGCCTATGCCGTGGCCATTGGTCTTGAGGCTGACCCGGCGGTTCGAGGCTTCTTGACACGGCGCAGGCAGGCGCTCCGTCAATAAGCTGCGGAAGCGCCTGCCGTTGCTCTCAGGTCAGTCCCCGAAGAACTGGAATGTCACCCGCGAACGCATTTCTTCAAACATTGATTGCGCTGGTTGTCGCAGGTGTAACTGTCGCTGGAAGCCTTCATACATTGATCGTGGGTGGCATTGCAGGCGGTGGCGCATTTGGCGTCGGCCCGCGCGACTGTCGCCTCCGTGCCGAGCAGGGCAACCACCGCGACGGCCGTCATCACAAGGGCGGTGGCCGTCAAGGCAATCAAGCGAATTGACCTGCGCATGGCCATGTCCCATTGGGTGGTTACAGCGTTAACATGCAACCAGCCACCTGAACGCTGTCTGAACAAGTCTGCCGCAGACAAATGAGGGCACCCATTTGGGGTGCCCTCGGGTGGCGATGCAACTTCTGCAATTGTGTGAAGCTGCGACCTGGCCGCATGCGTTAGGCGGCCTGCTTGTGCTCGATCACCTTGTCACTGTTGGCAGACGAGCCGATCACGATCGTGCGGGGCTTGGCCTTCTCAGGCACCTCGCGGACCAGATCGATGTGCAACATGCCGTCACGCACGTCGGCTCCCTTGACCTCGACATAGTCGGCCAACTGGAACCGTCGCTCGAAGCTGCGCGCCGCTATGCCTCGATGCAGGAATTCCCGCTTTGCCGCGGCATCCTCGGTTTTCTCACCGCGGACTGTCAGCAGGCTCTCCTTGGCCTCGATCTTGAGGTCGGACTGGCTGAACCCGGCCACGGCCATCGAAATACGATAGCTGTTCTCACTCAGCCGCTCGATATTGTAGGGCGGATAGGATGAAGTCTCAGCCGGCACTCCGGCAACGCCATTGAGCAATCCCAACAGATTGTCGAAGCCGACGGTCGAACGATAAAGGGGGGAAAAATCAAACTGTCGCATCACATGATCCTCCTGAGGAAGCGACCCGTGGAATGACCTGCCCAACTGGGCCAGATCGTCGAATGTCGCGCCGCCATCATGGCCTGCGCTACAGCAGGGGAGATGGGAAGCGGCCGGGAAGTTTCAAGGGGAGGCGAAGCCATCTGGTCCGAGTGGCCTTAGCGAATGTGGCTTTCGACCAGGGGCGCGATCGCGCCTAAATTGTTCTTGTCCACGAACGCGCCCACGGTGTCGATATCCATCCCGGAAAACCCGAATTTCCGCGTCAAGCAGACGTTCAATATTGAAAGATACCCCATCAGGTATGGTTGTGGGTCGATGATCAGGCTTTCGTAACCCTCGGTTAGGGCCTTGGCGCTGTCGGGAGATAGATCGAACCCAGCAAAGAAGACTTGGCCAGGCCGCAGCCCCGCCGCCTTGCCCAGCACACTGGTATTTGCGGTCAGGCCACCATGGTCGGTGATGATGAGCTTCAGTTTGGGGTTCTTGGCCAAGAGCCCAACGAATATTGAGGTTCCGGCACTGGGATTGGCGCTCGTGGCGGCATCGATCTCCTGGTAGGTAACTTTGGCACCTGCCTTGGCTAAAGAGTCCAATATGCCCATCGTTCGCTGGGCACGTTCGCCGCCTTGGCTTTTGAAGCCCCAAACCAGCGCTTCCTCCCCCTTGAGCAGCTTGCTGCGGGCGAAAGCCTCGCTGGCGAGCGCGAAGCCGAGCTTGTAGGCGGGGGCGCCGACAAAACCCATGCCAGCCGAGGCATAACGGCTCTGGGCCTTAGGCAGCGCGGTGTGGAGGCTTGTAAATGTGCCGCTCTGGCCGAAGACCCGGTCGATCAAGGGATCGGTCGCGCTGTCCCCCGCGATACCGAACGCGGCAATGCCGTCGACCTTAGCTGCTGCTGCATCCTTGATCTGGGACAGTATCTTGTTGGGGTCCCAATCGGAGAAATTGATGGTGACAGTGGGACCGAGGTCGAGTTCGGCCTGCTTGAACCCGTTAGCGACCTGGTCTGCAAAGGGTGCCCCGTCGGGCCCACCGGCGAATGCCGCGATCTTGATGCCCGAGCACCATTTGGCGATGGGTTCAGTGCCTGCCCTGGCCCGGGTTGGAGCGCTGGCGACGGCCAAGCTCAAGACCGCAGCGAAGGAAGTTCCAAGCAAACGGGCATACTGCATCTGCTCTCTCCTTGCGGTTTCCCAACCCTGGTCTGGCGACGGCGGCGGAGTTATGAAGAGGGTGGTCACGCCTGTAAAGCCAGCCTATCGCGGCTCTGTGACTTGGACCCTGTCACCCAATCGCCACAGTCCACAGGCAGCCCTTCGCTGCGGCAGGTCGACCTAGCGCAAGCCAAGCCGATTGGTGCCATAGGGACAAGCGGCGGATATTGAGTCGACCAAAGGCGAGACATTGTGGCGGCCGAAGCAGATTCGCCGACCCGGGAGGGTGACGTGCTGAGACGAACACTTTTGAAAATGGCTGGCTCCCTGTTTGCCAGCAGCACTTGTATGCGGTTGGCCTTGGCCGAAACCGCGGCTGTCCCAACAGTGCCGTTGCCTTACGATTTCAATATCGAAGTGCCGTCCGACAACCGCGAGACGTTCATCGCCTGGATGGCCAAGAACAGGGGCGAGAAGCCGGATTTCCTGCGCCAGCGCTTCGACCGTTATGAGGCGCTGATCCACAACCGCGATCTGTGGGACAAGCCGGACATGCGCGCGTTTCTGATGACGCCGCGCGAGGAATTCTGCCTGAAAGCCAACTGGCCGCGCGCCTACGAGCACGCCTTTCTCGATATCGGTTTTGGCGTCACCATTTCGGGGCCGCATCTGGTCGGCCGCATGACCTCGACGCTTGGCGTCGCCAAGGGCGACAAGGTGATGGAGGTCGGCACCGGCTCGGGCTACCAGTCGGCCTACCTCTCGCACCTCACCGACAAGGTCTACACCATCGAGATCATCAAGCCGCTCGCCGAGCGCACGCGCGCGACCTATGACGGGCTGATCGCGCGCGGCTACAGCGAGTTCAAGGCGGTGAACACCAAGAACGCCGACGGCTATTATGGCTGGGAAGAGAATGCGCCGTTCGACAAGATCATCGTCACCTGCGGCATCGACCACATCCCGCCGCCATTGCTGCAACAGTTGAAGCCGGGCGGCATCATGGTGATCCCGGTCGGGCCGCCCGGCGCCCAGCATGTGCTGAAGGTGGAGAAGATCGTCGCAGCCGACAATTCGATCTCGGTGAAGCGGTCGGATATTTTCGCCGGCAAGATCGTGCCTTTCGTGCCTTTCACCAAGCTAGAGGGCGACGCCATCAAGGGGACGCACAATCAGTAAGGGGTGTATTGGGGAAGCACCCGCCGACCTCATCCTGAGGAGCGCCTTTTAGGCGCGTCTCCAAGGATGGCCCCCGAAGGTCCCTCACCATCATTCGAGACGGCCCGAAGACGGGTCTCCTCAGGATGAGGGTGGCGCGTCAAGGCAATTTGCGACAATGCAACGCCGTCGATTGAAGCTAGGCGAATAACCGATGCCGCAGGACGCGCTCATCATCGATACTCCGCCGGCAGTGGCGCCGGTCGAAGCGGCCAAGGACGAGCTGATCCCGACCGTGCCGATCTATCTCGCGGTCGGGCTGGTCGCGGGCGCCGTCATCGAGCTGCAGATCGCCATCATGCGGCTGTTCTCCATCGGCTCATGGGCGCATTTCGGCTCGTTCGTGGTGTCGCTGGCGATGATGGGTTTTGGCCTGGTCTCGGCGGCGATGTGCGTTGGAAAGGGCTTTTTCGAGCGGCGCTGGAAGGGCGTTGCGACAATGGCGCTGCTGTCGTTCCCGGCGTTGATGATCGGCTGCAATCTCGTGGCGCAGCAATACCCGTTCAATGCCATTTTCATCGTTTCGGATGTCAACCAGACGTACCGGCTGATCGGCAATTTCGTCCTCTACCTCATCCCGTTCCTGGCCGGCGCGCTGTTCCTGGGCATCGTCTTTCTGAAGGCCCACCGCAATTTCGGCCGTGTCTATTTCGCCGACCTCACCGGTTCCGGGTTATGCGGCCTCCTGTTCCTGCTGGCGCTCTATCTGTACCAGCCCGAGAACCTGATCCTGGCCCCGCTGGTGCTCGCCTTCGCGGGCGCGGCCTGCTGGTTCCTCGCCCTCGACCAACCGCGCGCGCTGATTGCCTCGGCGATCATCGCCGTCCTAGCGCTTGGTACCCATCTTTATCTGCCGCCCGCGCTCGGCCTCAAGAAACTGGCCGTCTCTGACTACAAGGGCGTCGCCTATGCCCGCAAATTCCCCGACGCGAGCCGCGTGCTGGAACGCGCGACGCCGTTTGGCTATCTGGAGGTCTACGCCAGCTCCTACCTGCATTTCGCGCCGGGGCTGTCGGACAACGCGGGTTTCAACCTGCCGAAATTCCCGCAGAACGCCTATCTTGGACTTTATATCGACGGCGATGGCCCGATCGGTATCATTCGCGATTTGCCGGCTGATGAAACGGCGTATTACACCTATCTGCCAATGATCTATCCGTATCTGTTGAAGAAAGATCCTGACACGTTCGTTGTGCAGTTTGGCGGTGGCCTCTCGACCTCGGTGGCGCTGAAGAACTCGGGCCACGTCACCGTCGCGGAAGGCAATCCTGCGATCCTCGACATCTTCAGCAACGACAAGACGCTCAAGGATTTCACCGGAGACATCCTGCACAACCCCAAGCTCAACGTCATCGGCTATGACGGCCGGCTCTATCTAGCCTACACGGACAAGCGCTACGACATCATCGACCTGAGCCTGGCCGACAGTGCCGGCCTGTCGAACCCCGGCGGTTTTGCCATCGTCGAGAAGTTCTCCTACACGCGCGAGGCGATGGGCAACTACATGCGCGCGCTGAAGGACGGCGGCGTGCTTTCGGTGACCCTGTGGAACAAGGAGGAGCCGCCCAAGTCGGTCCTCAAACTCTATGCCACGATGGTGGCCGCGGCCCGCGACATCGCGCCGGACAAGCTCGCGGAAAGCTTCTTTGCAACGTCCACGTATCTTTCGACCGCGACGGTGCTCTATAAGAAGGGTGGCTTCACGGCGACCGAGATCGGGACGCTGAAAAAGCACACGGCGGCAATGAGTTTCGATGAGCTCTATTACCCGGGCTACGTCTTCGACGACAGTCGCACCAAGGACACCCTGAAAGGGTATCGCGACCAGATATTTGGCAACGGCGAGGCTGGCCCTGTCTCCAATCCGGGCGGAGCTCCCGACGGCTCGGCGCCCGCGAGCGAGGCCAGCGCCGCCGATCCGACCACCGGCGATGCCCCCGGCGGCCCGCCAGCCGGCGCCGAAGTGGTGCCCGCGACCACCATGGGCCGGATCGCCTGGCACTATCTCATCACTGGCGGCTATGACGACATCGCCAGCCGCTACGTCTTCGATTCAAGGCCGCTCACCAACAGCCGGCCGTATTTCGCGGCCTACGTGAAGACCGCCGACCTGCCCAAGACCACCGACCGGCTCGATCTGTTTCAGGACGAGTGGGGCTACCTGATGGTCTGGGCGACGCTTGGCGTGGCGGCGGCGGCAGCGTTCATCCTGGTGATGTTCCCACTGATCTTCGGCTGGCGGACCATCTTCAGCGCGGTGCCCGGCAAGGGGCTGTCCATCGTCTATTTCGGCTGCCTCGGGCTCGGCTATATCATGGTCGAGGTCGGGCTGATCGCCAACTTCATCCTGGCGCTGAGCAACGCCACCGTCTCGGCCTCGGTGCTGATCACCGGGATGCTGGTGTTCTCGGGCTTCGGCAGCTTTGTCTCGGAGCGCTTCTTGCCCCAAGCCCGCGTGACCATGCCGCGCATCTTCATCGCCATCGGCGCGCTGCTGATTGGATACGGGCTCTTGCTCGACCATGTGCTCGATCTGATCGGCACGCTGCCCTATGGATTGCGGCTGCTCTGCTGCTTTGGCCTGATCTTTCCGCCCGCGTTTCTGATGGGCTTCCCGATGCCGACCGCCATGACGTCGCTGGCGCGGCTCGGCAAGGATCATATGTTCCTGTGGGCCTGGGGCATCAACGGCTGCTTCTCGGTGATCGGGGCGGCGCTGGTGCCCATCATTGCGACATCTTTCGGACTTACGGCGGTCTTGGCCGTGGCCGGATGCGCCTATCTGTTGGCGATCCCGGCATTCTTTGCCGTGCTGCGGCCAATGCGGGGAGCCATTCCAGTCGGAGCAGGCTGAGTGAGACCGGGACGGGGACTAGCGATCATTCTGGCGCTCGCGATTGCGCTCGCCGTCGGGCTGCCCGATGGCGGCGCAGAGCTCGCCAGCGCTCAGGTCGCGCTTCTGAAGATCCCCAAGCCCAAGCCTGCCCAGCCCCGTCTCAAGGGTGTGCCAATGCCCAAGCAGGTCCACGCAAAGTTGCGGCCGCTAACAAGCGATCTGACGGCGCTGGTGCCCTTTGATATGTCGCCGTTCCCCTTCGATGGCGAGAAGCCAAACGAGGGCTTGTTCCTCAACATTTTCGCCGCCGGCCGGCGTGGCCATGCAACCGGGCGTGGCGGCACTTATTGGGAGGATACCACCTACAACGACCGCCGCGTGTTGTTGTCGCTGGCCAAGGGCTTCGATGTGCGCAAGCCGGCCGTCATGGTCGTGTTCTTCCATGGCAACGGCGCACGGCTCGAGCGTGACGTGATCGCCCGGCAACGGGTGCCGCAACAGGTTGCCGCATCTGGTCTCAATGCCGTACTGGTTGCGCCTCAATTCGCTGTCGATGCGCAGGATTCGAGCGCGGGTTCCTTCTGGCAGCCCGGTACATTCCGGCAGTTCCTCGATGAGACGACGGTGCGTCTGGTTGAACTCTACGGCGATGAGCGCACCCGCAAGGCGTTCGCAACCATGCCAGTTGTCCTGGTGGCCTACAGCGGCGGATACAACCCGGCAGCCTTCGCGCTATCGATTGGCGAGGCGGACCAGCGCATCCGCGGCGTCGTATTGCTGGATGCCCTCTATGGCGAAGTGCCGCGCTTTACCAAGTGGGTGACTGAGCGGCGCGACGGCTTCTTTCTCTCCAGCTACTCGGCGTCGTCGGCGGGAGGCAACATTGAGTTCAGGCGCATCCTGGCGCAGCACAACATCACGCTCTCGACCACGCTTGGCCCCAAACTCACCAAGGGCTCGGTGACGCTGCTGCAAGCGCTGCCAGACGCAATCCACGGCGATTTTGTCACTCACGCCTTCGTCGACGATCCCATCAAGGAAGTGCTGTTGCGGTTGCCCGAATTCGCCCACAAGCCTGGGGCGGTGAAATCCAAATATAGGCCGCCACCGCCCATCCCTGAGGTCGTGCCGGTGGACGATCCCAGCGGGCAACCGGCGCCTTAAGGGTTTGCTGGCGCCGGGTGGATTCTTTGCTTGCGCTTGGTGACTCCCCTCCGGGGAGCCGGCCGCCAAGCGCCGGCAAAGCCAATCGAGCGGGTGAAGAAGGAGTCTTCGACGCCCGAGTGTGATCGCCGCTGGCGGCCGGCTCCGCGAAGCGGAGTCGCCAGCGGCAAGCAAAAAGTCTCCGGCGGCAGACCGTCACACAGACGCCGGGGCTGGTTTTGGTGTAGCTAGCGCGTCGGATGCTGGGGATTCGACCAAGCAGGAGGATACTTTGCGCAGACGGACTTTCCTGAAACTTGGTGCCGCGGGGGCGGCAAATGCCATGTTGCCGGGCTTGGCGCTGGCCAACGTTGCCAAGACCTATGACTGGGACGCGATGCCGCCAATGGACACCGCGGCCAACTACGTCAAATGGATGGTGGAGAACAGGGGAGAGGATCCCAAATTCCTGCGCGAGCGCTTTGAGCGCTTCTCGATCATGCGCAAGACCGACCATCTGACGACGGATCGCGACATGCGCGGCTTTCTGCTGACGCCGCGTGAAGAATTCTGCATGGCCGTCAATCGCGACATGGCCTACACCTTCCACTTCCTCGACATCGGCTGGGGCGTGACCATTTCGGGGCCCGACATCGTCGGCAAGATGACCTCGACCCTCGACATCAAGAAAGGCGAGAAGGTGCTGGAGATCGGCACGGGCTCGGGTTACCAATCGGCATATCTCTCGAACATGACCGACAAGGTGTGGTCGATCGAGATCATCAAGCCGCTGGCTGAGCGCACGCGCGGCATTTATGACGCGCTGATCAAGCGCGGCTACACCGAATTCAACGCTATCCAGTCCAAGAACGCCGACGGTTACTATGGCTGGGAGGAGGCGGCTCCGTTCGACAAGATCATCGTCACCTGCGGCATCGATCACATTCCCCCGCCATTGCTCAAGCAGCTCAAGCCCGGCGGCATCATGTGCATCCCCGTTGGACCGCCCGGCGCCCAGCATGTGCTGAAAGTGGTCAAGGAGGTCGCGACGGACGGAACCATAACGGTGGCGCGTACCGACATCTATCACGGCCGCATCGTGCCATTCGTACCGTTCACCAAACTGGTGGGCGACACGATCAAGGGCAACTACAGCCAATAGGTGGCTGTGTGCCAATCCACTGTCGTTACAAGGGCCGTGCGCAAGCGCGGCCCTTTTGCTTCGCAGCCGATGTCGAGGCGCGATGGCGGCCCGGAAAACGGTCTACGTTTCTTCAATCGGAGCATTTGCCAAATGACCGTCGAGGCCGTGACGCCCACGTCGTCGCAGAACGAAGTACGCGGCCTGATCTATGGCCTGATCGGCGTTGCCATTTTCGGCCTTACGCTGCCGTTGACCCGCATCGCGGTGGCCGAACTCGATCCGTTGTTCGTCAGCCTCGGCCGTGCGGTGCTGGCGGGAACTGTGTCGGGTGCGATGCTTTGGTGGAGTGGGTGCCAATTTCCCACGCGCGCTCAACTCGGCAAGCTCGCCATCGTGGCGGCGGGAGTCGTTTTTGGCTTTCCGGTGCTCTCCACCATTGCCATGCGCACCGCGCCGGCCGGACACGGCGCGATCGTGTTGGCCCTCTTGCCGCTTGCGACCGCGGCCGCAAGCGTGATGTTCGCGGGTGAACGCCCTTCGCTTGGCTTCTGGTTGTGTGGGCTTGCAGGCAGTGCTGCGGTGCTGGTGTTCGCCGTGCTCGAGGGCGCCTTTTCGCAGGCGGGGCTCGGCGCGGCGGATCTCTTGCTCGTTGCCGCGGTCATCGCGGCGGCGATCGGCTACGCACAAGGAGGCGCCCTTTCGCGTGACATGGGCGGTTGGCAGGTGATTTCCTGGGCGCTGGTCCTGTCCATGCCCGTGCTGGCGGTGGCATTGGGCCTGCTGCTGCCTGCCATGAATTTCAATGCCCACTGGCCCGCCTGGGCCTCTTTCCTCTACGTGGCGCTTGCCAGCCAGCTCATCGGCTTTTTCTTCTGGAACAAGGGCCTTGCCCTTGGCGGAGTCGCCAAGGTCGGGCAGGTGCAACTATTGCAAACATTCGTCACCCTGGGCGGGGCGGCTGTCTTTACCGGCGAGACTATCGGTTGGCGCGAGCTGGGGTTTGCCGTTCTGGTGGTCGGGATTGTCGCGGCTGGGCGAAAAATGCCTGTGAGGCGGGCGCCGCACGCGCGCTCGTAGCCGCCACAATCACGTGCCATTGGATAACCCATCAATTCGTTCAACGGAGGCAACCATGCGGCTGTCAACGATCGTCTTCGGCATAACTCTGTCTGGTGCCCTGTCCCTTCCAGCATTCGCGGCCGGCGGTTCCAGTGCCGCGGGCAATTGGAAGGATCCCGATACTGGTGCCATCCTGAGTTTCGCCGACTGCGATGGCGACCTGTGTGCCAAGATCCTGACGCCCTCGAGCCCCGACAAGAAGGACGAGAACAACCCCGATCCCGCCAGGCGGGGAACCCCGCTTGCGGGTCTATCCATCCTCGATCATGCCAAGAAGTCGGACGACACCTCCTGGAAGGGCAACCTCTATAACACTCAGGATGGCAAGACCTATGCCGGATACGTGACGGTGCTGGCGCCAGACAAACTGCAATTGAAGGGCTGCGCACTGGTCGTCTTCTGCAAATCCTTGGTGTTGTCGAAGGTCGCGCCTTGATACCGCTGAAAATGCGCCAAGGCACCGGACCCGGGATCTTCCCCGGTTCGATGCCTTGAGTTTCTGAAAAGCTGCGTACGTCTTAAGTACGGAAATCTTTGCTTGGACCACAGCCAGCACTACATCCAGGACCGGACGGCGGTGGCGGTGGCGGACCGTCGCAGCCCTTGCCATGGTTGTTCGCGCAATGAACGGGCACGAGCAGGCCGTTCGCCGCGACGGTTTGGCCGGCCGCGATTTGGAGATGAGAGCCGTTGATGAATGGGACTGCCCAGGCTGAGCTTGCCGATAAGGTCAGGGCCAAGACGATTGAAGCAGTCAGTTGCGAGTTACGGGACATTGTCATTGGGGCCTCGGAACTAAATGAATGGTTTATGGGCGTGATGGGCGGCGTCAGTAGTAGATGGTCGGCTTGGGGCAGACCGCGTAGGGTGGGCATTTCGGATTGGCATGGCCGCGCAGCGGGCCCCAGACGGGGATGTCCTCGCTGGCCACCACGATCGGGCTTCCGGCCAGACCCGTCGAGGGCACGCTCGCGAGGACCGGATGGGCGATGGTGAGCAGCACCGCGATGGCGGCGGCGCAGGTGAGAAACTTGTTCATGGCGATTTCCTCCGGTTCGAGCCTGGGAGCCTGCGTTGGCGCCCTCGAACTGTCAGTCGCAGAGGGTTGCGGAAAGGTTCAAGCAAACCGTCCTGGTGGCCGCCACAAAGTATTGACGACCGGCCGTCGATGGCGCGGCCTGGTCTGCTCAAATGCTTGCGCTTACACACTGCTCGAATACGCGGACGGGGTTTCAGTACGAACCGTTCAGCGAAGTCAGACACTGGTGGTTCGACCGCCTGGGTCCAGTTGATTTATCACCCCTCAAGCCAGGCCCTTTGCGACCGGATTGGCCGGATCGCGGCCCCATTCGGCCCAGGAACCGTCATAGACAGCGGCGTCGCGGTTGCCGAGAAGCGTAAGGGCTAGAGCCACCATCGAGGCCGTGACACCCGAGCCGCAGCTTGCGACGACCGGTCTTGCCGCGTCGACACCCGCGGCTGCCATTACGGCCCGAAGGTCGGCCTCGGATTTCAGAGTCCCATCGGCGTTGACCAGCGTGTCGAACGGCACATTTCGGGCACCGGGAATGTGGCCCTGGGCCAACCCGGGGCGCGGCTCGGGCTGCTCGCCGGTGAAGCGAACCGCAGGCCTCGCATCCACGAGTTGCGCGGTACCTGATTTCAGCAGCCCGCGAACATCGGTGATGTCGCGAATACGAGCGGGGTCTCGGCGCACCGCAAATGTCTTTGCCGGCCGCCTGGTAACTGCGCCGGCTTCGAGCGGCCGTCCCTCGGCCTTCCATTTTGGCAACCCGCCATTGAGAACGGACACGCGGTTCGAGCCCATCACTCCCAGCGTCCACCAGACCCGAGGCGCGCTAAACAGGCCCTTGGTGTCATAGACAACGACATGGGTGTCGTTGCCGATGCCCATCTCGGCCATCGTTGCGGCGAACATTTCGTCGGTCGGCAGCATATGGGGCAGCCCGTCCGATGCGTCTGCGATCCGGTCGATGTCGAAAAATTGGGCACCGGGAATATGCCCGGACCCGAACTCGGCCGCGCCATCGCGCTTTTCCGGCGGCAGGTGCCAGGAGCCATCGAGAATGGCCAGATCGGGATCGACGAGGTGTTCGGCAAGCCATGCGGTGGAGACGACGAATTCGCTGGTCCAGGCCATGTCACGCAAACTCCACGCGGATGCGGCGATTGATGGCACCCTTCTTCTCGATTTTGGTCACGGTCGCTACGCCAATCTCGCTCGTCGCACGCACATGGGTGCCGCCGCATGGTTGGAGATCCACACCGGCGATATCGACCAGCCGGACACGACCCCGGCCCGTGGGTGGCTTCACGGACATGGTACGGATGAGTTCGGGCCGTGCCGCCATCTCCTCATCGGAAATCCAGCGATGGCTGACCTGGTGGTCGCCGACGATGAGGGTGTTGAGCTGGGCGGTCAGTTCGTCCTTGTCGAGCATCGCGTCGGGAATGTCGAAATCCAGCCGCCCTTCGGCCTCGCCTACGGAACCACCAGTGACCGGGAACTTCACCAGTGAGCAAAGCAAGTGCAGCCCAGTGTGTGCGCGCATCAGCCTATGGCGCCGGGGCCAATCGATTTGGCACTCCACCGTTTCACCGATCAGGGGCAATTGCTGACCCTCGGCGGGAACGTGAACGATGGTGAGCTTGTCGGCATCATAGACCGTGGTGGCTATGGCCAGTAGACGGCCATCGGCGAGTTTTAGGCTTCCGGTGTCGCCAGGTTGACCGCCTGCGGTGGGGTAGAACACAGTCCGGTCCATGACGACGCCGCCGCGCTCGGTGATCGCCGTCACCGTGGCCCCGCAGGTTTGGAGATAGGCATCCTCGCGGAAGAGTTCTTCGATCATATATCAGCACTCGTTGGCAATGGGGTCAGACCCCTTTGACAAAGGGGTCTGACCCCTAAGCCTCGAACACACCTGGCAGCGTTGGTTGCGCGCTATCCATCCAAGGCGGCACGGGCAAATTCTTGCCGCGCAGGAACTCCGGATTGAACAGCTTGCTCTGGTAGCGGCTGCCGAGGTCACAAAGAATGGTGACGATGGTGTGCCCTGGCCCCATCTGCTTGGCCAGTCGCACCGCGCCAGCGATGTTGATGCCCGATGAGCCACCCAGGCACAGCCCCTCTTCGGTAATGAGGCGGAACACAATGTCGAGGGCTTCCTTGTCCTCGATGCGAAAGGCCTCATCGATCTGCGCGGCTTCGAGGTTTTTCGTGATACGCCCCTGACCGATGCCCTCGGTGATGGAGTTGCCCTCAGCTTTCAGCTCGCCGGCTTTGACAAAGCCGAAGATCGCCGAGCCACCGGGATCGGCCAACGCGATGCGGATTTTGGCATTGCGCGCTTTCAAGCCATCCGCGACACCCGCGAGTGTTCCCCCGGTACCGACCGCCGACACAAAACCGTCCACCGTGCCGCCGGTCTGCTCCCAGATTTCGCGCGCCGTCGTTTCGACATGGCCGCGCCGGTTGGCGATGTTGTCGAACTGGTTGGCCCAAATCGCGCCTGGCAGTGCCGCTGTCAGGCGGGCCGAATATTTCACGTAATTGTTGGGGTTCTTGTAGGGCACCGCCGGCACCTCGACGAGCCGCGCGCCGAGCATCCGCAGCGCGTCCTTCTTTTCCTGCGACTGGGTATCGGGAATCACGATCACAGACCGGTAGCCCAGCGCATTGCCAACCATCGCGAGGCCAATGCCGGTATTGCCCGCCGTGCCTTCAACGATGGTGCCGCCCGGTTTGAGCGCCCCCGACTTTTCGGCGTCGCGCACGATGAACAGCGCCGCCCGGTCCTTGACCGATTGGCCGGGGTTCATGAACTCGGCCTTGCCGAGGATGGTGCATTGCGTTTCGGCGGAGGCGCGCCTGAGCTTGATGAGCGGCGTGTTGCCGATGGCGTCGATGACAGAGGCGGTGATGGGCAAGGGTGAGGCCTTCGAATTCGGTCGCAAGAAGGTAATCGTGCGGGGCGCGCGCCAGCAAGTGCGCTATCAATGTCGAACCCAAACTGAACGGCCCGCCGCGGCTGGAGGCCTGGCGGCGGGCCTCATTTTGGTCGCCGCCCGATCAGCCCGCGCCGCAGGTGGTCTTCAGGTCGGTGAAGTGCTGCTTGCCCGCTTCCTCGGCCGCCTTGATCTTGTCGGCCGGGATGCCGCTGGCGATCAGGCCCTTGGTGATGCCCACGATGTCGGACACCTTCTCCTGGAAGGTTGCGGTCATGACCATGCGGTCAAAATGCGAGAACGCTGCCGCCTTGTCGGTGATGCAACCACAAACCTTGTCGCTGTCCTTCTTGATCAGGTTGGCGCAGGCCGTCTTCAGCGTAGATTTTTCGGCATCGGTGAACGTGCCACCCATCTCCAGGTCGGCTGCCGCTACCGGCACCGCCGCGATGTTGCGCTGGTAGAAATAGAAGGCGACGCCCGCGACGACGAGGGCGACGAGCAGCCAGCGTAAAAAACGACCCATGATCAACTCTCCAATGGATGCAGATGAATGCTGCATAACCTACCAAGGTGGCGAAAACCAGCTGGGCATTGCCGCGTGCTGGTTTCCCCCGTGCCCCGAGGTGAGGCCGGTCAGCGCCAATTGCCGGCCTTGCCGCCTTCCGCTATCTCCTGTCCATGACCAAACTTCCAAGATCGGCGTCGGCTGCCGACGCCCGCCATTCCATCACCGTGCGCGGCGCGCGCGAGCACAATCTCAAGAACATCGACATCACGCTGCCGCGCGACGCGCTTATTGTGTTCACTGGGTTGTCAGGCTCGGGAAAATCCTCGCTCGCCTTCGACACGATCTATGCCGAGGGGCAGCGGCGCTATGTCGAGAGCCTGTCGGCCTATGCGCGCCAGTTTTTGGAGATGATGCAAAAGCCCGATGTCGACCAGATCGACGGGCTGTCGCCGGCGATCTCCATTGAGCAGAAGACGACATCGAGAAATCCCCGGTCCACGGTCGGCACGGTTACGGAAATCTACGACTATCTGCGGCTGCTGTTCGCCCGCGTCGGCGTGCCCTATTCGCCCGCCACCGGCCTGCCAATCGAGAGCCAGACCATCACCCAGATGGTGGACAAGGTGCTGGCCTTGCCCGAGGGGACGCGGATTTATCTGTTGGCGCCGATCGTGCGTGGGCGAAAAGGCGAATACCGCAAGGAACTGGTCGACTTGCAGAAAAAGGGCTTCCAGCGCGTCAAGGTCAACGGCGAGTTCTATGAGATTCCGGACGCGCCAAAACTCGACAAGAAGTTCAAGCACGACATCGACGTGGTGGTGGACCGGCTGGTGGTGAAGGGCGATCTGGGCAACCGGCTGGCCGAGAGCATCGAGACGGCGCTGGGATTGGCGGACGGGCTGTGCATCGTCGAGTTTGCCGACAAGCCGCTTGAAAGGAAGGGCGGGGTCAGACCCCAAGCCAAGCGAAAAATGTCCATCGCAGTCTCCGAAGTGGGGTCTGACCCCACTTCTAGTAACAAATCTAGCAACACAGACGTAGGGTCTGACCCCACAGCAACAGGCATTCTCCAGAACAAGAACGAGACGCACGAACGCCTGCTGTTTTCCTCGCGCTTTGCCTGCCCGGTCTCCGGCTTCACCATCGAGGAAATCGAGCCGCGGCTGTTCTCGTTCAACGCCCCTGCCGGCGCGTGCCCGAAGTGTGATGGCCTGGGCACCGAACTCAAATTCGAGCCCGAGCTGGTGGTGCCGAGCCCGAGCGCTCGCTCGACGACGGCGCCATCGCGCCTTGGGCCCGGGCCGGGGCCGCCTCGCCCTATTACGCCCAAACGCTTGAGGCTATCGCCAAACACTTCAAGGTCTCGGTCCGCACGCCCTGGGAGAACCTGCCCGAGCCGGTCCGCAATGCCATCCTGTTCGGCACCGGCGATGTTGAGGTGAAAATGGTCTACGAGGACGGCGTGCGCCGCTTCGAGACCACCAAGCCGTTCGAGGGCGTCATCGGCAATATCGAGCGGCGCTGGAAGGAGACGGACAGCGCCTGGGTGCGCGAGGAGCTTTCTCGTTATCAGGGCGATCATCCGTGTGACGCCTGCAACGGGTTTCGCCTCAAGCCACAATCGCTGGCGATCAAGATCGGCGGCCTACATGTGGGCGAGGTCTGCCAGATGTCGATCAAGGCGGCCAATGCCTGGTTCGGCGACATTCCAAAACAGCTCAGTAAGCAGCAGAACGAGATTGCGGTGCGGGTGCTGAAGGAAATCCGCGACCGGCTTAAGTTTTTGAACGACGTCGGCCTCGACTACCTCACGCTCGCGCGCAATTCCGGCACGCTGTCGGGCGGCGAGAGCCAGCGTATCCGGCTCGCCTCGCAGATCGGCTCGGGGCTGACCGGCGTGCTCTACGTGCTCGACGAGCCCTCGATCGGCTTGCACCAGAAGGACAATGAGCGGCTTTTGGTGACGTTGCAGCGGCTGCGCGATCTCGGCAACACGGTGCTGGTGGTGGAGCACGACGAGGACGCCATTTTCACCGCCGATCATGTGGTGGACATCGGGCCGGGCGCGGGCATCCATGGCGGCCACATCATCGCACAGGGAACGCCACAAGACATCATGGACACGCCCGAGAGCTTGACGGGCCAGTATCTTTCAGGTGTGCGCTCGATCCCGCTGCCAAAGGTCCGGCGGGTCGCCAAGAAGGGCAAGGCCATCCGCGTGGTGGGCGCGCGCGGCAACAATTTGAAGGACGTGAGCGTCGATATTCCGCTGGGGCTGCTCACCTGCATCACCGGCGTGTCGGGCGGCGGCAAATCCACGCTGCTGATCGACACGGTATTCCGCGCGGTTTCGCGCAAGCTGAACAATTCGCGCGAGCATCCCGCCGAGCACGACCGCATCGAGGGGCTGGAGCACCTCGACAAGATCATCGACATCGACCAGTCGCCCATCGGCCGCACGCCGCGCTCCAACCCCGCGACCTACACGGGCGCGTTTACGCCGATGCGCGAATGGTATGCGGGCCTGCCGGAAGCCAAGGCGCGCGGCTACCAGCCCGGGCGGTTCTCGTTCAACGTCAAGGGCGGCCGCTGCGAGCGCTGCCAGGGCGATGGCGTGATCAAGATCGAGATGCACTTCCTGCCCGACGTGTACGTCACCTGCGAGGAATGCAAGGGCCATCGCTACAACCGCGAAACGCTGGATGTGCATTTCAAGGGTAAGAGCATCGCCGACGTGCTGGACATGACGGTGGAGGAGGGCGCCGAGCTGTTCCGCGCGGTGCCTTCCATCCGCGACAAGCTGGAGACGCTGGCGCGAGTCGGGCTCGGCTACATCAAAGTCGGCCAGCAGGCAACGACGCTCTCAGGCGGCGAAGCACAGCGGATCAAGCTGGCGAAGGAGCTGTCGCGGCGGGCGACGGGCCGCACGCTGTACATATTGGACGAGCCAACCACCGGCCTGCATTTCCACGACGTCGCCAAGCTGCTTGAGGTGCTGCACGAACTGGCCGACGCCGGCAACACGGTGGTGGTGATCGAGCACAATCTGGAAGTAATCAAGACGGCGGACTGGGTGATCGACCTGGGGCCGGAGGGGGGAGA
>Ga0209068_10000564_pt1 | contig 19945 bp, 17 predicted proteins | sample ColStrG_CSR_2012_FD_187200 | JGI IMG/M metagenome (GOLD analysis project Ga0209068, IMG submission 187200) | Freshwater sediment microbial communities in response to fracking from Pennsylvania, USA - Cold Stream Run_MetaG_CSR_2012 (SPAdes)... | ecosystem: Environmental > Aquatic > Freshwater >... | reverse complement strand
ACAGAGATCCTTCGATTCCACCTGCCGGAAACTTCACCGGTTCCTGAACGCGACCCCTCGCTAGACGTCACCCACAAATTCCGCCGACGAGGCTGAATTTTCAACTCCGCCCGAACCCCTTCAAGCCGCATCGGCCGCTCCCGAGCCCGCCCAACCGGATTCCATCGATTCCGCATTGGAGGCAATCGCCGCGTAGAGCTTCTTTAAAGGAAAAAGACACCACTCACAATAGCGTTGGCGCCCGCGCTCAACGTGAATTGAACTGTTACGTGGCCCCTGATATTCCACACTAAATACACGCCCTGCTGGAATGCACTCAGAGTCTGCGAGTCCAAGAGCGCTTGGCTTGCCGCGTCGCGAATGGTGATCGTCTCGGCCCGTCCGCCGCTGTCCCAATCCAAAAAGTAAAACGCCACTTGATGGCTATTGCCGTCAGTGAAATTCAAGTCGAAGGTAAATCCCGGTGAAGCATAAAAAGTGGACGCCGTGCGCGCGGTCCCATTCGCCTGTTGCAGCGCTTTTGGGTCTTGGGTAATGGTCCAGGTAAACGGTGCCGCGCCGTTGAACGCGGCGGCGGAAACGTAGGTTGGGAGAACGCTCGAATCGTTGGCGATGATCTCGCCATCCTTGCCATAAACGTTTTTCCAACTCCCCTTCGTCGCCACATCCTTTTTCACAAAGGTTGCGCTGGCCCCACCGCCGGTACTCGCGTTATTCACGTTGAACGCGACGCTAGCCATGGCTTGCTGATTCGCATTGTCGGTGGCGATGGCCTTTACGGTATGCGGACCATTGGCGACTCCCGTAGTGTCGAGCGAATACTGATAGGGAGATCCACTAATTACCGCCGGATTCAAATTCGCACCGTCCAACTGAAACTGCACCGACGCAATGCCGGCGGAAGATGCCGCGGTTGCCGAGAGCGTAATCTGACCTGACACGGATTGGCTCGGCGTCGGGGCGCTAATGGAAACACTCACCGGCACCGTGGTTCCGCCAGAAGTGTCGAAAAAGACGCCGCCCAGTACGGCATTCTGCCCACTGACCTGCTTGAACTGGACCTGCACATGCCCGGCAATCGTCCAGACGAAATACTGGCCGCCCTGGAAGCCGGCGGCGGAGCGGCTGTCGAGCATCGCGCCGCTACTGGCATCAACGATGGTGATGGTTTGCGTGCGGCCGCCGTTGTCCCAGTCCACGACGTAGAACGCCACTTGGTGAGGTTGCCCGTCTGAGAGATTGAGATCCAGGCTGAAGCCCGGATAGTTGTAATACGTCGATGCAATACGGTCGGTGGCGGAAGCGTATCTGAGCAAAGCTCTCGGGTCGGCAGTGGATCCAGACCAGGTGTAGAGTGCGGCGGCGCCGGCACTCAGCGCGGCATAAGACGGCAGGTGCGAAGAGTCGTTCGCGATGAGCGATCCATCTACGCCATAAACGCCCTTCCAATTCCCGTGGGTTGCCGAGTCCGTGCGGACTAAAGTAGCGCTTGTCCCTCCGCCTGAGACGGCGTTTGAAACAGTCACGCTAACGGCGCCGGTAGTGGTGCTTTGCGACTGTGTATCGGTGGCTTTCGCCGCTACCGTGTGCGGACCGTTCGCAGCTTTGGTAGTGTCCCAGGCCGTTGAATAAGGTCCGGGTGCGCTAATGGCCGATCCGAAATTCGCGCCGTCCACCAGGAATTGGACGGAGGCGATGCTGCCGGTCGACTGCGCTTGCGCGCTCAGCGTTGCTATACCTGACAACGTCGCGCCCGCCCCGGGAGCGGTCAGCGAAACCGTGGGTGGCGGAATCGTGGCCGATTGCGTTCGGAAGAACAGACCGCTGACAACGGCATTGAGGCCGCCCGTTTGCCGCACTTGAATCAGTACGTGTCCCTGCAAGCTCCAAATCGCCCACTCGCCGCTATGGAAATTGGAGAAGGATCGGCTATCCAACAACGCGCTTGTGGTGGCGTCGATAATTGAGATGGTCTGCGCGCGGCTGGTGGTATCGAGGTCGAGCATATAGAGAGCGACCTGATGCGCGCCCCCAGTCAGGCTCAAATCGAAAGTGAACGTCGAACCGGAATAGTAGGTTGAGGCGATACGTTCGGTGGAACTTGCGCCTTTGAACAGAGCAATGGGGTTGGTGGTGGAAGGCAACCACGACCACGTGCTGGCGCCGGCAATGTTCAGAGTGGCGTAGGACGGGAGACTGGTTGAGTCGTTTGCGATGATCCAGCCCTCCTGGCCATACATTCCCTTCCAGCTTCCTTGCGTAGTTGTGTCCACTCCCAGAAACGTAGCCAGCGGCGGCGGATTCACCGTGATGGTGCAAGCCGTACTGGTTTTCACCGGAGTGGGTGAGAAAGAATCGGTGACGTTTGCCGTAAAACTGGCGACAGAGGTTGCGGAAGGCGTCCCCGCAATGACGCCGGATCCCCCAAGCGTTAGACCCGCAGGCAGATTGCCACCGCTGACAGCGTACGTATACGGCGGTTGCCCGCCGCTGGCGCCGATCCCCGAGTTGTAGGGCACGCCTACCGCGGCTGTGCTCGCGGGACAGGTCACATTCAGCGGCGGAGCCACGGAGCCGGTTACCGTCACCGCGGCGGGCAAAGACGGAATGCCGTTGGCCACTACCGCAAGCGTGCTCGCTCCTAACTCTGTGTTGGTGGGCACATCGAAAGACGTCGAAACCGGCGTGCTGCCGGTTGCAATGCCCATGGTGCTGTGGTCATGGGTTCGCGCATAGAAGACGTGGCCGGTCGCATTGTTGGTGATGCGCACCAGCGGATAGTTGGTGGCATTCTGTAGCTCGTCGCCGTAAAGCGACCCTTGCGACAATCCGTTGAATTGGGTCCCGGTGATTTGGTAAGTCGAACCATTCGTGAGCAAAGCGGGAACTGAACTGATGGTAGGCGCCCAGGCTGGATTGTAGGTACCGGTGGGCGTATAGATTTCCACAGACTGCGAGGTATCCGCCAGCAAAGCTTGGCCGGTAGGAAGCAGCAACATGCTGGTAAAGCTTGTCGAATCAGCCGTGCCGTTGGGAATACTGGGAACGGGGATGAGCGAACTGCCGTCAAATTCGAAAAATTGCAAGCCTTTGTTGCTGTCGCCGGGACTCACCGCGGCAAGAATATGGCCGTTTGGCAGAAGGACGGCGGGGCCGTCGGCGGCATCTAGTCCGCTGGGGAAATCGGGGCCCTGCGCCCATGTTCCCGGTGAGCTGGAATTCGCCGGCGGAGGAGTAAAAATGGCGGTGTGGCCGCTGGCCCCTTCGGCAAAAATGCTGCCATCGGGCCGCTGTAGCGTCGGCCCAATTTCTCCCGGAGGAACGTAAACCACTCCCGGCGCTACCTGAATGGGCCCTTCCGCGGGTGGTGAGTTCAAACCCACCGGCGTCGGGCCGGCCGAGACCCAAGTGGACGAGGCCGGTAAGAAGCGTTCCGTGTTGGGAGCGTTTTTCACATCCAGCGTAAAAACGCTGCCGTCCGGCAGAAGAGTCCACCCCTCCTCTGAGTTAAACCCGTCTATCTTTCCGGTTGGGTTGATGTTTGTCCAAGTCAGGGTAGCCGGATCGAGCAGCGCCATGCGTTGGTCGAGCTTGCTGCCAATCAAATACTTGCCGTTTGCCAGCAGCACCGCCGGAGCGTCTCCGATATAGAGCAAGCCCGGCGGCGGCGGCAACATCACCCAACTGTTCGTCTTCGGATCGTAGACAGCCCCGTTGTTGCTCAGAACGAAGGTACCGTTACTGGTGTATTCGCCGCCCACCAGAACGACCCGGCCATCGGCAAAGACGGCTGAGGCGTAGGCACTGGGATCGTAACCCGCCGGCAGAGTGGCCAGTTGCGACCACGTGCCGTTGATATAACTGCCCGCTAGATCCGGCGAGAGTCTGTACCAATCCCGGTTAGATTGGCACATGACAGAGCCGTCCGTGAGCAATAGGCAGAAGCTCAAAGGAGCGCCGGGCTGGTGGTTTAGCCCGGTCCAGGTCTGTCCCTGCGCGGCGGCGGCAAGAAGACTGGCCGCCGCCACAGTCAAAACAGAGACGAGGTTACGCACGCTTCAAGTTTATGACAAAAGCAAAGGGGATGGAAACAGCCTATTTCAAGCCTTTGGCTTTGGCGGCCCGTACCGCGGCCCAACGCTTCTTTGTGGCCGCTATGATTCTGCGCATCCCTTCTTCGCTGATGCGCCGTTTCTTAGGCGAGGCTGCTGGAGAATGGGAAGCGGCGGCAGGCGCGGCTACGGCGGCAGCCGCTCCCCGGGCCGCGTAATAGTAACGGCCGCCGGATTTCTTAATCTTCTTTTGCTTGAACAGCAGGCTCACCACGTTGTAGATGAGATTCTTGCTGATCGGAATCTTCCGCATCGCAAACACCTTGGCGATTTCCTGCGGAGTAGAGCCAGCGCCGGCGCGATTCTTTAAAATCGAGGCGACGAAGTCCGAGCGGCTACCGCTGAATTCAAGATCATGCGCATGGCTGGAGGCCATGGAGGGAGCCGCCGGTGAATCGGCTTCTGTCCCAACCTCGGCGGGCGCGATTCCTTTAGACTCGAGTTCAAGAACTCGTTCGTAGGCGGCCAATTCGATCTTTTGGGCTTCGATTGACGTACGAAGCTCCTGAACACGTCTTTCAAGTGACTTGCTTAGAGTTGTCATGGTACTGAGGGTCTCACAATCATAGGTCGTAGTTTACTACGTGTTATTAATCTTACATAACACGTCAGAGACTACAAGTATGGCATGAGAGCATCGAGCGCCAAAGCCCTGGGCGGACCGCCCCAAAGCTGGCTACATTCGGAGGTATGGCAGGACTTCACGGCCGAACGCGCCACACTCCGCGCAAACTCGGCCGGCGGAATATTGTGGTGCAAGGCGTCCGGGAACGATTCGTGAGTGACGCTTAGGCCGTGTTTTTGGGCAATTTCCGCCAGTTTTTGGCTGTGGGAAGGATGTATTAAGTCGTCCTTGCCGGAGGTCGCGATCTGAATCGAAGTCTGGGGTCTCAGCTCCGCGAAGAGACGCGCCGTGTAGAAATGATTCTTGAGTACGTGGCGGTTGAGAGTGGATGCCGAAAGCGCAATGTTCAAAGAACGAACGATGGGGAAATGCGAAATCACCCGTTCACCCACGTCGGCAACGCACGTGAATGGGTTCTGGAGAGACAGGAGCGCCGGAGGCCTGCCTTGGCGGGTCATCTCGACCGCCGCCTGGGTCGCCGCCCAGGTCCCCAAAGACTCGCCCGCGATGGCTAGTTTCCGATGATCCACGCCCTGCCTAAACAGGTGTTCCGTAATGGCGTGGATATCGCGAATGAAACCGTCCTCGCTAGGGATTGCCGTGCTTCTGCCGAAACCGCGCAGGGTGACAGCCGTCACTCCCGCGCCGCTGCCGGCAAGTTCTTCAATGAATTTCAGCCTGGCGCGCCTGTCGCGCTGAGAGTCTCCAGGGCCGGTGTCGCCCCAGTGAGCGCGGTTGCCGTGGAAAAGCAGGTAATCCGGCCGATCAAACCCGCCCTTCCGCTCCCAAACCGTGAAAGCAATCCCATCGCTCGCGATCAATTGCAATTCCGCAAAGCCGAAGCGCTTGAGTTCCGGGTACTCCGAAGGAGGCTTGATATCTTCTAACCCCGACTCGCTGGGCTGAAAGAGCATATCGTGCTCCTCGTAAGCCAGATAAGCAGCCAGCACGCCGGTAGCCGTGGCGCGAGCTAGATTCGGCTTGAGTATTTGCAAGACATCTTTGGGGAAGTCTGTGATCATCGCGAACTCTCGTTCCCGTAGACGTTTAGCGAGTTGCTCGCGTTCCGCTTGGGAGAGCAGGCTGGGGTTCGTTTCACTTGGCGTCCATACCACGGCCTTCGCGCCCACGGCTTTGACCAGATCCAGTGTGGCCGGAGTTAAAGATGGATACGGAATATTAATGGTGGCTGCCTGAATATCCGCGCTATCCCCGATGCTGCGAGCTAATTCCTCGCCTGAACAGTCGAAGAGCGTGCCGATTGGTACTCCAGGAATTGAGGCTTTCATTTGTCTTAGGCTGCTCATATCGAACGAGCTAATCAGAAAGCTCGCGTGGAGCCAACCCTCCGCAAAGCGCTTGCGCAAGGCCATGGCTACAGCCTCCGCGCAAAAGAGTCCCTTCAATTCGATGTTTACGGTGAACCCCGCCGCTCGCCGCTCGCGATCCACCAGCGCAAGCACCTCATCCAGCGTGGGAATCGCTTCATTGCCGGGCCGGCCATCGGCATGAAGCAAACGCAATGTTTTCAGTTCAGCCAGCGTGAAAGCGGCCAAATCTCCGCTTTTTCCCGTCATGCGCTCGAGGGAGGTGTCGTGAAAAACGGCCAGGTGGCCGTCTTTGCTCAGATGAACGTCGAGTTCAATGCCGCCCGCGCCGCAATCGATAGCCCACCGAAAGGCGCTGAGCGAGTTCTCGGGCGGATTTACCGCCCCCCTGCATCCGCGATGGCCCCACACCTGAAGATTCATGATGCGTCTCCGTTTTAATGGATTAGTCTGACAGTACAAAAGTGTCAGCAAGCAATGCTACTGATCGATACAAAAACGCGGGAATAGTTGGTACTGGATTAGCGTTCTTTAACCGTTACCGACGCGCCTAATAGCTGAGGCCGAATCCCAATTTGTACAACGGATGGGCCGAATCATGCGGCATCTCGCTTGCCTGCGCATCCACCTCCTCCATGGATGACGGCAATTCAAACGGCAAGCGCCCTTGCGGGTTCGCCTTGCCGGTGATCACGTCGAGCAGTGCGCGGTCGCTGGCGCCGAAGTTGGCCAGTAGGCCGCCCACTTGGGTGTTGAATTTCGTGAGAATCGCCGGCCGGTCCAAATAGACTGTGACGATCGTGGGGACCTTGGCAACGGCGCTCTCGATCATTTCATATTCCGGGCTGTTGGCGGGAAAATCGAGCGACCCTTCATGCTGCATGGAGCCAAACATGTAGCTCGGGTGCAGAGTCTCAAAGGGCGCTGACACGCGCAGCAAAGCCAAGTCCGCCTGCTCCAGGCTATCCACCACCGTGAAACCGTATTGCGAGGCCACCCGCGCATCCACGTGATAAACGAACAAGCGCTTCCCCGCCCCGTTTAGCGGTAGCATTTTGTCTTTGTTCTCGAGAAGTACGAACGAGCGGCGTTGCGCGTCCAGCGCTTGCTCCTGAAACTTCTCATTCGCAACTACGTTTGAGGCATTACCTGAATCGACATAGGCGTTCTCAAACAGCCCCTGCTGAAACTTCTGTATGAGAATGCGCAAGACCGCTTCATTGACTCGCTCCTGGGTGAGCTTACCCGAGTGAACCGCCGCCAAGACGAATTGCGAGTCCTCGGTGCCGCCAATCTGATCTACGCCCGCGTTCACGGCTTTGGCAAAGCGCTCCTCGGACGAGAGTTTCTCCACACCCCAGGGCATGCCGATGTTGGAGAAATCCGGTTTCTGGCCGGCGGGAAAGCCGTTCGTGCAAATCGGCGAGCAATCTTTGGTGATAGCCCAGTCACTCAGAATCACACCTTGAAACTGGAAGGCGCGGCGCAACAGGCCGAGCAACTGGCTGTTATAGCCGCCGCCCACCGGCTCAACGGGCTTACCATCGATCAGTGCGCCTTCCAGGATGGAATAGACGGGCATGACAGCGGCAACTTTGGCGGCAAACGCGCCGGTAAACGGAATGATGTGATAGTCGAGGCTCCCTCTTGAAAACAGAGCGTAGCGGCCATAGGCGTTGTGGCTGTCGAAACCATATTTCTGCGCGCCATAGCCCACCCAATGCTTCACCACAGTCAGCACGCTATCGGCTTTGAGGCCCGATTTACCGGCTTGAAAGCCCTCCACATAGGCTTCCACCATCTGTTTGGCGAGTTCGGCGTCCTCCCCAAAGGTGCCGTCTATTCTGCTCCAGCGCGGCTCGGTGGCAAGGTCCGCTTGCGGCGAAAGAGCCTCGCGGACACCCACAGCGAGATACTCCCGGCGTGCTACGTCGGCAAATCTCCGCACCAGTTGCGCGTCGTGAATGGCGGCCAAACCCAGCGGTCCGGGCCATTTGGAAAAATCGCCCGGCGCGACGCCCGCTCCTATTGTGAACAGAAATTGATTGCGCGGGTCGGTGCTAATCGTCAGTGGGATGCCAAGCCTTTCGCCTTCCGCAATCTCTTGCAGCTTGTTGTTCTCCGCGGCCAGATCGTTCGCGTTACCGGAAAGGCGAGTGATAAAAGTGTTGACCTTCGCCTCGCGAATCAGCTTTTCGGCGCGCGGTAGATCGTAGCGGCTTCCCATCCCAATCGCCGCGGCGCCGGGTGCGGTGCCATGCATCATGGCGCCGGCTTTTTCTTCCAGGGTCATCTGCCGCAGCAGATCCGCGGCCCGGTCGGAAGCGCTCTTTCGCCAGTCTTCATAAGGATCAAGACGGCCATTCCTGTTTAAATCTTTGAAAGGCAGTCCTGCCACTCGAATAAGATTTACCGATCGCTGGCTCAGTTTAGGAGCTTGCATTTTCGCCTTGGGAGCAAAGCCCCCGGCGGCAAACAGACCCAAAAGCGGCGCGGCGGCGGCGAGACTGGCAATTTTCAGAGTTTTCATGGGCGTAAAGCAAGTAATGCTATCACCACGGGTGAAATAAAGGCGGACCGCTCCGAGACAGTACGCCTTTTTGGCCGCGCAGTCGTCAATGAGAGACTGCTCGGTTGCTTGCGATGCTTGTGGTGAGTAGTGAAGGCGGGAGGGGTTTCGTTACGAGGGCATTCCCACGGGAAAGGTAAGCAGCTCCGAGACTGCTCACCCAATCCGCGATGAGGCGTTCTGGACCCTTAGTGGCGCTCGGCGCGCAGGCGTTTCACATCGAATGAAATAAAATTCGCCAAGCCGTTCCCTGGTACTTTGGAACTGATGTTGACGACTGCTCAAAAGCGTATTGCGCCGCCCAAACGGCTCATTTTCGGCCCCGGACCTTCGATGATCGATCCGCGCGCCTATGAGGCGATGGGCCAGCCTCTTACCGGCCTGCGCGACCCCTACTTTCTTTCGGTCATGGCCGAAATTCAGGCCGGTTTGCGGCTGGTCTTCGGCACCGCGAACCCGAAAACCTTTATGATTCCCGCCAGCGGCACGGGCGCGATGGAAGCGGCGGTGGGCAATTTCGTGAGGGCGGGATGCAAATTCGCTGTTTTCACGGCAGGGCATTTTGCCAACCGCATCGCCACCATGGGCGAGCGTCATGGAGCGAACGTGGTGCGCTGTTCCAGGGAGTGGGGCGAAGTTTTCAGCGAGGAAGAAGCGGCGGTGTTTATCGATCGCGAAAAGCCAGATGTAGTGGCGTTTGTTCAGGCCGAAACATCGACCGGCGCTTACCAATCGGGGCGGGCCATCGCTGGAGCCGCTCGCAAGGCTGGAGCACTAGTCATTGCCGATTGTGTCACTTCGCTGGGCGCCATGCCGGTGGAACTCGATTCCGTCGGTATCGACATCGCCTATAGCTGCGCACAAAAAGGCTTGAGTTGTCCGGCGGGGCTATCGCCGATTTCTATTTCACCGCGCGCCTGGGAATGGTTGGAGAAGCGCTCCGCCGACCCGTCGACCTGGTACTTCGATTTGCGCCTTCTCGCCAACTATTTTGACGAGCCGCACGCTTACCATCACACGCCGTCACCGCCTTTGTACTATGCGTTGCATCAAGGCTTGGCGGTGGTGGAAGAGGAAGGCTTGCGCGAGCGTTGGGAACGGCACCGCGTTGTAGGGCAAAAGCTGGCCGCGGGGCTAATCAAGCTTGGCTTTGCGCCGCTGGTGAAAGATGAGGCCCAGCGCCTCTGGCATCTTGCGGTGGTGGTTCCGCCCGCGCATATAAACGAAGCCGAGCTGCGCGACCTGCTCCTGCGGAAATACGATATTGAAATCGCCGGCGGCTTAGGCAAGCTGGCGGGCAAAATTTTGCGCATCGGAATTATGGGTCCGCTGGCAACGGACGAGCAAGCCCGGTTCCTTTTGGAAGCAATCGCCGCCTGCATCTAAAATGCTTGCCGTACGCGCCGGTTCCCGCGAGTTGCAACTCGTGCAGGACGACATCACAAAGCTGGCCGTCGATGCCATGGTGAATGCCGCCAATGCGCATTTGGCGGGAGGCGGCGGTGTGGACGGCGCTATCCATGCGGCGGGCGGCGCCGAGATCATGCGCGAACTGGCTGTCATTCGCGCGCGAATCGGCACTTGTGCGCCCGGCAATGCCGTGGCAACGGGCGCGGGACTGTTGCCCGCGAAGTACGTTTTTCATGCCGTCGGCCCGATCTATCGCGGCGGCAACCTCGGCGAGCCGGCGCATTTGAAATCGTGCTACCGCATCTGCCTGGAAATGGCGTCTGAGCGTGAACTGGAAACCATCAGCTTTCCTTCCATCAGTACCGGTGTCTATTCCTATCCGCTGATTCCAGCGGCGCGGATTGCTTTAGAAACCGTATGGGGCTGGCTGGGCAATCACGCCGGTTCGGTGAAGCTGGTAAAACTGGTGCAATTCTCCGCGCATGACCACGCCGCGTACTGCGATTTGGCCCGGCGGTTGCCGGCGAATATCGAGCGGGGAACTTCCGGTTAGAATGTAGATGCACGATGCAAGTTCTCGAAGCCGGACAAAACAAATATCTGCTGTTGGAACTGGATCCCGAATCCATTGGCACCATAGCCCGCCAAGCGGGATTTGACTTCAAGATCGACGATCGCGGCCGCGTAATGTCGCTCGATCTTTCCATCACCGACCGCCAGGCGCCCCTGCTGCTCTTCGACGCGGCCGACCCAGGCAACTTGGGCTGGTTTTCGCGCTGCCAGTTCTATGTCGATGGGCCAACCAGCGGGACCGCTCGGGCCGCACTCTTCCGCACGCGGTGCGTGTGCAGATTGCGAAAGAATTGCCCGGCAGCTTTCGCATGCCCGGCAGGCAGGCCGTTTCAGAGCAGGTGGTTTATGCCGTTCTGTTCAACTTGCTGAATGCTTTGCTCAATACCGGGGTGGGTGTTTGCGGCGGACCAACCGTCAAACCGCTCGCGGGCCGCACGGAAACGGTCGGGCCAAAAAACTAGCCGGCGGCCTCGGCGGTGGCCGCAACAATCTTGGTTTTGCTCCCCGGCGGGCGGCCGCGGCGTTTGGGTTCCGCTGGCAGGCCGTTGCCGTTCAGATCGTCCAATCCTTGCTCCAGCAACAGCGAAGCGTTGGTCGCGTCTTTCAGCCAGCTTGGCGGCCTACCGCGGCGGCGGCCCCGCCCACGGGCCAACCGCTCCAGCGTCAGTATCGCTTCTTCCAACTGCTCCCGCTCAAGCCGTAACTCCGCGAGCATCTTGTCTACGTCCAAAATCGCAACCTCCCAGACCTGAATTCACCAGACTCTTTGGCGCGAGCTAAGCGGGAGATTGAACTTTCCCGCCAACCCACCCGATTTAGACGAAGTTTACTGTTTGTTTGGGATGATTTTCAAGGTAAGTACGGTTTTAAAAACTTGTATTAGTCCTAGAACCAACGCGAGTTGGCGCGATTTCCTAGTTTAGGCCCAATTTTATTCGGCGTTTCCAATAGTAATAGAGAGGAACTCCTAACGCCATTAGAAACAATCCCATAAGCGATTCGCGGGGGCGTGTTTGCAACGTGCTGAGGAGGAGAAAAGCGGCAACGGCGACGAAAAGTACTGGCACGAATGGGTAGCCTAGAGTACGGTACGGGCGCACTAAGTCGGGCTGCTTTCCGCGTAATACAAATACCGAAACGGCGGTCATTAGGTACAAAATCCAGCTCCCGAATATTACGAAATTGTACAGATCGTCGAACCAGCCACTCAGTACCACCACCGACGACCACAGGCAAAGCAGGATAACGGAATTGCCCGGGGTGAGGTATTTGGGATGCACACGCGCGGCCACTCCGAAGAAAAGCCCGTCGCGCGCCATGGCGTATGGGACGCGCGAACCGGTCAAAATTGAACCGTTCAACGCCGCGAAAATGGAAATCAACACCGCTACTGAAACCGCCGCTGCCGCCGTGCCGCCGTACAAATGCGACATCATATTGGCCGCCAGGCGCTCCGATCCCGCCACTTCAGCGGGCGTTAAGACATAGAAATACGAAACATTGATCAAGAGATAAATGGCAATCACCGCCAGCGTGCCTAAAATCAGCGAACGCGGCAGATTACGGCCGGGATCGCGAATCTCAGACGAGACCATGCTGACGTTGTTCCAACCGTCGTAAGCCCAAAGGGCGCTCACCATGGCCGCGAAAAAGCCCGCTACACCACCCACGCTGGGAATGTGCTGGCTCAGGTGCGAGTAATCGCCCTTGCCGGAGAACAGGCCGATAGCGATAATTCCGCAGATCAAAAACACCTTGACGCCAGTGACAAAAACCTGTACGTTGCCGCCCACGCGCACTCCCACGTAGTTGACGCCCGCCAGAATGAGGATCACGGCGATAGCCACCAACTGGCCATAGTGAATTTCAAAACGCGTGTGATGCGGGCCGATCATGAAAGGCGTCACCACCACAGGCTGTGCCAGAACGGGCAGAAAGACCGTGAGATAGGTGTAGAAGCCTGCCGCCAAAGTGGCGATTGAACCGCTCTTGGCCACCGCGAACTGCGTCCAGCCGTAGAGATAGCCCCAAAACGGCCCGTAAGCGGCGTTCAGGTAGACGTACTCGCCCCCGGCCTCGGGCATGGCCGCCGCCAACTCGGCATACGTCAGCGCTCCAAATAGGCTCAACAAACCGGCCACCACCCACACGACGAACAGCATTTTCACCGAGCCTACTTTGGCGATCATGCTGGTAGGCACCAAGAAGACGCCGCTGCCGATCACCGTGCCGATGACGATGGAAACGGCGCTCCAAATACCAAGAACGCGTTGCAGAGAGTGCCGGGACGGGGTCGGTGCCGTTTCAGATGCCATAAGGATTGAGGAGCTTTATTGGCGGCCCTTCTGCGGAAATGCAAACCCCGCAAGATAGCCCACCACGAAGGTTGCCAGCGAGCCTATCAAAACGTACCACGTATACGCCACATGGCTTCGCAAGGCAAGCGTGGCCGCAAAACCCGCGCTCATGCCGGCAATGGCCGCCCATTCTCCCGGACGCTTGGTCAGCACACCTAGCAGGAACACGCCAAGCAAAGCGCCGTACAACACCGAAGCAATGGACAAGCCGGTTTCAAGGACGCTTCCCCAATGGCGCGCCGCCAATCCGACGGAGAACAGAATTGCGCCCCAGGCAATCGTGGCCCAGCGCGCGAGCCGTAGCAAACGCTCTTCGGAGGTTTGCGGGCGCATGGGGCGGAAAAAGTCCATGATGGTGGTGGAAGCCAGCGCATTGAGCGCGGCGCTGAGGTTCGACATGGCGGCCGCCAAAATGGCCGCGATCACTAGACCCGCCAGACCCACCGGCAGACGATTCCACACAAAATCGGGATAGGCGCTATCCAGCGGCTTGGGTACGGCATGGCCCGTGTCGTGGTAGTAAACAAATAGCAGAACGCCAATCAACAGAAAAAGCGCGAACTGAAAAAAGACCACGAACCAACTTGCAAAAAGCGCCAGCCGGCTTTCCCGCTGGTTGCGCGCGGCCAGCAAGCGCTGCACCAGCAATTGCTCCGTGCCATGGCTGGCCGTGGTGAGAAAACAGCCCCCAAGCAAGCCGGCCCAAAAACTGTATTTGTTCTGGAAGAATTGGGCCGTAAAGGCAAAGTGGAAATCGAAGACCTGGAATTTATGGGCGGCATCTCCCAACGCAAAGGCATGCGGCCAGCCGCCCGGGATCAAATGCAGAATCAGAAAAAAGCTCACAAGCGCCCCGCCCACATAAAGGAACATTTGAACCACGTCGGTCCAGATCACCGCTGTCATGCCGCCTTCAAACGTATAGAAGAGGGTCAGGCAAACAATCACCGCAATCGACAGCACCTCGTTGCTTCCCAGAACAATGGAAATCACAATGGAAACCGCGAAAACGCGCACGCCCTCAGCCAGCGCTCGCAAAACTAAAAATGTTCCGGCGGTAAATTTGCGGATGCGGGAACCGAAGCGTTTTCCCATCAACTCATAGGCGGTATACATTTCGCCGCGAAAATAGTGTGGCAGGAACAGGAGCGAAATGACGATCCTGCCCAGCAGGTAGCCCAGAATGAGTTGAAGAAAGGTAAAATTACCGGCAAAAGAAATCGCTGGCGTACCGATCACCGTCAACGTGCTGGTTTCGGCGGAGACGATGGAAAAGGCGATCGCCCACCAGGGGGCTCCCCGGCCCCCCAGAAAATAGCTTTTGACCGAGGCGTTCTTGTCCTTAAAGCGCGCGCCGAACCAGGTGATGAAAATGAGGTAGCAAACGATAATCGCCAAATCGGCCAGGCGCGAAGTCGAGGTGGATGATAGCATGCGATGTAGGTTACGTTAGTTTAACGGCCAGCGCTGGAACTGGCCGCGGCAGCCCGGCATCCAACGTCATAGGAAATATGATAGATAAGAGTTGCGGGCCGGGGCGGTGTTCGTTATACTCCGGCTTTGTGACCCGCGAACGGTTTGCGTGGTCATGAAATCTGTCTGCCAAGTTGCAACTGACTGTAGTCTAGCCTTCAGCGAGTAAAGTAACCGCGGAAGCATTCGGTTTGTAGAGTTTAAATTATGAAGAATTCCTCTGGGGAGGTTATCGTGGATTTTTGCTTTCGAAGAGCCGGCCGGATCATACTCGCTGCCGGCGCTCTTGTTTTAGTTCCGGGCTTTGTGACCGTTCCCGCAGCCAAGGCGCAGGAACAGGCGGCCGCCACCAAGAACTGGAAGGACCGCGAGGAATATGACGCGTTCCAGAAAGTTCAGACGACAGCCGACCCGAAGGCGCGCTTGGAGGCGTTAAAGGCATGGGAGGATAAGTATCCGACGTCGGAATTCGTCGGAATGAGGTACCAGTATTACCTAGACACCCTTTCCAAGCTGGCATCGTCCGACCCCAGCCAGCGTCAGGTGCTTTTGACCAAGGCGCAAGATTCCTTAAAGATCGATCCGAAGAACGCCAATGCGCTGTATTTGATTTCGCTGTGGGGACCCATCGTGGGCGGCGCAAGCCCCTCGGGCGACGTGCAAGGCCAAGTAGAAAGCGCGGCTCATGGCTTTATCGCGGGCGCCGATGAGGCCTTCTCCGACAAGAACAAACCGCCGAACCTGCCGCAAGCGGATTGGACCAAAGCGAAAGTCTCGCGCCTGGGATTGGCGCACAACGCCCTGGCTTGGTCGGCCGCCACAAAGAAAGACTACCCCACCGCCGAGAGTGAATACAAAGAGAGCCTAACCGTCAACAAGGAACAAGGCACAACCTCCGCCTTGTACGCCAAGCTGCTGTACGACGAAAAGAAGTATGCCGAGGCCCTCTACCAATACGCGCGCACTGCCCAATACACCGGCCCTGGACCCGCCCAATCGGCTACCGGCCGTCAGCAGGCCATGGATTTCTTCAACAAGCTGTATAAGAACTATCACGGCAGCGATGAAGGAAAAGACCAGGTTCTGGCGCAGGCCAAAGCCGACCCCTTACCGCCCTCCGGCTTTGCCATCTCTGGTATTGAAGCCAAGATGGCGGCGGAGGCCGCCGCGATGAACGACCGGATTAAGGCCGATCCGTCGTTCGCTCTCTGGTATTCGGTGAAGACCAATCTCACCGGCGACAACGGTCCTGCGTTTTTCGCCAGCAATGTCAAAGACGCCGAGCTTCCAGGGGGCGCCAATGGCGTGAAGAATTTTAGCGGCACTATCTTAACCGTAGAACCCGCCGAGAAGCCTACGCGTGTCACGCTCGGGATCGAAGATGCGACCAAACCCGACACCACGCTGCTGTTCTCCGAGCCGGTGCCTGCCGCCGCTTTGAGCAAGATCAAGGTTGGCGAGAAGATCGAATTCGGTGGAATAGCCGAGAACTTCACGAAGGATCCATACATGCTTACGTTTAAGGATCCTGAGATTCCAGGCGTTCAACTCGCCGCGCCGCCCAAAAAGGCCGTTCCGAAACGCCGTAGGTAGGTTTAAAACTTGAAACCGAGCCGGAAGCGTAAGCGGCCATAATTAGGACGGCTCACGCTTCCGGCTCGGACTTAAACATTACATTTTGTAGCGCCCTAAATCCTCGTCGTTCAGATTCTCCAGCCACTTCTTCAATTCCTCGTTGTTCACTTTTTCCGATACATTAGCCGAGTTCTTCGAGGACTGCAAAACCTTGTCATCCACGAAAATAGGGCAATCGTGCCGCAATGCCAATGCCAGCGCATCGCTGGGGCGCGAATCCACGCTCATCAAATGGCCTTCCCGCTCCAGCCAAATTAAGGCATAAAAGGTATCGTCCCGCAACTCGCTCACCACCACTTTCTTAATGGCGGTGTCCAAACCCATCAGCAGAACTTTGATCAGATCGTGCGTCATCGGGCGTGGCGTGGTTACTTTTTCGATCTCGAGCGCAATCGCGTTCGCCTCATAAATTCCGACCCAGATTGGTAACACGGAATCGCCGCTCATGTCCTTCAGCACAACAATGGGCATGTTCGTGACCGGATCCATCATGAGACCGCGGATTTTCATCTCTACTTCCAAACTTCCCTCCAGTCCCTAACCACCACGTTACTGCAAAACGCTTTCGCCGGCGAGGCTGTTCGGCCCGGCGCGCGTCACCAGCACGTCCAGGTATTCGCCGGTCAGCGTCTTTTCGCCGGCGGGCGCGGGCAACCGCGCATCGATGAAATTCAAAGTCTTATTCTGGCTGGTGCGCCCAATCCATTGGTTGGTCGCCAGGTTGTAGCCTTCCACATGCACCTGCTCGCGCTTGCCCACATAGCGCCCGTTGCGGCGCATCTGGATGGAGCGCTGGTGCTCTTGCAACAGCGTGAACCGCCGCGTCTTCTCTTCTTCGGGAATGTGATCTTCATACTGCAAAGCCGAGGTGTTTGGCCGCTTCGAGTATTTGAAGATAAACATCGCGTCGTATTCCACGTCGCTGATCAGACGCAATGTTTCGTTGAATTCCGCTTCCGTCTCCCCGGGAAAACCTACAATGATATCGGTCGTAATCGCGATATCGCGCCTCGCGTTCTTCATCCATTCGATGCGCCGCAAGTAATCGCTCCGGCTATATAGCCGCTGCATGCGATTCAGCACCGAGTCCGAACCGGATTGCACGGGCAGATGAACGTGATTGCACAAGGCTTCGTTGCCGTCGATGGCGTCGATGATGGTCTTTACAAAATCGCGCGGATGCGAAGTGGTGAAGCGCACTCGGCGCAATCCCTCGACGTTGCCCGTTTCCGCCAGCAACTTGGCGAAATCCCAACCAGCGGCCGATGGGTCGCGGTAACTATTCACATTTTGTCCCAGCAATTGAACTTCGCTGTACCCCAGTTCCGCCAGCGAGCCGGCTTCCCGCAATACGCTCTCGCCGGTGCGGCTGCGCTCTGGTCCGCGCGTGAACGGCACCACGCAATAGGCACAAGCTTTGTCGCAGCCTTCGATGATCGTGATGTAAGCGCGATGCTGATTGTCGCGCGAAGTGAAAGGCGTATCGAACGTCTCGGTGGTATCGAGACTCAGGCCCGTGACTCGCCTGTTCCCCGCTTCAAGCTGCACCAACAACTCCGGCAGCTTGGTGTAGCTCGCCGACCCCGCCACCAGGCTCACATGCGGCGCGCGCTCAAAAATACGCTCGCCCTCCTGCTGCGCGACACAGCCCAGCACACCGAAAATCTTGCCCTTCCCCGCTTCGCGCTTAAACTGCTGAAGACGATGAAAGACCTTCTGTTCAGCCTTATCTCGAATGCTGCAGGTGTTGTACAACACCAGTTCGGCGTCCGCGACCTCGGCCACCTGCTGGTAGCCTTTTTCGACCAGGGTACCCACCACTTTTTCCGAATCGTGGGCGTTCATCTGGCAGCCGAAAGTCTCGATGTAAAACTTTTTCATGGACTACCCATGCAAAATGCGCATGGCCCAGCCAATGCCGAAAAGCGCCGCCATGAAGCAGCCAAAACAATATAGCCCATAGCGCCAGCGTTCCTGGTCGGTCTTTTTGGTCACCAGGCCCAAAATCACGCTGCACACCAAGGCGAAGAGAATTGTGGTTTCAAAATGATCGAGTTTCATGAGTTAGTCTTTCTGGCGTGTCGCAATCTCGTAGGCGTCCACCATGGCGAGGATGTTCAAAAGGCCCGCCGCCACAATAAATTTTGCGCCGTAGTCTGGCGCGTATCCGGCGACGTCAGGCGGGCCATAGCCCATAAAGCTGGCCGCGAAATAGAAAATGCCCGACGCCAAGTCGCCCAGATAACCGCCAAACTGGATCAAGCGCGAAAGTATATCGCCCGTATCGGCGGGGTGAAACAGCGGCCCGCGCATGGCCACACCGATGAGAAAAGTCACCAGCACTGTGGCGAATACGATGGCTCCGCGCCCCTTGCGCCCGAGCAAAAAATGCCCCGCGCCCGGTATGAACCAAGCCAAAGGAATGATGAGAAGCGGCGAACGAATAGGCGCGCTGGGAGCGGCGCTAACTGTGGTTGCTGGCATCTCTTTATTTTATCGTGAGGGGTTATTTGGGTTTAGAAGGGAAGCGCGGCGCAAGCTTTCGGAGGCCCTGACGCCTCTGGCTCCAAGAGGACACTCTAAAGAAAGTGTCACAAAGCTGGCGCTCAATTGCGGCATGCACTGTTAGACTCAGTGCAAGATCTCGAGAGGCTTTTTGGCTTTATCCTAACCATTTTCCTGATTACAACCGCGGCGGATGCCCAGATTCGACTGCATTTCGGCCTCAAGGCGGGTGTTCCGCTGACCGATACACTCTTGTCAAGTTCTAATGCTTCGCCTGTCGGTCAGGACTTTCTTCTCAACCGGTACAATTACAAGACGAAACGCTTGTTGATTGGCCCGTCTCTCGAGCGACAACCACAGTTGAAGGTCGCAAATCAGGTAGCGAACTACGCCTCTCCTTGACGCGAACCTTGATGTGCTCATGGCGCTAGGCCGATGAGCTAATACACTCTAAACATGTCAAATCCCTTCCGTCTCGACGGCAAAACCGCGCTCATTACCGGCGGCGCCAGCGGCATTGGCGAAGCGGCCGCCCGCGCGTTTACCGAAGCCGGCGCGCAGGTTATCATCGTCGACGTCGATCAGGCCCGTGCGCAAAATACCGCCCAATCCCTGCCGCGCGCCTCCGCCCATCGCTGCGACATCACCGACGAAGCCGAAGTCCAGCAGTTGTTCTCACAAATCGCCGCGTTGGATATTCTGTTCAACTGCGCGGGCATCGGCCTAGTCGGGAATATTGAAGAGACGGAACTGACAGAATTCCAACGGCTCTTTCGTGTGAACGTGGAAGGCACATTTCTCATGACCAAGGCCGCGCTACCGCTGCTGAAAAAATCACGCGGTTCGGTGCTGAACATGGCGTCCGTGGCCGGGCTGGTAGGCGTGAAGCGGCGCTTTGCCTATTGCGCCACCAAGGGCGCGGTCATCGCGCTCACGCGCCAACTTGCGGTCGACTACCCGGTTGAGATTAGAGCGAATTGTATCGCCCCAGGTACCGTCGATTCCCCCTTCGTGGAAGCTTACCTGGAAAAATATCATCAAAATGAGAAAGAGAAGGTGCGCGCCGAACTGAATCAGAGACAGCCGCTCGGCAGACTAGGGCGGCCAGACGAAATCGCCAATTTAGCGTTATATGTTTCCTCTTCCGCAGCCGATTTCATGAGTGGGTCGGTTGTTACGATTGATGGCGGATGGACCGCCGCCTAGGGAAATGCGTAGACCGTAAGGTCCTAGGTATGAAAAAAGGTTAAACTTCCCATGTATTTCTTTCATTGACGTGGGCGGCAGTCTTCTTTACGATATAAGTAAAGCTGATTGAGGTATAGTTCACTATTCCTCAGCGGCATGTGGTGTTAGGG
>Ga0209068_10000563_pt1 | contig 19983 bp, 10 predicted proteins | sample ColStrG_CSR_2012_FD_187200 | JGI IMG/M metagenome (GOLD analysis project Ga0209068, IMG submission 187200) | Freshwater sediment microbial communities in response to fracking from Pennsylvania, USA - Cold Stream Run_MetaG_CSR_2012 (SPAdes)... | ecosystem: Environmental > Aquatic > Freshwater >... | reverse complement strand
GGCGACCGCAGGAGGTGCAGCTTTCGCTGTAACGATTAGCGGCTACAACTTTCTGCCTTCCTCCGCTGTTCAGTGGAATGGTAGCGCCCGAGCGTCGACTTTTGTGTCCGGAACCCAGTTACAAGCCCAGATTACCGCGGCCGACATCGTCAGCGCTGGCTCGGCCATGCTGAGCGTAACGAACCCAGCCCCGGGCGGAGGGAATTCGGGTCCGGCGGAATTCACGATTAACCCCATCCTCTTTCCTGCGCCAACCGTTCTCTCTTTGATCCCTGCTTCAGCCAATGCAGGAAGTCCCGCTCTAATCTTGACGATCAACGGCTCGAGTTTCTTGCCCGGTTCTATTGTTGAGTGGAACGGAGCAACACTAACAACCAGCTTTCTTTCCGATACTCAATTGGAGGTTCAGGTACCATCCTCGTATCTCGCCAACCCCGGAATCGCTGCAGTCGCGGTCCTGAACCCCTCCCCGGGAGGAGGATTGTCCACTCCACAGGCGTTTTCGATCAACTATCAGCCTTTGGTCTTGAACCAGTTGGCGAACGATCTCGTTTGGGACGCAACTCACCAACTGATTTATCTATCCATCCCGAGCCTCGCGTCTTCCAACGGCAATACGGTTGCATCGTTGAATCCCGTGACCGGCAACATTCAGGCGACCCAGTTTGCTGGCAGTGAACCGGATGTGTTGGCGATATCGAACGACAATCAGTTCCTCTACGCAGCGCTGGATGGTTCCTCCGCAGTGCAGAGGTTCACGCTGCCGAGTCTGACACCAGACATCACATACTCCTTGGGTGCGGATCCAAGCTATGGGCCTTACTTCGGCCTTGATTTGCAAGTTGCACCCGGACTGCCACGAACAACGGCCGTTTCCCGCGCAGTGTTCCCCGTTAGTCCCTATGCCCAGGGTGGCATCGCCATCCAAGATGATGCGAACCAGCGAGCTCACATCGCCTGGACAACGGGCGACTTGTACGACTCAATGCAATGGGCATCCAACTCTACGATCTACGCGATTAACAACGAAATTGCTAGTTTCGACCTTTATGGCTTGACGGTGAATTCCACCGGAGTGACATTGAGCAGTGATCATCAGCAGGCGTTTGCCGGCTTCTACGTCAGAATGCATTACGACCCAGGCACGCGGCTGGTCTACACCGACGATGGTTCCGTAATCAATCCGGCTTCCGGCCAGCGGGTTGCCGCTTTCCAGGCGAGCGGCTACATGGTTCCTGATTCGGGTCTCAACAGAGCGTTTTTCCTGGGTCAGACACAGTCGCAAGCCGGAACTCCCAGTTTCACAATCGAGTCTCTTGATCTAACGTCCCTCGCGCCGATCGCGGAAATTGTGGTGCCCTACGTGCGAGGGTTCCCCCTCCACTTTATCCGGTGGGGTTCGAGCGGATTGGCCTTCAATGATGATGCCGGCTTCATTTACGTCATAAATGACAACGCATTCGTCTCGGCAGCAGTTCACGGAACAGCAACGGGGCCCCAGGCTTTGAAGTCAGTTAGCGGAACGTGGACCAACACGAGACCAGCACAGCGGCTGAGAGCCATGTCGCAGACCAGGAGTATGGCGCTGCGCCCGCGAAGTCCTGTGATGGCTGCCGCACAATCAAACCCAGCGCCGTCCGCAACTTCGCTGAATCCCAACTTCGTAGCGGAAGGGCAAGTTGGAATAAACGGGTTGACTCTGACGGTGTCGGGAAGCAACTTTGTGTCGCTCTCAACGGTTGAGTGGAACGGAACGCCGCGGAAAACGGACTTCGTGTCCAACTCAGAGCTTCAGGCACAGATCAACTTTGCCGACGTGCTGAATGCGGGATCTGCGTCCGTTAGCGTTACAACTCCGACTCCTGGTGGCGGCACATCGAATGCACTGACATCTACGATTGCTCCCCAGCCCATGGTCCACATTCAGTCCCTCAATGGCCTCTTCCCGGATTCGGCTGCTGCCGGGAGCGGCGCCATCTCCTTGCAGGTGAGCGGTATATGGATTTCGAGCGGCGACACTGTACTCTGGAACGGAAGTCCACGCCCAACTTCGTCCACAGGCGCTTTGCAGGCGCAAATCAGTGCGGCTGACCTGGCCACCCCAGGTCTCGCGCAAGTATCCGTTCTTACGCCAGACGGAACGGTTACAAACGCTCTTCAATTCCAAGTTCTTTATCAGCCCACCGTCGTGAATCAGGCCACGAACCACATGATCTGGGATCCGATGAATCGATTGCTCTACTTCACGGTTCCCAGCTCCGCGACAACTCGCTCGAGCCAGGTCTGCGCGCTGGACCCAGTTACCGGCAGCATCCCGAATTGTCAGACTGGCAGTGAGCCCAACCGGCTTGCAATTTCCGACGACAGTCGGTTCCTGTATGTGGGCATGGATGGAGCCAATTCCATACAGCGTTTTGCGCTGCCCGGATTGATACCTGACATCAACTATTCGCTCGCCTCGGCCGGGGTCTCTTACTATGCCCTCGACCTCCAGGTCGCGCCGGGCGCGGCTCACACGCTAGCCGTCACCAAAGGTACAGTGACGGATCCAAAAGCGACGGGTGGCATCACGATCTATGACGATGCCATCGCCCGTCCCGTTGCTTTACCTGGTTGGGGGCCCAGCAGCAACCTTTTTGACTCGCTACAGTGGGGCGCGGATGCCACGAAACTGTATGCCGCGAGCAGTGAAGGAAACGGCGACTTCTACACGTTGAGCGCAGACTCTTCCGGCGTAACCCTCGACCAAGACTATCCCGAAATATTCTGGAACCCGGGCGGCATACACTACAACAAGGGCAATGGTCTGATCTATTCAGATGACGGCTTTCATGTCATCGATCCCTCGACAGGCTTACCCGTGGGCATCTTTGAGCTTGGAGCGGGCGCACCCATGGCTCCGGATTCTACTCTGGGAACAGTCTTCCTGCTCGCAAAGTATCTATTTCAAGAGAATTCGAACTACACGATCGATCTTTTCGATATCACGCACTTCGTGAAGACGGGGGCGATTCCCTTCACGACGACGGCCCAGCTCGGATTCAACCCGCCGACTAGCATCCTTCGCTGGGGATCTGATGGGTTAGCCTTGGGATTCCAAGGTGACAGCATTTATCTATTTTCTGGAACAGTGATCACGGGACAGTCCGCTATTGGCAACCAGAAGGCAAAACGACACGTGCTTCATGAGTTCAAGCCCCGTTCTCACCCGAATCTACGGTGATTGTGAAGCCTCATAGGTTAACCTCCACCTCTCAAACCGGAGACTGAGCAGGACGATTTTGGGCACAGTCCAAAACCTTATGGAAATTAAGGTCCTTCGAGACCGCTGCTATCCTCTCAAACAATTGCGGTAAAGATGGTCGGGGAGAGAGGACTTGAACCTCCGACCCCCTGGTCCCGAACCATATTCCGCCCGTTATTGAAATTCGTAGAATTTCGTTGTTCTTAAGTGCTTTGGATTTAATCAGTTAGGGACTGCTTATTGAAATCGAGTGAAGTCTGGTGATCCAGAGTCCTTCCACAGCCTCAATTTCGTCTACAGGGGGAATCCTCGAAGACAATTCGCAGGTGAACGGGTGCGACCTGAGAATGACGATTGCGCTGGGGAAATTTCCCGGTCCGCGCATTTCTGGTTTAACCTTCGCACGCAAGATGTGTATTCCTGCTTCCTGCTAAGATATGTCCTCTAAGGCCCGTTTCTTGGTAGTCTCCGGGCGGTCGTCCCCGGACACTACAAGCGGATGCCCCGGGGCGATAAAGATCACCACTTTCGCCGCAGCACGTGCCCCGTAGTCTTGTTTCCAATCAGATAGCATCGCCCGCTCTGTGCGTTCTCGCACGGGCGTCTGACTTCTGATCTTGGGTACCATGCTCGTCTGCCTGAACTTCGTGTGTTGTAGGCTGGCTCTCTTCTGCAGCTCTCGTTATTTCCAAGAGAGTGAGGAGCTTATCGATTTTCTGGCGCAGCTCAGTTTCCGTGGGCACGATGACAGAAAAGTCTCCGTCTAGCCGGAAGTTCCCGCGTACTAGACGGAGAAGATAGTTGTTGTTCGCCTTGAGCCGAGGCAAGAGCTCTCCAACGAGGCCCTGCTGCGAATCGATATACGTCTGGTCAACCAACCAAGCGTGAGCGAGCAATTCTTTGTAAAAGTCGACCTTTGTCGCTACGTCGGAGTTGGTCCCGTCTTTCGAAAATACGATTCGCATCTTTCTCGCGTAGCCGTCTTCTTGCTGGCGGAAACTGTAGTAGGCACTGCCCAAGTCCAATAGTGCGAAGTCGAGTTCCTTCGCACGCCTCTGCAAACTGGCCGGCAGTTGCTCGAACGAGACGACAGCGATGCCAATGCCCTTCAACATGTGCTTTCTCAGCACTTGATGCAGGATTTCTCGCTGCTGGACCTGACTGGGCGATAGCAGGAACATTCTTGTGACAAACTTGCCTTTCGGTACCAAGTCCGCTCCTGCTTTGAAATATTCCTCAGCCATCGGATCGGTCAGGTCCTTCAGCCAATAGGGAAGTTCATCACGACTCACGGCATCAAAGCGGCTGTAGGATTGGCCAAGGACCGCGAACGCGCCTGGCATCTCAACAGCATCCCTAGTAAACCGACCAGAGTTCGTCTCTTCCTGCAGCGAGGCGATATGGTGGCTGTTCGCTTTTTGGAATGTCTTCAAAATCGGATTGTAATCCATTGAAGTGGCCACCGTCTTCGAAGTATCACGGGCCTCTGCGTGCAACAAACGGCCTTTGCGGAGAATCTCCCCCAGAGCTGTCAGCGCCAGCAATCCGATGGATTCCGTGCAGAATATGGTGACCAGGCACACGTCGGTCGTCCGTACAATGGGCGCGACATACGACCTGATTTCGACATGGAATCGAGTGAGGAATGCCTCGATTACAACGTTGAACCCCAGAACGGACAAGACCAGTAGGAAGTCAAGACAAAGGAACGACCATTGGCGGAGGAAACAATTGGAAAGGCGTTCGAGTCTGTACGTAACACAGCGCAGCAGTCGCATGCTGGCAAACGGCTCGCTGTTGAACAAGAGCTTGGTCAGCGGTGCGGGCCCCTCGTACCGGAAGAGGCTGTTTTTCCTCTTATTAGAAGCCAATACATAGTTCTTGGGATTCTCGAGGATTGCTTCAATCCGAGGTAACAAGATCCATTGGCTTTTCTGCTCGCCACGGTACCGGATGGAGTCGCGAAGCTTTGCTAGTTCGTTTACCGCACCTTCAAACGACAGATCGTCCCTGGCAGTCTGCAGAGCGTGGACTGCAGTCAGAAGTGCTTCTTCGTTGTCGTGAAAACAGCCAAACTCGACTCGCCCATCCATGAGAATCGCCCCTCCCCAGGCCGACTACCATTTCCGGAGTTGTTGTCCCCAGATAGTACGCGCGTCGAGGAATTGTCCAGCAGTAGCGACAGGGTGGGTGGGATTATTGCAACTGTTGCAATGAACTGAAAGGCCTCGTCTATTGAACTTAGAAGGCGGCCCTCCGAGCGATCGGACCATCAGTATGTAAGAAAAATTACTTGACAAGTCTTTGCTCTGGGCTAATTGTTTTAGCACCAGTCGGGTTATGCCCGGTCGCACGTTGCGATTGTAAGCGGCGAGTGGCTAGAGAATCTCTGCGTTGCAAGCGAGGCAAAGAAATGAGCGAGAATGAAATCGAATTTGAACGCATGTGCAGGTGGGTTCGCGAGCGGATACTCGTCGGGGGGAAGGTGACCCGAAGCGAGTTCTTTAAAGAATTCGAGAAGCGCGACGAGCGCGATTCGAACAGAGACCAGAGATTGTCTCCTAACTGGCATCGGGCAAGCCACGCTGTTCGCGCCATACTACAGAGTCCTCAATTTGACGTCGGAATTAACAAATCGGAATTAACTCTTACGAAGACAGGAAAGTCGCAAGATGCAGGCTCCCCTGCGGATCGGTACAGGACTACAAGTTTTCATCCAGACGTCGAGGGCGGGGCAAAGCAACATATAGGACAGCTGATTGCCGAATTTCTGACCAATGATCTCCTCGCAGAGAAGACGATTTTTCTAGGCAGTGGGTCGACAGTTTTCCACGTCGGCCTTGCAATGCGCGATTCCAAGAAGCACTACAAGCAGCGTTTTGTGACTGTAAACATGGCACTCGCGGCAGAGTGGTGCATGGAGCCTGAGAGAGCACCGGTAAGCAAGATCAGTATTCCTGGAGCGGTATTGGACACGCAGTCTTTTCGGTTCTCCACCATGCCCGGACCTGGATGGCCCTTGACCATCTCGATTGTGGCAGCCGACGGCTGCTTTTACGACAGAGACAAGAAAGAAGTAGTGCTATATGGAAACGAGGAGTCGGTCGCGACGAACACCAACCTGTTTGTCCAAAACACTCAGCACTCGGTCATTTTCTGCCTCACAGGCGCAAAATTACGACGAGGCTTTATGCGCCTTCCTAACACAGGCCCCCCAATCTTGCCACCAAAGGACGATGTGATTCGTGTTCTGGTAACGGAAGACCCTTACGAGACCGCTGTCGGAGCATTGGAACAAGACGAATGGATGATCGTGACAGAGCAAAAAGATTGGGCTCGTGTACTTGATGCCATGCGGAAGGGTGAGACGGCCGCCTATCAGGCTAGGGTAGAGGGCAAAGCCTTGAGCTAGGCTGGGAAGTCGGTTGCCGCGGCCGCCCAACAAGTGCCTGTGCGTGCAAGACAGGTTGCGCCCAACATCTACGTGAATGTACATCCGGCACCCGGAATGCCGGAATGGGTGAAAATCCTAATCTCGGCTTCAGTTGGCGTACTGCTCGGAATTAGCATCAATATCTTGGTGGAGTTCCTTAGGCCAGCGGCAACTCAAGAAGCTCATCAAAGCGCATCTAATCCCCGAAGCAACGCTTTCGGTACATTCCATTGAGTCATGCATGCGCGTTTTTAGCGAAGTCAATGATGTGGGCAAATCAGGACGTTATGCTATAGCCTTTGCCAAGATAAGCATCCAAAGCCGTTCTGGGGAGATGTACGAACATCTCTTGGACGAAGAACGGGTTGCTACCCATGAAATCGACCGCCACACGGCCGTCCGCTTGACCTCCCCCCAGAAATAAGTCCATTGAAAACGTAACTTCTCCTTTTTAGGATGACCCGCCCAAGGTCAAAAGAGGAGTCGTGTAACCTGCCCCCCGACTTTAGTCCAAGGATAAATGAGACTTCTCCGGTTTGCGGTCACCCCAAAGGCCTTGCGGCGGAGCGGGGATGAGGGTCTGGGTCAATGGGCCGGCCGCAGACGGATCTGGACCGACCCGACGAGTAGCACTACTTTCGAATGTGCGACCTCCGGGCTCCCTGTCGCGGGACTAAGTGCGGAATCAAAGCAGATGTATCAACTGCATACAAATAGCCGAGATCGTCATTGAAGGCCACGCCAGTCGCGCCCCAGCGAATGAAGCGCCAGGGGAAACCCAACACATTCTGAACCGTCATCGAACCAACAAGTGTCCGGGTTACCAAGTCGTATGATTGGATAGTATAAGTCGTCCCAAGAAACTGATTGGGAGTTTGCCCCAAGAAAAAGGCTAGACCCAAGGTCGAATCTGGCACCATGTAGCTGCCAGCCTGTGACGTACCTGTTATCAGCCCCGTATTGAAAGTGCCGATCACCGTCCCGGTTGTCGGGCTCACAACGTTTCCGTCGTCGACATAAATTAGCTGGGAGCTTGGAACATAGTGGATTCTGCTGACAAACGTTGTCAGCGTTGGGTAGACGGTGTTTAGACTAACCCCGTTGTTGTTCACTCCCAGCGAATAAAGAGGAAATTGACCCGAGGTGTTAATGGATTCGTTGTTTGAAGCAAAGAGCGTTGTGTCGCTCCCTCCCCATTGCAAAGAATCATAGATATTCAAGGTTGAGCACCAACCGTCGGCTATTGTCGGCCTTCTCACATCATCATCGTAGATCGCGATTCCCCCAAGTCCCCGCGGACTAGATGCATTGCCTTCCAGAGCCACCGCAGTAGTGTGCGACGCTCCCGGAGCGACCTGAATGTCGAGCGCATGATACGGCCCATAGAGCGGGCAATTCGAAAGTTGGTAGCTGATGTCCGGTATCAGGTCAGGCAGCGTGAGTCGTTGCACCGCCGAACTACCAAACAACCCCACATAAAGTACCGACTCATCATCGGAGATCGCGAGCAAATTCGGGTCGCTGCCGACTAGTCGCGAGGCGATAATCGTGCTAGAGGTTGGGGCGAACACGGAAACTGTGGCAGGGTGTGAATTCGCTGTGCTCGGAAGCGCCAAGTAAATGAGCTGCCGCTGCGGATCTGACAAGATGTCCCATCTCGCACCGTCCTTCGGGCCGAGAGGCAGTCCAGTGATGCTGTAGATAAACGGATCCGAAGTTCCACCGCCGGGTGGAGGAGTCAATACCGCGAGCTGCGGGGTTCCGGTTGTCGCCACCTGCGTTGCCCCGATTTGTGCGATCAGTTGAGTGCTCGAAACGTACGTCGTCGGAATTGCAGACCCATTCCATTCCAAGACTGACGAAGGTATGAAGTTGCTACCACTGACAATAAGCGAGAAAGCGGTCCCGAAAGGTGCGGATCTCGGCATCAAGTCGGAAAGAACAGGTACCGGGTTCGGAACGGGGCTGATGGCGAAGGACACGGCCTTCGACCGACCGCCGGGCAACGGATTCAATACAGCGATCGATGCGGTGCCGACACTAGCGATATCAGCTGCTGTAATTTGGGCTGTCAACATCTCGGAGGGATTCAGACTGGTTGGACGGGGGCTACCATTCCACTCAACAATCGATGTGGATAGGAAATTCCGGCCGCTTATCATTAGTGAAAACGCCGGTCCGCCTACCACGACCGAACTCGGATTCACCAATCCGATCACGGGAGTTTGGTTCCCGCCACCGCCACCTCCTCCACCATTCGAGCCGCTCCCTCCACAACTCATGAACAGGCCGGCAAGTACAGGAAAGAGTAGCCAATGGAGAAGGAGCGAGGAGAACTGGCGAAACAGTGGCATTGGATAGTACCAATCTTGTCAGTTTTCGGGGGCCGGCCAGCCCCATGTCGGCATGCACTGGCGTTGAGTGTGTAAATGCTCCGCACTGAACCGCAATATCCCAGAACTAACAATCGACAGGCTTGGTCGGGTCGGTTTTCCGCGACTCTTCGTTTACTTTTGTTGCTCGGTACTCTTTCTACGCTTGCCGTATCCGATCCAACGACGACCGTTGCATCCGATGGATAAGCGCCTCGATAAACGTGCGTTAGCGTGTCGCACTCCGTCGTCGTCTAGGTATAAAACATCATTCACGGCTAAGTGCCCACCCTCCCGCACCACGATGACCACAATGCGCCAACTTAATCCGGGCGGGTTTTCTCCCATGAGCTTTACGTTGACGCGATAGGCGCCATTTTGTTCTGACTCTCCGTCCTCGATGTGAAATTCTCTTGGGTACGCCTGCTCGTTGTCGCCCGAGAAAAGCCCTAATTCCTGCCAGCCGATTTCTGATTTCAAGTGGGGGTCCGGATGTTGCCGTTCCCAGTCGGATTCGCAAGCTAGGGACAAATCGATTCTGTGAAGCAGCGACTTACTGAGGTACGGCGCGAAAACTTTCATATCCGCGTCGTTTGGTATGCCTAACGGACGACGAACTATCACCTCATCATACAGGTTTCGTACGAGGACCGCGGACTCTCTAGCAAAGTTATGCTGCTTGTTCTGATAAGCAGCCTGGCCAAACGCCAGAGCCGCCGCCCACTGCAAGATTAGGATGGTTCGCAAAAGGTTCATTTTCTTCAATGTCTCGGCACCAATATCACATAGTAAGCATTCGCATTGTTCGAAACATCATACTTTGGATCGGCGTAATAGCGCACATCGCGCGGTTGAGCAGGGTTTGGAGGGCTAGGAAACTGATCGAGAATCCTAATACTACCCGGAGGACCCAATACTGCTGGCCCGAGAAGAATTCCGGAGTTTTTGTGCGGATCTTCTGATTGCGGGTAACGCTTTTTACTATTCCAACCGCTCGCAATTGCAGTACCTGGCGGAATGTTGTTGCCGACCACCGGTAGGCCGCGCACCCATTGTCTGGAGGTTACATTGCTTTCCATTTGTGAAAACCTCTTACAGGCGGCCACGCATTGGTGAGATTCGCCAACCCAATCCGAATTCGTGGCGATAAACCCCGCTCTAAGGCGTCGAGCTATATCCGGGCTTGTGAGGTCAGCCTTATAGGAGCCATCCGCTTGCCTGCCAAACTTATGTGCATCCGCCAGCAACCCCTCCAAGGCAAACTGCGGAGGCTGTAGGTCCAGTCCTGGAGAATGCAGCCAGCCTGAAATCGCACCCCATAAGCACAAGAGGACTCCGCAATGCACCGCTGGTGCTGCTCCGCCTGTAGCAAAGACTGCGCTAGATCCGGCTCCATCTACCGATCCTCCATTGTCGTCACCGGAGTCGCAATACTGGGAATCCCGTTCCCCGTCGTCTTCGCACCCGTGCCCCGTTGGATCGACGAAGTTGAGGGGATTGTTGTTCACATAAGCGTAGAGGTTTTCCGATTGCGGGTTACCGACCGAGCCGGAGAAAGAATCCGGCTGCAAAAAGCGCCCGAGCCGAGGGTTGTAGTAGCGCGCGCTAGCATAGTCATTTCCGGTCTCTGCATCTCGCTCGTAGCCGGCGTATTTGTAGTTGATCGGACACCCACCCGTCTTAACGAGTTCCTGTCCATAAGGAGTGAAGTCTGCGTCGTAACAAACTACCCCTTGGGCGTTTGTGATCTTTCGAGTACTTCCCAGCTGGTCTGCATAGACGTAGAACACGTTGGCGCTGCCGTCACGACGGGCTACCATTTCGCCACCAAAGAAGATGTATTCATTGATGATAGTACCGGTCAGGTTAGTCTCGGACAACGGCCAGTAGAGCGTTCCGTTCGACTTCTTCACGCGAATCCCGTCGCCGTCGTACCCGTAAGTGACGCCCGCCGCAGCCTTCACCCTGTTCTCGGCGTCGTAGGTGTACGTGTTGTTGCCATCCGTCAGGGTATTGCCCGCAAGGTCAAACGTAAGGCCAGACAACTGGTTGTTGTTGTTGGCCGTAACGCTAAGAGGCGTCGCAGTACATTGGGAAACAGCAACGGATGTCAGGTTGGCAACCGCGTCAATGCCAAAGGTTTGCCCCCAACAATCGGTTCCGGTATTGGCTTGGGTGCTGGCGGACGTAACACGATTCAACAGATCGTAGGCGTAGTTCTGGGAACGTCCGGGAACGAGGTTATCGGTGACGCCCGCAATGAGTCCATTGTTGCCACTGGGAAGGGAGTAGTTGTAGGAGAAGTCCAGTGCCGTGCCCGCTGAGGATGTCGCTTTGGTTCCCGTGTATTCAAGTAAGCTGTTGTAGTTCGCGGTCTCCGTAATCCCAGAAAAAGTCCCTGACTTTCCGTAGACAATTGACGAAGCCGCTCCCGTTGGAGCATAACTGGCGCTAAAAACGTAAGCAGTGCCATCCGCGTCCATGGCGGAAGTGGGCCGCTGCGCATTGCTGTAGGTGTAGCCCACCACGCGCCCAGTTGGATAAACGATGGAGGCTACGGAGCCGTCCAGGTTGTAGGTGTATGAGGTTGCTTTAGTGATTCCGCCAGACATTTTCCGATTTTCCACGAGAAGCTGACCTGAGGCGTCGTAGCTCCACGAGACTCCGCTGGCACCGTTGCACATTGAGGAGCGGCGTCCCTTGAGGTTGGTCGCGCCGGAGATTGCTGGAGGACCTGTTCCGCAACTGGACAGAGTCGTGCCGTCATAGCCATATTGCACCGTGGATGTACCATCGCTGTAGGTGATTTTGGTAGGACGATTCCGGGCATCGTATGTATAGGTGCTAGTAAGCGCTCTCGGGTCCGTTTTTGAGCACACGTCCGAGATCGAGCCGCTGCAAAGCGCGCCGGGCATGGAGTAGGTAAGAGACGTCGTATGGGAGCCACTTCCGGTTCCCGTTTCCGGCAAAGTGACTGACGTCACTCGGGAAAAAACGTCGTAGATGTAAGTGCGGGGTCGCCAAGAAGCTGAAGCGGCTGCACAACTGGTGAAGGATGCCGCGCTGGCGCCGGGCTGAGCGGTACACGTGAGGTTGTTGCGGAGATCGTACAAGTAGACGGTTGCAGAAGGTGTACCGAGGCCACCTGTGCCGCCGGTGTAGACGCCGCTGGTCGAGCACGTTCCATCGCCGCTCCCGCCACTGGTGTTACACGCAGCCCCGTTGATGTTGAACGACGGTACAGAAAGAGACCCAGCTGGTGGCGGGTTTGTCGAGACGGCGCCGCTCGTGACGGACGCTGTGTAAGTTTGGCCCGTGGGACCGGGAGTAGAAGCTGTAAGGGCGAAACTGCTCCCGTTTGCTGGAACTCCGAACTGCGACGCCAAAGCGGCGGCAATGCTGGAAGGGCTGCTACCAGGGCCGTATGAAGTACTTACACCGTTCACGGTGACGGACCCACTGTCGGGGAAAGAGACGCAATGTCCACCTGGACAGATAGTCTCCGTCTGTTCGGATCCGCTTATGGAAAATCCTGCGGTACCAAACGTGCCGTTCGCGTTCGGTTCGTCCACCTCGATGGTTCGTCCGAAAGCATCTGTCCAAGATTGTCGAGGCTTGCCGGTCTCGTCGACAGTCAGTACCGGATACCCGATGCCGCAAACGGAAGCTGGGCACTGCTGCGCGGACAGTCCGCCTCCGGGTGTGACCTTCGCCCCAAAATAAGTCCGCGAGACACCTCCCCCGGAATGGCTTATGGAAATGACGCGCCCGATGCCGTCGTAAGTCTGGGTGTCGGACCCGTAGGTAGGATCGGATGTTGTGCGGTACGGATTAGTGGTGCTTGCAGGCCGTCCATTGGCATCGTAGGAGGTAGCGACTGTAGTAGCGCCATCGGGGTCACTGACAAGCACTTGAGTTGTAGGGCGGCCAAGGGAATCCGTTAGCCCCTGGCTGTGGACGCAGCTTGAACAACTGGTTGAAGCAACGGTATCGAGAATGCTGGCATAGCTGTCAACTTGGGTTTCGTTAGCAGCATAAGTCGTTAAACTCCAAGGGCGGGCCGTATTCGATGTGCCGGGCACCACCACAAGAGGACCGAACGCATGCGTCAGCCTGTCAAGGGAGTCGATAAAGTGGGCGATATTGCTGGCACCGTTGGCGTCGGTGGAAATAGCCCGCTTTCCGGAATGGTAGTAGTAGCCGAAGGTTGACGTGCCTACCAGTGGAGATGTAACGCTGGTTAGGTACGCGTTTGTCGATACTGGGGCAGAAAAAGTTGCGGGCGGGTTCTGGATCGAGGAACTATCTTGATAAAAATTGTCGGTGTACGACAGCGTAGTCGTATTGCCGTTGGCATCCTTGACCGAACGGAGTTGTCCGGTTGTGTCGTAGGTCATGTCTGTGGTGAGAGAGTTGGATGCCGTGCAGGATGCGCCGAAAACGGTGCAGAGCTGAATTTCAGTGACATTGCCACGCGCGGTCTTGCTGGTGCCAAAGTTGGTGTCGTCGTGGACATAAGCGCCGGTCACCGACACTAGGGGAGCAGCATCATAGATCAGGTTAGTTTGGGAGAATGAATTCCCAGCACCATCTGTTGCGGTGATGCTATTTGGCTTGTACAGAGCACTGTAAGTGATGTTGGTGATGCGAGCTGGAGAGGACGGCAAAGCTCCGGCGTAGTAGTTCCATTCGGAAACCTGCGTCGGGAACACGTGGATCAGATATTGATATTGCTTGGTGCGAGCGATCGAACCACCTCCAGGCATGGGGAACGTTACTGTTTCCTGCTTCGGCTTTGTGTATGGAACGGCACCTGGACTACACCAGTTGCACGATCCCGACGTGTCATATTGGGTTGTATCCGTTTCCAGAATGGAGCCATCGGTGTCGAAATATTGAACCTGGCCCGCGAAGGTTCCCATATTGCCGTTCATCGTAAACAGGTAAGCTGCCGTGCCGCCAGCCGGCTTGGAAACGCTGACTTGCTGCTGACACGGCGCACCGCTGAGGGTGGGGTTCGGACCATTGAGTCCCGAAAAGGTACATTGACGCACAACAGTCGGCGTGTAAGACCACGTTCCTGAACTGTTCGAGCGAGATGTGATCCAGCGATTTCTCGTCTTGATGGAATCGTTAAATATCGTGTAGCCGTAGTTGACGGTTGCGCCGGTAGGGAGCTTCATGCTGAGCATGTCACCGTAATGCCCGGAAGCGGTCCCGGAATCGTATGTAAATTGGTAGGAGGTTCCGTCCGGCAGCTGGATGCTTGTAATCACAGGAATGTTGCCGGAATATTCTTGATAGCCCGGCTGACCAAACGCAGTATGTACCGGAATTTGAGTGGTGGTCACGGTATATCGTGAAGTCGTGCCTTGGGAGTTGAGGATGTCGTAGCAAGTTCGCCCGGATACCCCGCCACAGTTGGTCGTCGTTGAGAATGGAAATTGGCCGATCGCATTCGGGAAAGCGTTTCCGTTCAGGTCAATAAGGGGGTAGACGGAGGAGCCGTCGCGTGCCGTGACTACGGCGCTCGTGTCGTTAGTTATTGATATAGAATATCCGCTGTTGTCCCAGCTCGAACCCGTTGCGGATGAGCTGTTGTAGTTACAAGGCGGGCCGCCGATCTGGGTTTGGGTGTCGCCAAAGGAATGATCGTTTCCTTCTGAGTCCGTGAATACGAAGTTCGTATAGGTGGTAAGGGCGCAGCCAGCTGGGTTGGTGGAGTCGAAGGACTGATAGTTTACGAATCCACCAATACCGGTGAACGAACGCCAGCCGCCCTGTCCTCCGTTCTGCGGCAGAGACCAGTTTCCGTTTCCGTAGAACTGGCCGTCCAATGTGGTCCAAATCCGGCTGTCGTACCTGAATTTGAGCTGCACGGCCCGTCCGCCTCGTTGGGGAAATGAGTCACCCAGCGGGATTTCTAGGTGCAGATTTCCGTTGGCAAGGTTAATGAAGCCAAGCTCGACGGGCGAAGCGGTAGTGAAATCCGGAGTGCCAATCTGTGCAAGGTAGTCTGGGGCGGGCGTGGATTGAGCAAACAAAAACGACGAAAAGAGCACTATCAAACTCAAAGCTCCAAGTGCAAATGGGGTCGAGCGACTGGAATGGAGGGGATTCAATCCATGGAATAGGGAGTCGTCGAGCTTTCGACCAAACATGCAACAACCTCCACTTGGGAAAAGGTTACATTCAACGAAAAGAACGGGATTGGCGCAGGATACCACGCTTTGAAACGGCGTCAAGACAAATGATTTCCACAATCGGTAAAGAAAGGTGCACGACTACCCAACGTCCCTGCCAGCCCGTGATTTTCGCGTTCGGCCCGTCAGCGAAGCAGGGCTCCAGGCCGCGACTCGCTGGAGGTCGAACGTTTCTCATTCTTTTCTCTGGCTCGTTATGCGTCTTTGCATTTTCACGATGGCCGAAGTACTGTGACGCTTCTTGCAAGGGCATGCATCTTCTTGAAACTCCATCACGTCAGGCGCCAACTCAGATGGGGGCTTCATATAGAGATGCGTCGAAGACGTCCGCGTTTGGCGTTTTAACACGGCCATTTCAAGGTCTGCAGGCTGAGGGCGTCCAGTTGATAGGAGACGTCGGTGCCATGAGCCGTGAGTGTACGACCTACCCGCATGTGCATAGCAGAATCGCAAATTGGAGGTCTCGAAAAACGGCGGTCTCTGGAACCGCTACGCATGGATAAAGTCTTTACCTTAGCTGGATAGACGCGTCCGCAGCCTTCGATTACTTTTTCGGATTTGGATGGCGAACCTTTTCAAAGACATACTTGCCCCAACAAGGTTGCTCCGAGGCTTGCTCACGATCCATTGATTTTCAGAGCTATTTAGTTTCAGTGACCCATGTCCGTCTGGTGGTTATGTTTTCGGATTGATTTGGGTGCACTCGGGCTCTTCGATGCAACGAAAATGCAACGGATTCTTCGAGTAGTCCGGACCGCAGATCGGAAACCTCTTGTGCCATTCGGAATCACCACAACATGAGCCCGACGCACGCCAAGACAAAGGTGGTTGGTCGGGCGACTCCACTAACGGTCAAGCCACCATTTGTTAGGGCAATATCTCTCACAGCCAAACAGTCCAACTGCAGATGATGGAACATATTCTAATCTATGCTGCGGCTGCTAGTTGAACCGATTGAGTTCTCTCGACCCAAAATGCTTTCACAGCCGCAATTTCGCCCACAGTCGTAGCTCACCTTCGTGTGGCTTTCAGCCACTGCTCAGCCTGTCGTAAAACGGCATCTCCTGTCTGAGACTGTGCGTCCAACCTGAAGGGTCGCTATTGCGTCCCTCCGGGCGGGCAGGGTTTAGCCGGTCCCTGGAAAAACCCATTAGAAGAAAACCTACCGCCCGTGCCCAGGGAGGGATCGGTGTCTCTGTTGAAGAACCAACTGAAGAAGCCCAGTTCTTGCATCTCGTACGTCATTCCGTTCATCGTAATCACCGGCATTAGCGTTCCCGAAAGCGGGTCGCCTACTTCCCAGTTGTTTTGACAGTCTGATTCTTGCCCGCCGACCTGCCCAACGCCTCCCCATGGTGGAGTGGGATTTGTACCAAGCGGATCGTCCATCCACTCCCCGATTTCATGGCTTGCAACGGAAGCATCACTCACACCAGTAAAAGTTCGTGATGTGTCCCAGTCAATGACCCCGTAGGTTTGAATCGAAGTTCCGATCGCGCCGTGATAGCCAAGTGCGCAACTGTCCGTCGGTGACGGCGGAATCTTGTCACACTCCACGATATTCCTGAGGAGGAATAGCACCACTGCGGGTGAGGTCATTCCGGGAGACGTCAGCACCTGCGGAACTCTTGCCTGCAAAAGTGTATCGAGCCAGGCAAAGTTCAAGACTCCGATTTGCTCGCAATTGCCGCCGTCCGTAATCCCATTTGTACCCACCATGCCGGCGGTTAGCTCGTAGGAGTCGGCATAGAAATACTTCAGTTCATTCTGATAGGCGGGAGAGCCCTGGATCGTCGCCCAAAACTCAGCCCGGCGCAGACCGTTGATGAACTGCACACTACCAATGTCAACGCCGTTCATGGTGAGGTTGGGAACGTCGTTCGTAAGAGGTGATTGACGAAAGCGCGTCAATGCTGAGACGTTCGCGTCGCGGCAGTCCGGGGCCATGGGATCGAATGTCGTGGAGCCGATGGTGACCTTCACGGGGACCACGATCGCGTTGATCGTAGCCCCTTTCAAGGGCTTAGAGAACGGACTGGTTCCGACCAGCATGCCGCTGTAGCGTTTACCGTCCTTAGAGGCGGTGAAACCATACTGGGCCAAGGGTATACCTCTACTGGCCAGTGCCATCCTCATCGCTCCTTTGCTGGCGCCGCGTTTCCACGGGATGCTGCGGTAGTCCCCTTTCAGATGCAGTTTCCGCTCAACCTTCTTCAACGCGGTCTCGGTCTTGCTCGGTTTCGGGCCGCACCCCACCAGAGTTGCTGCTAGGGCCACGCTCGCCAACAGGGCCAACTGAGTTCGTTCTCGCTTTTTCATAAACATACCCCCAACTTTCCCAGCTTGCTGTATATGAAATGTTCTGTTGTGTTCTATTCACGGCTTCGTGAACGTGATCGCTAGGCCGAAACCCAGCTTGTAAGACTTCTGCAAGGGCGGCTGGGTGATGCTTGAGGGCACGATGTCGCCTTCGTTGAAGCCACCGCCGAGGCTCACCTTGTGTCCCACGTGAAGACCCGGAGTGACGAACATGGTGCGAAACAACGAGAGCGATGGGCCAACGAGGAATTCGACATCCGAGCCTCCAGAATTCTGGGAGCGGAAGTTTCCCGCCATGCCGAAGCTGGCGTGGACGGCGAATTTTTCCGTTGGTTCCCAGAGTCGCGCGTGAACCATTCCGAGTGGAAGCGGGTGAAAGCTGGACTTCGCCGTAGACTGAAACTTATTCACGACTCCAGGCGGGGTTTTGCCGTCGGAACTGGGGACGATGGCGAAGTCGCGCTCTTGGATGCTGCTGAAAGCGACGCCCGCGGTTACTGCAAATGGAGAAGTGCATTCCACAGTTACGGTCAATACTGCTTCCGGCTTGGTATCTTTTGTGCCTGGCTTGCGGTCAGTGCGGGAAAGCGTGAGAGCAGTTTTCTTCGTCTGTGAGAAGGCGAATTCGCAATCACCGTCATTGCTGGTTGAGAAGGAGTCTGGGTTTGTCTTAGAGTCCGCAATTCTAGTCATGCGCTGCTGCCACGACAGCAGCAGCTCGTGTGCATGCCGGAACGCTGTGTACCTCGAACTGGTTAAGCTCATCTCAGCGTAGCCAGCAAGAGTTCTGTCCGCTTCTTTACCGGCGTTGTCCAAATTGGTTGCGTCGATGACGAGATCGGCCTTGGCTGTCTCTAAGTCCGGGAGCTGGTCTTGTAGATTTCTCACTGTCGTGCTGAACTTTGCCAGCTGATATTGGTTGAGCTTGATTTTCTTGTCATTGCGAATTCCTTCCAGTGCGATGATTTTCGTCTGGATTCTATCTTTGAGAACTCCGATCCTAGAGTTCTGCTCGGTGGCAAATAGCTGGAAATCAATTCTCCTGCTCTCGATTCCGGAACGTAGACCCTCGGTGGTGTTCTGGGCCGCGTCAATTTCGTGAAATGGCCAACACGCCTTCACTCCATACATGAAAACCGAATAGCCAGAAGGATCGATGGGACAGGAGGTGTTCATGTCGTGCTGGAGGCGGGCACCGATCTGATCAAGCAGTGCCGATCTCGTGATAGAGCTTTCCTGCAGCAGGCTTTGCAAGTCGGCGCCAGCATCGGCCAGGGCGAGGATCGCGGCATTGGCTTTGGCGGCCAAGTTGTTGAGCTGGGTGCGATCAGCTGCAACTCCGTCGAAGTCGACCCGGACTTGCCTGTTTTCATTCTGAACCAACAGAAAGACCTCTAGGCCTCTGTCAATGAGCGTATCTGCTTCACAAAGTGAAACGAGAGTTGTGGCGGAGAGAGTTGTTAGTTTCGGGTCATCCATGCAATGCGGGGCGGGTATAATCACTAACTGCCCGGCACGACCAATGACCGGAGTGATCGTCTGTCTAGCTTTTGCTGCGGAGGTATCCTTAGCCCCTTGGGCCGGCCCCGTGGTTGGTACTTGGGTCAGAGTTTTCCACAAATCCGGCCCCGCCACGAATGTCACCGAACTGTCCCAAGAGTAGTCGTAGCGAAGGTCGTTGAGGTTGATGGCTTTGATTGTCCTTGGGCCACGGACCTGTTCCCCTTTGTACGTGCTGACGGCTAAATCATAGGTTTTGATCGAATTCTTATGCTCCGCGAAAAGCGCAACAGACGACAATACAATCGGGAGCAGAACCAAACTTACGTACGTTTTCATGGTTGGACTCCAAACGGGCCTCAAATTGACTTCCTATTGAGGAGAACTGCAGTTGCCGATCTCCTCACTGTGCTAGACGACAACCATTGGAGGAGTCCTTTTCTGATGACCTGTCAGATTGGTGTAGTCCTCATTCTCACAGTTTGAGACAAAGGGATGGACGCCCGATTTCTCCGTCGCCGCGGAAGCTGATCAATGCACCTTCATTGTCAAGCATCTTTAGAGTTCTCTAAGGGAAGGGTTTTTCCGGACCCGGGTGCTTCTTGGTGTAGAATTTCCGTCCACGGAAGTCTGAGGTTGTTTTGGCTCCCCATTCGTCCATCTCCGTCGAGGAGTTGATCCGCTCGTGCGCCGAATCAAATAACGGCGAGGCATGGGAGGAGTTTGTTGTCCGCTTTCATCGGCCGATCAGCCTTTCGATTGTTCGCACAGCGTACCAATGGGGAGGAATTCCACGGCAGGTCGTTGACGACCTGGTGCAGGAGACTTACCTCAAACTCTGCGCCGACAAGTGTAGTCTGCTGCTGAACTTTGCTGCCAAGCATCCCGAAGCGGTTGCGGGATATATAAAGA
>Ga0209068_10000562_pt1 | contig 19984 bp, 15 predicted proteins | sample ColStrG_CSR_2012_FD_187200 | JGI IMG/M metagenome (GOLD analysis project Ga0209068, IMG submission 187200) | Freshwater sediment microbial communities in response to fracking from Pennsylvania, USA - Cold Stream Run_MetaG_CSR_2012 (SPAdes)... | ecosystem: Environmental > Aquatic > Freshwater >... | reverse complement strand
TTGCGGAACTGGTTTTGGCAGGATGCCCGCCATGACCGATGTGATCTACGACTCGCCGACCGTCTGGGACCTCGTCGAGCGGCGGGTGGCCCGCACGCCCGACACCGTGATGCTGCTCGACGAGGACGACGGCCGCCTCACCTTCGGTGAGTTCGCCGCCCACTGCGAGCGCGTCGCCGCCGGTCTCGTCGCTCTCGGCATCGGCCCGGGTTCCGTCGTCGCCTGGCAGTTGCCCACCCGCATCGACTCCGTGGTGCTGATGTTCGCCCTCGCCCGTCTCGGCGCGATCCAGGCGCCGATCATCCCGATCTACCGCGGCCGTGAGGTCGGCGCGGTGCTCGCGCAGACCGGTACCGAATGGTTCTTCGTCCCCGGCACCTGGCGGGGCTTCGACTACGAGCAGATGGGCAACGAGCTCTCCGCCACGGCGGGCACCGAGGGCGGCACCGCGTTCGCGGTCGTCTCCGTGGCCGACGGTCTCCCCGAAGGCGACCCGGCCACCCTCCCGGTCGCGCCCACCGACCCCGAGGCGATTCGCTGGTACTACTCCACCTCCGGCACCACCTCCGCACCCAAGTGCGTGCGCCACTCGGATGCCAGCCTCCTCGCCGGCGGGGTCGGCCTGGCCGACGCGCTCGGGGCCGGCCCGGGCGACGTCGGCTCGATCTGCTTCCCGGTCACGCACATCGGGGGCCCCGACTACGTGATCATGATGCTGGCGCACGGCTTCGGTGCGGTGCTCCTGGAGGCGTTCGACGCCGAGGCGTGCGTGCCGTTGTTCAACCGGCACCAGGTGTCGATCAGCGGCGGCAGCACCGCGTTCTACCTGGCCTTCCTACGCGAGCAGCGCAAGGACCCGTCCACGCCGGTGATCCCCTCGCTGCGAATCCTCAGCGGCGGTGGTGCGCCGAAGCCGCCTGAAGTGTTCCGCCAGGTGCGCGACGAGATGAACATCCCGGTCATGCACGGCTACGGCATGACCGAGTGCCCGATGATCTGCCAGGGCGGCGCGGGCGACACCGACGAGCAGCTCACCAACACCGAGGGCAAGCCCGTCCTCGGGTGCGAGGTGCGCGTGGTCGGCCCCGACGGCGCTGAGGTCGCGCCCGACGCCGAGGGTGAGATCCGCGTGCGCGGTCCGATGCTGTTCCGCGGCTACACCGATGCCGAGCAGACCGCCGCCGCGTTCGACGCCGACGGCTGGTTCATCACCGGTGACCGCGGCGTGAAGCGCGCCGACGGCCACGTGTTCCTGACCGGCCGCTCCAAGGAGATGATCATCCGCAAGGGCGAGAACATCAGCCCGCGCGAGATCGAAGATGTCCTGATGGAGCACCCGCGTGTCAACGCGGTCGCGGTGATCGGTCTCCCCGACGAGGAGCGCGGCGAGATGGTGTGCGCGTGCGTGGAGATGCGCCCGGGCGAGGCGCCGCTCACCTTCACCGAGATGCAGGAGCACTGCCGCGCCGCGCAGATCATGACGCAGAAGATCCCCGAACGGCTCGAGGTGCTCGAGGTGCTGCCGCGCAACGCGACGTTCAAGATCCTCAAGCACGAACTCAAGTCGCAGTTCGCGGCGTAGCCTCGACCACGCAGTACCACGCATCCGGCCCGGGTGGCGGAACGGTAGACGCAGGCGGCTTAAACCCGCCGGCCCCGTGAGGGGCGTGTGGGTTCGACTCCCTCTCCGGGCACACGCTCTGACCTGCGAAGATGGCTCATCGCTTGCCCGAAGTCGTCCGCTGAGTACGCCTGGGTCTAGCCCGTAAGATCCCTTTTACACCCAGAATGCTAACGCTTTGCTAACATCGCCTCCGTGCGAGGTCACGTACACCGGCGAGGCAAGACGTGGGCATACGTCATCGACGTCGGTCGCGATCCGGCGACCGGGCGGCGCCGCCAGCAGACCAAAGGCGGGTTCCGCACGAAGCGAGCCGCCGAGGACGCGATGTCCGAGACGATCGGATCGGTCGCCGACGGGACCTACGTCGCACCCGATCCCCAGACGCTGGGGGAGTGGATCGAGCGCTGGCTCGTGACGATCGCGCCGAAGGTGCGGTCGTCAACGCTGCGCGACTACCGGGTTGGGCTCGGCCGGGTATCCGATCGGCTCGGGCATGTCCGCCTCCAGGCGCTACGTCCCCTCGATATCGAGGAGCTGTACGCGTCGCTCCTGGAAGAGGGTCATCGTTACGGCGGGGGGCTCGCACCGAAGACGGTCCGCAACGTCCACATCGCGCTGCGGCGATCGCTCGCTGATGCCGAGCGCTTCGGGTTGGTGCAACGCAACGTGGCTGCCTTGGTGAAGCCGCCCGTGCCCGTGCGCGCCGAGCTGGCGACGTGGGACGCCACCGACATGCGAACGTTCCTCGCGTCAGTGGAAGACGATCGCAACGCCCCCGCCTATCGGTTGCTCGCGACCACCGGGATGCGACGTGGCGAAGCGCTCGGCTTGCGTTGGGCCGACGTCAACCTCGATGCCGGGAGGGTGACGATCAACCGATCGCTGACCGTCGTCGACAGCGAGCTGGTGTGGTCGCCGCCGAAGACCGCGCGGTCGCGTCGCAGCGTCTCGCTCGATCCCGTGACTGTCGCGACGCTGAAGGCACATCGTCGTCGCCAGCTCGACGAGCGCGTGGCCGCGGGTGACGCGTGGGACGACTCGGATCTCCTGTTCTGCGACCAGATGGGCGGGCCGCTCCATCCCGACCGCTTCACCCGCGCCTTCGGCTCGGCCGCGCGGCGCGCGGGGGTGAAGCAGATCCGGTTGCACGACCTCCGCCATACCTGGGCGACGCTCGCGCTCCAGGCAGGCATTCACCCGAAGGTGGTCAGTGAGCGGCTCGGCCACGCGACCACTGGCATAACGCTCGACATCTACAGCCATGTCCAACCCGAGCTCGACGCGAGCGCGGCGTCGACGGTCGCGCAGCTCTTCGCCGACCCGGCAGCTGCGGCGTCCACCGCAGGCTGAGCGCGGAGGTCGCGTGCCCGACCCGTGGCGCATTCACTTCTTCCAACGCGACCGTGCTGACGACCCGTCGTGCGCGGTGCCGACGATCACGTTCCTCAAAACTGCTGGTACGGGCGCGCGCCGAAATGACCGCGGTGCTCGACGCGGTGGCCCAAGCTCCACCACCCGCGTTCTCGGGCGGAGGGAAGTGGGACGCCAGGCACGGTGACATGGCCGGCTTCTACGAGATCCGGGTCCGCGGCGCCGACCGACGCAACCATCGTCTCTTCTGCGTCCTCGAACGCGAGGCGCCCGACCTCGGCGGCCCGAGCTTCGCTTGCATCGATGGCTTCTCGAAGCCACTCCGAAAGTTTGCGCACCCATGCGACTACCGGCGGATGGTCGCGTTGCGCGAGGAGTTCCGCCGTCGACGGACCGTGCTCGAGAAGCCATCGCCCAACCGACGTATGCCACACTTCGCGAGTGTCCCAATCGGCACTTTCGGATGCAGTGCGGGCCCATTGGCGTGCATGTTCTGGGGCACCCTGCCCTGCCGAACAGAACGCCGGCTATGTGCGGTCTCGGCTGCCGGGTCGAAGAGCGCAGAACGACACGACTGTGCGCGCCCATGCTCGCGCTCTGCCGACGGCTGATCTGTGCGGAGATCGCCATGGCAGAACGAGCGCGGAGCAATCTGTAGGCGTTCGGAATGCACCTGCCAACGCGGCTGGTATGGCTCGGTAGATGTGCCTTCTCGGGTTCGGTGCACGACCGATTGTCACAGAATGTGTGGTACCGTCCCGACGCCTGGCCACAGAGCGTGGTCGCCTCGGAAAGAGTGGCTGCCATGTCTCTTCGTATTCCTGCGGCTCTTGCAACGATCGCCTTCGCCACGACGGTCGGATTCGCCGGGACCGCCCATGCCGCTCCAACCACCCCGCCCGTGGGCACGCCGTCGCCGTCGGCTTCGTGCATTGGCACGCTCACTGCCTACCTAGCCCACTACGACCAGTTCGGGAATCCTCAGCATGGTGTCGGATCGGTGATCTCCCCTGACGCTCCGGGTGGCCTTGTCGGGGTGTTCAACCGAGAGGTGTCGAAGATCCACGGCGGCAGCATCGATGGCTGCATCCAGTAGCTAGGCCGACGCAATTTTGCCCGCGCTCAACAGATCACACTCGCCCGCAAGGGCACGGATCTCCCGATCCGTAACGACTGATCGCTGAGTGCACAACCGAAGGGGCCCCGCAAAGATTTGGCGGGGCCCTTCGGTTTTGCAGAATTCTGCGAGTCGTGGCTGGCTTGGACACCCGTCAGGATCAGCGCCCAACTGCCGATCTCGCGCACCCGGTCCGCGCACAGAACGCCGCACCGAACATTCAGCGAGGATCGCTCGACGACAGCGCAGAACGGCACGTCGGTGTGCGGTCGAGCAAGTGATGAGGTGCTCCCTGATCTGTGCTCCCTGATCTGTGCTCCCTGATCTGTGCGCGTTGATCGGTGGCGGGGCGCACCCCTATCAGGGCAACATGGGTCCGGCCCGGTCCCTCCCTCCGGCGCGAGCCTCGCTTCGTTTACTGAGCGGGGAAGCTGTTGATGGGAATCTTTGCGATCCAGGAGTTGAGCTCGCCTGATGGTGGTGAGGATCCGGCCGCGACGGGGTTCTTCGCGGTTGGTCGCCAGTCTCCCCACGCGCCGTACACGTACTGGGGTGTGACCACGACCCAGGACACATCGTCCTCGGCGAGTTGCTTGGGATCGGGCGGCGGTGACGGCGCGGAGTTCAGCTGCACCGGTACGCTGAAGGTGGTTCCGTTGTTGCGCGAGACGGCTGCGAACACGTTCTGGGTGCCGGGCACGAGGAACGATTGCGGGTCATACGGCGGGTAGGCGTTGCGCCACAAGGCGGCCAGAACCCCGGTTGGCCCGTAGGCGATCCACGGGCGGCTGGTGATGTGTGGGACGGACTCGTTGCCGAGCGCGGTCGGCGTCGACCAGGTGCTTCCCGAGTCGGCGGTCGTGACGACTTGGACTTCTTGGGGGACGTTCTTCGACGCTGACAGGCCTGAGAGACCGCCCGGGATCTGGTTCCCTGGCATGAGCAACACCGCGTAGCGGCCCTTGTGAGACGGGTCGGCGGTAACGAACAGGCCGGTCGCGGTGGGCACGCTGGAGAAGACATGGCGGGTCCAATGGGCTCCGGCATCCGTGCTGGTCTCGAACACTGCGCAAGGGCAGGTGCTGCCGGGCGCGGCGCTGGCGGTGTAAACGGCCGCGAGCACACCGTGTGCTGCCGCGATGTTGCCGTCGCCCGATTCGGGATACGTGTTGCAGTTGACCGTGTGACTGGCGCCGGGCGGCGTGCTCTCGTCGCAGTCGAGCGCCTCGATCCGGCCCCAGGTTCGGGCCTTGTTGTTCGATACCGCGACGTAGCGTTGCGGGTGTCCGGTCGTCGAGACGTAGACCGCGCCGGTCGACTGGTCGACCGCGATCCATGGACGGTCGAACGGGTTGACCCCGATTTTCGGGATGCCCTTCGGGGTCATCCCCCGACTGATCATCCCTTGCAGTTCCTGGTCCGTCAGGACCGCGCTGATCGGACCGAAGGTTCGACCGCCGTTGCTCGACCGGGCCACTGCGATCCCGCCCTGGGGGACCGTGAAGTTGAACGGTGGTGGCCCCCCGGGGGTGGTGTGGGCCAGCACACCACCCGCGTAGATCGAGCCGTCCGGGCCGCTCGCTTCGATCGGATCCCCGCCGCCGTTCGTCGTCGACGTGTAGCCAGTCGCCGTCGGGAAGCCGTTGGCGGTCAAGTATGGGTTCGGGGCATCCGTAAAGCCGCTCGTGTGGAGGGGCCGCTCAGCGGTCCAGGTCTTGCCGCCGTCGTTGCTCACCTGCAGGCCGCCGTTGACGGCTTCTTCTCCCGCTTCGGTGGTGTTGTTGGCGTAGGTGTTACCAACCACAGTGTGGCCCATCACCAGGTTGTTCGGGTTGCGCGGATTGACGGCGACCTCGGGCTCACCGCCCCTGATGGGCTCGTTCATCACGTTGACTTCCAGAGCACGAGCCGATGCCGCGCCGCCCGCCGAACTCCCCGATGCTGCCAACAGGGACACCGCGAGCGCCACACAGGCGAGCACCAACAACCGAGCGCGACCGCGACGAGCAGCCATCAACCTCGACCCCCCTGTGCTGAACCGCAGCGAACGGAACAGAAGACTGCCGACAAGGACGCGGGCTGTCAATCGCGCCGCAGTCGAGAACTGGCGTGTCGACTCGTCCTCGAACGTCATGTCGGCGCGACCGTTCGAACTCGGACCGGGCGGCACGGTCATTCAGTCATTCGAAACGGAACCGCCACGTCTGTCGTACCTCGTTCGACGAGACCTGTGGAATCGTGCGCGTGTCGAAATCGGCGCGCCATGTGCACCCAGAACCGCCGATCGGCGCTCGCGGCTGCAGCACAGAACGCGCGCACCGAACGTCTACAGCGACGCAATCTCGAGAAGCGCAGAACGGCACATCGGCGCTCTCCCTGCTGGCCCTGAGCGCCCCGATCGCATCGGGCGACGCTGGTCCAGTTTGCCTGGTTTACTTGCGGGCGGGCGCAGGCAACGAAAGGGGTTGGGGTGGCTGAGTTGCCGTCGGGGACGGTCACCTTCCTCTTCACGGATGTTGAGGGTTCAACGCGTCTGTGGGAGGAGTATCCCGAAGCGATGCAGCCTGCGTTGGCGCGTCATGACGCGATTCTCGACGAGGCGGTCGTGGCCCATGACGGTCACGTTGTGAAACGTACTGGCGATGGAGTCCATGCGGTGTTCGCGACTGCTGAAGATGCACTGCGAGCGGCGGCGGCAGCGCAGCTCGCTCTCGGTGGGGAGCCGTGGGGGCGGACGGGTCGGTTGCGGGTTCGGATGGGTTTGCATAGCGGGGCGGCGCAGTCGCGCGATGGCGACTATTTCGGGTCGGTGACGAACCGCGCGGCGCGTCTCATGGCGATCGCGCACGGAGACCAGATTGTGGTTTCGCATGCGACAGCTGAGCTTGTTGGTGACGCGTCGCTTGATCCAATCACGCTGGTTGACCTCGGGGAGTTCGAGCTACGTGATCTGGCGCGGAAGATCCGTGTCCTCCAGCTGTGCCATCCCGGGCTTGAGCAGCTGTTCCCGCCGCTGCGGGCGCTTGACTCGTTCCATGGAAATCTTCCGATCCAGACGACCGGATTTGTTGGCCGCAGCCGGGAACTTCTTGAGGTGGCGAACGCGCTCGAGGACGCGCGGGTAGTGACGCTGACTGGGGTCGGCGGGGTGGGAAAGACCCGTGTCGCACTGCAGGTCGGTGCCGATGTCTTGCCGCGCTATCCGGGTGGCGTGTGGCTGTGTGAGCTGGCGTCGGTCGGGGCGGCCGAAGCAGTTGTGGAGTCGATCGCGGGGAGTCTGCGCGTGCAACCACAGGTGGGCCAGACCCTCCACCAGAGCCTTTTGGAGTTCTTGGGCTCGAGACACGTCCTGTTGATCTTCGACAATTGTGAGCACCTGCTCGATCCCGTCGCGCGGCTCGTCGACGAGGTGGTGCACCACTGCTCGGAGGTCACGGTGTTGGCGACCAGCCGCGAGGGGTTGGCCCTCCCGGGAGAACGGATCGTTGCTCTCCCGTCGTTGCGGCTTCCCCGCTCAGGCGTGGGTGGTGACCCCGACGCGGCGATGAGTTCCGACGCGGTCATGTTGTTCGTCGAGCGTGCGTTCGACGCTCGATCGGATTTCGAACTCGACGATCAGAACGTCGACGCGGTGGTGCAGGTTTGCGAACGCCTCGACGGGATACCGCTCGCTATCGAACTCGCCGCAGCTTGCGTGCAGGCCATGACCCCTGCCGAGATCGCTGCTCGTCTCGACGACCAGTTCCGCTTGCTGTCGGCGGGACGACGCACCTCTGTCGAACGTCATCAGACACTGCGACGCGCGATCGACTGGTCGTATGATCTCCTGGCTCCCGACGAGCGCCGGGTCCTGCAGCGGCTTGCGGTGTTCGCGGGAGGGTTTACGCTCGCCGCGGCTGAGGTCGTCGTCGCCAGCGATCTCTTCCCGCCCTTTGACGTGCTGGAAAACTTGGTCGCGCTCGTGAGGCGATCGTTACTCGTCGCGGACACGATGGGCGACAAGACTCGGTACCGGCTACTCGAGACCATCCGCCAGTATGGGCAGGACCGGCTCGAAGAAGCAGGCGACGCCGACACGACACGTGACCGCCATGCGGCCTACTACGCCGCGTTCGTCGCGGCCCTCGCACCGGAACTGCGCGACGCTCGACAGCTTGCTGCACTCGCGCACCTCGATCCCGAGATCGCGAACCTCCGCGCCGCGTTCTCTTGGGCGCTCGACGGTGGAGCACTCGACGTGGCTTTGCAGATCGTCACCTCGGTCGCTGTCAACGGAACCACCATCGGCGACACCGCCTTGAGTTGGGCCGAGCTCGCCGCGGCTGTCCCAACGATCGACGTGTACGAACTCGGACCTGCAGTCCTCGGACACGCAACTTGGAGTGCGGTGAGGCGCGGGGATATTGATCGAGCCCGGGAACTCGATTCGCGGAGACGAGACGCAGAAGTGGCGCTCGGGCTTCCGCCGCGTCCCGCGAACCACATCGGCCCGTTCACGATCGCGCTCTTTTCCGGACAGACCGAAGAAGCCGTCGAGTGGGCACGCGAGCACGCCGCGCTCGCTCGCGCAGCCGGGGACACCTTTGAGACGGTGAGCGCGCTCACCGCGCTGGGTGCCGCCTTGGTCGGGGACGATCCCGAGTCGGCGTGGCGGGTCCTGACCGAAGCGGTCGAGGAAGGACGTCGCCTCGGTAACCCGTCCGCCCTGTCGTGGGCGCTCCTGTGGTTGGGATCGGCTACCGACGACCCTGTGCAGGCCATCGAGAGCTACTCAGAATCGGCCGACCTCGCCGCTGCCACCGGAAACCAACAGGTTCTTGCCCCCGCACTGGGCGGACTTGCCTATCAACAGACGCGCCTGGGGGATGCCACAGAAGGTCTTGAGGCCATGGTCGAAGCGGCGGAACGCGGGAAGCAGAGCGGCAACGTCTACACGTTGAGCCTGTGCTTGGCGCAACTCGCGGTGCTTCTGGGAGAACTCGGACGCCACAAGACCGCAGTGGTCCTACTCGCAGGCGCCGATCGCCTTGGAGGACAAATCCGTTACTCCGGAGTCGGCGCGGAAGCCCGCTCCGAACTGTTCACCGCGGCAACGGCCGTACTCGGCAGGGCTGGCTATGAAGAACTGCGCCGTCGTGGCGCTGCCATGTCCGACGATGAACTCATCGCCGAAGCCCACGCCGGAATACAGGAGGACACGGAGAACTGACCCCGCTACGCCCCGCGCCAAGAATCTGCACCCGACTCACTCTCGCCCACACGCTCCCTACGTCGTCCCCACTCGCCCAGCAACAGAGAAAGAACACGTCCCTGCGGGCGTCGTCCAAGCGTTCACTCGGGGCGCAGAACGGCACCTCGGTGTGCGGGCGACTGTGTGCACGGCTGGCGAGATGTTGCTGGGCCGGCGTGACGCCGTGCCAGGCGGTACCGGGTCGGTGATCCGCGGGTGGGGCTTCTTGTTAGGTTCGGCGCAGCATGTGGGCGACGATCGGGCTTGGCTCGGCTGGTTGCCATGCTCGGTACGCGTCGCGCACGGGGACCGGCCACTCGACGTCGATGTCGACGCGAGTTCCCGGTGATCCAGCACCGGCCAGGAGTGTGACCGCGGTCTCGAGCACGCGGCGTTGCAGCGTTCGATCGAAGGGCATCCCGAATGGATGTCCGAACGGAAACTCCACACCAACGGTTCGCGGGACGAGGAGGTGTTCGGCACTGTCGGGCATCATCGTCACCAAGACCGTGGGGATGCCGGCGCGTTCGATGTGACGTGCCAACACGGGCACGTTCTTGCAGCAATCGGGTCAGGCCGGCGCGAGTACGACGCCGTCAGCGCCTTCGTCGCGAAGCTTCGCGACGATCTCCGGCCCGGTCGTGGATCGCCACTCCTCGAGGCCGGCCTGCTGGTAGCCCATCACGGAGAAATGAGTGCTGGTGGATGCGCCGACGATTCGCTCAGCGACCAGTGTGTCGAGGGTCCGTGCCGGGAGTGCGATCTCGGGGTCATCGAGGAGGTCGACGGGGTTGATGTGCAGGTGGGTCACCTCGAGCTGATCTGCAGCGATGTCGCGCGGGATCGCACGCCACGAGGGATCTCCCCAGAACGGCTGCTTACGCTCGGTTTCGGCGTCGAACGGTTCCTGTTCTCCGCGGACGGAGAAACCGGCGGAGGAGAGCAATGCGATCTTCGCGTCGGCGAGTCGCACGTCGAACGGTGCCCACACGATGTCGGTCTCGCCGGCCAGTGGTTCCGGTGACTCGAACATCGCACGGAAGCTCCGGGGAAGGAACCGGAAGCTGTCGACCCGCATGTCGCCGAGCGTAGGCCACACCGACGGCGAACCGCTCCCGAGCTGCCAGTGCGCCATCGCCGACGCCAACTTGCGCGAATCCTCAGCGATCGAGGTTCAGAAGTGCAGCTGTCCGTAGGTGTTGCAGAGTCCGTAGGCGTTGATCACGACGAACGACGCAATGACCGAGAGGGCGCTGCAGCGCACGAGGCGGCCGCGCCAACCGATGAGGCGCCGTGCACCGATTGGCGCGGGCATGTACCAGTTCGGCAGCGGGCTTTCCATGCCGGGTCCGAGAATCTCTGAGATGGGGATGGCATCGCCGCTGATCGGAGCGTCCACGTCAGCAGCGAAGGCCATTTCGGCGAGCTCATCGTCGGTGAAGGGCTCGAGCGCTTCGACGCGTGGGTTCTCGACACCAAGGTTGTCGCGACCGGTCATGGGGAGGTCCTCGCCGTCCAGATGCAGCTTGGGGACACCTTTGCTACGCAGCGAAGCCCCGAGCTGGATGTTGGGCGTCCGATCTACGGTCTGGCATCGTATGGAGCATGTGACGAATCCTGTCGTTCCGTCCCGGCCGGCCGGCGCCGCAGCCGGGTTGCTGGCGGCGGGAGTCGCGCTGGGAGTCTCCGAGCTCGGCGCGGGAATCACCGGCGGGCGCTCGTTGGTCGTGTCGGTTGGCGACTGGGTGATCAACCACGCCCCTGACGCGTTGGTCGAGTTCGGCAAGCGCAACTTCGGCACCGACGACAAGGCTGTGCTCGTCGCGACGGTGGTTGTGCTGTCGCTCGTGTTCGGCGCGCTGCTCGGCCTCGTGGCACGTCGCCATTTCCTCGTCGGCGCCTTGGGTGTCGCCGCGTTCGGCGTCGTTGGCTTCCTCGCTGCGCTCGCCGACCCGCTGCACGACGCGGGCTCCGCTGCGTTCGCGGCCATCGCGGGCGTCGCCGCAGGTGTGGTCGTGCTCCGGGTGCTGCTCCGTGCGGCAACAACAGCCGGAACTGCGCCGGTCGAGCGCGCGTCGTCGCCCGCGCTCGAGCGTCGCGCCTTTCTTGGCCTCGCGGCGGGCGCGGCGGTGGTCGCCGCGGGAAGCGCGCTGATCGGACGCTCGCTGCTGACGTCCGGCACCCGCGCGGTCGCCGCGGCCCGACGCATGCTGCACCTCCCACCCGCGAGCAACCCCGTGGCCCCGCCGACCGCGGCCATGGACGTCGGTATCCATGGCGTCACGCCGCTCGTCACCACCAACCGCGACTTCTACCGGATCGACACTGCGCTCACCTTCCCGCAGATCGACTACGCGCAGTGGCACCTCCGCGTCCACGGCATGGTGAGCACTCCCTTCACCGTGACCTTCGACGACCTCGCGGCAATGGAGCTGATCGAGCAGTACGCGACGATCCAATGCGTATCCAACGACGTTGGCGGCAGCCTCGTGTCGACTGCGGCGTGGCGTGGTGTTCGCCTCCGCGACCTCCTCGCACGTGCGGGGGTAGCCGGCGATGCCGATCAGGTCGTCGGTCGCTCGGTCGAAGGCTTCACTGTCGGGTTTCCCACCAGCGCCGCGCTCGACGACCGTGGCGCGATGGTCGCCATCGGCATGAACGGCGTTCCGCTCCCAATCGAACACGGCTTCCCCGCGCGTCTGATCGTGCCCGGCCTCTACGGCTACGTCTCCGCGACGAAATGGCTCTCCGACATCGAGCTCACCCGCTTCGACCGTTACGACGCGTACTGGGTCCAACGCGGATGGACCCAACAAGGGCCGATCGAGACGCAGTCACGCATCGACCTCCCCGGATCGGGACGGGAGCTGAGCGCGAAGACGACCTCGGTTGCCGGGGTGGCGTGGGCACCGACCCGCGGCATCGCCAAGGTCGAAGTGCAAGTCGACGAAGGCGCCTGGCACGAGGCCACGCTGGCCGACGCGCTGAGCACGGATACCTGGCGACAATGGGTGTACCGCTGGGACGCGACCCCAGGAGACCACCGCCTCCGCGTGCGCGCAACCGACGGCACCGGTGCACTCCAAGACGGTCACGACCAGCCTCCCGGACCGAGCGGTGCCACCGGCTACCACACTGTGAACGTCACCGTGACCCGCTGAAGTCCTCCGACACGGCGCGGCGACCCCAGCGGATTTGAAACCTGGACGGCTGACAACCGAAGAGCGCAGCACGCGCGCCCCGAACGTCCGCTTGGTTGCCACGCAGCCGCCCCGATCGGCACGTCGGTGTGCGCTCGAGCCGGCGATGAGCGCTCGCTGATCTGTGCGCGCCGAGCGGTGGCGGAGTGCACGCCTGCCTCGTTCAGGGCAATATGGCGCGTCCGCGACGCTTGGGGAGGTTCATCATGGGGAACGACACTGTGGCCGCCATGTTCGTAGCGGAGCAAGAGGCGTTCGTGTCCCTGGTTCGGGGCCTCACCCCCGAGCAGTGGGAAGTCCCATCCCTGTGCCCGGGGTGGACGGTCCGCGACGTGGTCGTCCATGCGGCGTTTCATACCCATCGTGGGTTGAGGGAGACCTTCGGGTCGACCGAGAAGTACACGGCGCTGCTCGTCGAGCGCGCGCATGCAGAGACGATCGACGGCCTGATCACCTGGTTCGCGTCCCCCGCTCCCAAGAGCGCGCGGGGCAACAAGATCAACGTGTGCGAACTGGTCATCCACCAACAAGACGTGCGTCGCGCTGTGGGGTCCCCGCGCGGCTACCCAGAGGACACCATGCGAATGTGTCTCGAACGGTGCACGACCGTGAACGGCACGATCTTCATTGTCGCCCGTAGACACCGGCTCGGACATGGCCTGCGCCTCACGGCGACCGACATCTCGTGGTCGAAGGGCAACGGTCCCGAAGTCTCCGGTACCGGTGAAGCGGTCCTGATGGCGATCGCTGGGCGCGCGGCCGCGCTGGTTGACCTCACCGGCCCCGGCGTCGCGATCCTGACTGAACGCTACGGAACCATCGCCGCGCCGGCAGCAACATAAACGGATCAGGCTCAGACGCCGCTCCCGACGCTTCCTACAACTCGGACATGCGCGCTACAGCCGGCGATCTCGCGCACCCAGTCCGCGCACATCTCAGCGCACCGAACGCTCACCGAAGTTCACTCCGAGACGTCCCGAACGGCTCGACTGTGTTCTTGCGTGCGGCGCGCAGCAGTGCTTCCCCGAGCGCATGGGTTATCAATCTGTACCTGAGCGACCGCGGATTAGAGCGCGGTTGCAATATTGGTGACTGCAAGCGCGGTGTTCCTGGAGTTTGATGGCAGTGCCTCATGAATGTTGTCGGCGCGGGGACGTGGCTGGCGTGCTAGCAATCGGGCGACGGGGTCGCCGGAGACGGGGGTGGGATGAGCCGCACGAGGTACCGGGTGGCGCGGACGGTGGCGACGGTTGTGGCGGCCGTGGGTCTGGTCGCCGCTCTGGCCGCGGCGGGCGTGACGGGTCGCCAAGCAGCCGGCACAGCGCCAGCTGCGGTCGGGGGTCGGGTCTTGCTGGTCGGTAGCTACAAGGGTCATCAAGGTAAGTACGCGACGATTCAGGCTGCGGTTGATGCTTCCCGTCCTGGTGACTGGATTCTCGTCGCGCCCGGTACCTATCACGAGGCCGACGACGCGATGCACCCGCCCACGGCGGATTCCGCGGGCGCGTTCGGTGGAGTGGTGATCACCACGCCGAGGGTCCACGTGCGGGGTATGGACCGTGCCGGCGTGATCGTCGACGGCACGAAGCCTGGTTCGTCGACACCGTGCTCGTCCGATCCCTCGCTGCAGAACCCGGGCGCGCTCGACAGCGCAGGTTCTCCGTACGGTCGGAACGGGATCGTGGTGTCCAAGGCGAACGACGTGAGCATCGAGAACCTCACGGTGTGCAACTTCCTTGCCGGCTCTTCCGACGGCTCCGGGAACGAGATCTGGTGGAACGGCGGGTACGACACCGGCAAGATCGGTCTGAAGGGCTACGTCGGTAACTATCTCACCACGACGTCCACGTTCTTCGCCGACAACGACAGCGCCGCGAAGTACGGGATCTTCTCCTCGAACGCGCAGGGCCCAGCGACGTGGGACACCGTCTACGCGAGCAACTTCAGCGACTCCGGGATGTACGTCGGCGCGTGTCTGCAGGTCTGCAACGTGGTGATCAACCACGCGTGGATGGAGTACAGCGCCCTCGGCTACTCGGGCACCAACTCTGGTGGCGCGATCATCGTGAAGAACTCGGAGTTCGACAACAACACCGACGGTTTCGACACGAACACCCAACTGGAGGGCGATCCGCCTGCCCCACAGGACGGCGCGTGCCCGGGAAACAAGGTCAGCCCGATCACCCACACGCATTCGTGCTGGGTGTTCACGCGCAACAACGTCCATGACAACAACAACCCGAATGTTCCGAAGACGGGGAACGCGGGCGAAGTCCCGACCGGCACCGGCATGACAATCTCAGGCGGACGCAACGACACCGTCATGGACAACACGTTCACGAACAACGGGGCGTGGGGCGTGGTGTTCCTGCCGTTCCCCGACCCCGGCACGCCCAGTCTCAACCAGACGTGCTCCGGCACGGGTGGAGTCCAGAACGCGGCGTTCGGCTGCGTGTACGACCCACAGGGCAACGCGCTATTGCGCAACACGTTCTCCCACAATGCGTTCTTCGGGAATCCCGCCAACGCTGACTACGCGCAGCTAATGCTCAACTCGGGCACACCACAGAACTGCTTCCGTTCCAACACCGCGCCCGCTGGAAGCGCACCTGCGGGTCTCGAGCAAAGTCAGCCGACCTGCGGGCCCACCACCACCGCCGCCAACACCGACGCCACTCTATTGGGCCAGCTGCTCTGCGACAGCGGCGTCGGATCCTGCCCTGCCGGCTCGAGCTACCCGACGATGAGCGGCGTGGTCATGCAACCGCTACCCAAGAACCTGAAGTCCATGCCCAACTCGTGCAAAGGACTGCCGAACAACGCCTGGTGTGTGAAGGGCAAGCCGGCCTGACGACCAGAACGCGCGCACCGAACGGTCAAGCGACCGAAGGCGAGCACGCGCCAGAACGGCACGTCGGTGTGCTTTTGCCGAACGCCGGCTCGGCGCCCGCCCATGAGGCTCCGGAGGCCGCCGTTCTGTGCGGCTCACTCGTCAGGTGACGGCGGTCTCGAGGCTCCACCGTCGATACAGCGCGGAGATGATCCCCGACGTTGCTCAGGTGCGATTGAGATGCAAGCCGGCGCGGCCGTTGGTGATGGTCATGGTCCGATTGCGGCACGTGTAGGGCAAGGTCACCGACGTACCGGCGGCCATGGTGCCGTCGGCCGGACTCTTGGTCATGGGTGGAGCCGACACCCCACTGGCGGAGATCGTTTGGATCTGGGAGGTCGCATTGGCGATCCCACTGAATGTGATCTGGTGTGCCGTCGCTCGATAGGTGGCCGACACGGCACCGGAATATTTGGTTTCGATCGTGACCTTGGGTCCAGACCCAGTGATCGTGTTGGCGTAGGTCTGGAGAAACTGATGGGTGCGGCTGAAGTCGATATCTATCGACCCGCTTTCGACGAAGGCGAGCCCCGCCGAGGGCGTGACCCCCGCGAGGTAGACCGCCCAATGTCCCGGTATGCAGGCCGCGCCGGTCGCGCGGGGTTCCACGGCGGACGCCGCGGACGGAACCACGACGGCAGCCAATGTTGCAATGAGCGCGATCACGGCGCAACGGGCGAACCGCCGTTGCGAAGGCCGCGTCACCGGCGCGGCCTACATGCCGGGACGTTGTATCCCGAGTTCATGACGCGAGCGTACTCGGGTAGTCATATCAGGTCGTGGCGATGCTGCTACGTCGTCGACGTGGGCAAAGTTCGACGCGATCCGGCCAGCCTCACTGCCGATCTCGCGCGCCCAGTCTGAGCGCAGAACGACATACCGAGTGTTCGCCGGCACGCACCAACAGGCCGCTCATATCGGCACGACTGCGTGCGCTCGGCATCGGGCCGGTTGAGCGCGAACATTGTGTGCTGGGTGCCGCGGCACCGTTGCGGTGTGCTGAGGCGTCGTGTCGTTGAGATTTGGTCAGAGGCCGCGTTGGGCAGTGATGCGGCCGTCTTTCTCGGCTTGGACGAGGGCGTTGTAATCGCGTTCGTTCTGGTCGGCGTACGTCTCGGAGAACACGGCGATGGCCTGATCGAACGCGTCTCTGGCGCCGAGGTAGGAGGCGATGGCGACGCGGTCACCGGAGCGGGCGTGGGCTCGGGCCAGGGTCCAGCCGCAGAGGTGGCCGTAGATGGCCATGGTGGCGGGCGTCATGGTCTCGACGAGCGCGGAGCCTTTCCAGTCCCGGAGTTGGCGGATGTAGAAGTCACGCTCGACGCCGTCGAAGCCTTGGACGTGTTCGTAACCCAAGAAGATGTCGGTGCTGTCTTGCATGAGGTGCTGGCCGCGCACGACGCGTGCTCCATGCGACGCGGTGCGGCCAGGTCCGACGAACTCCTCAAGCACCGAGGCTTGAGCTTCTTTGGCTTGGAGAAACAACGGGTCGTTGTCGTCACGGCCGTACATCAAGATGATCCATGCCCGGGTACCGACACTGCCGACACCGACGACTTTGCGGGCCATGTGGCCGAAACGGAACTCCTCGAGCAGCTCGCGGCGGTCGCTTTGCAGGGTGCGTCGATAGCCGCGCAGCATGACACGGATCCACTCCATGATCTGGTCGAACTCCAACCCTTCGACGAGGTCCTCGACCGGCTCGATGAGCGGCGGGTCACTGATGATGCGCCGCTCACCATCCACGACGTGGGTCAGCTTGTCGAAGGCTTGCATGCTGTCGCGGGTGCGGGCCTTGGCGACGTTGGCTTCGGCCCGCTTCCGGCTTGCGGCGTCGAGCCCGCCGGCGAGTTCCCGAAGGGCCGTGTCGGCATCGAGACGCGAATACCACACCGCCAGATTGGTCATGCCCGCGAACTCGCGGATCGCTTCGCGGTACGCGCCGACCAATGCCAACAGGACCGCCTTGCGTTCCTTGGTCGAGTAGCCGTTGTCACGCCCCGCGATGGCGAAGCTCGCGGCGAGGCGTTTGACGTCCCATTCCCACGGCCCCGGGAACGTCTCGTCGAAGTCGTTGATGCCGAACACCAGGGCCCGTTCAGGCGAAGCGAACATTCCGAAGTTCATCAGATGCGCGTCACCGCACAACTGGGTGGTGATCCCCGAACGAGGGCCGCCAGCCAGATCGGCAGCCATGACGAGGGCCGCACCTCGGTAGAACGTGAAGGGTGAGACGAGCATCCGGCCGTAACGGATCGGCACCAACTCGGGGACCCGAGTGACCGCCTGACGTTCGAGCAACTCGACCGGGTCGTGGCGGAACGCACCCGGCGAGAAATCAGCGTGGCTCTCCCGCGGTACCTCGCGGCGCGCCGCCTTCCCCCGCGCTTTGCGTTCCTCGACACTCAGATGCGGAACGACCTTGCCATGCTCGTATCGCATGCCCGCCGGGAGAGGCTTCGACTCATCCACTTCGTCCCGCACACCGACGCTCTCCATCGCCACAGCCTCCTCCACATCACATCCGCGCAATGACCCTAGGGCAGTGCACCCGACCTGGCGGGGTCCGCTGCCGCGAGTGCGGCGGTTCGCAGCTCTTCGCGCGGAACAGCGATCACCGGAAGCGCAGAAAGCGACTGCGTTGCGCCGAGTGCGGCACGCGTCAGTGGTACCGGGAACCTCGAGGGGTCCACGCGTAGGCAGGCGCCGGCGTCCTCAAAGTCCCCTGGCGGGGCTTCGCCTCAGCCCGGGACAGTGCGACGGTCCTGCCACTGCCGTTGGCTCCACGCGGCCATGCACTCAGGAGAGTGAAACAGTCGCTCGTGCAGGCCGTGAGCGCCAGCGCCTGAGCAACGGGTCGCGACGTTCCAGAAGAAGATCTCGCCGCAACCGACGCACACGAAGTCATCGCCGGTCATGCGCGCTTCGCTTACGTTCCTCGACATCTGTGACATCCCCCCGAAATGAGGGAGCGCACCCGCCTGCGGACAGGTATCGGTTGGGCGCCCCCGACGGCAAGAGCGGCGCACGGGCAAGAATCGTTACAACACCTGTGACTTGTGACTCGGATCACAGACTTCCCCGAGACGCAGTCTGCCGTTCTGGGCGCGGCCTCGGGTTTGCGTGGTGTCGTGGGACGATGGTCGTCGTGGCTCACTGGATCGTTTCTGATCAGGTTTCCTGGCAGGGGATTGGAGGCCGAGTTCCTAAGGGCGCCGTTCATGCTGTGCTCGACGATTTGAACATGACGGCGTGCGGGCTCGCGCTTGATGGCCTGCACCGGTTCCCCGATCTTGACTTCGATCAGCGTGGCATCGATGAGAAGTGCTCCGGATGCCTCAAGTGGACGAGTAGCGCGGGCAGCACCGCTAGCTAGGCGAACACCTGGACTCGCTCAAGACGGTCGGCCATCCATCGCACCGCCTCCTCACGCGTCAGGTAGCCCGGAAACCGCGTGTCGTCGCCGCGACACCAGCCCCACACCCATTCGCCGCGACAGGCACGCTCCTCGAGCTCGAAGCCTTGCGCCGATGCCACTGTGATCGTGTCGTCGTCCATGCGGTGAGTCTGACCGGAGGGTGCGACGCGAATGGGCCCGCTCGCCCTCGGAAGACCGGTTGCGTCGGCTCCCTAGGACGTGCGGAGCCGCGGTCGAAGCGCGCGTTCGACGAACACTCCGACGTATTCCTGAAGTGGTGCGCTGGATCGCGCCGCGAATTCGGCTCGAACCCACTCGTCAAGGAGCCGCGGGTCGACGGTGTCGTAGTCGCGGGCCAACGCATCGCGGACTCGGACGACATCGATGTCAGGTTGACTCATGATGCGTCGCCTCCCTAGGCCACCGAACGCCCACGTCGCGCCGCCCGATCTGCGTTGCTTGAAGGGAGGACGGGCCGACCCACCGCCGCACCGCAAGCCGGGCACTTCGGCAACGACGGTAAACCCGATTTCCGGATGGGTGCAGAGGCAAACGGCCCGTGAACCGGGCAGGTGAAGTGATACCGAGTCGTGCTCATGAGGTGACCGCCCCCGCTTCGCTCCCACGCCGCCACGGGAAGTCTTGCCGTGTGGTCCCGCCAGGGCAAGGGGTCCTGGTTCGGGTATACCTGTCGTTCACCTAACAGGGGTTGACTACGGAGGTGCGGGCCCCGAGGGCTTGGATGACACCCTCCCAATGGAACGGTCCTCGGGGCCCGCTTCCCCCGGCTGCGCGACAGTAGAAGCCAACGCCGTCGGACGTCGGTCGCGCTCCCGGTGCGGCACGCCGAGGCGTCGCTGCCAGGCGAACTCCGTGGCGGGGCGAACGCGGCCGCGAGCCGGCCCGCGTTGCCCTCGAAGCCTTTCGGCTCCGGCGGCACTCACGATCCCGTCGTCGTTCATGACGCGGAGTCTGCTCGCAGCGTGTGACAGCGAGCGGCCCGCTCGCAAGCGGAGGCCGGAGGGGCGGGTCTGCCGACCGTCAACGCTCAGGGGCGGGCCATCTCGTTCGACGACCGAGCGTGAACGCCGGAGTCCTCGGGTGACATCCGCGGGCGTCGGTCGTCTCCTTGAC
>Ga0209068_10000561_pt1 | contig 19998 bp, 17 predicted proteins | sample ColStrG_CSR_2012_FD_187200 | JGI IMG/M metagenome (GOLD analysis project Ga0209068, IMG submission 187200) | Freshwater sediment microbial communities in response to fracking from Pennsylvania, USA - Cold Stream Run_MetaG_CSR_2012 (SPAdes)... | ecosystem: Environmental > Aquatic > Freshwater >... | reverse complement strand
AGCGAGCGCGCGCGGCAGGTTCTGATCGAGGTCGCCGTCGCTGTGTCCAGATGGCGAGTAGCAGCCACCCGCGCTGGCCTCTCGGAGAACGAGATCAACCAGATGGCCCCGGCCTTCGACGCGCTGGGGACCGTACCGGCGTAGCGGCTCAACCCGCATCAGGTCGCAGTCGGAAGGGGCAATCCGCGCGGAACCGATCACCGCGCCGGCCCGTTGGTGGTCGGCCCGCCGTGCGTCGTCGCACCTCCAGACGGGGTCCTGGTTGGAGTTGACGAGCAGAGGGGCGCCGAAGGTGGTTCCGTCACAGCTGCGTTGGGACAGGTTGCCGTCGTTGGAACCGTAGAACAGCGTCGAGCTCATGCCACCCGGGACGGGTTGGGCACCGTCGTGGTGGCACCGGTCGCGCTGCCGGTGAACGGCCGCTGCATGACCGTGTCGAGCGGGGTGGACGTGGACGCCGGAAGGTCGGTTCGGATTCCACCGGAATGGCGGATCTGCCCCCGCGCACCGCCACCTACGGGTGCCGTGCGCGGCGGAGCTGGCCCGGGATGCGGCCAGGAACAGCCCACGAAGTGGGCGACCTGCGCGGTGCTGGGCACGCCGCGACGGCGCTCAGAGCAGGTGCCACGGCTGGGGACAGGGCTGGCGCCCGGCGGTGGCAGTCAACCGCGGGCTGACCGCCAGCTCGGTCTGCCGCTGCGTCAGCCTGCTGGAGGCGAACACCAGGCTCCTGGTCTTTCCGCCCCCGGCGCCCGGCGCCGACCTGTAGGTGATCACATCCGCGACCGAGCGCCACGAGTAGCCCACGATCAGGGCAGCGCCGGCGACCAGCAGCACGATGAACAGCCATTGCAGAACCTCGGTGAGGTAACCGCTCGCGAGCTCGCTGAGCAGCACCGTCGAGGTGGCGAGCGCGCCGAAGGTCGCCCACAGGGTCAGGAGAACGGTCCCGAGGAACGCACCCACGTACCCGCGGTAGGCCGGGGCGACACTGGCCGGGTCTGGAGGATCCAGCCTTGAGAACGTCGTGAAGAGCAAGGGCGCGATCAGGAGGATCACGCCGAAGAGCAGGTTGAGCCCGGTGAGCGCCGGCCCCGGCAGCGGCGTAGCGGTGTCCGCGATGATCCCTGACGTCCCGACCAGGGTTCCCAGGATGCTGGCCAGGCCGGTCAGGCTGCTCGCCCAGCTGGTGCTCGGGCTGTAGTTGACCTCGGCCAGCTCGTCCGCCAGGCGGTAGCCGCCAGGCACGGTCACCCAACGCAGCAGCACCAGCACGGCGGCCAGTGCAAGGCTCCCGAAGACGATCAGGGCCCCGTTGCCTGAGGCGAGGAAGTCCGCGCTGCCGCTGGTCGCTGACGTGATCCTCATGAGCTCTCCCGTCCACCGCGCGAACGACTCATGCCTGTCCCCGATCCACAGCGTAGGTGATCGCGGCGTTGCCTGGAGGCGGCCGTCGGCGCCGTCCGCGAGCCGCCTGCGGGCCGACATCGGCACACCGCCCCCGGCAGGCCGGCCTGTCCCCTCGGGTACCCGTGGTGATCGGCTTCATCGTGGACAGGGGGGTGGACTGGTCCAGACCCGGTCCCGGCTACCGGCGAGGACATGGCGAACGGCAGCACTGGTCGCGGGTTCGGTGTGCGGTTGTGGGCATGCCCCTGGAGGTGTCGATGCGTCGCGGCAGGACGGCCGCTGCCGTACATTCTGCGAAGGTCCGGTCCGCACGACCCCGGCAACGGCGCTGGGAGGCCAACGTGAGCCTGGGTGGCAGGTACCGCGCCGCGCTGGGTCATCGGGACATGCGCCTGCTCGTCTCGTCGTTCATCGTCGACGGTCTGGGCAGCTGGGCCTACTCGACGGTCATGATGGTGTACGTCTACCAGCGCACGGGGTCGGCGACCTGGGTGGCCATGACGGCGGCGTCCCGCTGGATCCCTGGCCTGGTACTGGCGCCGTTGGGCGGCGTCATCGCCGACCGGTTCGAGCGCACCCGAGTCATGATCGTCTCGGCGCTGACCTCGGCCTTCGTGGTCGCGGTCATGACCGTCGTCGTGGCCGGCGACGGCTCGATGCCGGCGCTGCTCGTGCTGTCGGCCTTCGCCGCCACCGTCTACGTGCCCTACCGACCCGCCGCCGGCGCGCTCACCCCTGACCTCGTCCTGGAGAAAGAGCTGGCCGCGGCCAACGCGCTGTTCTCGGCGCTGGAGAGCCTGACGGTCGTCGTCGGTCCCGCGCTGGGCGGCCTGCTGCTCCTAGCGGGACGACCCAGCTCCGCCCTGGCCCTGGACGCCGCCAGCTTCGGGGTGGCGGCGGTGCTCGTCTCACGCATCCGCACCCGCAGCCGAGGGGGCGCCGGCGCCGACAACGAGTCGGTGCGCCGTCAGCTGTTCGATGGATTTGAGGCGGTCCGCCGGGAGAGCGTCGCCGGGGTGCTCATCATGTTCTGTGCGCTGGACTCGGCCATCTACGGTGCCTCGACCGTCCTGTACGCGCCGATCAGCCAGCAGCTCGGTACCGGCGTCGAGGGATACAGCTACCTGCTGGCCGGCAGCGCCCTCGGCGGGCTCGTGGCAGCGGCGCTCGCCGACCGGCTGAGCCGTTCGGCCCGGCTGTCGCCGGTCATTGTCGGAGGGATCTGCCTTCAGGCGTTGCCGTTCGCGTTCACGGTCCTGGTCCACAACCCAGTCGTCGGCTTCGGGCTGCAGGTGGTCAGTGGAGCCGGGATGATCATCGTCGACGTTCTCGCGATCACCGCGCTGCAGCGCGCCATGCCCAGGGCCGTTCTCAGCCGCGTACTGAGCCTGTTCGACACGTCGGTCTTCGCTGCGATCTTGACCGCGTCGTTCCTGTTCGCGGCACTGTTCTCGGTGGCCGGGCTTCGCACGTGTCTGCTCACCGTCGGGCTCGCGTTCCCGCTCGTCGCCGTCCTGGGCATCGCCCCGATGCTCGCCGCCGACCGCCGCGCCGTGGCCACGGTTCGCGAGCTGGCCCCGCGCGTGTCGCTGCTGCGTGCGCTGGACCTGTTCGCCGCGGCCAGCCGCACCACGTTGGAGCGGCTGGCCGCCGCCATGGCCGAGACCGAGGTGCCCGGCGGCACCACCGTCATCGCCGAAGGCGACACCGCCCATGCGCTGTACGTCCTGGTCTCCGGCGAGGTCGACGTCACGGCGGACCACGACGGCTCAGAGCAGTTCCTGCGCACCATGTCGGCGCCGGCGTACTTCGGGGAGATCGGGCTGCTCACCAACGGCGCCCGCACGGCGACGGTGCGGGCCCGAGGCCGCGTGACGCTGTGGGAGCTGCCCGGCCAGGAGTTCCTCGAAGCCGTCCAGGGGTCCAGGGCCAGCACCTCGCTGGTGCAGACGTCCGCGGCGCGCCTGGCCCGGTCCCGGCCACGGACCCCAGAGGAAACCAGCTCGGGGACGCCCAGCACGTGAGCCTTCTGGCGGTGTCCTCAAGGGCCAGGAGCGACGCTGGCCCGAGTACATCAACCGCGCTCGGGGCACCCCCTGGACGGTCTCGTATCCGTCACGACCATCCCTCACCCCTATCCCTCACGACCATCCCTCACTCCCATCCCTGGTCACGGGGGTGAGGATGGGTCACCGGCTCGTCGCCGGCCCCTGAAGCTCGTCGATACGCCGGCGGCACTGGGCCGAGACCTCCGCGATCTCGTCGAGGGTGCGGGTCAGGTCTCGCTGACGCTCGTTCAGGTCGTGGGAGATCTCATCGAGGCGACCCAGCAGCGTGGTCAGCTGGCGGCGCTCGGACGAGGCTGCCCCGTCGTACATTTCGACGATCTCGCCGATCTCCTCAAGCGACATCCCGAACCGCCTGCCGCGAAGCACCAGTCGCAGGCGGGCATGGTCGCGAGGGCGGTAGACCCGGGCCGAGCCACGCCGCAGTGGCGCCACCAGTCCCTGGTCCTCGTAGAAGCGCAGCGTCCGCGTCGTCACGTTGAGCTCGGTCGCCAGCTCGCCGATCGTCCACGTGCGATCGTCGGGTCGCTCGCTTTCGCTCGCCAGGGGGGCTGTTGCCGTCACGGTCATCAGGCTAGAGTGATTGACGTTGACGTAAACGTCAATCAGGAGGTCGGAGTGTTGTTCGAGCTGTCCGCCGAGCACGAGGCGTTCCGCCACGTCGTCCGGGAGTTCGCGGCCGACCAGGTGGCTCCGCATGTGGCTCAGTGGGACCGCGAGCACTTCTTCCCGGTCGACCTCGTCACTCGGATGGGCGAGCTTGGCTTGTTCGGCCTGGTGGTGCCCGCCGAGTACGGCGGAAGTGGCGCCGACTTCACCTCGCTGTGCGTCGCCATCGAAGAGCTCGGCCGCGTCGACCAGTCCATTGGCATCACCTTGTCAGCCGGAGTAGGCCTGGGCATCAACCCGATCCTGTCGTTCGGCTCCGCCGAACAGAAGGACAGGTGGCTGCCCGACCTGGCTGCGGGCCGCCGGCTGGCTGCCTTCGGCCTGACCGAGGCCGAGGCGGGCACGGACGCTGCGGCGACCAGGACCCGCGCGGAGCTGTCTGACGGCTCGTGGCTGATCAACGGCTCGAAGGCGTTCATCACGAACTCGGGGACGTCGATCACCTCGTGCGTGACCGTGACCGCGCGCACCGGGTCCAGCGGGGGCCGGCCGGAGCTGTCCGCGATCATCGTGCCGTCGGCGACGCCGGGCTTTGAGGTGCTGCCCGCCTACGACAAGCTCGGATGGCGGATCTCCGACACGCACGGGCTGGCCTTCACCGACTGCCGGGTCCCGGCGGGGAACCTGCTCGGCGCCACGGGCGCGGGCTACAGCCAGTTCCTGGCGATCCTCGACGACGGACGGATAGCGATCGCGGCGCTCGCGGTCGGGCTGGCACAGGGGTGCCTCGACGAGTCCGTGGCTTACGCCAAGAGCCGCACGACCTTCGGGCGACCGATCGGCTCGCGCCAAGCCGTGGCGTTCGACCTCAGCGACGTCGCAGTGGCCGTCGAGGCGGCCCGCGCGCTGACCTACCGGGCCGCGGCGGCGAAGGACGCCGGTCGGCCGCAACAGGAGGTCAAGCAGGCTGCAGCCATGGCCAAGCTGTTCTCCTCCGAGGCGGCGGTCAGCGCAGCCAGGGTCGCCACCCAGGTGTTCGGGGGGTACGGCTTCATGGAGGAGTACCCGGTCGCTCGCTTCTACCGGGACGCGAAGATCCTCGAGATCGGCGAGGGAACGTCTCAGGTCCAACGCATGGTGATTGCCCGCGGGCTGGGACTCCCGCTCGCATGAGCGGCACAGACGCCTACGACCGAGCCGCTGCCGCCCGCAGGGCAGCAGCGGCCCCCACCGAGGCCGCAGCCGCGAAGCTCGCGGCCCAGGGCAAGCTCTACGTGCGCGACCGGATCGGCCTTCTCTTCGACGAAGGTTCCTTCGTCGAAGACTCCCAGCTCGCCAACATGGCCAACCCGGGCCTGCCGGCCGACGGCGTGGTGACCGGACAGGGGAACGTGGCGGGGCGGCCCGCGCTGCTGGTGGCCAACGACCCCACGGTCAAGGCCGGTTCCTGGGGTGCGCGGACCGTGGAGAAGATCATCCGCATCACCGAGCGGGCCCTGGTGGAGGAGCTGCCGATCTTTTGGTTCATCGACTCCGCCGGCGCCCGCATCACCGACCAGGTCGACCTGTTCCCCGGCCGGCGCGGGGCCGGCCGGATCTTCCGCAACCAGGTGGCACTGTCCGGCATGGTGCCCCAGATCTGCTGCCTGTTCGGGCCCTCAGCGGCCGGCGGGGCCTACATCCCGGCGTTCACCGACCTGGTCATCATGGTCGAGTCCAACGCGTCCATGTACCTGGGCTCGCCACGGATGGCGCAGATGGTCGTGGGGGAGCACGTGACCCTGCAGGAGATGGGCGGCGCCCGGATGCACGCGACGGTGTCCGGGTGCGGTGACAACCTTGTGGCAGACGACGCCGAGGCGATCGAGGAGGCTCGGCTGTTCTTCTCCTACCTCCCCTCCAGCTGGCGACTGCCCCCGCCGTCGTTCGCCGCCGAGGCACCACGCTCCCAGCTGGACCGCTCAGTGGTTCCCAGCGAGGAGTCCGTCGCGTTCGACATCCACCGGGTCATCGACGCGGTGGTGGACGCAGACTCCTTCTTCGAGGTGAAGCCGGAGTTCGCCGCCGAGCTCGTCACCGGCCTTGGCCGCATCGCCGGGCGGTCGGTCGGGGTGCTGGCCAACAACTCCGCCGTGCGCGGTGGTGTGCTGTTCAACGACTCCGCCGACAAGGCCGCGCGCTTCGTCTGGTTCTGTGACGCGTTCAACATCCCGCTGCTGTTCCTCGCGGATGTGCCGGGATTCATGGTGGGGTCCGAGGTCGAGCGGCAGGGCATCATCCGGCACGGAGCGAAGATGATCACCGCCGTCTCCGAGGCGAGCGTGCCGCAGATCTCGGTGCTGGTGCGCAAGGCGTACGGGGCCGGCCTGTATGCGATGGACGGACCGGGGTTCATGCCCGACGCGTGCATCGCCTTGCCCACCGCCCGGGTGGCCGTGATGGGCCCTGCCGCCGCCGTCAATGCCGTGTACGCCAACAAGATCGCCGACATCGCCGATCCCGCAGAGCGGGCCGACTTCGTCGCTGCCCGGCGCAATGAGTATGAGCAGGACGTTGATCTGTTGCGTCTTGCCGCGGACCTGGTGATCGACGCTGTCATCGAGCCGGCCGAGCTGCGCGCCGAGCTGGTCTTGCGGTTCGCAGCCCTGACCGCGAAAGTCCGGCCGTTCCCGGACAAGCGGCACGGTGTTCCGCCGGTGTGAGCGCCGGGGCCGCGACGCCACATAGCGCCGACAGCGCTGGGACTTGTCTGTGGTGGCGACCGGATGGGCTCCGGCCGCCACCACAGGTTCGCGTTCCCGCGGCTGAGCAGCCGCGGGGTGAGCTACTTGGCGGCCAGGACGAACTGGTCGGTGTAGGTCTTGGTCAGGTCGATCGTCTTGCCCATGACGGCCTTGTTGAACGTGCTGAGCACCTTGAGGTTGGTGGGCGGCCCGTTGGGCGGCATGATGCCGGTAGGGTTGTAGATCCCCTTCTCGTTGTCCAGCGCGGCTATGTAGGCAGCCTTGCCGACGCCCGCGTAGTAGTCCGCTGGCATCATGTCGGCGATCTGCGCGGCGGTGTGAGCCTGGATCCAGACCAGCGTCTTGACGTAGGCGTTGACCAGCTTCTGCACTGTCTGCGGGTTCTTCTGGATGTAGGAAGTCATCATGTACAGGCAGGTGGCCGGGTACTCCCCGCCGAGGGCCCCAGAGGTGCCGGCGGCGCTGCGCATGTCGAGCAGGATGTAGGCCTGCTTGTTGGCCAGCAGCCGGGAGACCGTGGGTTCGGTGGTCATGGCGCAGTCGACGTTGTGGTGCGTCATCGCCCCGATCAGCGTGGCGCCGGCCTGGACGCCGATGCGGTGGATGGTGGAGATGTCCACGCCGTTCTTCGCCGCCAGGTACTGGGTGAGGAAGTCCGTGGATGAGCCCAGGTCGGTGATCCCGAGGTTGCGGCCCTTCCAGTCAGCCGGTGAGTTGATCTGGCCCTTCAGGTCGTTTCGGCACAGCTCGACCTCCCCCGGTGTCACGAGCATGGAGACGACGGACTCGGCCGACTGGCCAAGGCCCTGCAGGTCGATGGTGTGGTCGAAGAACCCTCCGACGCCGTCGACCTTTCCGGCGAGCATGTTCGTGGTGGCGTCGACCCCGGCGGGCTCATCGGACAGGGTGATGTTCAGCCCCTGGTCCTTGTAGTAGCCGAGCCGCTCGGCGAGCATGAAGGGCAAGTAGATCTGCTTGTTCAGCCCGCCCACCATGATGCTCACCGGCGTGCCCGTGCTCGCGCCGACCGTGGTGACGCCAGAGGTCTGGGCTGCTGTGTTGCTGCAGCCGGTCATGGCAACTGCGGTCGCGAACGCGACCCCAGCCAGCCAGGTGGACTTGGACATGCCTTCTCCTTTGGGTTGGGCGGTTCGATCCAGGAACGTGCGGGACGTGCGGCCGCCGGGCGAGGGTCCGGCCGACCTCGCTAGAGCTCCGGTCCGGCGAGCTGGGGGGGCCGCCAGCGCAGCAACCGGCGCTCGAGGCGGGTGATGCCCCATTCGGCGGTCAGGGCAACGACGCCCATGATCACCATCGCGGCCCAGACTCCGTTGGCGTTGAACGACCCCTGGGCGATCTTGATGAGCTCACCGAGGCCCTCCGTGCCGCCGAGGAACTCCCCGACGATCGCGCCGATGAGGGCAAAGCCGAAGCTCACGTGCAAGCTGGCGATGATCCAGGTGAACGCCGAGGGCAGGACGACGTGGCGGGTCACCTGCCAGCGTGAGCCGCCCAGGATCGTCGCGTTGGCGATCAGGTTGCGGTCGACCTCGCGAACTCCCTGGAAGGCGTTGAAGAACACCCCGAAGAAGACCAGGACGATGACCAGCAGGATCTTGGACTCGATCCCGAGCCCGAAGGCGAGCACGAAGACCGACCCGAGCACGATCCGTGGAATGGAGTTCAGCACCTTGATGTAGGGGCTGAAGACCTCGGCCAGGATCCTGATCCGGCCAAGGGCGACACCACAGACCACGCCAAGGACCGTGCCTATGACGAATCCGATCACGGCCTCTTCGAGGGTGACTTTGATCTGGTCCCCCAACGAACCGATGGAGGTGCCGTCGGTGATCCAGACCTTGAGCTGGGTGTAGATCCCGCTCGGATCTCCGTAGAGGATGATCTTGAGCGGGTCACCTGCCACGTAGAGCTGCCATCCTGCGAGCACGACGAACAGGACGGCGAACTGGGCCAGGTGCACACGCACCCGGTGCCAGCGGGCCCGGGATCGGTAGGTGTGCTCCGCCTGGGAGACACTGACGGTGTCATCGGCGATCCGTCGGGGCACCGTGACCGCGCTCATGAGTCAGCGCCCCGACCGGCCTGGGTCGTCTGGGCGTATGCCACGTCGACCTCGGACTTCAACGCTTCCCAGATCTGCTGGTACAGGTCGACGAAGTGGGCTTCGAACCGGATCTCCTGCACGACCCGTGGTCGGGGCAGGTCGATGTCGAAGCTGGCCTTGACCGTGCCCCCTGGTCCGGCGGTCAGGACCACCACCTTGTCCGCCAGGGCGATGGCCTCCTCCAGGTCGTGGGTGACGAACACGACCGAAGGGCGGGTCAGGTCCCACAGCTGGAGCAGCTCGTTGGACATGATCGCGCGGGTCTGGACGTCCAGCGCCCCGAACGGCTCGTCCATCAGCAGGATCTTCGGCTCGTTGATCAGCGACTGCGCAAGCGCGACCCGCTTGCGCATGCCGCCGGACAGCTGGTGCGGGAACCGGTCCTCGAAACCCGCCAGGCCCACTCGGCGCACCCAGTCGCGGGCCGCGTCGTTTGCCTTCTTCTTGGGCACGCCACGAAATCGTGGGCCGGTTGCGACGTTGTCCAGGACCGACTTCCAGGGCAGGACCGCGTCGGTCTGGAACATGAATCCGATGCCGGGCGGTATCCCTTTGACCTCTTCGCCATGCACCTTCACCGACCCGGACGACGCCCGCTCAAGGCCGGACACCAGGGTGAGTGTGGTGGACTTCCCGCAGCCGGTCGGGCCGACGACGGCGCAGAACTCGCCGGGGGCCACGTCCAGGCTCAGGTCCATCAATGCCGTGTACCGGGCACCGCCCGGCGTGGTGAAACGCTTGGTGACCGCGGCCAGCTCGATCGCCGGCACCGTCGGACGCGATTGGTCCTGCAGCAGTTGCCTGGGTGTTTCCATTGGGTTGCTCCCTGGTTGCCGGATCGGCGGTCAACCTAGGAGCCGGCGCGTTGTGCCGACCAGGCTTTTGATCTTTTGTCGAGTTACCCGCGTTTGTGCAGGTTCTGCGCATTCTGCTCGCCGCCGCGGGGCTCCCGTGGCGCCAGGGCCAGGGTGCACACTCCAGTGAACGGGACGAGGAGGTTCACGTGAGGCGGCACCGGACGTTGTCCTCGCTCATCTTGAGGTACGTCCTGGCTGTGTTGATCGCCACCAGCCTGCTCGGCTTCGCCCTGTACACCCAGGTGACCCGGAACTTGCTGGACACCCACAACGAACGACAGGCCCTGGCTGTGGCTGAGTCGGTCGCCGCCAACGCCACCATCCGCTCGGAGATGGCGACCGGCGACCGCAACCACCTGGTCCGCCAGATCGCCGAGCAGATCCGCCGTGCGACGGGGGCTGCGTACGTCGTGGTGATCGATGCCAACGGGATCCGCTACTCCCACCCCAAGGTGGCGCTGATCGGCCAGCGCATCACCGAGCCGGTGGTCGCCCTGGACGGGCAGACGCACGTGGGCATCGACCCGGGCGGCCTGGGGGACTCGGCCAACGGCAAGGCGCCCCTTCGAGCGCCCAGCGGCACGGTCATCGGTGAGGTCTCGGTCGGCTTTCTGGAGCGAGCGGTCACCGAGCAGCTCTGGGCCCAGATCCCCACCTTGTTCCTGTACACCGGAGCCGCACTGCTGGGGGGCGTGGTCATCTCGCTGATCCTGGTTCGCCGGATCAAGCGCATGACGTTCGGTCTGGAGGTGGACGAGCTGGCCTCGCTCCTGCAGGAGCGCGAGGCGACCCTGCACGGCATCCGCGAGGGCGTCGTCGCGTTCGACCAGCACGGCCGCCTGACGATGGCCAACGACGAGGCACGCCGGCTGCTCGGGCTGGGGCAGGCGCAGGCCGGTGCAGCGATGGTCGACCTGGTCCCGCCGGGGCGGATGCGGGACGTGCTCAGCGGTGCGGTCCAGGGTCCGGACCAGCTGATCCTCACCGACCAGCATCTGCTGATCGTCAACCGTATGCCGGTCAGGGTGCGCCAGCGTGACACCGGCTGCGTGGTCACCCTGCGGGACCGCACCGAGCTCGAGGCATTGCTTCGGGAGCTGGACAGCGTCAACGGGTTGACGACTGCCCTTCGAGCTCAGCAGCACGAGTTCTCCAACCGCCTGCACGTGCTTTCTGTCCTGGTCGAGATGGGCGAGTACGACGAGGCCGCCGGTTATCTCAGCGAGATCTCCTCCACCAGTGCCGCTCAGGCCGAAGAGCTGCGGTCACGGGTCAGACCCCCAGCCCTGGCGGCCCAGCTGCTGGCGAAGATCACGGTCGCCGCGGAGCGGGGCATCTCGCTGCGGGTCAGCGACGACTCGCGCCTGGACCATCCCGGCCCCGACCCCAGGGCGCTGCTCACGATCGTGGGCAATCTGCTCGACAACGCCATCGAGGCGGTGGCCGAGACCCCACCTCCTCGCAGCGTCTTGGTACGGCTCGCCTACGACGGGCCGACGAGTCTGATCACCGTGACCGTGACCGACAGCGGACCTGGTATCACCCCAGACCTGACTGAGGCTGTCTTCCAGGACGGGTACACCACCAAGGCGCAGCGCGGGCGGCTCCAGCGGGGGCTCGGCCTGGCACTTGTCCACCGCCTGGTCAGCCAGCTGGGGGGACGCATCTTCGCATCCCCGGGGCCCGGCGGGTCGTTCACCGCGCTGATCCCGGTGGCCACCAACCAGCCAGCCCCGGTGCCGGTCCGCGCCATGATGGGTGACCCGCTGTGATCACCACCCTGGTCATCGACGACGACTACCGGGTGGCCAAGGTGCACGCCGCCAGCGTCGACCGCATCGACGGCTTCAGGTCGGTGGGGGAGGCGCACTCGGCGGCCGAGGCGGCCGCTCTCATCCAGGCCCTTCGCCCGAACCTGCTCCTGCTCGACCTGTACCTGCCCGACGGGGGTGGGCTGCAGCTGATCCGCTCCTTGCCCGAGCTCGACCTCGCGACCCGGCCAGACTTCATCGTCATCACCGCGGCCCGCGACATCGACAGTGTCCGTCAGGCGATCCAGCTCGGTGCGATGTACTACTTGGTCAAGCCGTTCGGCTTCGTCCAGCTGCGCGAGCAGCTCCAGGCGTACCGGCAGCTCCACGAGGGCCTGGAGGAGGCAACCGTGGCCACCCAGCGCACCGTCGACGCGCTGTACGGGCTGATGCGCACCCCGGGTGCGCGGGCGACCGAGCGCGGCCGGCTGTCACCCACGGCGGCCGAGGTCCTGGACCAGGTTCGTGGGTCGGCCTCCGGCCTGTCGGCGGCCGAGGTCGCCGCCCTGCTCGGCGTGAGCCGCGCTACCGCGCAGCGGCATCTGGCTCAGCTTGTCAGAGCTGGACTTGTCGATCTTCGCCTCAACTATGGCAGTACCGGGCGCCCCGAACACCGCTACCGGGACAGCCGCGCGACGTAGGCATTGGTCCTGACCGGTCAGCGGGGGTAGACGGCGAAGAAGTCCCGGCTGGTCGGAGTGAAGTAGCGGTAGGCCGGACGCTGGAAGTCGACCAGCTTGACCGGGACCGGTGCCAGCGGCGTGCTGCCGGGGGTGTACCACATGAACGATATCCAGGCGACGTTGATGTCCAGCTGCATCGCCCGCACCGCACCGGCCTTCTGCAGCAGCGTGGCCAGGGTGTGCACCGACAGCGCGTCGCCCGCCACATAGACGAGGTCTCCGGTTGCCGTGACCCCGATGCCCGAACGCCACACGAAGTAGGCCCCGCTGATCGTGGCGCCCCAGTTGGACTGGACGTTGCTCTCCAGGTTGGGGGCCAGCTGGCCGTTGTTCACGAGCAGCTTCAGGCTCTGACGGACCGACACGACGTCAGGGGTCAGGCGCAGTGCGCCACCCCAGGCGCCCACGTCCGTGTGACCGTCCTTGTAGACGACCACCGATGCGGCCCCAGGCGTGAGCGTTCCGACGGTGTGACCATTGTCATAGAAGGCGCCCCGGGCGTCCTTGATCTTGAAGCCGCTGTTGAACGTAGCCACCAGCCCGGCGCGCGCGGCCGGAGCGACGGTGTCCGGCTGCGACCACAAGTTCAGGTTCCCCGGATCCTCGAAGCCGGGGTGCTGGACCAGTCGCAGCATCTTGCCGCTCATCCACACCACGCCGGTGAGGAACGACGTGTGCTGGGCGTCGGGGCGCACATACGCGACCTGGACGGCCGGCTGCCCCTTCACCGTGACGACGGCGTGGAACACGCCCTCCCCGGGCACTGCGGGGGTGGCCTGGGGGGTGATCGGCGCGTGGATGGGGATCGAGGTGGCCGAAACAGTCGGTGTCGCCCCCAGGCGCGTGAGAACGCTGGTGTCCGGCGCTCCACCCACCTTGGGGGGGTGCAGCTTGTACTGGATGTTCTCCGACGCGGTCACGATCGCACCGAGGCCGTGGTTGCGGGCCCACTCCGCCAGCCGGGCGGAGATGCTGTCCCCGCCGGGAGCAGTCAACGCCTGGCCGATCGACCAGATCAGCGAGAGGAAGAACAGCAGGACGACGAGAGCGACGGAACGTACGACGAGCCGCCCGCGACGGGTGAGCTTGAGACGACGGCGTGGCGGACGCTTCTCGGCTTCCACCGGCGTGTCCGGCAGGACTGCCGTCTTCTGGTCCGTGGTCAGGGCGTGTCCCTTCGCCGTCGTTGTCTGCTGGATTCTCACTCGTACCCTAGAAACCGCGAGGTGAGGTCTAGGTAAACGATACGGGCTCGGTGGACAGGATCGGCACGTCGAGGAGTTCCGCGGGCCTGGGCGCGTCGTCCAGACGGCTCGGACGGGGGTCGGACAGGCGCCCTGACGCGAGGTGCCGCGGGCGCGGGGTCAGACCAGTTCGCGGTGCGGCCGCGCGGGCCGGTCCCATCGCGCGAGGGCGAACCCGTAGCCGCCGCCCGGAGTCCAGCGCTGGTTCGTCGAGCGGGTCCGCGCTGCCAACCGGGCTCAGGTCGGCCAGGGCCGGGCTCTGCTCAGCGAGGCGCTCGTCCGGTCGTCGGTGTCGAAGCGACGTCCACTGATCTCAGTCAGGGTGACCACGACGAACCTGTCGTCGCCGGTGCCGTCGGTCACCCAGCGGTCGAGAGGGACCGCCCGTGCCCGGGACAGCTCGTCAGCGTCGGTCACCTCGGTGCAGTGCCCGCGAACCAGCACGCTCCAGCCGGCGGAGCCGTCGGGGGCGTAGCCGTCGGCCTCGAACGCGACTTCCACCCCTGCGGTGGCCGCGGCCAGCTTGGTTCCGCGTCCGGTCCGGAACAGGATGCGCCCGTCGACGATGGCGAAGTTGATCGGCAGGATCACGGTCCGTTCTGCGAGGGTGACCGCTATCCGGCCGACGGCGCTGCCGGCCAGCAGGGCCACGCACTCAGGTCGACTCAGGTCCTGCAGTCTCGATCCGGTGGCAGCAGTCATGGCCCCAGCCTCGTCGCTCGGACCGGCCCGGCCGTAGGGCCTTTGGTCCGTCGCACCGAGAGTCTCCGGGCGCCCGCTGACGGCCGGCTCACTGGCGCCCATCGTGCGTCGCTCGGCTCGGGCGCGGCTCCCGCCGCGACCGACCTGCGCGGCGGTTACCCCACCAGGGCCGCGATCATCGTCATCGACGAGCGCATCCCGCGACGGGGCGGCTGCGGACGGTCAGATCCAGCCGCGGAACCACAGCCGTCGCAGCCAGTCGGACTGGCTGAGCACCGAGCCCACCAGGACCGGCCAGATCCACGCGGTGCTGGCGATCACGAGCAAGAGGTAGCCTCCCGCGCCTGCCGCCCCCCACGTCCGTCGGGTGGGCGAGGCGTCGCGGTTGCCGATGATCGCCCCGATGGCGAACGTCAGGGCCATCACCATGAACGGGGCGAAGGCCACGGCGTAGAAGGTGAAGATCGTGCGGTGGCTGTAGAGGATCACCCACGGCAGCCAGCCCGCCGCCACCGCGCCCAGGACTGCTCCGGCCCGCCAGTCCCGGGCGCCCGCCCACCGCCACACCAGCCACAGCAGGGCGGCGCTGGCTGCCCACCAGAGCACTGGGGTGCCCAGGGAGGTGACTTCGCGGGTGCACGACGCAGCCTGGCAGCCCTGCTCACCGGGCTTGAGCTGGATCGACCAGAAGGCCGTCGGGCGCACCTGGACCAGCCAGCCGATCGCCTTGGCCGCATACGGGTGCGGGCTGTCCAACGTGGTGTGGAACCGGAGCATCTGCGCGTGGTAGTCCAGCAGCGCCCGGACGTTGTCCGGCAGGAACGCCGGCCCGCGCCGGCCCAGGTACCAGCTTCGCTGCTGGTGGGCGAAGGTGAGAAGCCAGGGCAGCCACGTCAGGCAGTAGACCACCACGGTCACCGGGACGAGGGACGCGAACGCCCCCCAGCTGTCCCGTCGAAGCGTTGCCAGGTAAGGCTTTCGAACGCCGGCAGTCTTCCTGGCGCCCAGGTCCCACAGCACCGTCATCAGTGCGAAGGCGACCAGGAACCACACCCCGCTCCACTTCGTCGCGCAAGCCAGGCCGAGCGCAAGCCCGGCGACCAGCCGCCATGGACGCACCCCGAGCCGCGGCCCGAGGTCCGGTCCGAACGACGGGCCTGACTCGCCGAGGGCCTGCTGGTCGACCCAGTCGGCAAGCTTTGCGCGCGCGATGTCCCGGTCGATGACCAGCGAGCCGAACGCGGCGAGGACGAAGAAGGCGAGGGTCCCGTCCAGCAGGGCGCTTCGCGACAGCACGATTGACAGCCCGTCCAAGGCCAGGAGAAGTCCCGCGATGCAGCCCAGCAGGGTCGACCGCGTCATCCGGCGAACGATGCGGGCCGTCATCAGCACCACGAGGGTGCCCAGGATCGCCGGGACCACCCGCCAGCCGAACGGGGTCACCCCGAAGACCCACTGGCCCAGCGCGATGGCCCACTTGCCGATTGGCGGGTGCACGATGAACGACGCCTGCGCGGTGAAGACGTGGCTGTTGCCGGACAGGATGAGGTCGTTGGCGTTGCTGACCGACTCCCGCTCGTAGCCGTAGCGCAGCAGGGACAGCGCGTCCTTGGCGTAGTAGGTCTCGTCGAAGGAGAACACGTGCGGGGACCCGAGGCCGACGAAGCGCAGCACCGCAGCCACGGCGGTGACCAGCAGCGGTCCGCCCCAGCCCCAGCGGCCGTCCTGCGGCATCGCGGGCACGAGCCGGTCCCGCGCCGGGGGCCGGACCCGGCCCTGCCTGCGCCGGTGTCGGCCCAGGCCCGACAGTGAGGCCGGCTCGTCAGGGCGGTCGACCAGGTCGGGTTCGGCGGCGGGCTCCTGCTCGCTGGTCGCGACGGTCCCGCTCATCGGGTGTTCGTTCTCACTGGCATATCGTAAAGACACCGGGCCGTCGGGCCCGGCAGCCCGCGCCTGCGAAGATGCCCCGGTGATGGGCATGCTCGTCCTGGCCGGGACTCCGATCGGCAACGCGATGGACGCGGCGCCACGGTTGGCGGCTGAGCTGGCCGACGCCGACGTGGTCGCCGCGGAGGACACCCGCCGGCTGCGGAGGCTGACCGCGGCGATCGGTGTTCGCGTCGGCGGTCGGGTGGTGTCCTACCACGAGCACAACGAGGCGTCCCGCACGCCGGAGCTGGTCCAGGCCATGCTGGCCGGCGCGCGGGTGCTCCTGGTGACCGATGCCGGCATGCCGTCGGTCTCCGACCCCGGGTACCGCCTGGTGGCCGCAGCCGTGGAGGCCGGGGTCACCGTCACGGCAGTGCCTGGGCCAAGTGCGGTGCTCACTGCCCTTGCCGTCTCTGGCCTGCCGGTCGACCGCTTCTGCTTCGAGGGGTTCCTGCCCCGCAAGGCTGGCGAGCGCGCCGCCCGCCTGGCTTCCTTGGCGAGCGACCCGCGCACGATGGTGTTCTTCGAGGCTCCACACCGGCTCGGCGCGGCGCTCGGCGCCCTGGCCCAGGCTTTCGGTGCCAGCCGCCGTGCAGCGGTCTGCCGGGAGCTGACCAAGACCTACGAGCAGGTGCAGCGCGGCACGCTCGCCGAGCTGGCGGACTGGGCCGGGAACGGCGTACGAGGAGAGGTGACACTCGTCGTCGCCGGCCAGCCCGCGGCCGGCGGCGCCGGCGGCGCCGGCGGTGGGCCCGCCTCCGCGGCCGAGCTAGCCGAGCTGGTCAGCGAGCGAGAGGCGGCCGGCGAGCCGCGGAAGGAAGCCGTCGCGGCCGTCGCGGCCGCCTTGGCGGTACCCAAGCGGGTGGTCTTCGACGCGCTCGTCGCGGCCAAGGCCGGCGCCAAAAACAGGTGAGCGCGTCTCGGTAGGCTGGTGGGTATGCCCGAGCACCCGCCGGAGAAGGCGTTCTATGTCACGACGCCGATCTACTACGTCAACGACGCGCCACACATCGGGCACGCGTACACCACGGTGGCTGCGGACGTCCTGACCCGCTGGCACCGCCAACGGGGCGAACAGGTGTTCTTCCTGACCGGCACGGACGAGCACGGGCAGAAGGTCCAGCGCACCGCCGAGGCCAACAACATGACCGCCCAGGCGTGGTGCGACAAGCTCGTGGACGGCTCCTGGCGGCCGGTGCTGAAGACCCTCGACATCGCCAACGACGACTTCATCCGCACCACCGAGGCGCGCCACACCACCAGCGTCCAGGCGCTGTGGCAGGCGATCAGGGACGCCGGCGACGTCTACCCGAGCACCTACGAGGGTCCCTACTGCGTGGACTGCGAGGAGTTCAAGCAGGCCGGTGAGGTCATCGAGGGCACGGGCGAGCTCGTCGGGCGCCTGGTCTGCCCCATCCATGGCCGCCCGGTCGACCAGCTGTCGGAGGAGAACTACTTCTTCCGCCTGTCGGCGTACGCCGACAGGCTGCTCGCCCACTACGAGGAGAACCCCGACGCGGTCGAGCCCGCCAGCGCCCGAAACGAAGTCATCTCGTTCATCAAGCAGGGGCTCACCGACATCTCGATGTCCCGCTCGTCATTCGCATGGGGGATCGAGGTTCCCTGGGACACCTCCCACGTGGTGTACGTGTGGTTCGACGCCCTGATCAACTACGCGACGGCGGCCGGCTACGGCACTGACCCGCAGCGGTTCGCCAGGACGTGGCCGGCCGACGTCCACCTCGTGGGCAAGGACATCCTGCGGTTCCATGCTGTGTACTGGCCGGCGATGTGCATGGCAGCCGGGATCGCCCCGCCGCGCAAGGTCTTCGCGCACGGCTGGCTGCTGGTGGGCGGCGAGAAGATGAGCAAGACCAAGCTCACCGGGATCGCACCGGCGCAGGTAGTGGACGACTTCGGGTCGGACGCCTTCCGCTACTACTTCCTGCGTGCCATCGCGTTCGGCTCGGACGGCTCGTTCTCGTGGGAGGACATGGCTGCCCGGTACACCGCCGAGCTCGCCAACGGGTTCGGCAACCTTGCCTCCCGGGTGGCTGCGATGGTGGTGCAGTACTTCGCCGGCGTGCTGCCGGCCACGGTCCCGACGGCGGAGTCCGCGGCCGAGGCCACCGTCGCCGCCGCCGCCTCGGCGGCGACGACGACATCCGATGCTCAGATGGCCGAGCTGGACTTCTCAGGCGGGCTCAACGCGATCTGGGAGCTGGTCGACGTCCTGAACGGCTACCTGACCAAGCAGCAGCCCTGGCTGCTCGCCGAGAGGGAGGACGACCGCGACCGGCTGGCCACGGTCCTGTGGACCGCGGCCGAGGGCCTGCGCGTGCTGGCAGTCCTGCTCAACCCGGTCATGCCCAAGGCATGCGCGGGTCTGTGGGACAGCCTCGGCGCGCAGGCCGCGCTCGGCGACCTCGGTGACCAGCCAGTCGCCGACGCGGGCCGCTGGGGCCAGCTTCCCGCGGGTCTGACGGTGACCAAGGGCCCGGTTCTCTTCCCCCGCCTGCCGAACTGAGGTGCACATGGGCCAGAGCCCGCCCCAGTCGGGACTGAACGGGCCGACTCGGACCGCGCGCCGGGCCGGCACCTACCCGCCCGCCCCGCCACCGTTGACCACGCCGGTGTTCGACAGCCACTGTCACCTCGACATCGCCACCGAGGACGCGTCGCTGACCGTCGACGACGCCCTCGCCGCGGCCCAGGCGGTCGGTGTCGACCGACTGGTCCAGATCGGCTGCGACCTGCCCAGTGCCCGCTGGTCGGTCGACGTCGCGGCCGGCTACCCCCAGATCGTCGCGGGCATCGGGCTGCACCCCAATGAGGCCCCGCGGATCGCCGCCGCGGACGGCCATGACGCCCTTCACGCCGCCTACGACGAGATCGACCGGCTCGCGGCCCACCCCCGGGTCCGGGCGATCGGGGAGACCGGGCTGGACTATTTCCGCACGGGCGAAGGCGGGCGCGCGGTCCAGGAGGACTCGTTCCGCCGGCACATCCAGCTGGCAAAGGCCCACGACAAGGCGCTGGTGATCCATGACCGCGACGCCCACGAGTCGGTCCTGAAGGTCCTGCACGAGGAGGGTGCCCCCCGGCGCGTGGTGTTCCACTGTTTCAGCGGGGACGCTGCGATGGCCCGCCACTGCGCCGACCGCGGGTGGGTGTTGTCGTTCGCGGGCACCCTGACCTTCAAGAACGCCGAGCCGCTGCGCGAGGCGCTGCGCGCCACGCCGCTGGAGCATGTGCTGGTCGAGACTGACGCGCCGTTCCTGACACCGACCCCGTATCGCGGCCAGCCCAACGCTAGCTACCTCATCCCGCTCACCCTGCGTGCCATCGCCCAGGTCAAGGGGGTCGATGAGGACACCGTGGCTGCGGCGATCCTGGCGGTCGGCCAGCGGATGTTCGGCGACTTCTAGTCGGCCCCCGTCACGCCGAGGCGCCGAACGACGCCGGCCGGGTCGTCGACGGTTACGACCACCCGGTCGAACGTGTGCCCGCTCAGCTCCAGGACCACGGCCGGCGTCCGGTGATGGGCGATGGCGAAGGTGCGTCCGAGCTTTCCGTGGAAGGTCCCGGCGGCGATCACCCCGGGGATCCCGGTTCCCGGGGCGCGCAGCCCATGGACCTCGGCGAGGCCGTCGGACACCGCCCGCACCGAGCGGACCGCAGACCTCGCGATGACCAGGTCGCCGTGCAGTGACTCGACTTTCTCAACCGTCGACATGACCACGGTCACCGACTCGGCGTCGATCGCGAGCTCGGCCATCGACGCTGCCTCCGGGTCGCCCCGGCGGTCGGGCGTGGCC
>Ga0209068_10000560_pt1 | contig 20037 bp, 16 predicted proteins | sample ColStrG_CSR_2012_FD_187200 | JGI IMG/M metagenome (GOLD analysis project Ga0209068, IMG submission 187200) | Freshwater sediment microbial communities in response to fracking from Pennsylvania, USA - Cold Stream Run_MetaG_CSR_2012 (SPAdes)... | ecosystem: Environmental > Aquatic > Freshwater >... | reverse complement strand
GGGAGCCCACCCGGCCACAACGAACGGCCCGCCCGCGGCGCCACGGTTCGGCCCGGCCGCAGCCGGGACGGCCGGCGCCGCGGGTGAGCGCGCCAGGCCCGCGGCCCCCAGCTTGGCCACAGCTGCGCCACCGCTCTCAGCGGCTTCTTATCGCAGGGGTCTCATCCTTGTCTCATGAGACCCCGGCGGCGGCCCCACCAGCGACTCACCGGGGGCAACCAGTGAGGGGTCAGCGAGCGCAGTGCCCGACGGCAGGCAAGCAGATCCACCCCGTTGCGCCGAGATCGGGTGTCGGCGCGCCGCGACCGTCCACCGCCCCGGCCACCAGCGCTGGTCGCGGGCTCAGCGCCGACAGCACTGGGCGACCCCAGCCGGTACGGCTCGGGGCCGGTCGCGGTCGCGGTGTCCCACGCGAGTCGAGCTGATGATCCCCAAGCCCGGGGCGCGCACCCGCTCCACGCTGGCCGCCACGGCGGTGGTGGCCGTGGCGCTGGCCGCGGCGGGACTGGTCGTGCTGTGGATCCTGGACGGCTCGCTGACTTCCGCGGTGCACACCTCAGCCGCGCAGCGTGCCAGCGACGTGGCGGCCATCGTGGCCAGGGAAGGTGTCGCTGCGGACATCGTGCCGCCCAGCCGCGTGGGCGAACGCTCCCTCGTCCAGGTCATCAGGGCGGACGGCGTCGTACAGGCCGCCAGCGTCGACATCCAGGGCGAGGTCGCTTTGACCGCTGTTCGCCCGGCCCCCGGGGTGGTCACCACCACCACGTCCCGCCTGCCCGTCGGCGACCAGGAGCCGTTCGTCGTCGTCGCTCAGGGCGTCCACACCAGCACCGGCGACGTGGTGGTCATCGCAGCCGAGTCCCTCGCGTCGGTCGGGCAGGACGTCCACACCGTCGCTGTCCTGATGCTCGCCGCGTTCCCCCTGGTGCTCCTGGTCGTGGCGGGGTCGGTGTACTACGTCGTGGGCCGGGCGTTGGGCCCCGTCGAGGCCATCCGGGCGCGAGTGGGCTCGATCTCGGCCAGCGATCTGGGCTCACGGGTGCCGGTTCCGGAGTCAGACGACGAGATCAGCCGGCTGGCTTCCACGATGAACCAGATGCTCGACCGGCTCCAGGAATCGCAGTCGGCGCAGAACCGTTTCGTCGCGGACGCCTCGCACGAGCTGCGCAGCCCGCTGGCGGCTCTACGAGCCACCATCGAAGTCGCAGCAGACCATCCGGACACGACGAGCTGGCCAGAGGCGGTGGACGCCTCGCTCGCCGAGACCGACCGTCTGGACCGGCTCGTCGACGATCTGCTGCTGCTCGCCAAGACTGATGAGCGCGGTCTGCGCGGCGACCGTCACGATGTCGACCTCGACGACATCGTGACCGCGGAACGCGACCGGCTGCGCGCCGGCGGGCGGGTCCAGGTCCACGCGAACATCACCGCCGTCCGCGTTCGGGGCGACCGACGCCAGCTGGAGCGCCTGCTGCGCAACCTGTGCGACAACGCCGCCCGCGCCGCCGCCTCGACCGTGGAGCTCGCTTTGACCCGCGAGGGCGAGCAGGCCGTCATCGCCGTCGGCGACGACGGCGCTGGGATCCCCTCTGCTGACCGCCTGCGGGTCTTCGACCGGTTCGTGCGCCTTGACGCAGGCCGCGGCCGCGACAGCGGGGGGTCGGGCCTTGGTCTGGCCATCGTGTGGGAGGTCGCTGCGGCGCACGGCGGCTCGGTGTCGATCCAGGACCGTCAGCCGGGCACCGTCGTGGTCGTCCGGCTGCCCTGCGCCCACCCGGGCGAGCACAGCGCCCACCCGGGTCAGCCGACCGGCACCGCTGCGCCGTCCCCGCCGCAACCAGCGCGGCTGGGCGAGAAGTCGTCGCGCAGCCACCGCCGACGCGCCTGAGTGCGGCGCGCCACCCCTTCACACGGCCAGGGCGACCCCCAGTCCGCCCGCCAGGACAATCAGGCCCACCGCCGGCACCCAGTGTCGCTTCCGGCGGTCTGTCGACAGTGGCAGGCGGGCCGCGACCTGGGCGAGCCGGCCGGCCCAGGTCCGCCCGCGACCCGCGATGACACTGAGGTGATCTCGGGCGGGTCGGGCCATGGCTCTCCTTACCCGTCCCACGAGCTCGAACCGACGGGCCAGGGCCGCGGCGGCCAGTGCCACGACCAGCGCCGTCGTGACCGCCGCGGCGCGTGTCGCCGCCTGCAGGAGCGCGTCGACGGACCCGGAGAACAGGTAGCCGAGCCCGATCACGGTGCCGACCCAGCTCAGCCCTCCGGCGACGTTCCAGGAAAGGAATGTGCGGTAGGGCATCCGCCCTACCCCCGCCACAGTCGGAACCATCGCGCGCAGCACACCTACCCACCGGCACCACAACAGCGCCGCACCGCCACGGCGGGCCAGGTAGCTCTCAGCCCGGGCCCAGCGCGCCGGCCCGATCCAGCGTCCGGCACGGCTGCCCGCGATCGCCGGACCGAAGGTTCGGCCCAGCAGGTAGCCCACGCTGTCGCCGCCGATCGCGGCCAGGGCAGCCACGGCGAGGATCTGCCACAGGCCCACGCCGCCGCGCCCGGCGATCACGCCGCCGACCAGCAGCGCGGTCTCCCCCGGCAGGACGAGCCCCACCAGCAGGGCGGTCTCGCCGAAGGCGAGCAGGGCGACCGTCACGTAGACCACCGGCCCCGAAGCGGTCAGCAAGGACGTCAACAGATGGCTCAGCACGGCTCACCTCCCGTCGGCCACGAGCCGGTAGCCCATGCCGCGGACAGTTTGGATGCAGTGCCGTCCGAATGGTCCGTCGACCTTGCGGCGCAGGTAGCCCACATAGACCTCGACCACGTTGGAGTCCCCGTCGTAGTTCTCGTCCCAGACTCCCGCGAGGATCTCGGCCTTGGTCACCACGTCGCCGCCGCTGCGCAGCAGGAAGTGCAGGAGGCCGAACTCTCGTGGAGTCAGCGAGATCTCGGTGTCGCCGCGCTGAACGCGGCGCCGGCCCGGGTCGAGGCTCAGATCTCCGGCGGACAGCACCACCGGGCGCTGCGGCGCACCCCGGCGCAGGAGGGCGCGCAGCCGGGCAACCAGGACGACGAACGCGAAGGGCTTGGTCAGGTAGTCGTCTGCGCCCAGGTCGAACGCGTCCGCCTCGTCGTGGTCTCCGTCCTTGGCGGTCAGCATCAGCACCGGAGTCCAGATCCCGGCCGAGCGCAGCTGTTCACACACCCGGTAGCCGTTCAGCCGCGGAAGCATGATGTCCAGCACGACCACGTCATAGGTGCCCTCGCGCGCCATCCACAGTCCCTGCTCCCCGTCGCGGGCCACGTCAACCACGAAACCTTCGGCTGACAGACCCCGGCGCACCGCATCGACCAGCCGCGGCTCGTCGTCGACAAGAAGAACCTTCACCGTGACCTCCGCATGCCATCCATTGTCGCTACGGCGGATAAGGGAACCCTGAGAGCCGCTCTCAGAGCCGCACTGAGGGCCTCTCAGGCGCGCTCAGGTTCCCCACAGGGGGCCGCGACCAGGGTGGGTACTGCCCGGTCACCAGGCTGGGACGACTCAAGGAGACAACCATGAGAATGAACAAACTGGTCCTGGCGGTCAGCGCCGGAACCGCCGTTGCCATCGCGACCGTCGGTGTGGGCGTCGCATCGGCCTCATCGACGCCGCCGCGGGCCGCCCATGCGGCGTCGGTGCCGACCGCGAGGGACGGCGACACCATCCAGCAGGGCGACCAGACCACACCAGACACGACAGCCGTCGCGGCAGCCGCAGCCGCGGCCGCCGTCACCGCGCCTGTCACGGCAGCGGACGGCGACAACGTTCAGGTCGGCGACCAGACCACGCCGGACACCAGCGCCGCCACGGCGCAGGCGGCCAGCTCCGAGACCAGCTCCGAGACCAGCTCCGAGGCTGCGGCCGCCTCTGACGGTCCCGGTGGGTACGCAGACCCCGCTGGTGCCAACGTCCAGCACGACGGTGGTGCAAGCGAGCAGTAGCCCGACGGCAGCTGACCCGGCCGGGCCTGACCCCGGCACATGGTGGGGCCGCCACATCCGTTGCGGCCCCACCATTTCTCACCACTGAACCGCGGAAGGCGCCACGTCACCTGGAACCACAGCCAGCGGGACGGGGCGCATACACCTGCGGCTGGCCCGGAAAGGCACGCGGCGGCGGGCAGGGCGGGCAGACCCTCGCCTGCGCCGGGGGCGAATGTTCGTTGTCGCGTCAGATGCGCCGGCGCGGTCGACGTCGACCGGGACCAAGAAACCTCTCCGGGCAGCGGATGGTTGCCGCCCTGATGACGAGCTGACAGCGGCTGGCTACGCGTGCGAGGCCCGCTCGTCGCCCGGACAGCGCACAGGGCCCTGCGTCAGTCCTGGCAGTCACGCCCATGGCCGGACCTTCGACTCAAGGGTTCGGGCCTCGGGCCACTTTCAGGCAACGGGCGATATCGGCAGTCAGCCGCTGGCTGGTCTGGCGCGGGCATCTGCGGCGCAGGGCATGGAACCCGATGGCGGACAGGGATTGTCTGCGGCCCTGCCGGCGCGATGTGACCGCGCCAGCCGGCGTGGTCCGCCGTCACGCCAAGGGCAGCGCCCCCTGCCCTTGGCGTGTCGGCGAGTCTGGTCGCTCGAGGTGAGTGCTCGAACTACAGGCCGGTCTCAGGTGACGGTGAAGGTGATCGTGTAGAACGGCGGGGGTGTCGCCGCGTCCGTCGTGCTCCCCATGTACCTGACGGTGGCGGTGTGAGCGCCGGCCTTGCAGTGCCGGGTGGCGGAGATGCGCCCGGTGGGCTTCACGATCAGGTCCAACGCGGTCTTGGCGCAGTCGCTGGTCAACGAGACGTGGCCTTGCGGGATCGGCCCCGACGCCGCCTTGACCCTGATGCTGAAGGTGATCTTCGGCCCGGTCGTACCGATCGACTCGACCGCGGTCATCGAGATGGTGGTGGCGATCAGCGTCGACGGTACCGCGGCCGGCCGCGGGGCTGCCGACGCTGATCCCGCTCCGATGAGCACGGGCGCCGCAGCGACGACCAGGGCGACGGCCAGCAGTGAGACAGAACGGGGTTTCATGACTTGTTCCCCTCCGTTGGTGATTGCCCCTGCCCCGCCGACCCGGTGGTCGACGCCGAGGATCCCGAGCATTGCCCGCGGTCGCGGGCGCTGCCATCCCCCCGGTGGCCGATTCGACGATGAGCCGAACGGCCTGAGGGTCGCGGCTGTTCGGGTGATAGCCACCGTCTGCGCGATCATGGTCCGATAGGTCACCGGGAGGGGCGTCCCGATCATCGGGGTCGATGCGACTTCGTTCACTCAACTCGAAAGGCTCACACCGATGAGGGTCCGCTCAGCAGTCCCGGTCATTGCCGCGTTCGCCCTGGCTCTGGGCAGCGCGTGGGGGGTCGCCGGGCCCGCGCAGGCCACCGTCACCAAGGCCGCGGCCAACAGCGCGGTCGCCGCCAGAGCAGGAAGCGCCGCCAGCGTCGTCAGCTCTCGCACCGCGAGCCCGACGATCAAGCACGTGGTGTGGATCCTGATGGAGAACCACTCCTATGACAAGATCATCGGCGTGGCGAAGGACGCCTACCTGAACTCCCTGGCCACCACCTACGGCTCGGCGAACAACGCCTGGGGCATCACCCACCCGTCCGTGCCCAACTACCTGGGCCTGACCAGCGGGCTGGCGCTGACCTCCCTTCCCACCACCGACTGCACCAAGTGCCACCAGCCGGGCCCGGACCTGTTCACCCAGGGCGAGACCTGGCGGTCCTACCTGGAGTCGATGACGGCCCCGTGCCAGGCCAACACCCCCAACGCGCTGTACGTCCCCAAGCACAACCCCGCGCTGTACTTCACCGACGTCGCCCCCTCGGCCTGCGTCGCCAACGACCTTCCCTACACATCCTTGGCCACTGACCTGCACAACCACACGCTTCCGGCGTTCTCCTACATCGCACCCAACCAGAACGACAACATGCACTCCACCGGCAACCTCGCCGGCCAGGCCTGGCTGCAGGCCCAGCTGCCCGCCCTGCTGACCAGTACCGAGTTCACCAGCGGCAGCATGGTCGTCTTCCTCATGTGGGACGAGGGCTCCCCGATCAACGAGGTCGCCGGCGCGGACTGCACCAACAGCACCGTCGACAACTGTCACGTCCCCCTGCTTGTGCTGTCCACCCATGCACATGGCGTCAACTACTCCGGCAAGCTCACCCACTACTCGGTCCTGAAGGCCACCGAGGACATCCTGGGCCTGCCCGAGCTCGGCCTCGCCAAGACCGCCGCCGACCTGCGCGTAGCGTTCGGACTCTGACCGTCGCCGGCCGGCGACACTCGCGTCGGCGTTGACATGGGTAAGGGCGGCCAGTGGCCGCCCTTACCCATGTCATGACCACATCGAGTCTGCGGTCGACCCGGTCGGTGACAGACAACGAATCCGGACGTGCCCGCCGGGAAGACGCCGCGGCGAGCGCGCCAGCAGTCAGCCGGTCGCCTGCAGGCCAGACCCGGCCCGCGCCGCCCGCGCCGCCCGGTCAGCGCCGCCCGCGCCGCCCGGTCAGCGCCGATTCAGGCTGCCCCGTCCCGACCTGGGACGTGCACGAGGCCGGGGGTCATCGGCCCTGAGTGTCACGCCCCGTGGGGGCAGCGGCAAGGTCGAGCCGGGGCTCGGCCAGACCGACAGCAGGGCCGGATCCCCAACGCCGCTTCAGACTTCGTAGGATCAGCCTTCCGCCAGCTTGCAGGAGGACCGCCGTGACTGACGCCCGACCCGACCTCACCGCAATCCCCCACGACGAGTGCTGGCGCCTGCTGGCGTCGGTCTCAGTCGGGCGGGTGGCCATGCAAACCGCCGAGGGCCTGGTCGTGGTTCCGGTCAACTGTGCCGTGGACTCCGGCGAGGTGGTGTTCCGGACCGCTGAAGGGGGGCTCCTCGGTCAGGCCGCCGACTGGGGTCGGACCGTGGCCTTCCAGGCCGACCGGTTCGACGAGACCGCCCGCGAGGGCTGGAGCGTGCTGGTCCGCGGTCAGCTGCGCCGGGCCGGCGAGGCGGAGGCTGCGGGCCTGGCGCAGCTGGTGGCCCCGTGGGCCGGTGGCGAGCGCAACGTCGTGGGCCGGATAGCCGCGAGCGACATATCCGGTCGACGCATCGGCGCCCGGCCGGCTGCCGAGGGCGGCTGACGCCGGCTGGGCCCCGGGTCGCCGACCGCTCAGCCCGCGGGGCAGGACATGACGCGCACATCCAACGGGCCGACGGTGGCCGACGCGACCACGTCCCAGCCGCGGCGCCGGTAGAGGGCGACGTTGGCGTCGTTGGCCGTCTCCAGGTAGGCGGGTAGTCCCGCCCGCGCCGCCGCCGACAGCCCGGCGGCCATGGCGATGCGGCCCAGGCCCCGGCCGGCGAACTGCGGGTCGGTGGCCAGGACCCCCAGATACCAGTGCTCGTGGGTCGGCAGCAGCGCGTCGACCCCGCGGTCGTACTGCGCCAGCCGCTCCAGGACACCGGCGGGAAGGTCGGCGAGCCCCGAGGCGGCGGCGTGACCACCCGGGCGCGGCGGGGCCCACATCGCCACCGATGCGCCGCCGTCCACCAGCCAGACCGTCTCGCGGTCGACCCGGGAGTCGAACAGCCAGCCAGCGAAGGCCCCCGCGGCGCCGGCGAAGGCCTCGTCCTGGCCGAACAGGTAGCGAAAGACCGGGTCGGCGGGGAACGCGGCCACCACCGTGTCGACGACGCGCTGACGGTCGTCGCGGCCCGCCAGGCGCAGCTCAGGCACCCCTCAGCCTTCGCGGGGACCGTCGTGCGGCGCCGGCGCCGGCGCCTGCGCGTCAGCGTCGGCTGACCCGCCGGCGGGCACTGGCTCGGCCGTCTCCAGACCGGCGATCTGCTCCACCACGGCCCTGGAGATGTCCTGGGCCCCCAGGCCCACGGCGGTGAGCAGCTCGGTGCGCCCCATCTGCTCCAGGAACCGCTGCGGGATCGCGAAGTCGCGCAGCGGCGTGGCCACGCCGGCGTCCCGCAGCAGCTGGGCGAGCGCGGAGCCCACCCCGCCGGCGCGCCCGTTGTCCTCGACCGTGACCACGAGCCGGTGCTGGCCGGCCAGCTCGGCCAGGGCCGGGTCCAACGGGATCACCCACCGGGGGTCGACGACGGTGACACCCATGCCCTGGTCGCTGAGCCGGTCCGCGATCTCCAGGCACGTGGCGGCCATCACTCCGACGCAGACGACCAGGACGTCGCGCTCGCCGGAGCGCCGCAGCACGTCCAGGCCGCCGATCCGGTCGACCGCCGCGATGTCGGCCCCGACGGCGGCCTTGGGGAACCGGATGACCGTCGGGCCGTCGGCGACGTCCAGCGCCTCGCGCAGCTGGGCCCGCAGCTGCGCAGCGTCCCGCGGGGCAGCAACCCGGACACCGGGGACGATCTGCAGGAAGGACAGGTCCCACATGCCGTTGTGGCTGGGCCCGTCGTCGCCGGTGATCCCGGCCCGGTCCAGGACGAAGGTCACTCCCGCCTTGTGCAGGGCCACGTCCATGAGCACCTGGTCGAACGCCCGGTTCAAGAATGTCGCGTACACCGCGACGACCGGGTGCAGCCCGCCGAACGCCATCCCGGCCGCGGACGTGGCCGCGTGCTGCTCGGCGATCCCGACGTCGAAGACCCGCTCGGGGTAGGCCCGCGCGAACGGGCCCAGTCCGACCGGGGCGAGCATCGCGGCCGTGACCCCGACGACGTCGCGCCGGTCCGCACCGATGCGGACCATCTCGTCGGCGAACTCGTGGGTCCATGTGCGGCCGGCGGCGGCCAGCGGCGCGCCGGTCTCGGGGTCCACCACCCCGATGCCGTGGAAGTGGTCGACCGCGTCGTTCTCCGCCGGCGGGTGCCCTCGGCCCTTGTGGGTGATCGCGTGCACGATCACCGGGCCACCGAAGCTCCTGGCCCGGACCAGGGCGTGCTCGAGCGCCTCCACGTCGTGCCCGTCGACGGGGCCGATGTACTTCAGGCCCAGGTCCTCGAACATGCCCTGCGGGGCGACGATGTCCTTCAGGCCCTTCTTCATCCCGTGCAGCGTCTCGTACAGGGGCCCGCCGACCACCGGCGTGCGCCCCAGGACCTGCTTGCCCCACTCCAGGAACCGCTCGTACCCGCGGGTGGTGCGCAGCGTCGCCAGATGGTGGGCCAGCCCCCCGATCGTGGGGGCGTAGGAGCGGGCGTTGTCGTTGACCACGATGACCAGCGGGCGCTCGGGCGCTGCCGCGATGTTGTTCAGCGCCTCCCAGGCCATGCCGCCGGTCAGCGCGCCGTCACCGATGACGGCCACCACGGACCGCCGGCCCAGCTCACCGGTGAGCTCGCGGGCCTTGGCGAGCCCGTCGGCCCACGACAAGACCGTGGAGGCGTGGGAGTTCTCGATGACGTCGTGGGCGGACTCGGCCCGGCTGGGGTAGCCGGACAGGCCGCCGCGCTGCTTCAAGGTGGCGAAGTCCGCGCGCCGGCCGGTGAGGATCTTGTGCACGTAGGACTGGTGCCCGGTGTCCCACAAAATGGTGTCCGTGGGCGAGTCGAAGACCCGGTGCAGGGCCAAGGTGAGCTCCACGACACCGAGGTTGGGGCCCAGGTGCCCGCCGGTCGCCGAGACGCTGGCGACCAGGAACGCCCGGATCTCGGCCGCCAGGGCGTCCAGCTCATCGCGGCTGAGGGACTTGATGTCCGCGGGGTCGTTGACCTTTTCGAGCACCTAGAGAGTCTAGGGCGCCCGGCCCGGTCACGCCCGGTAAGTCGGGGCTGCCCAGCTCCAGGTGGCGTGGGCGGTGCGCGGGCGTCCTGGCCGGACCAGGCCGGGTTCGCGGTTGATCCAGTCCGGCGGGCCGGTCTGCGGCTCGACGCAGACCGAGTCGGGGCGCTCGTCGAAGACCACGACGTACCGGCAGTCGCTGCGACAGCGGAGCTCCAGGGCGCCCGGCCAGCGCAGCGCCACCTCGGCGCCTTCTGGCAGCTCGAAGGTGTCGTCGTAGGGACCGGGTCCAGGGGCGAGCAGCTCCCCGGTCGGCAGGTAGTCCGGCCCACGGGCGAACATGGCCGTGGCGGGCAGGTCCAGGACCGCCGGTCCCCCCGCTGCCAGGTCCTTGCGAAACCACGGGTGCCAGCCGAGCTCGGCGGGGAACTGCTCGCCGTTGCTTCGCACCTCGAGCCCGGTCTCCAGCCGGTCGTGGGTCAGGGTCCAGGTGGACCGGACCTGGCAGCTCCACGGCCACGGGTCACCGGGGCCGGTGCCCAGCTCGATGCCCAGCACCGCGCTGTGGGCGTCAGCGTGCAGCACCTGCCAGGGGGCGTCGAAGACCCTGCCGTGCATGGCCCAGCCGTCCAGGACGACCGGCATCGGGTGGCTGCGCCCGTCCCAGCGCACGGCGTTGTCGCGTAGGCGGCCCGGCCACGGGGCCATGGGGTACCAGCCCCACCCCAGCGGGCCGTCGTTGTCGCGGGCCAGCAGCTCCAGGCCGTTGACCACCAGCGAGCCGGCGCGGCCCCCCTGGGAGGGCAGCAGGGACAGGCTCGCCGTCGCCGATCGCAGCTCCAGGGCCGGCGCCTGGCTCACGCGCGCAGCCGCACGGACCCGTGGGCCAGCGCGCCCAGCGGGTCGTCCAGCAGCGGGGCGAACGCGACCTCCGCGGCCCCCACCAGTGTCGAGTCGCCGCCGAACTGGGGCAGGGCCAGGCGCACCTGCTCGCGGGGGGCGGCCAAGGCGGTGCCCAGGGCGCTGCGCACCTGCGCCTCGGTGGCCGGGAAGAGCTGGCGGAAGACACCGCCGAAGACGACCACCTCAGGGTTGAACAAGTTGACCAGGTTGGCCACCCCGATGCCCAGCCAGCCGCCGACCCGGCGCAGCGCGGCCTGGGCCTGGCGGTCCCCGGCGGCCGACAACGCGACCACGGCCTCGATCGTGGCGTCGGGGCGTCCGGCGGCCAGCAGCGCCGCCTCCTCCCCGACCTCGGTCTCCCAGCAGCCCCGGGCCCCGCAGCGGCACAGCCGCCCGCGGGGGTTGACCGCCATGTGCCCGACCTCGCCGCCGTAGCCACCGGCCCCGGTCATCGGCCGCCCGTCCAGGATGATCCCGCCGCCGACCCCGACCTCCCCGGACAAGAAGATCACGTTGGCCGAGCCCTTCGCGGCCCCGCGCACGTGCTCGGCGATGGCGCCCAGGTCGGCGTCGTTGCCGACCGCCACCGGCAGCGTCGTGCTCAGCAGGTCGGCGATCTGGGCGCCGAAGGGCACGTCGACCCAGCCCAGGTTCGGTGCGAAGCGCACCAGACCGTCCGCGTGCGAGACCACCCCGCACACCCCGGCGCCGATGCCCACGCAGACCGAGTCGGGGTCGGCTCCCTTGAGCACCGAGGCGGACAGCCGCTCGACGTAGCGAAGGATCTTCGACGTCTGGTACTCCCCGCGGGACTGGCGCAGCTCGCGACGGTCGAGCACCTCACCGCCCAGCCCCACCCGCGCGGCGATGATGTGGTCCACCCCGACGTCCAGCGCAAGCACGTAGACGCGATGGGTCTGCGGCCGCACGATGATCGACGGCCGCCCGGCCCCCCCGCGACCCACCGGCGCCTGCTCCGAGACCAGCCCCGCGTCGGCCAGCTCGGTGGTCAGCGCGCCCACCGTGCTGCGGTTGAGGCCGGTCAGCGCTGTCAGGTCCGAGCGGGACGTCGCCCCGTGGACGTGCACCAGATGCAGCAGACTGCCCAGGTTGTGCCGACGCACCTCGTCCTGGGTCGCACCCGCCAGGTTGTTAGCCACCTGCCATTGCACCTGTCATAGCACCTGTCATAGCACCTGTCATTGCACCTGCACCCGCTCCGGCCACCGACCGCTACGCGCGGCCAGTCGCGACCGCGCGGCGCCGCGACAGCGCGTCGACGCTCGCGGCGAGCAGCAGGACCAGAGCCGTCACGACGAAGACGATGCCGGCCTGCTGGGTGATGTAGGAGATGCCGTTGTCGATGGTCGCGATAACCAGGCCACCCAGGACGGCGTCCTTGACCTTGCCGCGGCCGCCGAACAGGCTCGTGCCACCGATGACAGCAGCGCCGACCGCATACAGCAAAGTGGTCGAGCCACCGGTCAGCGGGGACACCGAGAACGTCCGCGAGGCCAGGATGATGCCGGCAAAGGCCGCCATGCCGCCGCCGAGGACGAAGCAGAAGATCCGCACGCCCTTGACGTTGATGCCGGCCCGGCGGGCGGCCTCGGCGTTCCCGCCCACCGCGTAGATGTGCCGGCCGAGCGCGGTGCGCTGCAGCAGGAAGGTCAGCACGACCAGCAGGACCAGCACCAGCGGGACGACGTACGGGGTCCCCTTGATGACCACACCGTTGGCGCCGCGGTCCTGGCACAGGAAGTACGTGGGGACGCCCAGGACGATCACCATGGCGATCACCTTGCTCGCCCACACCGAGGTGGCCGGGCTCGGCAGGCCCCGCTTGCGCCGGCCGCGGATCGTGGCGAATGTCGACAGCGCGTAGGCCGCGACCACCACGACGTAGAAGGTCCAGCTGGCGGGCACGGTCATCTGCCGGGACGTCACGGCCTGGATGGTGGTGTCGTGGATGACGATGGTGCCGGCGTCGCCGATGACCAGCAGCAGCACGCCCTGCAGGCCCAGGAAGAAGGCCAGCGTCACCACGAAGCTGGGGATCTTCAGCAAGGCCACTAGCAGGCCGATCGTCAGCCCGATGATCGAGCCGGTGGCCAGGCAGGCCAGGACGGCGAAGGGCCACGGCCAGTTGTGGTTGGTCAGCATGATCGCCAGGACGGCGGCGCTGGTCCCGGCGTTGTAGCCCGCCGACAGGTCGATCTCGCCGAGCAGCAGGACGAACACCAGGCCCATGGCGATCACGATGGTGCCGGTGGCCTGGGTGAGCAGGTTGGCGAAGTTGCCGGCGTTGGCGAAGTTGGTCGGCTGGGCGATCCCGAAGACCAGCAGCAAGGTGATCAGGCCCAGGACTGCGGGCAGGGACCCGATGTCGCCGCCGCGGACCTTGTCGGTGTACTCCTTGATCGCCTCGCGGATGCTGCCGGCGCCGGGCTGGACCGGGCTGGGTCCGGTCTCGACGGGGGTGGTGGTGTCGGCGCTCATGCCTGACCTGCCTCTGCGACGTCGCCGGCGGCGCGGCCGGACCCGGCTGGGCGAGCCTCGCTTCGGCCGGTCGTGATCATCTGGACGACCTCGTTGCTGGTGACGTCGACGGTGTTGACCTGGGCGGCCATCCGCCCCAGGTACAGGCAGGCGATCCGGTCGGCGACCTGGAAGACGTCGTTGAGGTTGTGCGAGATCAAGATGACCCCCAGGCCCTGGTCGGCCAGGCGGCGGACCAGGTTGAGGACCTGCTCGGTCTGGGCGACGCCCAGGGCGGCGGTCGGCTCGTCCAGGATCACCAGCTTGCTGTTCCACAGCACCGCCCGGGCGATGGCCACGGTCTGGCGCTGCCCACCGGACAGGCTGGCGACGACCTGGCGCACCGACTTCAGCGTCCGCACCGACAGGCCCGCCAGGGTCTCGCTTGCCCGCTGCTCCATCGTCGCCTCGTCCAGGACGACGCCCCGGGTCCGCTCGCGTCCCAGGAACATGTTGTGGACGACGTCGAGGTTGTCGCACAGCGCGAGGTCCTGGTACACGACCTCGATCCCCAGCGCGCTGGCCTGCTTGGGAGTGTGCACGGCGACCACGTGGCCGTCGAAGGTGACCTCGCCGCTGTCGGTGGGATGGATCCCGGCGATGCACTTGATCAGGGTTGACTTGCCTGCGCCGTTGTCGCCCACCAGCGCCGTCACCTGACCAGGGAAGACGTCCATGTCGACGTCGTAGAGCACCTGGACCGCGCCGAAGCTCTTGTTGATCGCGCGAAGGGAGAGCAGCGGTCGTGCGCCGCCGGAGGCGCCCACCGACTGTTCGACTGCTGGCTGCGCTGACATCTGGCCGCCTCACCCTCTTGGGCGGCGGGCCCCGCGAAAGGGCCTGCCGCCTAGCTGGACCGGGTCATGTGGTGCACATGCTGAACGGTAGGGGTGGTCGCCGTCAGCGACCACCCCTACCGCTGCAGTCCTACTTGACGCCGTACTTCGTGCACGCCGCCTGGAGGGCTGCGGTGGTGCACAGGGCGGCCGCGGTGGTGAAGCCGTCAGTGACGACGTCCTCAACGTTGGCTGCGTAGATCGGTGCCGGCACCAGCAGCACCGACGGGACGGTGCGGTTGCCGGTGCTGTCCTGGACGCTTCCAGCGGCCTGGCTGGTCGCACCTGCAGTGTCGCCCTTGGCCAGTGCGATCGCGATCGCGGCGGCCGCGTTGGCCTCCTTCTTGATGGCCTTGTACACGCTCAGGCACTGCGTGCCCAGCAGGACCCGCTGCAGACCCTCGTTGGTCGCGTCCTGGCCGGTGACCAGGACCTTGCCCGCGACACCGTTCTTGGCGAGGATCGCCTCAGCCGCGCCGCCGAGACCGTCGTTGGCCGAGGCCACGCCGACGATGTTCTTGTGCGCGTTGTACAGGTTCTCAAAGATCGTGCCGCCCTTGACGTTGTCCCAGCCGGGCACGGCCTGGTCAGCGGCCACGGTGTAGCCCGCGGACGTGATGGCCTTGTCGTAGCCCTGGTGGAACAGCGTTGCGTTGTTGTCGGTCGGCGAGCCGTCGAGCTCGATGACCGCGCCGGTGGCGTGTCCCTGGCCCTGCATGCACTTGACCAGGCCCTGGCCGATGGTCGTGCCGACCGCGACGTTGTCGAAGGAGACGTAGTACGACGAGCTGCCACCCAGGGTCAGCCGGTCGTAGTCGACCGACGGGATGCCGGCCGCCTTGGCCTTGGCCTCCACGGCAGCGCCGCTGGCGCTGTCGAGGTTGACGATCAGCAGGACGTTGACCTTCTCGTTGATCATCTGGTCTGCGATGGACGCGAACTTCGTCACGTCACCGTTGGCGTTCTGGATGTCGGAGTTGACACCCGCGGCGTCGAACGCAGCCTTGAGCAGCGGACGGTCGTTGGTCTCCCAGCGGGCCGAGGAGGCCGAGTCGGGCAAGATCACCCCGATGAGCGGCTTGGCCGAGGCAGACGGTGATGCTGAGCCGGTGCCGGAGGAAGCGGGCGCGGCCGTGGAGTTGCTGCCACAGGCCGCGAGGGCGAACACCGACACCGACACTCCGGCGACGGCCATGAGGGAACGCTTGCGCATGTGACCCGATCCTTTCGTGGCGGGAGGTGCATGACTTCTGCCGATCAGCCTGGCGAACGTGCCCGGGCGACGATCGAAGACGTGCCATTGCGTGACTTCTAAATGTTGTCGGCCACAACTTATTCACGCCTGCGACCTCGCTGCAAGCCCAACACGGCAACAATTTGTGGTCGCCGGTAACAATTTCGTCACGCGATGTTCACGGGAAGATTGCGGTGCGCTCAGCGCGCTGGTCGGGGTGTTCGCGGGCCCGCCGGCCCGGGTCTCACAGCCTGGGGCGGTGCCGGACCCCGCGCAGGGCCTGCGCGACCAGCCGGACCGAGCGACCGGTCGCCTCCAAGGTGGCCTGCTCGCGCCCGAGCGCGGCCACCGTCTCGGACAGCGCGGCGGGCGAGAGCTCATCGCGCAGGTCGGAGCGGATGGAGGCCAGCGACGAGCCGAGCGCCGTCAGGGCCGCGTCGACCTGGCCGACCGCCACGTACGCAAGGACGACCGGGTGCCGCTTGAGCACGTCGTGGGCCCGCAGGTCGGCAGGGCACTGGTCGAACAGCCACCCGCTGGCCCGGCTCTCCCACCCCGGGGCGTCCGGCGGGGGGACCTGCGCGGGCCAGCCCGGCGGCACCCAGGCCCGGTCGCTCATGTCGGCTGGTCAGCCACTGGACGAGTCGGGGTATGCGGCCAGGCGGGCCGCGGCGTAGGCGGCCCGCACCTGCGGGGCCGGATCCCCCTCGTACACCGCCGGCGCCGACCGGTCCCAGACCGGCGGCGTGGCCGAGCCCGCCAGCGCCCACGCCGCCTGACGGGCCGCGCCGTCCGCGACGTACTCCCCCGGCTCGGGGACGGCCACCGACAGGGCGAACAGACCGGGGGCGACCCCGCGCACCGCCCGGGATGCGGCGGCTCCGCCGATCAGGATCAGCCGGCGGCCGACGACCCCCTGCGCAGCCAGGGCGTCCACGGCCTCGGCCAGCCCGCACAGCATCCCCTCGACGCAGGCCCTGGCCAGGTTGGCCGCCGTCAGGTTGGCTCGGGTCATCCCCGACAGCTGACCGCTGGCGCCGGGCAGGTTCGGGGTGCGCTCCCCGTCCAGGTAGGGCAGCAGGACCAGGCCGCCGGCGCCGGGGGCGGCAGCCAGGGCCAGGTCGGCGAACGCCTCGAGGTCGACGCCGAGCAGGTCGGCGCCCGCGCTGAGCACCCGCGCTGCGTTGAGCGTGCAGGCCAGCGGCAGCCACCGGCCGGTGGCGTCGGCGAACCCGGCCACCAGCCCCGAGGGGTCGGCGCTGGCCTGGTCGGCCACGGCGAACGCTGTGCCGGAGGTGCCCAGGGAGACCACGATGTCGCCCGGCTCCAGGCCAAGGCCCAGCGCCGCCCCCATGTTGTCCCCGGTGCCCGGTGCGAGCAGGGCCCCCGAGGCGGTCTGCCCGACCACCTGTGCGGGGCCCGCGACCCGCGGCACTGCGGGCACCCGCCCGAAGGCCAGGGCCAGCAGGTCGGGCCGGTACTGCCCGGACAGCGGCGACCAGTACCCGGTGCCTGAGGCGTCACCGCGGTCGGTGGTGGCGTCGGCGCGCGAGCCGGCCAGGCGCCAGGTCAGCCAGTCGTGCGGCAGCATGACCTGCTCGACCCGGGCCGCCAGCTGGGGCTCGCACCGGGCCATCCAGCGCAGCTTGGTCACGGTGAAGCTGGCTACCGGGACCGAGCCCACCGCCTGCGCCCAGGCCGCCGGCCCGCCGAGCTCGGCGACCAGGTCGTCGGCGTCGGGCGCTGAACGGGTGTCGTTCCACAGCAGGGCGGGCCGCACGACCGCGCCGTCGCCGTCCAGGGCGACCATGGCGTGCTGCTGGCCGGCCACCGAGACCGCCGAGACGTCGTCGAGCAGCCCCGAGCCGGCCTGCTCCAGAGCCTGCCACCAGGCCTGCGGCGCACACTCGGTCCCGTCCGGGTGGGGCGCGCGTCCGGTGCGCACCAGGGCCCCGGTGTCGGCGTCTCGCACCACGACTTTGACCGACTGGGTGGACGAGTCGATCCCGGCTACCAGCGGCATGGGGCGAACAGTAACAACCGGCGCCCGGCGACCTGCTGCCCCGCCGAAGTGTCCCGCCGTGGAGCTGGCCGGCGTTCTGCGGCCAGGTGTCGGGCACCTCGCGGCTGGCCCGGGCGACACTCCCGGGCGGCGCCGCCGGGCCTGGTGAACGCCCTCGTCAGGCGAGCAGCGAGCGCAGCACGTACTGCAGGATTCCGCCGTGCCGGTAGTAGTCGGCCTCGCCGGGGGTGTCGATGCGCAGGCGCGCCTCGAACGCCACCGAGCTGCCATCTGGCCGGGTCGCGGTGACCGACAGGGTCGGCGGGACCCCCCCGTCGTCGAGGGCGGTGACACCGCGGACCGAGAAGACCTCGTCGCCGACGAGCTGCAACGTGGCGGCCGACTGCCCCGCCGGGTATTGCAGCGGAAGCACACCCATCCCGATCAGGTTCGAGCGGTGGATCCGCTCGTAGGACTCGGCGAGCACGGCCCGCACCCCCAGCAGGGCGGTGCCCTTGGCCGCCCAGTCCCTGGACGACCCCGAGCCGTACTCCTTGCCCGCCAGCACCACCAGCGGCACCCCGGCCTGGCGGTAGGTCTGCGCGGCGTCGTAGATCGTGGTCTGCGGGCGCGCCGGGTCGAGCAGGTCGACGGTGAAGCCACCCTCCACGCCGGGCACCAGCTGGTTGCGCAGCCGGATGTTGGCGAAGGTGCCGCGGATCATCACCTCGTGGTTGCCGCGCCGGGAGCCGTAGGAGTTGAAGTCCGCCCGCTCGACGCCGTGACCGGACAGGTAGTGGCCGGCTGGGCTGTCGGCGCGGATCGAGCCGGCCGGGCTGATGTGGTCGGTGGTGACCGAGTCCCCGAGCATCGCCAGCACCCGGGCGCCGGCGATGTCGGTCAACGGCGCGGGCTCGCGCGGCATGTCGTCGAAGTAGGGCGGCTTGCGCACGTACGTCGAGTCGGCGTCCCACTCGAAGGTGTCGCCGGTGGGGGTCGGCAGCGACGTCCAGCGCTGGTCGCCGGCGAAGACGTCGGCGTAGTCGCGGGTGTACATCTGCGACTCGATGGCAGTGGCCACGACAGCCTCGATCTCCTCGTCGCTGGGCCAGATGTCTCTCAGGTACACCGCGACGCCGTCCTGGTCGGTCCCCAGCGCCTCGGTGGTGATGTCCACGTCCATGGTCCCGGCGATGGCGTAGGCGACCACCAGGGGCGGTGACGCCAGGTAGTTCATCTTGACGTCGGGGTTGATCCGGCCCTCGAAGTTGCGGTTGCCCGACAGCACCGACACCACCGCGAGGTCGCTGGCCGCCACGGCCGCCGACACCGGCTCGGGCAGCGGCCCGGAGTTGCCGATGCAGGTCGTGCACCCGTACCCGACGAGGTTGAAGCCCAGCTTGTCCAGGTACGGGATCAGGCCGGCGCGCTCGTAGTAGTCCATGACCACCTTCGAGCCGGGGGCCAGGGTGGTCTTGACCCACGGCTTGCTCGACAGCCCGCGTTCGACGGCCTTCTTGGCCAGCAGCGCCGCGCCGAGCATCACCGAGGGGTTGGAGGTGTTCGTGCACGAGGTGATGGCTGCGATCACCACCGCCCCGTGGTCGATGGTGGCGCTGGTGCCGTCGCCGAGCGGGACCTCTGTCGGCCGGCTGGGCACCGCGGTCCCCGGCGCGTCGGCGCCCGGCACGTACGCGCGCAGGGCGGCGCGGAACGCGGTCTTCGCCCCGGTCAGCGCAACCCGGTCCTGCGGGCGCTTGGGGCCCGCCAGGCAGGCCACCACCGACCCGAGGTCGAGCTCGATGTACTCGGAGTAGACCGCCTCGTCGTCGGGGTCGTGCCACATCCCCTGCTCGCGTGCGTACGCCTCGACCAGGGCCACCTGCTCGGGCGGGCGTCCGGTCAGCTTCAGGTAGCGCACCGTCTCGGCGTCGATGGGGAACATGGCGCAGGTCGAGCCGAACTCCGGGCTCATGTTGCCGATGGTGGCCCGGTTGGCCAGCGGGACGGCTGCGACCCCGTCGCCGTAGAACTCCACGAACTTGCCGACAACGCCGTGCGCGCGGAGCATCTCGGTGATGGTGAGCACGAGGTCGGTCGCGGTGGTGCCCTCGCGCAGCTTGCCCGTCAGCTTGAACCCGACCACCCGCGGGATCAGCATCGAGACCGGCTGGCCGAGCATCGCCGCCTCGGCCTCGATCCCGCCGACCCCCCAGCCCAGGACCCCCAGCCCGTTGACCATCGTGGTGTGCGAGTCGGTCCCGACGCAGGTGTCCGGGTAGGCCTGGACGCTCCCGACGACCTGGCGGACCATGACGACCCGGGCCAGGTGCTCGATGTTCACCTGGTGGACGATGCCGGTGCCGGGCGGGACGACCTTGAACTCGTCGAACGCACTCTGTCCCCAGCGCAGGAACTGGTAGCGCTCGCGGTTGCGCACATACTCGATGTCGGTGTTGCGGGCGAACGCGTCGGGGCGGCCGAACACGTCGGCGATCACCGAGTGGTCGATGACCAGCTCGGCCGGTGCCAGCGGGTTGATCTTGGTGGGGTCCCCGCCGAGGTCGCGGACCGCCTCTCGCATGGTGGCCAGGTCCACGACGCAGGGCACCCCGGTGAAGTCCTGCATGATCACCCTGCCAGGAGTGAACTGGATCTCGGTGTCCGGCTGCGCGGCGGGGTCCCAGCTGCCGACGGCGGCGATCTGCGCCGCGGTGATGCTGCGGCCGTCCTCGGTGCGCAGCAGGTTCTCCAGGAGCACCTTCAGGGCGAACGGCAGGCGCCCCGAGCCCTCCA
>Ga0209068_10000559_pt1 | contig 20051 bp, 15 predicted proteins | sample ColStrG_CSR_2012_FD_187200 | JGI IMG/M metagenome (GOLD analysis project Ga0209068, IMG submission 187200) | Freshwater sediment microbial communities in response to fracking from Pennsylvania, USA - Cold Stream Run_MetaG_CSR_2012 (SPAdes)... | ecosystem: Environmental > Aquatic > Freshwater >... | reverse complement strand
CGATCCAGTTCAGCCTGACCCTGCCGGATGGGACCAGCCAGAACATTTCGCTGCAGGCCACGTCGGCGGCGACGCCGGGGGCGAGCCAATTCGCCATCGGGGCGACCACGGCGATCACGGCAGCCAATTTGCAGGCCGCGCTGACCACCGCGGTCGGCAATCTGGCGCAGACCACGCTGCCGGCGGCCTCGGCGGTCGCCGCCGCCAACAACTTTTTCAGCTCAAATCCTCCGCAACGGGTGGCCGGGCCACCGTTCAATTCCGCGACCGCGCTGCAAAACGGCACGACGGCCAACACCGTGTTCTGGTACACGGGCGAGTCCGGCGCGACGCCGGCGCGCCAGACCGCGATCGCCCAGGTCGGACCAACGACGACCATCTCCTACGGATTGCGCGCCAACGAGCAGGCCTTCAGCACACTGGTGGCCAATGTCGCCGTTCTGGCCGCGACCAGCTACGCGCCCGCCAATCCGAACGGGGCGGCGAGCTATGCGGCGCTCACCAGCCGGGTCAGCAGCAACTTGAGCATACAACAAGGCGCGCAAAACATCAGCGACGTGGACGCCGACATCGCCAATGCGCAGGTGACCGCCAAGAACGCGCAAACCGTCAACCAGCAGACGAAGAGCACGCTCACCGACTTTCTGCAGAAGATCGAGGGAGTCTCGACCACGCAGATCGGCGCCCAGATACTGTCGCTGCAGACCAACTTGCAGGCTTCGCTGTCGACGACGGCGCGGCTTTCCCAGTTGAGCCTCGTCAACTATCTGGGCGCGGCTTAGCCCTCATCCTGAGGAGCCGCGCGGAGCGCGGCGTCTCGAAGGATGGATGCCAGGCGCAGACTTGCGGCCATCCTTCGAGACACACCGCTGCGCGATGCTCCTCAGGATGAGCTCGATGATTGATTTGCCGCCCCACTGAGCGCGCGCGGCCAGCGTCTATCCGCGAAAACCGGATTCCAGCCTCGCTTCCGCGCGGTCAGGCGTTCTTGTTAAGCTCCAGCCGTCGAGGCGAAGCCGCTGGTCACTTTGTGGGCGTGCCGGCGCTGAGGACCTGGGTCACTTGATTGAGAGCATAGCTCTGGCCGGCGACCGTGAGGGTCGGCGGGCTCTTGCTGATATCGACGCCGGTCACCACGCCTTGCACCCCGGTGGTCACCGGAACGCTCTGGTTGTTGGCACCGACCGCGCTGACCGAGATCGTATAGGGGCCGCTGGGCCACGCGGTTCCGTTCTTGTCCACGCCGTTCCAGCTGAAGGTTTGCGCCCCGGGCTGCACGCTCTGGCTGGTGCTGTAGACCACCTGACCGGACGCGTTCGTGATGTTGATGGTCGCGGTCGACGGCTGGGTGACGGAATAGCTCCAATTGGCGGCGCCGTTGGCGAGCTCGGCGGTCTTGCCCGAGACCGCCACGGTCGCGCCCAGGAACTGGAGCGCCGATGCGGCCTGCTGGGTTTGCTGCAGCGAGATCATGGCGCTCAGCGACGTATTCGTATTGATCTGCTGCTCGACCGAGGCGAATTGCACCAGCTCTTGGGTGAATTGATTGGGATCGAGCGGGGACGTCGGATCCTGGTGCTGCAGCTGGGTGGTGAGCAGCTTCAAGAAGTCATTGAAATTGCCTGCCAGGGCCGGACCGGCCGAGGATGCGGCAGCCTGTGCCGTGGACGCGCCGGTCGCGGCGCTGGTGGCGGCGGTGGGCGCAGCGTTCGAGGTGAGCATGCGAAACGATCCTTGTTGCGCCCGCGACGGAAGCGATCGAATCGAGTCTGCTGTTTATTGGTTAACAAATCATGACCGAGCATCGTTGGGCGCAATCGCTTTATTGCGCCGCTTGGCGACGCCCATAAATTGCGCCGCTTGGCGAGGCCGAAGGCGCAATCAAGCGATTGCGCCCTACGCAGCCCCGGTCCGCGGATGCTCAGCCGTTGCCGCGCAGTCCGGCGGCAAGCTCGCGGTTGATGTTGATCAGCGGAACAAGCTGCGCGGGCTTCGGATTGGTCATCAAGGAGAAGGTCTCGGTCATCACATAGATGCCGATATTGGCGATGTTCTGTCGAATCGACACCGGCAGCGCGCTGGTCTCGTCGCAGACCGAGTCGAGGAAGACCGTCCACAGACGCCGGTTGTAGAGCACGGCGTCATCGAGACCGTGCGGCTGGTCGGTCCATCCGTCATAGACGGCCTGCAGCTTGAAGGCCGCCTTGAGCAGGAGCAACGATTCCAAATCACGCGGGCTTGCCGTCTCCTTGGCAACCGCCGCGTATGCCTTGATGCCTTGCATGATCGAGGAGTTCCTGTTCGTAGGAGATGAGCTTCTTGACTGCTCTCAGAGCCTTATACAGCTCTCCTGTTAAGATTTGATTATTGATACTTTCAATCAAAGGCCACATGCTCGGCGCAGCGTTCGTGATTTCGCGCACCAGCCTGAAATACAGCTCGTGGTAGCTCGCGGCGTTCTTGGACGTGTACATCAGCTGGACCGCGAGATAGATGCGCTTGGCCGGGGTGTCGGCACGGCTCTCCGACATGATGTCCTTCTCGCGCAGGATCGGCGCGTTGCCCTCCACCAACAGGCGCGTGCGCTGGTCGTGGTTGGTGATGACGCAGTCGCCCAGCATGACCCGCTCGCCCGGCTTGAGCTCGATTTTCAGACCCACCGCAGCCTCCTTCATGTCGCCCGGGCAGATGGTTCCGGATCGGGGTTAACCGATGGTTAAAATGAAAGCGGCGGGGCTTGCGCCCCGCCGCTCTGGTCGAAGCCGTGATCCGAAGGATTACGGGAACAGCTTGAGCACCGCCTGCTGGGCCTGGTTCGAGATCGACAGGGCTGAAATCGACAGCTGCTGGCGAGTCTGCAGGGTGAGCAAGTTGGCGCTTTCCTGGTTCTGGTCGGCCAGCACGAGCTGGTCGGAACCGGACTGCAGGGTGTTGATCAGGTTCTTGGTGAAGTCCTGACGAACCTGAATCGTCGATGCGTTGGTACCGAACGTTTCGGTCTGGGCTTGCACGTTCGACAGCGCGGTGTTGAGGGCCGTGATCGTGCTGTTGATGTTCGAATTCGCCTGGAATCCGGTGCCGCTGACTGACGACAACCCAAGTCCAGTAGAATTGTACGTCACGCCTTGGATCAACAGCGAGCTCGTGTTGTTCTCGTTGAAGTCCACCGTCAGGTTGTCACCCTTGAGCAGGTTGACACCCTTGTACGAGGCATCGCCGGCCAGCTGATCGATCTGCGTCAGCAGGTTGTTGAAGTTGGTCTGCAAGGTCGTGCGGGTCGCGCTGTTTCCGCTGGCGATTGCAGTGCCGGTCGAAGAGCCGGCAGTGAGGCCGAGCTCGTGCAGGATTTCGGTCGAGCCGGTGGAACCGGTCGAGCCGATCGTCAGGGAGTTCGCGACCGTCGTGGAACCGACACCGATGCTGATGCCGGTGCTGGACGCGCTCGTGGAACTGAGCCCGGACAGGCTCGCCAGTGCGGTGTTCAACTGCGCCGCGGTCTGGACTTGGCCGGTAGCGGTGCCGAACGTGATGTTCTGCGCGGCGCCGCCGTTGACCGCGATGGTCAGCGAATCGCCGGACGTAAAGCCGCCGTTGCCGCTCAGAGTCTGGAACAGATCGGTCGAGAGGCCGGTCGCCAAACCGGTGGCAAAGCCAGAGCCGCCGGCCGAGTCGTTGAGCACGATGTTCGACGAGGAATTGGTCGTTTGGAGTGTAATGTGGCCGGTGGCGTCGGAGGAAGCGGTGACAGCGGCGCCCGCGGTTGTAGCAGCGGTGTTGATCTTGCCGATGGCCACAGCGTAGGTGTCGCCGGCGGCGAGTTGCACGCCGAAAGTCGTGCCGGCATCGACAATGTTCAACGAGTCACCCCCGGCGGCGATAGTGCTGCCCGCCAAACTGGAGCCCGCAGTAAGCTTGCCGAAGGTCTCGCCCTGCAAGAACGAGCCGTTGGTCGTGATGGCACCGTAGCTCAGCGTGCTCGGCGCAGCTGCCTGCAAGGCTTGCTGGGCGATGGACAGCCCTTGCTGCAGGAGGCTCGTGATCGAGGTCAGGCCCTGGTTGGCGGCCTGCAGAGTCTGCTGCGCCTGACCGACCTGGTCGAGCAGGGCGGAGAGCGAATTGGCGCGGTTGGTGAGGGACTGCGAGGTGAAGAAGGAGGTCGGATTGTCGAACGCGTTGGTGACCTTCTTGCCGGTGGCCAGGCGATTCTGCGTGGTGGTCAGCAAGGCGGCGGTGCTTTGCAGCGACAGCAGGTTCTGTCGCACACCTGCGCTGAGGGTAATATCAGACATTTGGGCGTACCTTTCTGGTTACGTTCAACGCTTGCACCTGCTGTACTGTTCTTGTACCGGCGCGTGAGCGGTCCGATCGCATTGATCGGCTGCCCAGACGTTTGCCGTATTCGGTTTAAGATCACGTAAATTTCGAGGGCCGCATTCGAGCGATATCCGCTGTGAAATCTGAGACTTTGCTCGTGCGGGACCTACTCGACGGGTGAAGGAAATTCGCGCCGGTCTTGAATCTTTCGGAGCGTCGCCGCAGAAGTCGACCGACCGATTGGCATTTCGTTAACGGTTGTCCTTCGCTCTTTCTTAGTCTTGTTTCGACCGCCAGCCCAAATTCGCTTTCGATCTTCGGTCGCGCCGACCGAAGGGAGGACGCCATGCAACTCGGCTGTGAAAAGCGGGGCTTGCGTCGGCGGCGCTGCGGCCGGGCCGAATGCAGGGGTGGCGTCAGGCCAGGACGTTGACCGAGTTCTTGCTCGAGGAGCTGCTCGTCTGGGTGCTCTTGGGGGAGCTGGAGGCGGCCTTGAGCTGAGCGAGCTGCGCCGGAGTGAGGTTGTTCGCCACGCTGGTCGCCGCGGCCTTGAGCTGAGCGTTGACGCGCTGGAGTGCCCTGTGATTGGAAATTGCGGCAAAACCTGCCGACTGGTTCGTCAGCGCATTGGTCAGCACGGAGTTCACCGCGTCACTGGAGCTGAACGTGTCGCTCCAGCGTTGCTGCTCGATCTGCCAATTTCGGTTCTGGTTGTAGAACGAAATGCTCACGTTATGGGCCTCCGGCCGCGACGCTAGCCTGCGGCGGGTTAATTGTTCGTGAAGCCCGCGGCGCCTTTACTGGTCGTTAACCACGGGGGGGCGATGTTCCGCCGACGCGGTCCCTGGTTCGCCATCTGCGCGGCAGATTGGGTGCAGAGCTTCGTCGGCGGAATGGCTTTGATGCGACGTTCGACAGCAAAAAGGAAAAAACCGCCGGCGGGAGGGCGGGAAGGTGAGGTCCTGGCGGAAGCGATTGCCCATGCGGTCGGCTGCCAGGGCGAGGGGCGGTGGCTCGAGGCTGAAACGCTCTACCAGCGCATTCTCAAGGTGCGGCCGCGGCACTTCGATGCCTTGCACCTGCTCGGGGTGTTGCGGGAGCAGCAGGGCCGCAGCGCCGAGGCGCTCGGCTTGATAGGGTCGGCGCTCGAGGTTGTGCCGGACTCGGCCGATGCCTGGTCGAACCGCGGGGTTACGCTTCGGGCCCTCGAACGTTGGGACGAGGCGCTCGAGAGCAACGACCGGGCGCTGGCGTTCAAACCGGACCACGTCGATGCCTTGATCAACCGTGGTCACGTGCTCCTGAAGCTCAGTCGTTTCGAGGAAGCGCTGGCGAGCTGCGACAAGGCGCTCGCGATCGACCCGAACCATCCGATCGCGCTCAACAACCGGGGTCACGCGCTGATCGAGCTCAAGCGTCCGACCGAGGCCTTGGCCATATTCCAGCGGGCGCAGAGCCTCAGGCCCGACGACACCAATATCATCGCGAGCGTGGGCCGCGCCTGGCAGGAGCTCGGAAAGTTCGAGCAGGCTCTGGCGAGCTACGACGCGGTGCTCGCGCGCGATCCCGATCATGTGGAGGCGCTGACCAATCGCGGCTATGCGCTGGCCCGGCTGGAGCGTTTCGACGAGGCGCTGGTGAGCCTCGACCGGGCGCTCACGCTACGGCCGGGCTTTCCCGAGGGGCTGAGCAATCGCGGCAATGTCCTGCGGGCGCTCGACCGCTACGACGAGGCCATGGCGGACTACGATCAGGCGCTCGCGGTCCGACCCGGCAATGTCGTGGTCCTCAACAATCAGGGCGTGGCCTTCAACGGGCTCAACCGTTGCGACGAGGCGCTGGTGAAATTCGACCAGGCCCTGGCCCTGCAGCCGAATCATGCCGAGGTGCATTTCAACCGGAGCCTGGTCCAGATGACCGCCGGAGCGCTGCGTGAGGGCTGGCGGGAATACGAATGGCGCTGGAAGCAGGCGGGCTGGTCGGACCGGCGTCGCAACTTCCCGCAGCCGCTCTGGCTCGGCGAACAGCCGCTCGCCGGCAAGACGATCCTGCTGCATGCCGAGCAGGGATTGGGCGATACGCTGCAGTTCGTTCGCTATGCCCCGCTGGTCGCGCGTCGCGGCGCACGCGTGATCCTTGAAGTGCAGTCGCCGCTCAAGGCGCTCATGGCCGGCATCGAGGGAATAGCCGTGGTCGTGGGCCTGGGCGAAGCGTTGCCCGATTTCGACCTGCATTGCCCGTTGATGAGCCTGCCGCACGCCTTCGGCACCGAGCTCGACACGATCCCGGCCGATATTCCCTACTTGCACATTTCGTCCCATCGGCGGGCCAAGTGGCACGAACGCCTGGGCGAGACGCAACGCGTTCGGGTCGGCATTGCTTGGGAGGGGAGCGCGGCACACCGGAACAACCGCAACCGGTCGATCCCTCTCGGGCGCTTCGCTGCGCTGCTGTCGGTACCGGACGTGGAGTTCGTGAGCCTCCAAAAGGATCTGAATTCCGCCGCGAGCGCCGCGCTGCGCGCCCATGCCGATGTGACGACGTTCGGCGAGGAGCTGGTCGATTTTGCCGACACAGCGGCGGTGATCGAGCTCCTCGATCTGGTCGTGTCGGTGGACACATCGGTGCTGCATCTCGCCGGCGCGCTCGGTAAGCCGGTCTGGGCGCTGCTGCCGTTTTCGGCTGATTTCCGCTGGCTGCTCGAGCGCGAGGACACGCCTTGGTATCCGAGCGCGCGGCTGTTCCGCCAGCCGCGGATCGGCGACTGGGAAAGCGTTCTCGGTCGCGCTCGACAGGAGCTCATGAACAAGGTGGGAGATATGAAAGGTTTCAAGGCTCGTCACGCTGCGCGGCCGAAAGCTCAGCGCGCGGCGCCCTTGATCCAGGAGGCGCTGGCTTTGCATCAGCAGGGGCGATTGGCGGAGGCGGAGCGCGTCTACGAAGCCGTCCTGCGGTCCGATCCCCGGCACTTCGACGCGCTGCACCTGGGCGGCGTGCTCAAGCATCAGCAGGGCAATTCGGTCGAAGCGCTGCGCCTGGTCGCGGCCGCGCTGAAGGCCGATCCCAAATCCGCGCCCGCGTTGTCGAACTACGGCGTCATCCTCAACGCACTCAAACGGCACGAGGAAGCGCTGGCGAGCTTCGAGCAGGCGCTGGCGATCAAGGCCGGCGATGTCAGCGCGCTCTACAATAGCGGCCTCGCGCTCAAGGGCCTCGGACGCCACGAGGAAGCCGTCGCCAGCTTCGACGACGTGCTGTCCCGCCAAGGCAACCATGTGGACGCCTTGTCCGATCGCGCCGACGCTCTGGCAGCGCTCGGCCGCAGCGAAGCCGCACTGGAAAGCTATGACCAGGCGTTGGCGCTGCAGCCCCGAAATGTCGGCGCGCTCAACCGACGCGGCAACCTGCTCGGCGCGCTCAAGCGGCACGAGGAGGCGCTGGTCGCCTATGACGCTGCGCTCGCGGTTGCGCCCGACCATGCGGAGGTCTTGAACAACCGCGCGGCGACGCTGCTCGCGCTCAAGCGGCCGGAGGAAGCGCTGGCGAGCTGCGATCGGGCGCTGGCGCTACGCCCCGACTATGCCGACGCCCGCTATAATCGCGGCAATGCGCTTGGCGCGCTCGGGCGGCATCAAGAGGCGATCGAGAGTTACGATGCGGCATTGGAGCTCAAGCCCGATCGACTCGATGCGCTCAATAATCGCGGCTCGGCATTGGCGGCCTGCGATCGCCTCGACGAAGCGCTGGCTTGCTGGGAGCTGGCGATCGCGATCGATCCCGGTCACATCGAAGCGATACAAAATCGTGCCCGGATCCTGATGGGCCTGGAACGCTACGAGGAGTCGCTCGCCGCGTTCAACCGGCTCATCGAAGAGGAACCGCATCGAGTCGATGCGCTCAGCAATCGCGGCCTTGTTCTGGCCAAGCTCGCGCGTCACGAGGAATCGCTGCGCAGCTACGACATGGCGCTGGCCATCAATCCTGACTCGGCCGACGTCTTGGTCAATCGCGCCAACGGCTTGGTGGCGGTCAAGAAATTCGACGAAGCGCTGAGCACGTTCCACAAGGCATTGACCCTCGATCCGAAGCATTTCGTAGCGCACCTCGGTCGCGGCGGCGCCCTGGTTCAGCTCAAACGCTATTCCGAAGCGCTCGACAGTTACGAAAAAGCGGTCGCCCTCGCGCCCGATGAATCGCAGTGCTACAACAATCGCGCCCTCGCGCTGGCCGCACTCGGCCGCTATGACGAGGCCTTCGCCAGCTACGACAAAGCCTTGGAGCTCGCTCCGAACTTTGTCGAAGCCTACGTCAATCGCGGCAACGCATTTGGCGCCTTGGGGCACACCGAACGCGGGCTCGCCGACTATTTGCGCGCGCTCGAGATCAAGCCCGACCGCGTCGAAGCGATCTGGAATATGAGCCTGGCGCAGCTCACCTTGGGAAATTTCCGCGAGGGCTGGAAGAACTACGAAGTTCGCTGGCGCAAGGAGGAGACAGTGCCACATCGGCGCAACTTCACGCAGCCGCTGTGGCTGGGCGAGGAAGATGTGGCCGGGCGGACGATCCTGGTGCACGGGGAGCAGGGGCTCGGCGATACGTTCCAGTTCGTGCGCTACGCCCCGTTGCTGGCCCAGCGCGGCGCCAAGGTCATTCTGGAGGTGCAGCCTTCGCAGAAGACCCTGCTGGCGGATGTCGAGGGACTGGCCGGCATCTACAGCCGCGGAGAAGATCTGCCCGATTTCGATCTGCATTGTCCGATGATGAGCTTGCCGCTCGCCTTCGGCACCGAGCTTGCGACCATCCCGGCCGAGATTCCCTATATCCGGGTTCCGGCGGATCGCCTCCCGAAATGGCGCGCTCGCCTGGGCGAGAGTCGGGCCTTGCGGGTCGGGGTCGCCTGGGCGGGCAGCGCAATCCATACCAACAATCGTAATCGTTCGATTACGTTGAGCCGGTTTGCGGCCCTGTTCGCGGCGTCGAAGGTCGAGTTCGTGACCTTGCAGAAGGAGCTCGGCCCCGGCGATGCCGCCACGCTGCGGCGCCATCCCAACGTGATCCCGCTGGGCGAGGAGCTCTCCGACTTCGCCGACACCGCAGCCGTGATCTCGCTGCTCGATCTGGTCGTGTCGGTCGATACCTCCGTGGTCCATCTCACCGGCGCGATCGGTCGGCCATTCTGGTTGCTGGTGCCGTTTGCGCCCGACTTCCGATGGCTGCTCAAGCGTGAGGACAGCCCCTGGTACCCGACTGCCAGGCTGTTCCGGCAACCGGGGATCGATGATTGGGAGAGCGTATTCAAACGCGCACGCCGGGAGCTCGAACGCAAGGCCGAACACCAAGCGGAACACCGACCCGCATGAGCAAATCCTTGAATTCAAGTCCGCGGAAGAGTGCCGCGCCGGACATCCAGCAGGCGATGGCGCTGCACCGGCAGGGACGCTTGAGCGATGCGGAGCGCATCTATGCGGCGATTCTCGCCGTCGATCCCGCCCGCTCCGACGCCTTGCATTTCTTGGGCCTCGCGAACTACCAGCAAGGGCGCATGCCCGAAGCCTTGCGCTTGATGGCGGCGGCGTTGAAAGCCAATCCACGCTCCGCCGACATCCACTCGAACTACGGGCTGGCGCTCGATGCCGACAAGCAACCTGCGGAGGCCCTTGCAAGCTTCGACCGGGCGCTCGCGCTCGAGCCCGACCATGTGCAGGCGCTCAGCAATCGCGGATTGACCCTGGCGGCGCTCGGCCGCACCGCGGAGGCGCTGGCGAGCTGGGACGCGGCCTTGGCGGCCGATCCCAATCATGTGGAAGCGCTGCACGGCCGCGGCAATGCGCTGCTCAAGCTCAAACGCCCCGATGCGGCGCTCACCGACTATGAGCGTGTCTTGGCGCTGCGACCGAATATCGTCGACGTCCTCAATAATCGTGGCGGCGCGCTCGCGGAGCTCGGTCGCCTCGATGAGGCCTACGAGAGTTACGAGCGGGCATCCGCTATCGATCCGAGCTTGCCGGAAATCCTGATCAACAAGGGACATATTTGCGCCGATCGGCACAGCTTCGCGGAGGCCTTGTCTCATTATGCGATGGCCTCCGCACTCCCGACCCTGCGCCCCGAGGCTGAATTCGCCGCCAGCCTGGTTCGGCTCCGGCTCGGGCAATTCGCGCAAGGCTGGCGCGACTACGAGTGGCGATGGCAGCAGGCGAGCTGGGTGCCGCAGCGGCGCGATTTCGTGGTGCCGCTCTGGCTGGGCCAGGAGCCGCTCCGCGGCAGGACGATCCTGCTGCACGCCGAGCAGGGATTCGGCGACACGCTTCAGTTTGCGCGCTACGCCAAGCTCGTGGCCGGTCTCGGGGCGACGGTGGTGCTCGAGGTCCAAGCCCCGCTCAAGCCCTTGTTGTCAAGCATCGAGGGGATCGCGCAAATCTTCGCGCGCGGCGAATCGCTGCCGCGCTTCGACTTGCATTGTCCACTCATGAGCTTGCCGCTCGCCTTCGGGACCTCGCTCGACACCATTCCGGCGGACGCTCCCTATGTCCGAGCCCCCGCGGACCGCGTGGCCCAATGGCAGGCGCGGCTGGGCGAGCCACGATCGCTGCGCGTCGGCATCGTCTGGGCCGGCAGCGCGGTGCACAAGAACAATCACAACCGCTCGATCCCGTTCGATCGCTTTGCCTCGCTCCTGTCCGCACCGAACATCGCGTTCGTGAGCCTGCAAAACGAGCTCGGCGCGGCGGACACAGCGACGCTCGGTCGCCATGCCAACGTGATATCGCTGGGCAGCGAATTACGCGATTTTGCCGACACAGCGGCTGTGGTCTCGCTCCTGGATCTCGTGGTGTCGGCGGATACCGCCGTGGTCCATCTCGCCGGTGCGCTGGGCAAGCCGGTCTGGGTGCTGTTGCCGTTCTCGCCCGACTTCCGCTGGCTGCTCGATCGCGAGGATAGCCCTTGGTACCCGACCGCACGCCTATTCCGCCAGCCGCGGTTCGGCGATTGGGACAGCGTGCTCGCCCGTGTGAAGGAGGAGTTGGAGTCGCTCAGTCGGGCACACGGCGGCACATTAAGCAGGCGTTAACCATACTGTACCACTAGTGAAGATACCCGCGAAAAGCTCGACTTTGCGCTTGCCGCGGCTTGTGACACGGAACCACTTGAGACGCGCTCGCATTGGCATGGCTGGCACGGCAGGCCTTGCCGATCGCGCTCGAGCTTCACCACCGGGACGCACAAAATGCCCAAAGAAGGTCCCTACAATTCCTGCCTGATTTGCGGGTCAACCAATCTGCGCGGCGTAACGACCAACCGCAATTTCGGCATCAATATCATTCAGTGCAATGCATGCGGCTTCGTGCAGAGCGAATTTGTTTCCGACCGCGGGCTCGAGACCTACTACCGGAATTTCTACCGCGGACAATTGGACCAGCAAGGACTGGTCGCGCACCGGCAAAAAGGGCTCGCGCAAGCGCGGGGGCAGATCGCCTATCTGCTCGAGCAGCGGCCGGGTTTCAAGATTTCGACGGCGCTGGATTACGGCACGGCCGAAGGCTCGCTCGGCCATGAGTTGCGCGCCATCGCCGAGAAGGTCTGGGTCACCGAGATGGACCCGCAATTCGTCCAGCTCTTGAAGACGGACCCACTGCTCACTCTGGTCGAACACAAGGAATTGGCGTCGGGTTCGTTCGATTCTTTCTTCGACCTGGTTTGCATCTCCCATGTGCTCGAGCATCTCACGGATCCCTACCAGGCGATGGACGTGTTCGCATCCGTGCTCAAGCCGGGCGGCTTGCTGCTGGTCGACATTCCCAATGAAGTGCGGCTGCTCGAACGCGGCTTCGTGGCGAAAGGTCATCTGTCCTTCTTCACCAGGGACTCCTTCAAGCAATTCGTCGACGTCCACGGCTGTTTCGACATGATCGAGATTCGAACGTGCAACCGCGAGGTCGATCTCTTCATCAGCAGCGGGTATACGGCGCCGGAGCAATACGACATCCCGCTCGCGAAGGACGGCACCACGATCCGCGCGCTGCTGCGGAACCGGCCGCCGGAAGCGCGGCAGCAACGGCGCCGCCATGCCTTCGACGAAGCAGCGTTGCTCAACGAATACAGCGCGCGGTTGCTCGCCTTTCACAAGGCGCTCGAAGCCACGAAGGGGCGGGTCGCGCAGCTCGAGCAGGAATTGCTCACGCCGCAGCAGGCCCGCCGGCGCGCGGAAATCACCAACGTGCTCTTCAACGTCCAAAAGGGCAGCGTGTTGAGCGGGCCGTTTGCCGGCATGGCCATGCTGCCGGAAGTTTCATGGGGTGATGGCGATCTTGCCCCGAAGCTGCTCGGCTGTTACGAGGCCGAGCTGCACCCGGCGATCGCGAAGGCCATCAGTCGGGAGCCGAAAAACATCATCAATGTGGGCTGTGCCGAAGGCTACTATGCGGTCGGCATGGCCCGCGCATTGCCGCAATCGCGGATATTCGCGTTCGACACCAGCGAAAAGGCGCAAGCCATATGCGGTCGCGCCGCGGCTGCAAATCAGGTCGGCGCCCGGGCCACGGTCGCAGGAGCCTGCACGCTCGACACTTTGCGCGAGGCCATTTCCAAGGAGGATCGGACTTTGCTGCTGGTCGATTGCGAAGGCGGCGAGCTGCAGCTGCTCGACCCCGAACAAGTGCCGGGAATTCAAGCATGCGACGTGATCGTCGAATGTCACGACTTCCTCGATCCCACGATCACATCCACTTTGAAGCAGCGATTCGCCGCGAGCCACGACATCGAAATCGTATCGGAGGGGCCGCGAAATCCGAATGAATTTCCCTCACTGCAGCGCTGGGGCTCGCTGGACCGCTGGCTTGCCGTCAACGAGAACCGTCCGATGACGATGAACTGGCTGGTTTGTTGGGCGCACGAGAACCGCCCTGGTCGCTCGGTTTCCGGTTGAAGGGCACGGATGCTTGAGGCAGGCGGCCGGCCTGCGGCATCCTGGACAAGGTGAAAACACATGGCCGTACCATCGATTGTCGACATCATTGGCCGTCCTGCCGATCTGTCGCTCATCAACATCGTCGACGTGGGCGCCAATCCGCTGTCCGGGGCCAAGGGGCCCTACCAGATGCTGGTTGACCGCGGCCTGGCGTCGCTGGTCGGGTTCGAGCCTGACCCTGCGGCCTTCGACCGGCTGCAAGCGATCAAAGGACCGGGCGAGAGATATCTTCCGGTCGCCGTCGGCGACGGCAAACGCCACCAGTTTCGCATTTGCGCCATGTCGGGGATGAATTCCCTGCTGCCGCCGAACTTTGATCTCCTCAACTTGGTTCACCTGCACGGACTCTGGGCACAAGTCCGCAGCCTGGTTGATGTCGACACCAAGCGGCTGGACGATCTCGCCGAGATCGAAGCGATGGACTATCTCAAGATCGACATCCAGGGCGGCGAGATGTTGGTGTTCGAGAATGCGGCAGAAAAGTTGAAGGATTGCCTCGTTGTTCACACCGAGGTGATGTGGGTGCCGATGTACGTGGGCCAGCCGCTGTTTTCCGAGCAGGAGCTTTTTCTGCGCAAGTTAGGTTTGCAGGTACATAAGTTCTTCGAGATGCAGGGCCACGTGCTCCAGCCCTTTGCCGTGCGCGGCGACGTGCATGCGCCGCTGAGCCAGGTGTTCTGGGCCGATGTGATTTTCATCAAGGACATCACGCGCCTCGACCGCCTGCGACCGGTGCAACTGCTGAAGCTCGCGATCATCCTTCACGACGTGTACGAGTCGTTCGACGTCGCGCATCTGGTGCTTCAGGCCTATGACCGAGCGTCGAACACGGCCTTGGCGCCCATATACCTCGCCTTCCTGACCGGGGCCGCAAAAGCAGCGTGACGCCGGCGGCGTGTTCTTGAATTCTCAACCAGCCTCGTACGCGGCATCCCGTGGCGACGGCATTGTCGAGTGTTCGGCGGTTTTTTCGCGATTTTCGATGACCGCCGTTGCCACGCAGAGCGCGGTTGCAGGCTTGCGTGCCGACGTCGGCTGCGCCCGGCCGGGCACTGGATCATCGCCAAAGCGTTGCCCTGCAACAGCATGGCGCGCGCGGTCAGGCATGTAGGCCGTCTCTGCGGATCTACCAGGCTTTCGACCGCTTCGAAGGCGCCGAGGCGGCTTGTTTCCGGAGGATCGTCGAAGACGGCCGCGCGCTTCGCTACGCGGCTTCACTCACGGTATTCTTGGCGGCCGACAGTACGACGTCCTTCATTTGTCGTGCCGTCTCGGCCCAGGTCAGCCGCTGCATCAGGCGGGCTGCGCGCAGCCCGCGCTTGCGGGCGGCCGCGCGATCCACGAAAATCTGCTCGAGGCGCTCCACCACTTCGTCGACCTGGCTCTCGCCCCAGCAGGCGACGTCGCCCACGCTGGTCCAGCGGTTCTCGATTGCTCTTTGATCGTCGAGCGGATAGCAATTGTCGTCCGTGATCAGATCGAGATGGCCGGTGTTGCGTGACAGGACGACCGGTATCCCGCACGCCATGCACTCCATGGCAACCAGGTTGGTGCCGCCTTCCGACCGGTTGGTGAACACGGCAGCGTCCATCTCGCGTAAGATGGGCGGCATCGACACGTTGGGGACGTTGCCGAGATCGATGACCTGCTCGGGGGCGATCTCATTGGCGGCGGCCCAAGCGGCGACGTCGAGCTTGCCGTCCTTGTCGAAGGCGATCGGCGCGGCGAGCCTGGTCTGGTCCAGGCTGCGGGCGAAATGGGGCCACGGGCTATGCCACGCGGTGACCAGCGTCGCCTCCTTGTGGCGCTTGGCGAAAATCTTGAACGCCGCCATCACGATATCTTGGCCCTTGCGCAACTCCGCCTTGCCGCCAGAAAAGATGAGGAAGCGGTCACCCATGAAACCGAGATTGGGGGCGGTGTGAAAATGCGTCGGATCGATGCCCTGCAGGATGGTGCGAACGTTCTCGAATCCGTAGGTCCGCAGCACCCGCTCGTTCCAGGTCGAGCCGGTGATGATCAGCGAGAGTTGCTTGCCGCGCTTGATTGCGGTCGGGTCCAGGGCCTCCTCGAAAAAGACGACGCCGATCGTCGGTTTTCCCCCGAGCACGACATTGTGGGCGGCCGGCGAGCCGCAAAGGCCGTTGCCGAGGGCCAGCAGCAACGGCGCATCGGCGGTTGCGCTACCATTGGCGTGCTGTGAGATCTGTTTTTGGAACTGAATAGATCGGATCAGGAACGGCAGGATCGCGCGCTCCCTGAGCGGGTCGATGGTGATTTGTCCGGCATCGATGGGCGCCACGCAGACCGGTTCGATCGCGGGATCGCCGGCCCAGTGCAGGGCCAGATTGAGGCCATAGACGCCCCAACCGAAAAAGCTCGATATCGACCACTGAATCATGACGGGTTGTGTCATCGCTGTCTCCGGGCTGACGAAGGGTTCAGGCCATTTGGGCCAACGGTCCTGCTGGTTGGTCTAGGGCAATCTCGGCCGCTGCCGCCGGCAGCATTGATTTTCCCAATCGTGCCAGCGCGGCCAGGTCGGCGATCTGCTGCGTCAGCAACCGGTCGCGAAAATACGCGATCGTCTTTTCAAGGCCGTCGGCCAGTTGGATCCGCGGCTCCCAGGCCAGCACATGCCGGGCGAGGCCGATGTCGGGCTGGCGTTGCTTGGGGTCGTCGTTCGGCAGCGGCTTGAACACGAGCTTGCTGCTCGATCCGGTCAGTTGCAGAATCCCCGCGGCGAGCTCGCGCATGGTGAATTCGCCGGGATTTCCGATATTGATCGGTCCGGTGAAGTCGTCGTCCGTCGCCATCAGGCGCATCATCGCTTCGATCAGATCGTCGACATAGCAGAAGCTTCGGGTCTGGGTGCCGTCCCCATAGAGCGTGATGTCGTCGCCGAGCAGCGCCTGCACGATGAAGTTGGACACCACCCGGCCGTCATTGGGGTGCATGCGCGGGCCGTAAGTGTTGAAGATGCGCGCGACTTTGATGCGCACCCGATGCTGGCGCCAATAGTCGAAGAACAGCGTCTCGGCGCAGCGCTTGCCTTCGTCGTAGCAGGACCGGATGCCCACCGGATTGACGCGTCCCCAATAGTGCTCGGGCTGCGGATGTATTTCCGGATCGCCGTAAACTTCGGAGGTCGATGCCTGCAGGATTTTGGCGCCGGTGCGCTTGGCGAGGCCGAGCACGTTGATGGCGCCGTGGACGCTGGTCTTGGTGGTCTGCACCGGATCGTATTGATAGTGGATGGGCGAAGCCGGGCAGGCGAGATTGTAGATCTCGTCGACCTCGACATAGAGCGGAAAGGTGACGTCGTGCCGCATCAGCTCGAAGCGGGGATGCCCGACGAGGTGCGCGACATTGTCCTTGTTGCCGGTGAAGAAATTGTCGACGCAGAGGACGTCGTCGCCCGCCGCCAGCAGGCGCTCGCAAAGATGCGAACCCAAGAAGCCGGCGCCGCCGGTGACCAGGATTCGGTTCATTGGCAAAGGCTCCTGTTCGGATGGCGAAGCGGCGTGCCGCCTGGGCGATGCATTGGCTGAGTCGTCATGAAAGCCGGACCTCACAGCGTCCGGCTGAATGCGAGCGGTTGCGTTCGCTTCGGATCCGGAGCCGTGGTTCGCCCGGAGGCGCCGTAGACTTGCGGGCACGCCTGGCGGGCGAGGTCGCCCGACAGCCGGCGCATGATTCCTTCCGAAACCGCGTGGGCGGTCGCCAGCACGACCATGTTGGATTTCAGCACGGCCTGCAGCAGCTCGTGCCGGCGCGCCAGCGCGCTGACATCCTGCGGCACGAGGCGCGAAAGCAATTTGCTGCTCGCCTTCAACCGCTCCACCGCCTTGAAGTAGCGGCCGGACAGCTCGGTCTTCTTCACGCCGAGGTCGGTGGCCTTGCGCAGCTGGCCGGCGCGAACCAACGCGGTCTCCTCGACGACGACTGCCTCTAAACCGTCCATGACCTCGGTGAGCTGGACGATCGCGGTTTGGGCGTCCGCCGCGGTCTCGATCGGGCGCGGCGTTTCGGGGAGTGCGGCTTGCGGTCTATCGCGCATGGATGGCGTCCTATGGGGATGGCGCTGTGGCTTTTTGGTTGACGCTTCGTCTGCGTCGTCCCTCGAAATGTCGCGCGCCCATGCACGATCGGTTAGGATTTGGTGAACTGCGGCGAAATCCGATGAAGATTATGTGGCCGCTGGTTAATAACCCGTTCACTCGGCGTCACTTCGCATGCGCCTCCTGTTGGGCGAGGAGGGAGTGATAGACTTTGTCGGCAATTCCGATGCCGCCGGCCTTGGCAAACGATTTGGCATATTGCTCGCTCAGGAACGAGCGCCACACGCCCACGGCCGGTCCGCCGCCGAATGGCCCGTCGCCCTGGACGCCGGCGAGCATGTGGCTGAACATCGAGTTGAGGAACTGTGCCTCGAAATTGACCGCGGCGGCGCGCGCCTTGGCCTTGGGGTCGACGCTTCTGGGGTCGGCATTCGGCTTGGCTCCGGCACCCGTGGACGCATCGCGCGCGACGCTGCGGGCGAGCGAGGCGGCGGCCGGCGCCGCGAGGGTGGGCGAGCCGAGGGCGTGCAGGACGGCCATCACATCACCTCGATATCGGCCTGGATGGCGCCGGCGGCCTTGATCGCCTGCAGAATGGCGATGAGGTCGCGTGGCCCGATGCCGAGCGAATTCAATCCATCGACGAGTTGCTGCAGCGACACGCCTTCCTTGACCACGGCGAGCCGCTTGCCGTCCTCGGTGACGCCGACGCGCGAACGCGGCGTCACGACGGTCTGGCCGCGCGCGAACGGCTGCGGCTGGCTGACCTGCGGGGCCTCCGAGATGGTGACGGTGAGATTGCCCTGCGCCACCGCCACGGTCGCCACGCGCACGTCGCGTCCCATGACGATGATCCCGGAGCGCTCGTCGATGACCACCTTGGCGCCGAGATCGGGATCGACCTGCAGCTGCTCGATCTCCGTCAACATCGCCACGACATTGTTGATGGATTTCGGCGGCATGGTGATCTGCACCGTCGAGGGGTCGAGCGGTTCGGCGATCGGGGCGCCGATATAGTCGTTGATGGCGGCGGCGATCCGCTTGGCGGTGGTGAAGTCGGCATTGCGCAAGGCCAGCCGCACCTGATTGAGCTTGTTGAGCGCGAACTCGATCTCACGCTCGATGATGGCGCCGTTGGAGATCCGGCCGACGGTCGGAACGCCACGCACGATCTTGGCGGCCTCGCCTTCGGCCTGGAAGCCGCTGATGGCGACCGAGCCTTGCGCGACCGCATAGACGTTGCCGTCGGCGCCCAAGAGCGGGGTGACCAGGAGCGTGCCGCCCTGCAGGCTCTTGGAGTCGCCGAGGGCCGAGACCGTCACGTCGATTCGGGTGCCCTGGGTGCCGAAGGGCGGCAGATTGCTGGTCACCATGACGGCGGCGACGTTGCCGGTTCGGATGGTCGCGCCGCGGATGTTGACGCCGAGCCGCTCCAGCATGGCTTGCAGCGATTGCTTGGTGAACGGGATATTGTTCAGCGTATCGCCGGTGCCGTTGAGGCCGACGACCAAGCCGTAGCCGATCAATTGATTCTGGCGCACGCCCTCGATATTGGCGAGGTCCTTGATGCGCGACGTCGCACCGGCCGGCGCGACCGGGCACGTCAAAGCGCAAACCAAGACCCAAGACCAAATCCTCGCCGCGGCGAGCGCGGTCGCTGTCGTCCTCGTCATATTGCTCCCCAATGATGAGCTCGGACCGATCACGTCGTTGCGAATCGCGTGCCATCCGGCCGCGTCAGCAAGCCATTGAAATCAAAGATAATATTTGTGGCGCCGGGTTTCCCCTCGCGATCCGCCTGGGCGGTTCCTTGCCGGTCGGGCAGATTTTGCCGGGCCGTTTACCGCTCGTTAACCATGGTGGTCCGATTGATGATGTGACCGGGAAACCGCAGCGGCTCGGATGAGGGGCCTCGCCCATGCGAATTCAAGCACCGAACGGAACCGCGATGGCGGCGGCAGCGCCGGCCGCGCGGCGCACCACGTCTTCCGGCTTTACCGTCAACGAAGAAACCGCGCCGCGCTCCACCGGTGCCGCCGGAGGCTTGCGAACGGTCGGCGGCATCGACGCGCTGATCGCCCTGCAGGGCGTGGAGGACCCGCTAGAGCGCCGCAAGCGGGCGGTCAAACGTGGCCAAGTCGCGCTCGACGCGCTCGACGAGCTCAAGATCGGGCTGCTCGGGGGGGCATTTACGGCGGCCACGCTGACCAGGCTGCAGTCGGCCGCCGCCCAGCTCAAGCTGGGTTCGGGCAATGCGGAGCTGGATGCGGTGCTGGGCGAGATCGAGCTGCGGGTCGAGGTCGAGATCGCCAAGATGAGCCCGCGCTAGCGCATTTTCGGGACAAAGCCTGGCCCGCAGACGTTCGCCCGGCCACAAATGATTCCGCACTGCGGTATGGCCGATTGTGGCGGTTTGCGGCCGCGCATTCCGTGATTGTCCCTAACCTGGGAGCCCTATATAAGGTCGCCCGCGAGCAGGAGGGCTCGCCCAAGCACGGGGTTCCCATGCGTTCGGAGAAAAACAAGAACGGTGCCGTGGCGCTGTTGGACAAGAACGGTGCCGTAGCTCTGCTGGACAAGAACAAGAACTATCGACCTTCCGACAAAGAGCCATTCATGAACGAGCGCCAGCGCGAGTATTTTCGCGACAAGCTCCTCACGTGGAAGGACGACATTCTCAAGGAGGCGAAGGAGACGCTGCAGCATCT
>Ga0209068_10000557_pt1 | contig 20112 bp, 12 predicted proteins | sample ColStrG_CSR_2012_FD_187200 | JGI IMG/M metagenome (GOLD analysis project Ga0209068, IMG submission 187200) | Freshwater sediment microbial communities in response to fracking from Pennsylvania, USA - Cold Stream Run_MetaG_CSR_2012 (SPAdes)... | ecosystem: Environmental > Aquatic > Freshwater >... | reverse complement strand
AGTTCCAGCGCCTGCATTGCTCCCAATCCGCGGACTTCGCCCACCAGAGCCCACTTTGACTGCCAGACCAAAGCACGCTTTTGGAACATAGCTCCAAGGTGATCGGCACGCGCGCAGAGATTGTCTTTCTCAATGAGGTCAAGAACTGCTAGCGCCGCCTCACACGCCGCCGGGTTTCCGGCAAAAGTTCCGCCCAACCCGCCGATACCGGCAGCGTCCATGATGTCCGCACGTCCTGTGACCGCGGCCAAAGGCAAACCTCCCGTGAGCGACTTTGCCATTGTCACCAGGTCGGGTTCCAAGCCCAGCCGTTCACAAGCAAACATCGACCCCGTACGAGCGAAGCCCGTCTGAATCTCATCCGCGATGGTGAGGATCCCGTACTTACGGCAGATTTCTGTCAGTGCTGGATAAAACCCCGCCGGCGGAGTTACGAATCCACCTTCACCCAAAATCGGTTCTACGATCACTGCTGCAACCGACTCGGCCGCCACAACGCGCTTGAATGTATCCTCCAAATGCCGCGCGCAAAAAACGTCGCACGACGGATATTCCTTCGAATACGAGCAGCGGTAGCAATACGCGTACGGAACGCGGTAAACGTCGCCGGGAAAAGGCTCGAAACCGGCCTTGTACGGGTGGGTTTTACTGGTAAGTGACAGCGCCATATAGGTGCGGCCGTGGAACGCATCTTCAAAAGCAATCACGGCTGGGCGCTTCGTGTAAGCTCGCGCGACTTTGATAGCGTTCTCAACTGCCTCAGCGCCGGTGCTGACCAGAATCGTCTTCTTCGGCCCTTTGCCCGGCACAATCGAGTTCAAGCGCTCAGAAAGAGTGATGTAGCTCTCATACGGCAAAACATTGAAGCTCGTGTGCAGAAAGCGGTCCATCTGATCGTGAATCGCCTTCATCACCGTCGGAGGACGGTGTCCGGTATTCAGGCAGCCAATGCCGCCGGCGAAGTCGATCATGCGGTTGCCATCGACGTCTTCGATTACGGCTCCCTCGGCCCGCGCAATGAACAATGGCGTTACGTGAAACGCTCCCTGCGCGACCGCAGTAACCCGGCGCTGCATCAGAGCCTTGGAACGCGGCCCAGGAATTGACGTTCGCAGTTGTATGCTGGCCATCTCAGTACCACCCAATGGGAGACTCGTTCAAGTTGATGTGAACTTGTTTCGTTTCCAGATATTCATCAATGCCGTGCGGCCCCAGCTCGCGGCCAAAGCCGGATTGCTTGTAACCGCCCCACGGCGCTTCCACGTAGGTTGGCTGCATATGGTTGACCCACACGATACCGCAACGCAAAGCCTTCACGGTACGCATTGCCTTGAAGATATCGCGCGTCCATACCGCCGCCGCCAGGCCATAGGGAGAGTCGTTGGCAATCTTGAGTGCGTCTTTCTCGTCGTCGAACGGAATCACCGTCGCCACCGGCCCAAAAATTTCTTCGCGCGCAATGCGGGCGCTGTTGTCCACATCGTAAAAAATTGTCGGTTCCACGTAATAACCCTTGGCGAACTTCTCCACACGCCCGCCGCCCGATGCAACCTTCGCTTCTTTCTTCCCGAGTTCCTGGTACGAACGAACGCGGTCATATTGGTCTTTGCTGACCAACGCGCCCATCTTCGTGTCGCGTTCCAAGGGCGCGCCAACCTTAATTGTCTTGGCCTTCGCGGCCATGGCGTCGACAAACTTCTTATAGATCGACTTTTGCACCAGCACGCGGCTCCCCGCAGAGCACACTTCACCTTGATTGATGAAGACTCCAAACAAAGCGCCATCAATCGCTGCTTCGAAGTCCGCGTCCGCAAAGAAGATGTTGGGAGACTTTCCGCCCAACTCCAGAGTGACCCGCTTCACCGTATCGGCAGCAGCCCTGACGATGATCTTTCCGACCGCCGCCGATCCCGTAAAAGCGATCTTGTTGACATCGGGATGCGCCACCAGCGGCGCGCCACAAGTCTCGCCAAATCCCGTAATTACATTCACGACGCCCTTCGGCAACCCAATCTCGTCAAACCACTTCGCAACTTCCAGCATCGTCAGCGGCGTTTGTTCCGCAGGTTTTAGAATGCACGTGCAACCCGCCGCTAGCGCCGGGGCCAACTTCCAAGCAGCCATCACAAGCGGATAGTTCCACGGAATAATCTGCCCGCAAACCCCGATCGGCTCCTTGAGTGAGAGGCTCAACGCGTTGTCAGGGACGGGATTCACCTGCCCGGTAATCTTGGTTGCCAGGCCGCCGTAATATTCGAAACAGGTGGCCGCGTCCGTTATGTCGTACTCAGCTTCAACAATTGGCTTGCCGCTGTTGCGGCATTCGAGTTCCGCCAGCATCGGCAGGTTTTGGCGAATCTTATCGGCCAGACGAAACAGGACTCGGCCCCGTTCCTGATGCGTAGTTTGGCCCCACGGACCGTCCTCGAATGCCGACTTGGCCGCGGCCACCGCCCGGTTTACGTCCTCCGCAGAGGCGTCGGGAACTTGCGCGATCACTTCTTCGGTCGAAGGATCATAGACAGGAAACGTCTTGGCCGATTTGCTCGCGACCCACTCGCCGTCAATCAACATCTGATAATTGCGCACTTCGGTTTGAATGCCTCCGGGCATGGCTACCTCCATAGTTCAATAGAAAATGAAATGTCGCCGTAAACTTTTCATCCATAGTTCATTCAGAAATGAACTATGGATTCCGTTAAATTTGAGCCGCTGCAACTGCCGCTTTGCGACGTCCATACACGAAAAAGAAGAACGCAGCGAGACCTACGAAAAATGCCGTACCACCGAACATCTTGAGTTCATACAGTTTCAAGGACGTGATCTGCTGCGCCGGGAAAAACACCAGCACAATACCCAGAATTGTCGTGGCCAAGCCGCTCGCACCCGCGAGGAACAATACGCCGCGGCTGTACACTCCCTGACCATCCTGCTCGCGAAACGAAAACCGCAACAAAGCGCCGAACATGTAAAGAAACGGTACCAACTGCAACACCACCGCAAGTGCCAGCATCGTCTGAAAGGTTTCCTGCACGCCGGCGCCGCCTGCAAAATTCATTACCACCAGAAGCATTGAGACGACCGCGTGCACAATCAGCGCCGCGTAGGGCGTGGCGTATTTCGGATGCACCTTGCCCAGCCACGACGGCATGTACGAATCAAGCCCTGCGACAAACGGAATGCGCGCCGATCCTCCAAGCCACGCTGAACCAATGCCCGCAATCGACAGGCTCAGCAAAAACGCAAACGGAGCAACGATCCAAGGCACGCCTACCTGATCTGCCATGTGGCTTACAGCCTGCACAATTCCCTGCAAAACGCTGATACCGCCCTTGCCGACAGCAACTAACAAAGTGAGAGTCGCCGCGATGTACAGCACGCCGGAGATTACGCCGCCCCACGCAACTGCTCCCGGCAACGTGCGGCGAGGGTCTTCGATTTCATCGCCCATGACCGAGGCCAGCTCCAGCCCTACCAAACCGAAACAAATCACGCCGAAGGAATTCAGCACGAACCTCGGATCGGCTGGAAAGCGGAAATCCGCACTCGTGATATGAATGCCGTTCTTGGAAACGATGACGATACCGAGCCCAACCAGCACGCCCGCCGCAACAAACGTTCCGATTCCGCCAAGATTGTTAATCCATTTGCCAACGCCCAGGCCCATGATATTCAGCACAACAAGAACCGTGAGCAAAGCGAGTGACGCAATGAGCGCAAACACCTTGTTATCGGCCAGCGCCGAGTGTCCCGGACCCAGAACAAATACCGATACGCCGACGAAATACAGCATAACTGTCGGAACGTACAGCATGTTGTTGGTCCAGTAACACCAGCCGGAAAGAAAGCCGTGAAAATCGCCAAAGACCTCCTTGGCCCAGAGGTAAACTCCGCCCTCTCCCGGATAGCGATGGGCCAACTCAATCACCGCAATCCCCTGCGGCCAGAAAAACAGGACCAGCGACACGATCCACAGCCAGATGGTGACGCCGCCGTTGGCCGCAATCGATGGCACAACGTTCAAATTGAATACCGCCACCACAAACAAGAGCACCAAATCCCGCCGCCCCAAAACGCGTTTCAGGTGGGTAGACTCGGCCTCGAGTTCTTGAGTGGACAAGAAGTCTCCAATTGATTGCGACAAGCTGACTCGGGCAACGGCGCCGGGGAGCGGCGCCGCTGCCCAAATCGTGAATGCACGGTTAGTGCGCGGCGACCAATACCGGGTTCTTTAGCCGTTCGTGCTGAGCTTCGGCCAGCGAATCGGCGATGTCCTCGAACGCCGCAAGGTGTGCGTCAATGTCGGCTTCGGTGTGTTGCACGGAAATCGTCCATTGCTCGTCCCACCAGTACGGTTGCGGCATTACACCGCGGTTGACCATGCCAAACCAATAGTGGCGCCACAGGTCGACATCAATCGCCTCCCAGTCGCGGTAGTTGACGATCTCCTTCGGATACAACATCAGCGCGCCGTTCGCTCCCGCCTCCGCGATGTAGCCCTGAATGCCAGCCTTCGCAACGATCCTGCGATAGCCACCAACTAGCTTCGCGCTGAGCTTGCCGACGTGCGCGTAGTTCTCACGCGTCAGCACTTCGCGAAACGTCGCCAAACCCGCCGCCATAGCAACCGGATTCGTGTTGTAGGTGCCGCCGTGGAAGACTTTGTGTTGCGAAATCAGATCCATGACCGACGTATGTGCGCCAAAAGCAGCCAGCGAAAATCCGCCGCCTATTGATTTCGCAATACAGATCATGTCCGGGATAACGCCGAAGTATTCTGAGGCACCACCCCAGCACAGTTTCGCTCCAGTCTTGACTTCGTCGAAGATCAGTAGCGCGCCATTCTTGGTACAAACGTCGCGAAGGCCCTGTAGGAATCCAGGTCGCGGCATGCAGAGACCGACGTTCATCAAAATCGGCTCCAGGATAATCGCTGCAATCTGGCCGGGATTCTCCTTGAAACGCCGCTCGACGGAAACAAGGTCGTTGAACGTGGCAATCACGACGTTGTCGATCGACGCCTTTGGAACGCCCATGCCGCCGGGCACCGATGTGGGCGCATTGATGTCGCCGTAATCCGGCGCGTGCGGCTTTACGCTGACGAGCGCAGCATCGTGCAGTCCGTGATAAGCGCCTTCGAACTTGACGATCTTGTCGCGCTTGGTTGCGGCACGAGCAATACGGATCGCATGCATGGTGGCTTCCGTACCGCTGTTGCCAAAGCGACACATTTCAATCGGGAATCGCGTGCAGACTTCTTCGGCGAGTTCCCATTCCATGTCATGAGGCATCCCGTACATGGTGCCGGTGCTCAGACGCTTCTCGACAGCCTTCATCACCGCCGGATGGCAGTGCCCAGCCATCAGCGCTCCGAAGGTCAAATTGTGATCGATGTATTCGTTGCCATCCAGATCGCGAAACTTGCTGCCGCTCGCGTCTTTCACAAAGATGGGATAAGGATCGTACGCACGGTAGTTGCTGGCAACACCCAGCGGAAGACGTTTCAGGTTGCGTTTGTGAGCTTCCGCAGATTTGGGCGTGCGTCGTTCAAAGGTAGAAAGTTCTTTTTCCAGTTCGGGGTACATCGAGTTGCTCCAGAAATCGCAGGCCAGACAGGCCGTTAGAGTGGTGCTGAGGTACGTCTTCAGTATAGCTGGTGCGTGCTGCGTTTTCAGGTTGCGTCCGGGCAGTGGTTGAGACTGCCCGGACAGTTGAAAGTTAGAAGAAAAGCTTGAGCGCGACCTGCATCAGACGAGGCGGACCGGAGCGCTGTATAAGGCCAAAGTTCGTTCCGTCGCTGATCGTGCCGTCAGGGTTAAAGAACTTGGTGTGGTTAAAAGCGTTAAAGACATCCAACCGGAATTCCGTGCGCAGACGCTCGTTAATAGATGTGTTCTTCTGCACTGAAATATCGGTGTTATCGAGACCGGGTCCGCAACAAACGGTGCGTGGCGAATTGCCCTGGGTGCCGATCGCCTGTGCCGCGAATTGGTTGGGATCGAAGCCGTATTTATTGTGCGAGCGGGGATCTTGTGTCCTGAAAGTCCCTACGAGATCAGGGAAATCCGGCGACGAGAACCCGTTAACGTTGCCTGTCAGGTTTTGATCTGAGAACGATTGAATGCGGATTGGGAATCCGGCCTGGAGTTGCGTTATGCCCGAAAGTGCCCATCCATTCAGAGCTTTGCCAGCAAAGCCGTCGAGCTTACGGATGGGCAGATCCCAGTAATAGCTCGCAACAAATCGGTGCCGGGCGTCGAATAGAGACAGGGAGCGCGTGCGGCGCGAATTGGTAGGATCCAGGAAGTCCTCGAAGCTGGAGGCTTGATCAATGGACTTACTCCAAGTGTAGGCAATCTGGGTCTGGAAACCCTTGGCGAAGCGCTTATCCAAACTCACTTGGAACGAGTTGTAGCTCGACGTGCCAACTGTATTTTCCGCAAAGATGTTCGAGAATACAGGTTTTCCATTAGCAGGACAGCCGATTCCAGTCGTCGCTACGCAGTTGGGAGAGGAATAGGGACGCAGGCCAACGAAAGTCAGCGGCGTATCCACAGTGGGCTTTAGTACTGAACCATTCGGCATGTGAAAACCTGGCATGCCATTGGCACCGATAAAGTTGGCAGGTACTGTAATTTGATATGCGGAGTCTTCGCCAGAAGTACCACAGGATTGGCCTGGGATAATATTGATATCAAGACAGGTCTGCGGGTTGGCACGATTGAGGTCGTAGGTAGCCAGCAGGCGGTGTCCCTGAGAACCTACGTAACCCATCTGTAGCTGCATCCCTTTTGCAATCTCGTGTTGAATTGTGAGGTTGTATTGAGCCGCGTACTGGGTGCGCATATGGGGCTGGAATTCGCCAAACAGCAAAATCGGCTCGAACAAAGACCAATCGATCGCAGTGTGCGGCTTGGGGCTCAAAACGCCGTTGGCGCCATTGGGAGTGACGCCACCAGCCTGACTGACATAGGGCGTATTAAACAGAGGGTTCGAGATCGCCAGACTGACGCCGAATGGAGGCTCAGCGCTGAACTGCTCGAACACGAGTTGCTCGATCGGGTTATAGAAGAGGCCCCAGCCGCCGCGAATGCTCGTCTTACCGTTGCCGCGAGGATCCCAGGCCAGTCCAATGCGAGGGGCAAACGCCTTATAGTAGGTAGTAGTAAGCGCAGCCGGAACGCCTTGGTCTCCTGGAAAAACAAGGCCGGTTGGAAACTGAGCAGCGCAGTCCGGGTTCACGGCTGTGTCACATGGATAGAGTTGGGTAGATTGTCCGGGACGGAAGGTCTGGACACGTCCAGCTATGTCTTTCTGTGGAGTATTCAGCTCCCAGCGCAAGCCGTAATTCATTGTTAGGCGGCTGGTGATCTTCCAGCTATCCTGGGCAAACAAGTAAAGCCCAGTGGTGCGGACGTGCTCTTGCTGAGCCGAGCCCTGCTGATACGTAGTAGGCAAACCGAGGAGGTAATTCGGGTAGAGATCCTGGCTGGCACTTGAGCCAGTCCCGTTGAAATATCCGGGATCATTGCCAGAGCACAATTTTCTGATTCCGTTCGGATCCGTCGGATCTATCGTGCAAGCACCGAAGTATTGGAAGTAGCCGCTGTTCTCGAAATAGAGAAACTGGTCAAAGCGCATGCGCCGCACATCAGCGCCGAATTTGATGGTGTGCCTGCCCTTGACGAGGGTCATACTGTCGGTGAATTGAAACGAGTTCCCTACTTGCGGCAGTTCGCCCTCGAAGTTGTTTCCAATGACGAAACCTCCGGACACCGAGATGTCGGGCACGCCCTCACGAGTGGCTCCAAGACCCGGAGTGATACCGAACTTAGTCCCGGCACCTGGTAGGGCGTTGACTGCCGAAGAATCTGATGTTCCCGTAAAACAGAACACCGCTGCCGCCGGGGTACAGGAGTCTATGACTCGGTTCGTCCTCTGGGGGTGATTCAGTGTGCGCTGTCCTTCGCGCATATAAACGGCTCGTGCCTCGTTCACCGTTGTATTGGAAAGAGTCCAGGTGTGGCTCAGGTTAATTTGCTGGTAACGGCTTTTGCTATTCGCTCCGAAACCGCCAACGTTGGCGCCCGCTGCCTGGAAGAAATTGTACGGGTCAAACCTTGAGACATCAGTAAAATAGTAGTATGCGGAGAGATTCTGCTTGTCCGTCAGCCGATGATCCACTTTTAACGTAGCTTGATCTTGGCGCGTGCTTCCGTTCAGAACCGTCTCGTACGTACTAACACCAACGTTCGCATTCGGCACAAAGCGCAGTAAGTCCACGGCCACCGGGTCTAAACAGGCTTTCGGAATCTGATTGTCGATGCCCGTGACGGTATTGGTGAAAATACCGGGAACGATAGCGTTCGGGTTGTTAGGATCGGGATGTGCGCCGTAAAATGCACCGGCTTGGATTACCGCACCCGGATTTTGTGCTTGCACTGCAGCTGTGCAATTCGGACGCCCGTTCAGAACGTCAGCCACGAACGGATTCGATATCTGGCCACCAAAATTTAAGCCAGAGCTAAGACTGTTGGCTAAGGCAGTTTTTCCAGCTGAAAAATCTCCCTTTCGTTCGTCGATTGTCGGTACAGTTACCGTGCCACCGGCTTGGCCTTGGCGAACGCGGTTTCCTTCGTAGGATCCGAAAAAGAAGGTGTGATCTTTGCGAATCGGCCCACCAAACGTTCCGCCGAATTGGTTCTGGTTGTATTTCGCTTTGGCTGGCTCGAAATATCCCTTGGAGTTCAACACCTTGTTGCGCAGGAATTCGTAAACGTTACCGTGAAAGTTATTACCGCCGGATTTTGTAACGACGTTGATGACGGAACCCGAGTTGCGACCGGATTCAGCGTCGAAGGCATTGGTCAGTACGCGAAACTCTTCCACAGCGTCAGGGCTGGGGTTGATGGTCGGGGTGTTTACAAACAGGTCATTGGCATCGCCGCCATTCACACTGAAGTTATTGGCGCGGCCGCGGCCGCCGTTCACCGAGACGCTACCAGCGTCCGAACTGCCCGCGTAGAGATCAGAACCCACCTCCGATTGCACTCCCGGCTGCAGTGACAAGAATTGATAGGTATTGCGCGAGTTCAGGGGTAACTGCGCGATCGAGCGATCATTGATAACGGCACCAAGCTGGGTGCTGGAGGTATCGACGAGCGGAGCTTCCGAGGTGACCTCGACGACATCCTTCCGTTCGCCGATCTGCATGGTCATGTTCAACGTGAGAACTTGGTTGAGTTGCAGCAGCAAGCTGGATTGGACACCCTTCTTGAACCCTGCGACCTCAAACTCGACCCGATAAGTCCCGACTGGCGCTTCTGGAAACGAGTAGTCCCCGGCCTCGTCGGTAACGGTGTTGCGGGTTACACCGCTTGCTTCATTGATGAGAGAAACTCGAACGTTGGCCAGAGAGCCGCCGTTGGAATCGGATACTTTGCCCGCAATGCGACCCCCTGTACTCTGGGCTAAAACGACGGCGGTTGACGTCAGTAGAAACGAGAAGACGAGCCACGCGCAGGCGCGGCGCATACGGGAAGCGCGCATCGAAACCCTCCGGGACGGTACCAATTTGGGGCTCAACAGCAAGTGCTTGTGAACAAAACAAACCTTGCTATAATCGCGTAAGGTTATTAAAAAGATACGTGAGTGTCAAGAAAAAACACGATTTTTGATTCCGAGGAACTTTAACCCAGTGTCTTCCAAAAATCATAGCGAAAATGCTTCTAGCAGCTATCTGAAAATTGGCGATGTGGCTCGCCTGGTGGGCATTTCACCTTCGGCAATTCGCACGTGGGAGAGCCTCGGATTGGCACGTCCGCAGCGCACGGAGAGCAAGTACCGGCTCTACACTCGGGAAGACGTAAAGCTGTTGAAACGTGCTCGGTACCTGCGCAAAGTCCGCGGCCTCAACGCGCCCGCGATTGTGCAATTGCTGAAGCGGCAAGGAGCCGTAAAGACTCCAAAAGATGGAACTTCGAGCGCCATTGGCGCCCGCCTGCGGCAATTACGAGCGAAACGCGGCCTCTCATTGGCTGCCGTCGCGGAGAAGATCGACGTCTCTGTCGGGTTTCTCAGCGCCGTCGAACGCTCGCACATGAGCGCATCGATTACTACGCTGCGCAAGCTGGCTCAATTTTATAAATCCAATATTTTGGAGTTCTTTGATCCGGGTGAATCACATTCGCCGCTGGTCAGTCCGAAGACACGGAAGGTTCTTGAGGTGGCTCCCGGAATCTGCATGGAGCTACTCGCCGTGGGCAACCCTGTGATGGAAGCCCACTTATTCCGCATCGCTTCGGGCGCGGGCAGCGAGGAAAGCTATACGCACGAAGGCGAGGAATTCCTGTATGTTCTTCGGGGCGAGTTTGCCATCGCTCTGGAGACGGACGAATATCGGCTCAAGCCGGGAGACAGTTTCTATTTTGAGAGCACGACGCCGCATCGCTGGTCGAATCCAGGCAAAGTTGAAACTCAGGTGTTGTGGATCAACACACCGCCAACGTTCTAAATTGAGAATACGTCCGTTCGAGCCCAGGAGAATCGGTTTGAAAGAACAAGTTTCGTGCTTCTCTGGTTCCCGCTTTGGAGTAACCACGCTATTACTTTCTGTATTTTGCGTTGTTCTAGTTCCTGCCTCCTTTCCCGCTACCAGCACAAAAGCAACCGTCATCGTGACCAACGCTCGCGTTTACACAGTGGACGCGAAGCAGCCTTGGGCGGAGGCCGTAGCAATCGCCAATGACACTATTTTGGCCGTGGGATCGAAAGCTACGGTTGACTCGTTCCGCGATGCAAATACCCGCGTGATAGACGCGCACGGCAAGCTTGTTTTGCCGGGTTTTACCGACTCTCACATTCACTTCCTGGAAGGGTCGCGCGTGCTGACCCAAGTCGATCTCAACGGGACCACCTCCATTGGGGAAGTACAGAAGCGGGTCAAAGAGTATGCAGCGGCGCACCCGAACACCGGTTGGATCCTCGGACGCGGTTGGAGCTACGAAATTTTCGGTGAAGCCGCTCTCCCCGACAAAAAATACCTCGACGAAGTCGTACGGGACCGCCCTGTCTACCTCGTGGGGTTTGACGGCCACACGTCGTGGGTGAACAGCAAGGCTCTCGCAATGACTCACATCACGCGAGAGACGCCCAATCCAGCGGCTGGATGGATCGTCAAGGATGCCAACGGCGAGCCCACCGGTGCCCTCAAAGAAGATGCTGACGACCTCGTGGGCAATCAGGTGCAGTCAACGCGCGAGGAACAACTCGCCGCAGTGCGCCTTGGACTTCGTGAAGCGAATCGAGTGGGCCTGGTCCGCGTGCACTGCCTTGGAAACGAGCAGCAAGTTGTTAGCGACATGCAAAACATCGATCTTTACGATGAATTGCGACGCAGAGGTGAACTCACGGTGCGGATGTATATCGCCACCTACGCGGGGCCGCCAGCATTCACGCAGGAACAGATAGCCGCCGTCGAAAAAGCGAAGCAGAAGTATCACGACGAGTGGATTTCCGCTGGCGCGGTCAAATTTTATCTGGACGGAGTTATCGAGTCGCACACGGCAGCCATGCTCACTCCCTATTCGGACGACCCGACGCAGATCGGCAAATTGCGCTGGGACGAGAATCGGTACAAAGAAGCTGTGGCTGCCCTTGATCAGAAGGGCATCCAAGTCTTCACCCATGCAATCGGAGATCGTGCGGTTCGCCTGGCGCTGGACGCATACGAACAAGCTGCGAAGACCAACAGCACCCGGGATATGCGTCACAGGATCGAGCACATTGAGACCATTACGGCGCAGGATATCCCCCGCTTCGGAAAGCTCGGCGTCATCGCCAGCTACCAGCCGCTGCACGCAGAGCCCAATGACGACACCCTGAAAGTCTGGGCGCGCAACGCCGGTCCGGACCGCGCCAGCCGCGGCTGGACTTGGCAAAGCGTGGCGAGATCCGGTGGCCGCTTGGCCTTCGGAAGCGATTGGCCAGTCGTCACACTGAACCCTTGGTATGGCGTGCAGAATGCTGTCACGCGGCAAACGCTGGACGGCAAGCCCGAGGGTGGTTGGATACCCAGCGAGCGCCTTTCTCTGGAACAGGCAATCGACGGATATACGCTGGGAGCTGCGTTTGCAGGACACCGCGAAAAGTCAGAAGGCTCGATCGAACCGGGGAAGCTCGCTGACCTGATTGTTCTGGATCAAGATTTATTCAAGATTGCTCCGAGCGATATTCATAAGACGAATGTGTTGCTGACAATAGTCGGCGGCAAGATTGTGTACCAGACGCCAGAAGTGGCCAGTCCGACCACAGGAAATTCCAAATGAAACGATGGCTCGCAGTAGTACCGCTGGCAGCAATCCTTATTCTAGGTTCCTGCGCGAAGAAGACGCCGACGCTCAACCTGTTAGTGTGGGAGGGCTATGCGGACGCTTCCTTCATCAAGGCGTTCGAGGAACAGAACGGCTGCAAGGTTTCCGCCTCCTACATGGGATCCAGCGACGAGTTGGTCGCCAAACTGCGTGGCGGCAGCGCGTCGAATTACGACGTGATTTCTCCGTCCAGCGATGTTGCGACGATGATCGCGACGAATGGTTTAGCGGCGCCGCTCGATCTTACGAAGATTCCTTCCTACAGTCAGCTTTCGCCAAAGCTGACTTCCCTGCCGCTCGTCAAAGCGAACGGTCAGGTTTACGGTGTGCCATTTATGTGGGGGCCGGACCCGCTCATTTACGATACGACGGTGTTCGCCGCTCCACCTGAGACTTGGAATGTACTCTGGGACCAGAAATACAAAGGCAAAGTCGCCGTTTGGGACGATCTTTCCACGGTTTATATGGCGGCGCAGGTTTTGGGCTACGACAAGCCGAATCCCGACCAACTTTACAACCTGAGCGACGAACAGCTTGAGGCTGCGAAGAAGAAACTTCTGGAACTGAAACCGAATGTCCGCAAAATGTGGTCTACCGGAGGCGAGCTCACGAACCTGTTTCAAAATCATGAGATCGTCGCTGCCATGGGTTGGCCGTTGATGACGAACCAGCTTCGCAAAAGCGGCTTCCCGGCTGGTGAAACGATTCCGAAGGAAAACACCACCGGGTGGATCGATCACCTGATGATTACTTCCGCCAGCGAAAACAAGGAGCTGGCGCAAAAGTTTCTGGAATTCATGATTCAAGCGCAAACGCAGAAGAAAGTCACCGACGTGACTGGATACACTCCTGCAAATCCTCAAGCCGGACAATTGATGACCTCGGAAGAGAGGAAGAACTTGCATCTCGACGATGTCGATAACTACCAGAAGCGTCTGTATTTCTGGCAGAATGTTCCGCGCCGCGCCAAGTACAACGAGATTTGGAACGAAGTGAAAGCAGCACAGTAACCGAGGCCCATGTCCCTCCTCTCCATTCGCAACGTCGCCAAAACCTTCGGCAAAGCGCAGGTGTTGCGCGATATCTCTCTGGAAGTGGCACAGGGGGAGTTTCTTACGATCCTCGGCGAGTCCGGTTCCGGCAAAACGACCCTGCTCCGCATCATCGCTGGCTTCGAGCAAGCCACATCCGGGGGACTTTGGATGGGTAGTGAGCGGTTGGACCTGCTCCCACCGTACAAGCGGCCAGTGAATACAGTTTTTCAGCACTACGCACTTTTCCCGCATATGACCATCGAAGCGAATGTGGGCTACGGACTTCACATCGCGGGCGTTCCCAAAGCGGAAGCCGAAAAACGTGTCGAGGAAGCGCTCGCGATGGTGAAAATGACGGCGCACGCCAAGAAGAAGCCGTCGAAGATTTCCGGCGGACAGCAGCAGCGTGTCGCACTCGCACGCGCGTTAGTAAACCGGCCCAGGCTATTGCTGCTCGATGAGCCTCTCTCCGCTCTCGACGCCAATCTCCGCCGTCAAATGCAGATCGAGCTTAAAGCCCTGCAACGCGAAGTCGGAATCGCGTTTGTGTTCATCACCCACGATCAGGAAGAAGCAATGGTCATGTCCGATCGAATCGCGCTACTGCGCGGCGGAAACCTGGAGCAAGTCGCGGCACCTCGAGAGATCTACAGCCATCCCGCGACGGCGTATGTGGCGCAGTTTGTCGGGCACACGAACTTGCTCCGCGGACACGTCGAACGTGGGGTTGCGCATTGCGGGTCGCTCTCCTGGCCAGTCAGTCTCACCGATGGGCCCTGCGCTTTTTCCGTGCGCCCTGAGAATATTCGTCTGGCTGCCACCGCTTCTGGGGGTGCGGTGCGCTTCGAAGCGCGTCTCCTGCAACAGGCTTTCCATGGAGCGACGGAGTTGTTGCGGGTGGAGTCCGCAGACAAGGCTGTCTTCTCAGTCCGAGTGACGGGATTCCACGCGTCCACCCTGCCAACTCCGTTCCAGTTCGAGTTCTCTCCGCAGGACGCCATTCCAGTGCGCGACGCCGAGGCAGCCTGATGTTCTCCCGAGCCTACAAGATGGCGGTGACCCTGCCTCCTCTGCTGTGGGTCACGCTCTTCCTGCTTGTCCCCTATCTGTTAATGCTCTGCTATAGCTTCTGGACCGTAGTCGACGGGAACGTCGTTCATCACTGGAATCTGGGCAACTACGGAGAACTGATCACGAAAGATGTCTATCGAGCCACACTGTTGCGCTCAATGTGGATTGCCGCGCGGGTTACCATCTTCGCTCTCCTGCTGGGATATCCGCTGGCATACTTTCTGTCGTTCTATGCGGGAGCGCGAAAGAACCTTTTCTATCAGTTGGTCATCATTCCACTTTGGGTCAGCTATCTGGTTCGTGCGTACGCGTGGAAGACCATTCTGGGGACCGATGGTGTTCTTAATACTCTGCTGCAGTTTTTTCATGTCACGCAGCATCCCGTGGACTCGCTTCTCTATAGTCCCTTCGCTGTCGTGCTCACGCTAACGCACATTTATACTCCATTCGTCGTGCTGCCGATTTATGCGGCGATGGAACACATTCCCCGCAATCTGGTGGAGGCGTCGCACGATCTCGGTGCTTCGCCCCTGCAGACGTTCTGGCGCGTGATCTTCCCGCTCTCCGTTCCTGGAATGATCGCTGGCGCAACGTTTGCGTTCGTTCTCAGTCTGGGCGACTTCCTTGCGCCACAACTGTTAGGCGGCCCGAGCGGCATCATGATTTCCAACATCGTGGTCAGCTTGTTTGGCGCGGCCTTCAATTGGCCGCTTGGTGCGGCGATTTCGTTCTGCATTCTTGTGCTGGTCGTTTCACTCTTGGCAGTCGCCGAGCGTCTTGAGAAGAAATGGAGCTACTCGTGAGTTCCGACGCAACGCTATCTCAGAAGTCGCGCTGGCTGTGGTTGCATTCGGTGCTGGTGTATGCGTTTTTGTATCTGCCGATCGTTACCCTCATCGTTTATTCGTTCAACGGCGCAGGCGTTGGTGGATTTCCGCCGCGCAATCTCACGCTGAACTGGTACCGCATACTTTGGCAGGATGACCCCATCTGGGCCTCCGTCCAGAACAGCTTGATCGTAGCCGCGGCGGCCGTCGCGATTGCGCTAGGCTTCGGAATTCCAGCCGCGCTAGCTCTGGATCGCGCGGACTTTCCTGGCAAGGCTATTTTCCGACGGTTAGTGCTGCTTCCGCTGATCTTGCCCGGAATCATCACGGGGCTTTCAATTCTGATGCTGGTGAACATCGGACATGTGAACCTCAGCCTGATGACGATTATTCTGGGCCACGGCACAGCCTTGATTTCGGTGGCAACCACCGAAGTATTCGCGGGACTCCAGAAGTTGGACCGGGCACAAGAGGAAGCATCCCTCGATCTGGGCGCAAATTATTGGCAGACATTTTGGCGGGTGACGTTGCCGAATCTGAAACTGCCGATTGTCGGCGCTGCTCTTCTGATCTTTACGCTTTCGATGGACGAAATTGCGGTAAGCTTTTTCCTCATCGGTCGCTACAACACACTGCCTCTCGAGATTTGGGGACGCTTGCGGCGAGGCATTACGCCGGAAATCAACGCAATCTCAACAATCATCTTCGTTTTCTCTTTGGTCGCGATCGTAATCTGGTACAAACTGCGGGCCAGTGCCGAAGGGTCCCGCGAAGTCGCCGCCGAACTAGTTCAATCCGCGTGATCGCAAACGAAAAGCCCCGCCAACCTCTCGATTAGCGGGGCAAACTCCGTCAGCGCGGCGAAACCGACGCTACAGAGCCATGCACACTGATTTCACTTGCGTATACAAATTCAGAACATCGTGCCCCATTTCCCTGCCCCACCCGGACTGCTTGTATCCGCCGAAGGGCATGGCCGCATCGAACACGTTATAGCAGTTGATCCAGACCGTACCTGCACGCAGCTTCGCCGCTAGCGTATGGGCTTTCTGCACATCTTTTGTCCACACCGCCGCTGCCAAACCATAAACACTATCGTTGGCCGCCCCGAGCACCTCTTCCGGATTGCTGAACGGAATGGCCGTAACGACGGGTCCAAAAATTTCTTCCCGAATCACTTTCATGTTCGGATGCGTATCCACTAGCACCGTCGGCTGCACAAAGTAGCCGCGCTGGTCCATTCTCTTGCCGCCCGCTAGTGCCGTCGCGCCTTCGGCCAAGCCAGCATCGAGAAATCCGCAAACGCGGTCCAATTGTTCCTTCGACACTAGCGGCCCCATGTCCGAGGCAGGATCGAACCCCGATCCGACCTTGATTTTCTTGGCATTGTCCGCCACGCCAGCCACGACTTTGTCGAACAGGCTCTTGTGCACATACAGGCGCGATCCAGCGCAACAGCATTGCCCGTGATTGAAGAAGATGGCGTGCGAGCCGCCGGCGATTGCGGTATCGAGATCCGCATCCTCCAAGACGATGTTAGGAGATTTTCCACCCAGCTCAAGTGATACTTTCTTCAAATTTCCAGCGGCAGCTTGCAGAATGATCTTGCCCACTTCGGTCGATCCGGTAAACGCAACCTTATCCACATCAGGATGCCCGCTCAATGCTGCCCCAGCCGTCTCTCCAAAGCCCGGAACGATGTTCACCACGCCGTCGGGGAACCCTGCTTCCGTAATCAGTTCTCCCAAGCGCAAAGCCGAAAGCGGCGTCTGCTCCGCCGGTTTCAAGACTAAGGTGCATCCGGTCGCCAACGCTGGTCCCAACTTCCAGGCCGCCATCAACAACGGGAAATTCCACGGAACGATCTGTCCTACCACACCGACCGGCTCGCGCAGTGTGTAGGCAAAATGGTTCGGCACCGAAATCGGAATCGTCGAGCCTTCGATCTTCGTCGCCCAGCCCGCCATATAGCGGAACAGATCAACAGCCAGCGGAACGTCCGCCACACGAGCCACAGCCACCGGCTTTCCGTTATCCAAAGTCTCCAATTGAGCGAATTCTTCCAGATGTTCTTCGAGCAGATCGGCAAGCTTCCAGATAAGCCGTCCGCGCTGCGAAGCGGTCATCTTGCTCCACGGCCCACTGTCAAAGGCCCGACGCGCTGCCTTGACGGCGCGCTCGATGTCCTCGCGATCCCCTTCGGCGACCTGCGCCAGAATTTCTCCCGTCGACGGATCGTAGGTTGCGAACGTCTTGCCCGAGGCCGCTTCCACCCATTTGCCGTCAATCAACATCTTTTTGGAACCGCTCAGGAAGTCGGTGACATTTGTGTGCAAGGCTGGTTGCGCGAGTAGGGTTGTCATGACTCATTTTCTCCTTCGAAATCTATGTTTACCGCTTTAGGCCGGATTCCGCGGTCCCAATAGTACACCCGTTTGCGTGAGGCTGACGGGGTCTGGACGGGCCTTCGACAGAACACGCCAAAACGCTCCTTTTTACCTGCTTTTTCACTCCGCATAGTAAACTAGAAGAGAAGACATTCAGGCCCCTGCTTTTCTTCCGCCCCACACCCGAGAGGAAACTTACTTTGAGTTTGAATATTAGGAATATTGCCATTATTGCGCACGTCGACCACGGCAAAACCACGCTGGTGGACGCTATGTTGCGCCAGAGCGGAACCTTTCGCTCGAATGAAGCGGTTGTCGACCGCGTCATGGATTCGAATGATTTGGAAAGAGAACGCGGCATCACGATTCTCGCCAAGAACACCGCCGTCTTTTACCACGGCGTGAAGATCAACATTGTCGATACCCCCGGCCACAGCGACTTCGGCGGCGAAGTCGAACGCGCGCTTAAGATGGTCGACGGCGTCATGCTGCTCGTGGACGCCAGCGAGGGTCCTCTGCCGCAGACACGCTATGTGCTGAGCAAAGCCTTAGGCGCGGGAATGCCCGTGATTGTGGTCGTCAACAAGATCGACCGCCCGGACGCGCGCGCACAAGAAGTTTTGAACGAAGTCTATGACCTGTTTATCGACCTCGACGCGAAGGAAGATCAACTCGATTTTCCGGTGCTTTACACCAACGCAAAAGCTGGAACGTCGTCTCTAGACAGCAAAACGCAGGGTCCAGACTTGCAGCTGTTGTTCGATGCAATTGTGAAGACAATTCCCGTCCCTCATGGAGACGCTGCGGGTCCTCTACAAATCCTGGTCGCCAACCTTGACTACAGCGATTACCTCGGCCGCCTCGCCATCGCACGCGTTTTCAATGGGACGATGCACACCGGGGAAGACGTAGTGATCGCGAAGCTCGATGGCACGTTCCACAAGACGAAGATCACGAAGCTATTCTCCTTCTCGGGCCTCAAGCGCACCGATTGCACGGAAACGGAAATGGGCGACATCATTGCCGTCGCAGGCGTTGAAGGCATCACCATCGGCGAAACCATTACCGATGTCGAAAATCCAGCTCCGCTACCGCCCATCGTGATTGACGAACCGACCATCGGAATGTTGTTCACCATCAACACCTCCCCGTTCGCTGGACGCGAGGGGCAATACGTCACCTCCCGCAACCTTCGTGATCGCCTCGCTAAAGAACTGCTCACGAACGTCTCTCTGCGCGTTGAAGACACCGGCAGCACGGATTCTTTTAAGGTTCTCGGTCGCGGAGAATTGCAGCTCTCGATTCTTCTGGAGATGATGCGTCGCGAAGGCTTCGAGTTGATGGTCGGCAAGCCGGAAATCGTCACCAAGCGCGTCGACGGCAAGCTGATGGAGCCGGTAGAAATGCTCACCATCGACGTGCCTGAGGAATTTGTTGGCGTCGTAATGGAGCAATTAGGCTCGCGCAAAAGTGAAGTTAAGAACATGCACAATCACGGCTACGGGCGCGTACGCATTGAATTCCGCGTACCCAGCCGCAGCCTGATCGGCCTGCGCAGCCAGTTGCTCACCGACACGCGCGGCACCATCGTCATGAATGCCTTGTTCGATGGCTATATCGAGTGGCAGGGTGAGATTCCACACCGCCTCACTGGCGCATTGATTTCCGACCGCGATGGCACCTCCACCGCCTACGCGCTTTGGGGTCTGCAGGAACGTGGCAACCTGTTCGTAGGCCCGGGTGCGGCTCTCTACGAGGGTATGATCGTTGGCGAAAACGCAAAAGACAACGACCTCGATGTGAACGCGGTGCGCGAAAAGAAGCTCACCAACATGCGTTCCTCGTCCGCCGATGAAGCGCTACGCCTGGTTCCTTTCAAAAACTTGAATCTGGAACAGGCCATCGAATTCATCACCGACGACGAATGGGTCGAAGTCACACCCAAGTCCCTGCGGCTCCGCAAGAAGGTCTTGCAGGCCAACAAGCGGAAGCGCGGCCCGGTGACGGTGGACGCCTAGGAAACTCTGATCAAATCCTGTTTGTCTCCCGAATAGTTTGTCATCCCGACCGAAGCTGAATCGCCGGTTTTTCGGCGATTCAGCGAAGTGGAGGGACCTGCTTTCATTCGGGAATGACTTCAACAGAGGTTCTCCTAATTCCTCCGACCCCCACCCTGCTCTCGAAATAACCTGCTATACTCGCTTCCTCGTTTGACTGTCCGCAACTCCGGTCCTGGAACCCTGCACGCTGGAGTCCCTCCGAAGCCGCCCACACTCAGACAAACCACCATCGTGAGGCTCGCGTGAAGAATATCTTTGTTGGAAATTTGGATTTCCACACTACGGAAGAAGAACTCCGCCAGGCTTTTGAACCGTACGGGCAAATTGACAAGGTCAGCATCATGACGGAGCGGGAAACCGGC
>Ga0209068_10000556_pt1 | contig 20114 bp, 20 predicted proteins | sample ColStrG_CSR_2012_FD_187200 | JGI IMG/M metagenome (GOLD analysis project Ga0209068, IMG submission 187200) | Freshwater sediment microbial communities in response to fracking from Pennsylvania, USA - Cold Stream Run_MetaG_CSR_2012 (SPAdes)... | ecosystem: Environmental > Aquatic > Freshwater >... | reverse complement strand
GGGTGGGCCCCGTCGAGCTCGACTGGGTGAACCAGTTGTTACCTGAAGCGATCGTGCATGCGTTGGTGCATGACGGTGTCGACATCACGACGTATGCGTCGGCGACCCGCTCGATCCGCAAAGCAGTCCGTCTCGCCGTGAAGGCTCGGGACTGGCGATGCGTCGTGCGCGGCTGCGGCAACGCCCGGTTCGTGCAACAAGACCACCGCCGCCAGTTCGCCCACGGCAGACCCGGCTCGACCGACAACTTGAACCTGCTGTGTGTGTTTCACCACAACCAGAAAAGCCGAGACGGCGCCCGACTCGAACGCCAGGGCGACCAATGGCACTGGTACCCACCGAAGGTGACCGACCCGTGGATCTCACCGGTAGGCGGTGAGCTGACGCTGTGGGACACGGGATGATCGGTCCGAGGGGATTCGCCTCGGCTGGGATGGAGTCGATCGCCACCGGGGTCGATACCCTCGCCGCCATGACGAGATTCGGTGTGCAGCTGCCCAACTTCTCCGGCTTCGATTCGGCCGACCTCTTCGACAACGTGGCCAGCCTGGCCACCGCCACCGAAGACGCCGGGTTCGACTCCTTGTGGGTGATGGACCATTTCTTCCAGCTTCCGCCCCTCGGTGGACCCGACCAGCCCATGCTCGAGGCCTACACGCTGCTCGGCGCCCTGGCCGCCCGCACCGAGCGGGTGCAGTTGGGCACCTTGGTGACCGGCGTGACGTATCGCAATCCAGCCATCCTGGCCAAGATCATCACCACCCTCGACGTGATCTCCAAAGGTCGGGCCATCCTCGGTATCGGCGGCGCCTGGTACGACGTGGAGCATCAGGGCCTCGGCGTGGACTATCCCCGCGACGGCGTGCGCCTCGACATGTTGGAAGAAGCGGTGCAGATCTGTCGGGCCATGTTCGACGCTGACGGCACCACCTTCACCGGCACCCACTACCGCACCGACAATGTCCGCAACCTGCCCCGACCAGTGCAGGCCAAGGGGCCGAAGATCATGATCGGGGGCGGTGGCGAGAAGCGCACGCTGAAGTTGGTGGCGCAATACGCCGACCAATGCAACGTGACCGGCACGCCCGACGTGCTCCGCCACAAGATCGACGTGATCAAAGGTCATTGCGACACCGTGGGGCGCGACTTCGGCGAGGTCGACATCACCTGGATGGGCCCGCTCATCGTGACCACCTCCGACGAGAACACGGAGGAGACCCGGGTCATGTTGGCCGCGGCGGGCGACCCTGAGTTGCTGGCCGGGTTCCTCATCGGCCAGGCCCACGAGGTTCCTGACCTGGTGGCGCCCATCATCGAGGCCGGGGCCGACGAGGTCATCTTCAGCTTCGCCTTCGGCACCCCCGAGGCCATCAACGAGGTCGGCCAGGCCCTGGGACTCACGAACTAACTCAGACCTGACTCACGACCCGACACCGACGGGCTGAAGCTCAGCTGGCTGTGTGGTCGACCATGTCCCGGCCAACGTGCAACCGGGCGTGGGCCACGGCCCGGTCGAGATCGTCGAAGACGTGGTTCTCGTGAGCCAGCCGATCCAGCGCCCCGACGATAGTGAGGATCCTCAGGTGCTCAGGGCGAATGCCCTTCAGCAACACCGTGATGCCCCGGTGCTCGAGGTCCTCGACAATCTCACCCAGGGCGTGGGCGGCGCTGGCATCGAGCGCCTGAAGATCGGCGAGGCGCAAGATGACCACCCGCACATTGCTCACTGCGGTGAATTCGTTGAGGAACCGCTGGGAGGCGCCGAAGAAGAGGGGCCCGTCGATGCGGTAGACGAGGATGTGCTCCGAAAGGAGGTCCCGCTCGTCGTCGTCCGAGATCTCGGGAGTCAAGCGCTCAGACGTGAACGTGGTACTCCGGGCCAGGTGTCGCAAGGCCAACGCACCGGCCACGACGATACCGACCTCGATGGCCACGATGAGGTCAAAGGCCACGGTGGCGACCGCCGTCAGCACGAGGACGGCCGCATCTGATCGGGTCGACCGCACCACGGCCCGAACATTGTGCGCATCGACCATCCGCACCGCCGTCACCATCAACACCCCAGCCAGTGCCGCCAAGGGGATGCGCCCCACCAACGAGCCGGCCCACAAGACCACGGCCAGCAGCGTCAGCGAGTGCACCATGGCGGCGAGTCGAGTGCGAGCCCCGGCTCGGGCGTTGACCGCAGTGCGGGCGATGGCGCCGGTGGCGGGCATGCCCCCGAAGACGGCGGAGGCGACGTTGGCGAGGCCCTGACCGAACAGCTCGCGGTCAGGGTCCGACGGCGACAGGTCGGCCATGCCATCGGCCACCTTGGCCGAGAGCAGGCTCTCGATGGCGGCGAGCACCGCGACGGCGAAGGCGGCCGAGATGAGCTGGGGGGCCCGCCCCAACTCCGGGAGAGACGGAGTGGGGAGGCGGTCGGGCAAGGCGCCGATGAGGGCGACGTTCCAACCGGCCCAGCTCGTCAGCAGTGTGGCCGCGATCACGGCGAGGAGCGACGACGGCAGCGAGCGGTGGATGCGGGGTAGAACCGTCATGACGAGGGCCACGAGGGCCACGACCACCATGGGCTGCCATGACCACGAGCCCGCAGCCGCCCGAACGGCCCGAGCTGCCACCACGGCCGTGTTCTCCCCCGGCGGCTTGGCCACACCCAACGCCGCCGGCACCTGCTGCAGGAAGATGATGACGGCGATGCCGACCGTGAAACCCTCGACGACCGGCCACGGGATGTAGGCCACCGCCCGGCCCAGCCGAACGAACGCCGCCACCAACACCAGCCCCCCGGCCAGAAGGCCAACCGTGAACACCGCGTTGGGTCCGTAGCGGGCCACGATGGGCACCAGCACAACGGCCATGGCCCCGGTCGGCCCCGACACCTGCAAACTCGAGCCGCCGAAGATGGCCGCCACCAACCCGGCCACGATGGCTGTCGTCAAGCCCACCGCGGCACCGAGCCCCGTGGTGATCCCGAAGGCGAGGGCCAGTGGAAGCGCCACCACCCCCACCGTCAGGCCCGCCACGACATCGCCCCGCCACGAGGTCCGAAGGCCTCGGTAGTCGCTCGCCCGAGGCAGCATCCTGACCAGTCCGGCCACGGTCTGATTCACGGCGCGCCCACGTCGCCCTGGAGTCCCGTCAACAGGTCACGGCTCTCGCTCAGCGAGCCCACCAAGAGTTGGCGGGCCACGGCCATGAGCTCAACCAAAAGTGGATCTTTGATGGCATAGAAGACCGAAGATCCCTCCCGGCGGGTGGCCACCAGGCCGGCCCGCCGGAGCACCCCCAGCTGCTGCGACAGGTGGGAGAGCTCGATGCCCACCAACGGTTGCAGCTCGCTCACCGAGCGCTCGCCGTCGGCCAGGATCTCCAGCGAACGAATGCGAGCAGGGTGCGCCATGGCCTTGAAAAGCTCAGCCTTGGCCACGGATAGGGGCACGCTGGAGGTAGACACATGACGACTTTATCAATCAATCAATTCCTCAAGTTGAATCTTTCTGCCGGGCGGGTTGTGAAACGACCGGTTCCGATATATCGTTCGTTATCGGTGATAGTCACCGATAACGAAACCGATACCTATTGGAGCACCACTCTTGAGACACCACAACGAACACACCCACAACGACTTCATCCGAGATGAACGATTCGCTCGCCCCCGACGCCGTCCCGATTTCGACGGACCGGGATTCGGCGGACGAGGCCGAGGACGAGGGCGAGCCCGACGCGGCGATGTCCGCGCCGCCGTTCTGGCCCTGCTGGCTGAGAAGCCGATGCATGGCTACGAGATGATCCAGGTCCTGGCTGAGCGCACCTGTGGCGTTTGGAAGCCGAGCCCCGGCTCGATCTATCCGTCACTGCAACTGCTCGAGGACGAAGGCTTCGTCGAGGCCGACGAGTCGAGCGGCAAGCGACTCTTCACCCTCACCGATGCCGGCCGCGAGGAACTGGCCAACAACCCCCGCGAGCAATCCCCGTGGGAAGAAGTGACCGCCGGGATCGACCCGGCCGACGCCCAACTGCGGGAGCTGGTGGGCCAGATCATGGTCGCCACCCGCCAAGTCGGCGAGGCCGGAACGCCCGAGCACAAGGCCAAGGCCAACGAGCTCCTGACCGCCACCCGGCGTTCGCTCTACGCCATCCTGGCCGAGCCGACCTAACCTGTCGGCATGTACCAGCGCATCGTGGTTGGAGCCGTCGACACCGAAGCCGCCAAGTTGGCCATCGCCGAGGCGGTCGAACTGGCCAACCTGTCCGGCGCCGAGCTGCATCTCGTGGCGGCGTTCGATCCCTATCGGGACAAGATCGACCCCGAGATCACTCCGGCCACCACCGATGCCAACGCCTTTCTGGCCGGCATCGCCGGCGAGGCCACCGTGGCGGTGCACCGCCACGCCGTGCCTGGCGATCCCGCCGACGCCCTCTTGTCGGTGGCAGCCGACGTCGACGCCGACCTCATCGTCGTGGGCAACAAGGGGATGAAGGGCAAGGGCCGCATCCTCGGCAGCGTCACCAACACGGTGGCCCACAAAGCCAACTGCAACGTGCTTATCGTCAGCACGAGTCAATCAACGCGACTAATTAACTCCAGTCGCTGACCACCGGTGAGGGCGAGCGCAGGACGATCTCCTCGATGCCCACGCTGGGCGAGGTGAGGGCGGCGCCGAGCAGGGACACCAGCAGGCGCGCCACCTCGCTGGTGTCCATGTAGTCGCGCTGCATGAGGCCGTGACGGAACCAAGTTGCCAGCGTGGGGCCAAGTTGGTCCGAGGTGAAGGCGTTGCCGAACTCGGTGGGCTGGGTGGCTCCGAGCGCGATGCAGGAGAACCGCACCTCGGGATGCTCGAGCCGCCAGGCGCGGAGCGACTCGGCCAGCGCCGCTTTGGACGCGCCGTAGGCGCCGAGCCCGGGTCGGGTGTGACCCGTCCCCGCCTCCGACGAGAGCACGGCCACGATGGCGCCCTCGGCCAGGTGCGCCATCGTGGCGCCGATCATGCGCTGCACGCCGATGACGTTGGTCTCCAACACCGCTCGCCATTCGTCCGTGGTGGTGGAGGCCAGCGGCTGCAGGGGGGCCGCGCCGGCGGCGTAGAACACGAGATCGATGGTCCCGAGGTGGGCCCGCGCCTGTTCGACGATCTGACCGCATGCCTCGGGATCGCTCACGTCACCGACCACCGCGTGCCCGCCGCCGGCCTCGGCCACGACCTCAGCCAGGCGATCAGCGCGACGCGCCGTCAGCACCACGTCGGCTCCTTCGGCGATGGCCTGGGTGGCGAAGGCCCGGCCCACGCCGGACGAGGCCCCCACCACCAGGACCTTGCGATCACTCAAGCTCGTCATGGTTGCCCTCCCCCTTCGCCCGCGGTGGCGGCCAGGCTGATCAGATCCCGCAGCAGCACTTTGCCGACCTCATTGCGAGGCAGGGCCGCGATGCTTACGAAGCGCACCGGCACCTTGTAGGGGGCCAGGTGCTGACGGCAGAGATCCTCGAGCTCTGCTTCATCAACGAGATCTTCCACCGCGGAATTCATCCCACGCTGGACGACGAAGGCCCACGGGACCTCGCCCAGACGCTCATCGGCCACGCCGGCTACGGCCACGTCGGCCACGGCCGGGTGGAGGCGGATGACCTCCTCCACCTCCCCCGGCGCGATCTTCAACCCGCCTCGGTTGATCATCGAGGACACCCGGCCTTCGATCCACACGAATCCCTCGTCGTCCACCCGCCCGAAATCACCAGTGCGGAACCACCCGTCGGGGCTGAGCCGGTCCGACAGGTCAGTGCCGTCGGCATAGCCGGCACTCAGCGCCGGCGTAAGCACCCACAACTCGCCGTCGACCACCCGCACCTCGACCCCATCGTGGGGCCGGCCCACCGAACCCAGCTTGGTCTCGCCGAACGCCCGCGAATCGGCGGCGTTCCAGCCGACGATCTCCCCACCGATCTCGGTCTGGCCGTAGCTGTTGAGCACGGCGATGCCGAAGCGGTCCTTGAATCGCCGGGCCTGCAGCGGCGACAGCGGCGCGGTGATGCTGCGCACGAAGCGCAACGGGGCGAGATCGGTGATCGACTCGTCGTCGGCCAGCATGGTCATGGCCGCCGGCGGCAACACGGTGGAGCGGATGGCGAAGCGCCGCACCAACGCCGCGAACTCGTGGGGCTCGAAGCCATCCATGATGACGACGGGGGCGTCGACCCGCAGAGCGAACAGCACGTTGTAGAGGCCGGCCCACAGCGACAGCGACACCGGGATCAAGTTCGGCATCGGTGATGAATTGGTTTTGTCTGATGAACCTGACTTCGTCGATCCTGACTTCTCCGACTTCGAGTTCGAGCCCGAGCGCAGTTTGGCCAGCACCCCGTCCAGCAACTTGAGCACGCCGGAGTGGCGCAGGAGCACGGGCTTGGGAGTGCCAGTGGTGCCCGACGTGAACTGGATGAGGGCCACGTCGAGATCGTGGACTTGGTCGCTGGCGACGGATGCGGTGCCGGATCCGGAGCCGGGGACGACCGACCACCCGTCGGGCTCGGCCACCACCACCGGATACCCACCGAAGCGGTCGACGTGATCGGCCGTGGTGACGACGACGGCGGGAGTCACTCCCTCGAGGATGGCCGCCAACTCGGTGGCGGTCAGGCGGGGGTTGAGGGGCACGTAGATGCCGCCGGCCCGCCACGTGCCGAACAGCGCCGCCACCGGATCGGCCGTGTTGGGCAACATGACGCCCACGGACCGGCCGGGACCGATCCCCAACCCGGTCAGGGTGGCGGCCAGGGCGTCGGCCCGGGCCTGCAGCTCGGCGCGCGTCCAGGTTGACTCCCCGGCGTACACCACCGGATCGGTCAGGTCAGCAACATCAGTCGGAACCGCGGGTGATCCGAACAGCAGCTCACTCAGGTTCACGGGCCAGCTCCTGCCAGTTCGGCTCGCGCTTTTCGGTGAAGGCCAGCGGGCCCTCGGTCTGATCGGGATGGCCCCACATCGACACCAACTCGGCCGCGCCGGCCTTGCAGGCATCGGTGAGCCCCAGCTCCAGCGCGCCGACCAGGGCCCGCTTGGTGGCGGCCATGGCCGCCGGCGAGTTCTTGGCGATCTTCTCCGCCAGTTCCTGGGCCACCTCACGCAGCCGCTCGGGGGGATCGACGATCTCGCTGATCATGCCCAGCTCGTAGGCCCGAGCGGCCGACATGCGCTCGTAGCGGCCCACGAACGCCATGCGCATCACGGCCTCGACCGGCATCTTGCGCATGAGGCCGATCGCTTCGACCGACACGACCTGCCCGACCGACACGTGGGGATCGAAGAAGGTGGCATCGGACGCGGCGATCACGATGTCGGCGTCGGCCACCCAGTGGAAGCCCCCACCGGCGCAGATGCCGTTGACGGCGGTGATGACGGGCTTCCACACCTGGTTGTGCCACGCCGTGAACCGGATGTCGAAGTTCTCCATCGACTCGCGGTAGCGCTCGAAGCCCTGGCCGTCGGTGGCGATCTCGGTGACGTCGACACCGGTCTGAAAGGCGCGGCCTTCGCCTGTGTGGACGATGACCCGCACGGCCGGGTCGGCGTCGAGTTCCTTCCACGCCACCTCGAACTCGTCGCGCATGCCGTTGTTCATGGCGTTGAGCTGGTCGGGGCGGTTGTTGATGAGCCAACCGACCGGGCCGTGGCGCTCGACCTTCAGGAACTCATAGGACGAAAACGTCATAGCCAGCGAGCCTCACGCTTCTCGGTGAAGGCCAACGGGCCCTCGGTCTGATCGGAATGACCCCACATCGACACCAGTTCGGCGGCGCCGGCTTTGCAGGCATCGGTGAGGCCCATCTCCAGCGCGCCCCACAACGCCCGCTTGGTGGCGGCCATGGCCGCCGGTGAGTTCTGGGCGATCTTCTCGGCCAGCGCCTGGGCCTCGTCTCGCAGTTGCTCCGGCGGGTCCACCACCTGGCTGATCATCCCCAACTCGTAGGCCCGGGCCGCCGAGATTCGTTCTTGGCGACCTATCAGCGCCATGCGCATCACGGATTCGACCGGCATTTTGCGCACCAGGCCAATCGCTTCGTAGGCGGTGACCTGACCCAGCGACACATGGGGATCCAAGAACGTGGCGTTGGCGGCAGCGATGACGATGTCGGCATCGGCCACGAAATGCAGGCCGCCGCCCGCACACACCCCGTTCACGGCGGCGATGACCGGCTTCCACACCTGGTTGTGCCAGGCCGTGAGCCGCAGCTCGGCGTTGCGGGTGCGACGACTCTGGGCTCGCATGGCCTCGGGCTGGCGGCTGAGCTGCACGACGTCGACGCCGGTCTGAAAGGCGCGTCCCTCACCGGTGTTGACGATCACCCGCACGCTCGGATCGGCGTCGAGCTCGGTCCAGGCCCGCTCCAGCTCGTCGAGCATGGTGGCGTCCATGGCGTTGGCCGCGTCGGGGCGGTTGAAGATGAGCCACCCGACCGGCCCGCGCCGCTCCACCAGCAGCGTTTCGTAGTGGCCATGAGCGACGCCCGCGTCAGCCACGGGGCACCTCGCGCCAGGGGGCGTCGTGCCACGGATCGGGCTCGCGGGGTAGGCCCAAGACCCGCTCGGCCACGATGTTCTTGTTGACCTCGGTGGTGCCGCCCTCGATGGTGTTGGCGCGGCTGCGGAGCATGCCCTTCACCTCGTAAGGCAACGACTCGTCGTAGCTGGCGGCGTCACTCGTCCAGGCCATCGCCGCCGGTCCCAGCAGATCGGTGGCCAACAACTGGATGCGCTGGTTGAGGGCGCCCTGGTGGACTTTGCCGATCGAGCTCTCGGGGCCGGGTGGACGGCCCGCCTTCAGGCCGGCTCGCACCCGCTGGTTCGTCCACGAGCGGATGCGTTCCTCGCTGAACACCTGCATCAGCTCCTGACGCACGAGAGGGTCGGCCCACCGCCCACGCTCGCGGGCCCCACGGATGAGGCGTTCGGAGCCCGAGCCGCCGATGCGATCCACGCCCCCCGAGCCCGAGCCCGACACCATCTGACGCTCGCCCGACAGCGTGGCGTTGGCCACCCGCCAGCCGTCGCCCACCGCGCCAACCCGCTGCGCGTCGGGCACGCGGGCCTCGTCGAGGAACACCTCGTTGAAGTCGACCTCGCCGGTGATGTGGGGCAGCGGCCGCACATCGACACCGGGCTGGTGCAGGTCGATGAGAAAATACGTGATGCCCTTGCGCTTGGTGGCGGACGGATCGGTGCGGGCCAGCAGCACCCCGAAGTCCGACAGGTGGGCCCACGTCGTCCACACCTTCTGACCGGTGACGCGCCACTCATCGCCGTCGCGCACCGCGGTGGTGGCCAGCGAGGCCAGGTCGCTGCCCGCTCCAGGCTCACTGAAGAGCTGGCACCACACTTCCTCGTTGCGCACGATGGGCGGCAGGTAGCGCAGACGCTGCTCCTCGCTGCCGTGGGCGAACAGGGCGGGGGCGGCCAGATTGAGGCCGAGCGGGTTGAGCCGACCCAGGTTGAACGGGCCCAGGCACGCCTCCACGGCGCGGGCCTGGGCCACGGTCAGGCCCAGCCCGCCGTAGGCCACCGGCCAGGTGGGGGCGACCAGGCCGGAGTGGCCGAACACGGGGTACCAGGCCTCATAGTCCTGGCGGGACCGCACCGTCCTGATGGCGGCCGCGCCCCCGCGCGCCGCGGCGTCGCGCCACGCCACCGGGAGATGCTCGTCGAGCCACTCCTCGACGGCGGTCGTGATCTCTTGCCTCGACGCGTCGGCATCGATCGCCAGCACGGCGCTCACCGTCCCTTGAACTCAGGCGGGCGCTTGGCCCCGAACGCGGCCATGCCCTCCCGGAAGTCCTCGCTGCGCGACGACAGTTCCAGGGCCAGAGCTTCGTGGTGGAGTTGCCCGTCGAGCGACTCGGTCTCCCCCGCCGCCAGCAACCACTTGGTGAGACCCAACGCCACCGTCGGTCCCGCCGCCAGTTGGGCGGCGAGGCGATCGACCTCGGCATCGAGGTGAGCGGTGGCCACCGCCTTGTGCACGATCCCCCACTCGGCCGCCTCGGACCCGTCCAGCTTGCGGCCCAACAACAACAACTCACGGGCCCGCACGGGACCCACCCGGCGGGGCAACATCCAGGTGGCCCCGGAATCGGGGGTGAAGCCGCGCTCGGCGAAGGGCTCCCAGAACGTGGCGTCGGCCGCGGCCACCGTGAAATCGGCGGCCAAGGCCAGCTGGAAGCCGATGCCGGCGGCCCAGCCCTGCACCCGACACACCACCGGCGTCTGGACCTCGAGCACCAGCGGGATCAACCGGTGGGCCTGCGCCGGCAGCCGGCGTTGGATGCTGCCCGTCCGGGGTTTGGACCGCGGCTCACCGGGGGTGGAGGCATTGCGGGCCACGATGTCGGCCCCGGCGCAGAAGTGGTCGCCGACGCCCCCGAGGACGATGACGCGCACGGCCTCGTCGCGCCCGGCCCGGTCGATGTTGTCGATGAGGCCTTCCATCATCACGTCGTCCAACGCGTTGCGCTTGGCCGGGCGGTTCAGTTCGAGCCGCATCACCGTGCCCTCGAGCGACGCGGAGAGTCCGTCGACGGATCCGTAGTCCTGCGGTTTCGTCATGACCACTCCCGGGCAATGGCGTCGAGCGCACCCTGCAGATCGGTGGCCCCGCCCGGCGGATCGGGGAGGCGGATGGGCCCGTGCTCGCGGCTGGGCAACAAGATGGTGGCGTGACCCGGCGTGGTGACTACGCCCCGCTGGTTGGTGGCGGCCAGCTCGACGTCCACGGCGGGGCGATCGCCGTCGGCCAGGTAGCGCCGGGTCACCGTGGCGCTCAGCCACTGCGTGTCACCCACGTAGTTGAAGGCCCGGAACTCGCAGTCGAGCTTCCACAGCCAGGCGTCGTCGCCCATCCAGTCGGTGCACAGGTGGATGAGCCAGGTTTCGCGCATGCGGCCGTAGTCGAACGTGGTGGGGTTGCCCGAGCGTCGGGCGAAGCCCGGATCCCAGTGCACCCGTTGCATCACGTCGGGCACGTTCTGGTCGTCGCGGTGAAAGAACCGGGGCACGCGACGGCGGGTCTGGGCGCCGAGGCGCAGGGGGGCCACGCCGTAGAGGCCCATGCCCATGCCCACGTGCCAACAGATCATGTCGGTCACCGTGAGAGGGCCTTTCACCATGGGCCCGAGCTGGTCGCCCTCGGCCACGTCCTCCCACCACCGAGGCTCGGCGCCCCGGGGGCCCTCGGCCGCGTACTGGTCCTCGATGGCCGTGATCTCGTCGTCGGTGTAGTGGGCCAGTTCGATGGCATCGTGCTTCTTGCGGGCCCGGGCCTTGCTCCGCTCGGTGCGCACCATGAGCCGGTACTGGGCCGACAACAACCGGCCGGTGTCGTCGGCGAATACCTGGCCGGTCCATTCGTGCACGGCCCGCTCGGCGAAGTCGCTGGGCTTGTCCAACACGGCCACCAACGCATTGCGGCGCGCCACGCGGCGCCCGGCGTGGAGCGGGGCCCACCACTCGCGTGCGCTGGCGGCATAGAAGGCGTGGACGCCGCGCAGCGGGTCCCCCTTCATGAGCTCCCGCAACTCGGGGGCCAGCTCGGTGACCTCGTCCTCGCCGATGAGGGTGTCGCCCCCGACGAGGGCCGGCGGAGCGATGGGCATCATCCACACCGTCTCGGCGGCGTAGTCGGGGTCGCTCCACAGCGGGTTGTCGTCGCCGTAGGCGTAGGCCACGTGCCGGAAGGCGTCGAGGTCGGGCTGGAGGTAGTGCGGCGGCTGCGGGTGGGGTTCGGCCACGCCGATGCGGGCCCGCAGCCGGTCGATGGCCTCATCGGTGATCCCTGGCTTGGCGTCTGGCTTGGCGTCAGCCACGGAAAGCCCGGTCGATCATGTCGTGCAGGTCGGCCAGCGGCAGTCGTTCCACCGGCTTGGCGTCATCGGACATGACGGCGGGATCGAGCGACTGGTAGGCGGCCACCATCCCGCTGAACAGCCGGGCCAGCACCTGGGTATCGCCGCCGCGCACCTCTTTGGCTCGCTGGCCGCGGCGGAACACGTCGGCCTGGATCTCCATGGCCGTGGCCAGGTTGTCGGCCAGCAGGGGTGATTCGGGCATCTCCGGCGCCGGTCGAGACGTCGAGAAGGCGCGCAGGTACAACCGGCCGAAATGGCGATGGAGGCGGAAGAAGCCCACCTCGAAATCGACGAGGGCGTGCAGCTGCTCGAGCGGCGACAGGCTCGACGACACCACCTCGCGCATGCCGGGCATGAACTCGGCCCCCCGGCGTAGAAACACCGACAGGTAGAGATCGTCCTTGTTGTCGAAGAACGAATACACCGACCCCACCGAGAACTCGGCCAGCTCGGCGATCTCTTTCAACGTCGTGGCGTGGAAGCCTTTCTGCCCGAACACCTCCTCGGCGGCGTCGAGCAATTGCGACCGGGAGAGGTCCTGGTGAAGGAGCCGGCGCTGCTGGCGGCGGCTGGCGGCCGGGTCATTGCCGGCGACGACGGTCTTGGCCATGCGACGACGTTAGCCGCGACCCGTGCGATGGATTGAAGATAGATTCTACGAAATGAACGATGCTGCAAATTCGGACGCTGCTGATTCGTCGGGAAGTCCCCGCGCTCCGGAGGGTGACTGGCTGGGCACCCCCTATCTTCGCTTCGAGCGGCGAGGGTCGGTGGCCGTGCTCACCGTCGACCGCCCCGAGGCGCGCAACGCCATGACCGGGGCCATGTACTTCGGCGTGCGCTACGCCGTCGATCTGGTCAACGGCGAGGACGACCTGGCCGGCCTCCTCATCACCGGCACCGGCGACGTGTTCATCCCCGGCGGCGACCTCGGCGGCGGTAACGTCGACGGCTGGACCGACCTGCCCCGGCTGCTGGGCATGGACAACACCCCGTTCGACGCCATCCGCCGCTCCGCCAAGCCGGTGGTGTGCGCCGTCAACGGCTTGACCCAGGGCGGCGGGTTGGTCATCGCCATGGTGGCCGATGTGACGGTGGCCAGCGACCGCGCCACCTTCCGGGCCCCCGAGCTGTTCCGAGGCATCGCCGATACCAACTACGGCCAGTTGCTGCCCCGCCAGGTGGGACCGGCCCGCGCCCGCGACATGTTGCTCACCGGGCGCACCGTAAGCGCGGCCGAGGCCGAGGAGTGGGGTCTGGTGGCGCGGGTGGTGGCCCACGACGACGTCATGGACGAAGCCCTCGCCGCGTTGGCCTGGTGCTGCCGTTCGGCCCCGGGGGCCAGGGCCGCGGTCAAGCGGGTCATGGACGACTTCTACGGCCACTACGACCGGATCTCGATGGACGCCAGCCTGGCCGGGCCCGAGGTCATCGAGGGCTTCAAGGCCTTCATGGAGCGGCGAAACCCCGACTGGGTGCCCGAAGAGCTTCGCACCGAGGGTCGTCTTTAAGTCCCAGCTGACAAGTACGACTCGGTCAGCCAGTCCCGCACCTGGTCATCGACGTCGTCGGGGCCGTAGAGGTTGACCACGTGGTAGGTAGTCGCGCCGCTGCGCATGCGCCGAGCGATCCTGGCGCTCGGCTCAACCCGGGGCAGGGCGAACGAGAGCGCTTCCCACTTCACCTTCGGCCGCAGCTCGACGAACGTCCGCGACCGCTTGATGAAGATGCCCACCGACACCGGCTCGATGTGGATCGACCCGATCGATTCGAGGTGAGCGGCCACCACCTCGAAGATCGGACGCTCCCGCTCGGGGCCGGTGGAGAAGTACTCGTCGAGGGACATGGCCGGGGCGCACTCATGCGATTGGCGCTGGCGGCCGAACTGGCGCTGACACTCGGGGCAGACCCAGATGGTCATCGTTCCAGTGTCCCAGAGTCACGGATTCCGATCAGAGTTGATCGAGCGGGAAGCGATCGGCGATCTCGGGCTGGCGGCCGATGCGCAGCGGGCTGAGCGGGGCGTCGACCATCAGGCTGCGGCGCCAATCCGCTCCGAGCTCCAGCGTGATGGCGCGCCACAGACCCAACGGTCCGGACCCTTCGTCGCTGGCCGCCAGCCACGCCTGCTCGACGGTGGCCCACGTGGCCCAGTCGGGGATGGCCCAGATGAGGACGCATTCCGAGTCGTTGACCATGGCCACCCGGTAGGCCCCCACCACGTCGAGGCCGAGTTCGGCGTGGGCGGCCACCCCGTGATCGTGCACCGCGGCCAGGAAGGCCGGGGCGGTGCCGGGCGGCACCGTGACCAGCTCGTGGGCGTAGAGCTCGCCCCGCACGCCGTCGGCGATGAGCTCGTCGACCGGTCGGGTCCAGGGCTCGGGCACCACGATGCGATCCACGCCGCCGCGCCGCAGCTCCGCGGCCGCCGCCCACCACTCGGCCAGCGACGGATCCTGCTGCGAGGGGTGACCCAGCTCGTGGCTGAAGTTGCCGACGAGGCCGTCCCACCCGTCGAGCTCCCACAGGTTCACGACCTCCGGCCACCGGCCGGTCGACCCCACGGTGCCCCACACGCCGAGGCACAGCTGGTTGCGTTCGTCACGAGCGACGGGACACCAGTTGGCCGTCATGTGGTGCAGGTAGCGGGCGCGGTTGTGACCGATGATGTCGATGAACTCGTGAATGTAAATCTTCTCGTTCACGCCGCGAACTCTACGAGGTGGCGTTCTGGGCCTGGTTGCTGGGCCACTCGGGACGGTGGTAGCCGTCGAAGCGCAGCTCGCCGCCCCGCAGTTCGCGGATGGTGAGGAAGTCGCCCTTGTAGCCCTTGTGATCCCACGGGCCGAACTGGATGTAACAGCCGGGGCCGCCGTTGGTGGCGGGCATCCAGCGGATCTTCTCCATGCCCTCCTTCACGAACTTGGGGGCGGGGATGGCGGCGTTGGCGATGCCGTGGATGGCGACGCGGGCGGTGTCGTAGGCCAGCGCCACCACCACGTTGGCCGTCTTGCGGCCGAAGCGCTTCTCGAAGCGGGCGATCATGGCGTTGTAGTTGGGGTTGGCCCCGTCCTCGCCCAGTTGATCGACGCCGTGCCACCCTTCGAGCCCCTCGGCCCAAGCGTTGGAGTTCGAATAAAACATGAAGGCGGTGCCCATCACCCGGGGTGGGTCCCAGTCGAGGGCCTTGAGGGCCTCGGCGAAATGGAACGTGGCGTAGCCGTAACCGCCGTAGTAGAGGCCCTGCACGCCCAGCTCACGCATCGACGCCAGGTCGTCCTGCAGTCCCACCGGATTGGGCTCGAGCTTCACCTCGCGGGCCACCGTCAACCCGAGTTGCAGGGCGGTATCACGGAAGTAGTCGGCGTAGTCCTTGCCCGACGAACCCGCTTCCCAGAACAGCCCGACCCGCTCGAGGCCCTGGGCCTTGAGCCATTGCGCGCACATCGTGCCTTCGGTGGGGATGTCGCCGTTGGCCACCGTGAAGCAGTACTCCGAGGCGAAGCGGTGGGCGCCCGTCCAGCCGATGCAGGCCACCCCCAGTTCGTTGGCCGTGTCCTGCAACACGAGTGAGTTGTCGGAGATCATCGGGCCCAAGACCACGACACAGCCCTGGTCGACCAGCCACCGGTAGCCGTCGATGACCTTGCGGTAGTTCTCCCGGGGCAGGCCGCGGGCGTCGGCGATGACGAGTTGCACGGGGCTGCGGGCCCAGATGCCCTCGTTCATGGCGTCCTCGATGGCGAGGATGGTGGGGTCGATCCAGTCGGCCAGCAGCTGGTTCAGGTCCATGTCGATGAGGATGCCGATCTTGACCGGCTCGAACGGATCGCCCTGCGTCTTGAGGCCGCGGGTGGGCGGATAGATGGTGATGCCCTGCACGGCGTCGTCGTGCATGCTGCCGCCGCCTTGCCACCAGCTCTCGCCGTCGCCGCCGGCGCCTTCGAGCCCGCTCCGGGTGCCGTGGCGCACCGACGACACCGCCCGGTCCTGCTCGGCGATACCCAGGTCGACCGGCGCCGGGAACATCCGCTGCGCGTATTCGTGCTCCATGGAACCGACCCCCACGTACTTGTTCAGATGGTTGTTCAGAATCTCGAATTATAGTTCACTGTAGAACAATGAAGCCCGAAGATCTGATCCTCATCAGCGTCGACGACCATCTGGTGGAGCCTCCCACCCTGTTCGACGCCCACATCCCGGAGCGCTATCGGGACCGGGCACCCAAGGTCATCCGCACCCACGACGGTTCCGACGTGTGGACGTTCGAGGGCTCCAAGATCCCCAACATCGGCCTCAACGCGGTGGCCGGTCGGCCCAAGGAGGAATACGGCATCGAGCCAACCGCCTTCGACGAGATCCGCCCGGGCTGTTGGGACATCCACGAGCGCATCAAGGACATGAACGCCGGTGGGGTGCTCGGCTCCATGAACTTCCCGTCGTTCCCCGGTTTCAGTGGCCGACTCTTCGCCGCCGTGGATGACAAGGACCTCGCCCTCAACGTGATCCGCGCCTACAACGACTGGCACGTGGACGAGTGGTGCGGCGCCTACCCCGGCCGCATGATCCCCATGGGCCTGCCCGTGCTGTGGGATCCGCAGCTGGCCGCCGATGAGGTCCGCCGCCTGGCCGCCAAGGGCGTGCACTCACTCACGTTCACCGAGAACCCGTCCACCCTCGGCTACCCCAGCTTCCACAGCGATACGTGGGACCCGTTGTGGCAGGCCATGTGTGACGAAGGCGTGGTGCTGTCCATCCATCTGGGCTCGTCGGGCCAGTTGGCCGTCACCGCCCCCGACGCGCCCATCGACGTGATGATCACGCTGCAGCCCATGAACATCTGCATGGCCGCCGCCGACCTGTTGTGGTCGCGGGTACTGAAGAAGTTCCCGGCCATGCGCATCGCCCTGTCCGAGGGCGGCACCGGGTGGATCCCGTATTTCATCGACCGGCTCGACCGCACCTATGACATGCACCACCTGTGGACCGGGCAGGACTTCGGCGATCAGTTGCCCAGCGACGTGTTCCGCGAGCACTTCCTCACCTGCTTCATCGCCGACCCGGTGGGCATCAACCTGCGTCACGACATCGGCATCGACAACATCGCCTGGGAATGCGACTACCCCCATTCGGATTCCTCGTGGCCGACAGCGCCGGAGGAACTCGCCCGGGTCGCGGCCGAGGTGCCCGACGACGAGCTCAACAAGATCAGCTTCGAGAACGCGGCCCGCTGGTACTCGTTCGACCCTTTCGCCCACCGCGCCCGCGAAGCGTGCACCGTGGGCGCCCTGCGGGCCGAGGCCGAGGGCCACGACGTGACCACCAAGCCCTACGACAAGGGCCGCTTCACCAAGCAGGTGGGCGTCGACCTGGGCGAGCTGGCCAAGCAAGCCACCGCTTAATTACTCCTGAACCGACAATGCCACCGCGGAACTACGAACAATCAACGTTTGTCGTAGGTGATGCCCGAGGTTTCCGCGTCCCAGGTGGTGGCGGTGACCCCCTCGTCGCGTAGCTCCCGTTTTAGCACCCGGCCGACGGGGCTGCGGGGCAACTCGTCGCGGAACTCGATGTAGCGGGGCAGGGCGAAGTACGGCAGCTGGTCGATGCACCACCGGAACAGATCTTCGGGGCCCACGGTGGCGCCCTCGGCCACGGTGGCGGTGATCTTGAGATCGTCCTCGGTCAGTTCGCTGGGCACGGCGTGGACGGCCACATCGGCCAAGCTGCCGTGGCCCATCAACACCCGTTCGACTTCGAAGCTGGAGATGTTCTCGCCCCGGCGCCGCAGGTAGTCGGCCTTGCGATCCACGAAGTACAAGAAGCGATCGGCGTCGACCCGACCGATATCGCCGGTGTGGTACCACCAGTTGCGGCTCGTCTCGACGGTGGCCTCGGGCCGACCCCAGTAGCCGGCGAACATGACCTCGGGACGCTTGGGCCGGATCACGATCTCGCCCTCGGTATCGGTGGGCACCTCGTCGTCGTGATCGTCGAAGATGCGCACGTCGAAGTACTCGTCGTTGACCACGCCGGCGGCGTTGGGCCGGTTGCGGATACCGGGTGGCTGCCACGAGATCAAGCTGGCCTCGGTCACCCCGTACGCCCCGCTGAACGTGGTCACCCCGAAGCGCGAGCGGATCACGTCGTCGACCTCGACGGGCATGGGCGCCGCCCCCATCAACCGCAGCGAGGTGTTGGCCTCGGGCGCACCCGACAGCGGCTGTTCGGGCCGGTCGATGTCGTGGGCCAGCAGGTAGGCCATGGTGCCGAGGGTGGAGGTGATGGTGGCACCCACCCGGTTCATCTCCGGCCAGAAGTTCGACACCGAGAAGCGGCGGTAGATGGCGGCCCGGCCTCCCCACACCAACGGACCCAACACCGCGGTGGTGATGGCGTTGAAGTGGAACAGGGGCAGCGGCGTCCACACCACATCGTCGGCCGTGCGCTGCCAACAGATGCCGATCTGGCGGGTGAGGGCCTCGTGGTAGTTGTGGCTGAGCATGCAGCCCTTCGAGGGACCGGTGGTGCCGCCGGTGTAGACGAACGTGGCTAGATCCGACGGGTGCACATCGACGGTGGGTCCGTCACCATCGGCGCCGAGCAGATCGGCCCAGCGATGACCGGTCACGCCGACCAGCGGTGGAGTCGGCCCAGCATCAGTCGATTCCTCGTCCGGAGTGTCGATCACGACGACATGTTCGAGCGTGTCGACCTGGCTCGTCACCGCCGCCGCCCGGTCGACGAGCGCGGCTTCGACCAGCAACACCCGGGCCCCGGAGTCGGTCAGTTGGTGACGGAGGTACTCGCCCTTGTAGGCGGTGTTGATGGGCACGGCGATGGCTCCGGCGGTGACCGCTCCCCACCAGGCCAGCGTGGCCTCGGCCGAGTTCTCGATGAGCGTGGCCACCCGGTCGCCCCTGGTCACGCCCAGCTCGGTCAGGGCCCGGGCCAGTCGACGGGCGGTCGAGTCGACCTCGCCCGCGGTGAGCTGAGTGCCGCACACGTCGAGGTAGGCGCCATCGGGATCGTCGGCCAGGCGCCGCTCCAGGAGTTGGCGCACCGTGGTCTGTTCGCCACTGCGCCACACGCCGGTCATCTGGCATAGTGAATCACAAATTCGATCGACCGAATATGGATTCACGGAGGCTCGTCGATGCGGTTGGAGGGAACGAGGTTCGAGGGGAAAGTGGCGGTGGTGACCGGCTCCGGCCAGGGGATCGGCGAGGCGTACGCCAAAGCGCTGGCCGCTGAGGGTGCCGATGTGGTCGTGGCCGACCTCAACACCGACCAGGCCGAGCGGGTGGCGGCCGAGATCATCGCCCTCGGAGGTGCAGCCCGGGCCGTGACCGTTGACGTGGCCGACCCCGTCAGCGCCGAGGCCATGGCCGCCACCACCGTCGAGACCTTCGGCAGCATCGATTGCCTGGTCAACAACGCCGCCATCTACGCCGGCATGAAGATCGACTCGCTCATGCATGTCGATCTCGACTACTACCGCCGCTTCTTCGAGGTGAACCTCAACGGCGCCCTCGTCGTGACCCGGGCCTGCTACAAGGCCATGGCCAAACGAGACGGAGCCGCCATCGTCAATCAGTCATCCACCGCGGCGTGGATGGCCGGTGGCTTCTATTCGATCGCCAAAGCCGGCATCAACAGCCTCACGGTGAACCTGGCCGCCGAGTTGGCCCACCGCAACATCCGGGTCAACGCCATCGCCCCCGGCCCCACCGACACCAGCGCCACCCGCGAGGTGGTTCCCGAGATGTTCCTCGAGCCCCTGGTGCAATCACTGATGATCAAGCGGCTCGGCACCCCCGACGACCTCGTCGGCGCCTGCCTCTTCCTCCTCTCCGACGACGCCCGCTGGATGACCGGCCAAATCATCGCGGTGGACGGCGGCCAAACCATCCGTATTTAGTTGTCAAGGATCGAAGGAAGGCGTTGCGCAGACGCGACCAACGCCGGGGTCACCGGTAGACCTCTCATGGAGGGTCGACGTTCCAGAGGGTGAGGGTGGCGCCGACGGGTGAGATCCACGGGTCGGTCACCTTCGGTGGATACCAGTGCCAGGTGTCGCCGCGACGTTCCAACCGGGCGCCGTCTCGGCTTTTCTGGTTGTGGTGAAACACACACAGCAGGTTCAAGTTGTCGCTCGACCCGGCTCCGCCGTGGGCGAACTGGCGGCGGTGGTCTTGTTGCACGAACCGGGCGT
>Ga0209068_10000554_pt1 | contig 20164 bp, 26 predicted proteins | sample ColStrG_CSR_2012_FD_187200 | JGI IMG/M metagenome (GOLD analysis project Ga0209068, IMG submission 187200) | Freshwater sediment microbial communities in response to fracking from Pennsylvania, USA - Cold Stream Run_MetaG_CSR_2012 (SPAdes)... | ecosystem: Environmental > Aquatic > Freshwater >... | reverse complement strand
GGCCTGGGTGGGCCTGGGTGGGCCTGGGCGCCCGGAAACCGTGCCGGGTGACCATGGACCTGATCCGCGCGGGTCCATGCGGAGAACCTGCCCGTCGCGCGTCCGCGTCGGGCACCGGTCTTTTGTGGTTCGGCCATCGGCGGCGGCAGCGAGTACGGTCGCAGTCGCGGGGAGGACCGCACATGAGGCCGTCACCGGCTCGCCGAGCGTCGGGACGAGCGCGTCAGGAGGCAGAGATGTTCGCACGGGTCAGCGAGATCAAGGGCGCGTCAGAGCGTATCGACGCCGGCATTGCCCAGTACAACGCCATGGTGGTCCCGGCGCTGAAGGGGATGGACGGATTCGACCGCGCATACCTGCTGGTGGACCGGGACGGGGGCAGGACGCTGTCGATCACCGTCTGGGACAGCGAGGAGGCCATGCTCGCCAGCGACGAGGCCGCCAACCGCCTTCGGGCAGAGGTCTCCGACACCATGGCCGCTCAGGCGACTGTCAGCCATTACGAGATCGCCGTGGTCGAGCACGGCAGCTAGTGATCGACAGGCTCGTCAGGTCGCCGGCGCTGGATTTGCCGCTCGTGTTGTCAGCCCGTCGTGGCGCTGCGGGACGCAGCCATGAGTTGTCGGCGCGATGGGCGGATGGACGATGAGGAGACGCTCCTCGACGTCCAGCCGCTGGACCTGCGAGGCACGAAGGCGTAAGATTGGATCCAATATCCACTATCTGCTCCCCGGAGTCACCTATGGCCGCAGCGCTGTCCGCCCTGGACCTGATCGCCGCCGACACCCTGATCGACGAGGACGAGCGGGCGATCCGGGACACCGTGCGTACCTACCTCGACCGCGAGGTCCGGCCCCAGGTCGCCGACTGGTTCGAGTCGGGCGAGCTGCCGGCCCGTGAGCTGGCCCGCGGTCTCGGCGGCATGGGCCTGCTCGGGATGCACCTGCAGGGTTACGGCTGCGCAGGCACCAGCTCGGTGGCCTATGGCCTGGCATGCATCGAGCTGGAGGCGGTTGACTCCGGAGTTCGCTCGCTTGTGTCGGTCCAGGGCTCTCTGGCGATGTACGCGATCCACCGGTACGGAAGTGAGGAGCACAAGCAGACCTGGCTGCCGCAGATGGCGACCGGGGAGGTCATCGGCTGCTTCGGGCTCACCGAGCCTGACTTCGGGTCGAACCCGTCCGGGATGCGTACAGTCGCCAAGCGCGACGGCGACGACTGGGTCCTGACCGGGACCAAGATGTGGATCACCAACGGCTCCGTAGCCGGGGTCGCGGTGGTGTGGGCGCAGACCGACGACGGCATCCGCGGGTTCGTCGTGCCCACTGACTCCCCGGGATTCACGGCCAACCCGGTCAAGCACAAGCTCAGCCTGCGCGCCTCAGTGACCAGCGAGCTGGTGCTCGACGGCGTGCGGCTGCCGGCCTCGGCCGTGCTGCCGGGGGCGGCCGGGCTGGGTGGACCCCTGGGCTGCCTCAACGAAGCACGCTTCGGAATCGTCTTCGGAGCCCTCGGCGCAGCCCGCGACTGCCTGGACGTGGCGGTGTCGTACGCGCTCAGCCGGGAGCAGTTCGACCGCCCCATCGCCGGGTTCCAGCTGACCCAGGAGAAGCTGGCCAACATGGCCCTGGAGCTGCAGAAGGGCTATCTGCTGGCTCTGCACCTGGGCCGACTGAAGGACGCCGGCAAGGCCACGCCGCAGATGGTGAGCGTGGGCAAGCTCAACAACGTCCGTGAGGCGTTGTCCATCGCGCGAACCGCCAGGACAATCCTGGGTGGCAACGGCATCACGCTGGAGTACCCGGTGCTGCGGCACGCGAACAACCTGGAGTCGGTGCTCACCTATGAGGGGACCAGCGAGATCCACCTGCTGACGATCGGCCAGGCACTGACCGGGCTCAGCGCCTTCCGCTGACCAGGCGACCAGGTGACCAGGTGTCCGGGTCGCGACGGTCAGGCTGACGCGCCGAGCAGATCGCGCAGCCGCGAGACCGCGCTGCCCCGGTGCTCGTCCAGGAGGTCGGTCGTGAGCTCGACGTCGCCGGCGAGCACCGCGGCAAGGATCGCGCGGTGCTCGACTTCAACCGCCGCCCGGTCGGCCGCGCTGGCGTAGTAGAGCGACCGGTAGACGTCGGTGGCGTCCCACAGGATCCGGATCTGTCGTTCGAGCCTGACCATTCCGGCCGCACGGTAGATCACGAAGTGCAGCCGGCGGTTGTGCGCGGTCATCGCCGTCACGTCGGCCTCCCGGCCGGCGCGCTCGCAGTCCGCCACGGCGTCAGCCAGCTCGGCGAGGTCTGCGTCGGTCAACCTGGGCAGAGCGACCCGGACCGCCTCGGTCTCGAGCAGCTCACGGATCCGGTAGACCTCGAGCAGGTCGGCAAGGGACAGCTCGGTCACGAAGTACCCGCGCCGCGGCCGGTAGGCGACCAGGCCCTCGCCCTCGAGAATCTTCAGCGCCTCGCGCAACGGCACCCGCGAGACCCCGTACCGCGTCGCCAGCGCCTCCTGCCGGACCTGCTCCCCCGGCCGCAGCTCGCCGCTGACGATCGAGTGGCGCAACGCGACCAAAACCGCCTCCTGTGCGGTGGGCGGACGCTCGAACCCCGCCGCGCTCACCCCGGCCACGGCCCGGCTAGCCAGCGCAGCAGCTCGGCATTGTCCGCCCCGACCGCCGGGGGTCGGCGCTGGTAGGCGACCGGGGTCGCCGACAGCGTGACCGGGTCCGCCACTGTGGGGACGCCACCGGTGTCCACCACAGGTGTCAGGCCCAGCGAGGCGGCCAGGTCCAGTGCCGCGGCGACGTCATTGATGGGACCGGCCGGTACCCCGGCGGCGGTGAGCTGGGCGAACCAGAAGTCGGCGTCGCGGGCGGCCAGCTGCCGCGACAGCGTCGCGGCCAAGTCGTCGCGGTGGGCCACCCGAGCCGAGTTCGTCGCGAAGCGCGGGTCGTCGGCAAGCTCCGGGCGCCCGACCACCTCGCACAGCGCCCGGAACTGCCCGTCGTTGCCGACCGCGAGCACCACCGGGCGGTCAGCGGTCATGTACGTCTCGTAGGGTGCGATCGAGGGGTGCCGGTTGCCCATGATGCCCGGAACCACCCCCGCCACCGCGTACCCGGCGCTCTGGTTGACCAGCGCCGAGAGCAAGGACGACAGCAAGTTGACCTCGACCCGCTGGCCCTGGCCGGTGCGTTCCCGGTGCCGCAGCGCCGCCTGGATCCCGATCACCGCGTGCAGCCCGGTGATGACGTCGACGAGGGCGACGCCGACCTTGGTGGGATGACCGGGCTCGGGCCCGGTGACGCTCATCAGGCCGCCGACCGCCTGGACGAGCAGGTCGTACCCGGGCAGTCCGGCGCCGGCTCCCCGCCCGAATCCGGTGATCGACGCGTACACCACGGCCGGGTTGACCGCCCTGACCTGCTCGTAGCCCAGGCCGAGACGGTCCATGCCGCCGGGCTTGTGATTCTCGACCAGGACGTCGGCGCGCCTGGCGAGCTCCAGGGCCGCGCCTCGCCCGGCGCCGTCGGACAGGTCCAGGGCCAGGGAGCGCTTGTTCCTGTTGACGGCCAGGAAGTACGTCGAGTCCCCGTCGGCCGACCAGGGCGGTCCCCAGGCCCGGGTGTCGTCTCCGGCGCCGGGCCGCTCGACCTTGACGACGTCGGCGCCGAGGTCGGCCAGCAGCATCGTCGCGTACGGGCCGGCGAGCACCCGGCTGAAGTCGGCGACGAGTACGCCGTCCAGTGCACCAGCAGACATGGCGGATATTGTATCCAATCCGCCGACGGCATTCGCCTGCCTACCGTCACGTCAGCGCTCAGCGTTCGATCACGACGCTCGCAGGCCCAGTCACGCGAAGGCGCCTGCCGGCCGGCCTGGTCGGGGCTGAGCGGGGAACGCGCGTCCCCCTGTCACCGGATCAGGGGACGGGCGTCGTTCCCCTCGTCGAAGGCCGAGCGCATGCGCAGGTCGCGGCGGGTCTCCCCAGCGCCACAGCCGAAGCGCGCGCGCAGCCGGCCGGTCAGGGCGCCCGCGGCGAGCATCAAGGTGAACGCCACCACCACGCTGGCGATGATCTCGGCCATGGCAGCAGGCTAACCGCCGCTTCGGCCCTGGCACAGGGCCAAGCGGCAGATGTAACACGATCGACCCATCGCCCCGGGCAGAGCTACCGGTACCTGAACCCGTCGAGGAACCGGCGGAACAGCCCGCCCTGCGGGGTCAGCGCCGCCGCCGGGGCCGGGGCCGTGCGGTGCTGCGTCGCGACCGGCTGGTCGTAGTCGGTCCGCACGATGGCGTCGATGGTCTGGTCCTGGTCGAAGTCCTCGGAGCCTTCGATGCTGGGGACATAGCCGACGAGCACGCCGTCGAGCATCACCTGGGCCTCCAGGCCGGCGGTCCCGTCGGTGTCCCAGATCGCCTCGCGCCCGTCGGGCAGGGCGATCCGGATGCCGAACTGGTAGACCCCCGCCTTCTCCAGGAACGCGTTCGTGCCCCGTTCACGCAGGCGGTCGACAACGTGCCTGGCCCGGTCCTCGTCCACCGCCTCAACCTACCCGAGCACCGGGGGGCGCCTTGCCAGGGGTCTACGCGGCGGCGCGGACCCGCCCCAGCACCTTGCGCAGCTCGTCGACTCCGGGAAAGACCACGTTGACCGCGGCGACCCAGCGCCAGGCGATCGAACCGTCCGCGTCGACCACGAACACCGAGCGGCGCAGCCCCATCGCCCCGACGATCCCATACCCACGGCCGACGACATTGTCCGTGTCGGCCAGCAGCGGCATCCGCAGCTTGCGGCCCTGGGCGAATGAGCGGTGGCTGTCGATGTCCTGCGGCGCGATCGCCCACACCACCGCCTCGAGCAGGTGCAGGTCTGCGATCCGGTCGGAGTACGCGCACAGCTGGCGGGTGCAGACCAGGCGCTCATCCCCGGGGTAGAAGGCCAGCAGCACGGGGTGACCACGTTGGGCGCCGAGGTCGAACCAGGCCTGGCTGTCCCCGAACCACCCGGGAAGGGTGAACTGTGGTGCTCGGGACCCGACCAGCAGCGCCATCGGCCAACCTTCCAGCTGCGAGGTGACGCTCGTGGGATCGCGTCCGAACGAGGCCGAGGGTCTCCCCCGTCATCGGCAGGTGCCGCAGGTACCTTCAGCGGTGTGCGCTGCCCATGTTGGCAAGCCGGCGGCCCGAGAGCGCCCGGCACGGGCCTCGTCGACGTCAGTGCGGCTGGTCTCCCGAGGCGGCGAGCTGGCCGCATGCACCATCGATCTCGCGCCCGCGCGTGTCGCGCACGGTCACCTCGACCCCGTGCTCCTGCAGCCCGCGGACGAAGGCGCGGCTGTCCGCCGGGCGCGAGGCGGTCCATTTCGAGCCGGGAGTGGGGTTGAGCGGGATCAGGTTGACGTGAACCAGCCGGCCGGCCAGCAGCCGGCCGAGGTGGTCGGCCCGCCACGCCTGGTCATTGATGTCGCGGATCATCGCGTACTCGATGGACACCCGGCGCCCGGTGCGGGCGGTGAAGTCCCACGCCGCGGACAGGACCTCGCCCACCTTCCAGCGGGTGTTGATCGGAACGAGCTCGTCACGCAGCTCGTCGTCGGGGGCGTGAAGGGAGATGGCCAAGGTGACTGCAAGCCCCTCACCGGCGAGCTGGCTGATCCTTGGCACGAGGCCGACCGTGGAGACCGTGATCCCCCGAGCAGAGATCCCGAGCCCGGCAGGTGGTGGGTCCACGAGCGCGTGCAGGGCGGTCACCACGTTCGAGTAGTTGGCAAGTGGCTCGCCCATGCCCATGAAGACCACGTTGGATACCCGGCCCCGGCCGCCGGGCACCTGGCCGCGGGCCAGCGACCGGGCGCCGGCGACGACCTGGTCGACGATCTCCCCGGCCGACAGGTTGCGGGTCAGTCCGGCCTGACCGGTCGCGCAGAACGGGCAGTTCATACCGCACCCGGCCTGGGAGGAGATGCACATCGTGGTCCGGGCCGCGCTGACCGACGTCTTCGGATAGCGCATCAGCACGGACTCGACCAGGGTGCCGTCGAACAGCCGCCACAAGGACTTGCGGGTCAGCCCGCCGTCGCACTCCAGCTCGCGGACCGCGGTGATCAGCGTCGGGGTCAGCACCTGGGCAAGACCGGCGCGGGCGGCGGCCGGGACGTCAGTCCAGGTCTGCGGGTCGTCGGACAGGCGGCCGAAGTAGTGGGTGGCCACCTGCTTGGCCCGAAATGCCGGCTCGCCCAGCGCCACGACCGCATCGGCGCGCTCGCGTAGCGACAGGTCGATCAGGTGTCGAGGCGGCTTCGCGCGACGCGGCTCGGCGAAGACGAGCTCCCCGGGGGCGGGCACGTCAACGCCCCACGAAGACGGTGAGCAGGACGTAGACCACCGGCGCGACAGGGATGAGCGAATCCAGCCGGTCCATCATCCCGCCGTGTCCGGGCAGGAGTCGGCCCATGTCCTTGAGCCCGAGGTCTCGCTTGACCATCGACTCGGCCAGGTCTCCAAGGGTTGCGGTGATCACCACGGCCAGCCCCACCACCAGTCCTTGCCAGGCCGGGGTCCCCAGCAGCCAGCCGGTGATCAGCCAGCCGCCCAGCAGGCAGGCGATGACCGATCCGGCGAAGCCCTCCCAGGTCTTCTTCGGGCTGATCTGCGGGGCCATCGGATGCCGGCCCCGTAGGACTCCGAGTGCATAGCCGCCAGTGTCGCTGCACACGGTGAGGGCAATGAACACGATCACCCGGTGGGCCCCCTGCGGCTGGGCGAAAGCCAGCGTGGCGAAGCTCCCGAGGAATCCGGGGTAGGCGGCGATCCACACGCCGGCCGTGACGTCCCGTACCGCGCCGGAGGACGGACCCGCGACCCGCCAGAAGATGACCACCAGGACGGTGGCCCCGAACGCCAGCGCCAGCCCAGGCAGCCCGCCGTAGTAGGCGGCCACCACCATCGCGACCGTGCCCGCGAGCAAGGGCAGCCGGGCCGCCCGGGCGCCCCCGGTCGCGGCGGCCGCGACCAGCTCGACGACCGCGACGCAGAAGGCAGCGGCCACCAAGGCCACGAAACCAGCCGGGAACCGCTCCACGGTCACGAGCACCAGCCCAGCCAGAAGCACTCCGATCGCGACGGCCACTGGCAGGTTGCGGCCGGCCCGCGGCGGCGGGCCGGCCGGAACGTCAGGTCCGGTCGGCGAAGTGAGGTCGGGCACGGCGCTCAGCTCATACCTCGAGCAGTTCGGCTTCCTTGTGCTTGAGAAGGTCGTCCACCACGGTGACGTACCTGTGGGTCACGTCCTCGAGCTGCTTCTCCGCGCGGCGCACCTCGTCCTCGCCCACGTCACCGTCGTCGGACAGCTTCTCCAGGGCACCCATGGCGTGGCGGCGAACGTTCCTGATCGCGATGCGCGCATCCTCGGCCTTGGTCTTGGCGATCTTGATGAACTCCCGACGGCGCTCCTGGGTCAGCTGCGGGAAGGAGACCCGGATGACCGCACCGTCGTCGGTCGGGTTCACGCCGAGGTCACTGTCGCGAATGGCCTTCTCGATCGCGGTCAGCGAGCCTTTGTCGTAGGGGGTGATCACGACCATCCGCGCGTCGACGACGTGGAACGACGCCATCTGGGTCAGCGCGGTCGGCGTCCCGTAGTAGTCAGCGTTGATCTTGTTGAACATGGCCGGCTGGGCCCGGCCGGTCCTGATCCCGGCGAAGTCGTCCCGAGCCACGGTGACAGCCTTGTCCATCTTTTCCTCGGCTTCGAGGAGGGTCTCGTCGATCACGCGGTTCTCCTATGGTGCTTGCGTTTCAGCAGCCCGGGTCAGGCGCTGTCGGCCACAACGAGCGTGCCGATCCTCTCACCCCGGACCGCCCGGCCGATGTTGCCTTCGACGAGGAGGTTGAAGACCACGATCGGCAACCCGTTGTCTCTGCACAAGCTGATCGCGGTCGCGTCAGCGACCTTGAGCCCCCGGCTGAGCACCTCGGAGTGCGACAGCCGGTCGAAACGCTGTGCGCTCGGGTCGGTCCTGGGGTCGGCGTCGTAGACACCGTCGACGCCTTTGGCCATCAGCACGACCTCGGCACCGACCTCCAGGGCCCGCTGGGCGGCAGTGGTGTCGGTGGAGAAGAACGGCGCCCCCAGTCCGGCACCGAAGATCACCACGCGGCCCTTCTCCAGGTGCCGGATCGCCCGACGGGGGACGTACGGCTCGGCGACCTGACCCATCGTGATCGCTGTCTGGACACGGGTCTCGACGCCCTGCTTCTCCAGGAAGTCCTGAAGGGCCAGGCAGTTCATGACCGTGCCGAGCATGCCCATGTAGTCGGCTCGACTGCGGTCCATGCCGCGCTCGGACAGCTGCGCCCCCCGAAAGTAGTTGCCGCCGCCGATGACCACCGCGACCTCGATGCCGTCGCGCACCACCTCGCCGATCTGGCGAGCGATCGCCTGCACGATGTCCGGGTCCACGCCGAGCGAGCCAGCGCCGGCGAAGGCCTCGCCGGACAGCTTCAGCAGCACCCGCCGGAAGCCGCCCTCTGGTACACCTGGCCAACTTTGAAGCGCCTGCTGGACGGCACCTTTCGGAACAGAGTCGAGCTCCACCGAGATCTCGTTCACTGCAGCCGCCTCCTCGTGCGCCACCCGGGGTAGGGGTGCGGTTGTCCGGCAGTCTGCCCTACCGGGTCGGTGCTGGTTCGAGGTCCGTGCGGTTAGTTGGACCCGACCTCGAAGCGCGCGAACGCCGTGACCGTCACGCCGGCCTGCGTCAGCAGCTGCTGGACCGACTTCTTCTGGTCGGTGACCGAGGGCTGGTCGAGAAGGACGAAGTCCTTGTAGTACGCGGCGACCTTGCCCTCGACGATCCGTGACATCGCCGCCTCGGGCTTGCCCTCCTCACGGGCAGTCTCCTGCGCGATGCGCTGCTCGGCCTCGATCGTCTCCGCGGGAACCTCGTCGCGAGTCAGGTATTTCGGGCGCATGGCAGCGACCTGCTGGGCCACCGTGCGAGCCGTCTGCGTGTCGTCGCCCTCGTAGGAGACCAGGACCCCGATCTGGGGAGGCAGGGCCGGGTCCTTGCGGTGGACGTAGGTCGCGATCGTGCCGTCGAGCACGGCGACCCGGCGCAGCTCGAGCTTCTCGCCGATCACGGCGGAGACCGCCTCGATCGCCGACTGCACGCTGCGTCCGTCCGGAAGCAATGACTCCAGGACCTTGGAGACCTCGTCGACCCGGGTCGCCTCGACGAGCGAGGCGATGGAGTCGGCGAGCTCCTGGAACTGCGGGCTCTTGGCGACGAAGTCGGTCTCGCAGTTCAGCTCGATGATCGCTGGGCCGCTGACTGCCACCAGGCCGTTGCCGGCTACCCGCTCGGCGCGCTTGGTGACGTCCTTGGCGCCCTTGACCCGGAGGATCTCGACCGCCTTGTCGAAGTCGCCGTCAGCCTCGACCAGCGCGTTCTTGCAGTCCATCATCCCGGCGGCGGTCAGCTCGCGCAGTCGCTTGACGTCGGCGGCGGTGAATTCGGCCATGGCGACACTCTCTCGTCTCAGTCGGATCAGTCGGATCAGTCGGATCAGTCGGATGGGAACTGCCTGGCACGGACCGGCACCCAGACTCCGCCCTGGGGCTACCCGGGCGCCGGTCGCCCGCCTAGCTGTCTACGGCGGTGGCTTTCGAAGTCGCGACCGTCTCAGCCACAGCCTCGACCTCGGGCTCCGCAGCCACCTGCGCCGCCGGCTCGGCCACAACCTCGTCCACGGCCACCGGCTCGGCCTCGGCCACGGGCTCAGCGGCCACCTCTGCCACCACCTCTGCCACCGGCTCTGCCACCGGCTCTGCCACCGGCTCGGCCTCGGCCACCGGCTCAGCGGCCACCTCTGCCACCGGCTCTGCCACGGCCTGGACGTCTTCGTCGGCGCTGTCGACAGCGAGCAGCTCGCGCTCCCAGTCAGCCAGCGGCTCGCCGCCGCCGAGCTCAGCGCCCGGCTTCTCGTCGGCGGTCCCGGCGCTCGCTCGAGCCATGAGGCCCTCGGCAACCGCATCGGCGATCACCCGGGTGAGCAGCCCGACCGCGCGGATGGCGTCGTCGTTGCCCGGGATGGGGAAGTCGACCTCGTCAGGGTCGCAGTTGGTGTCCAGGATCGCCACGACCGGGATGCCGAGCTTGCGCGCCTCTGCGACGGCGATGTGCTCCTTCTTGGTGTCGACCAGCCACACCGCGCTGGGCACTCGGGTCATGTCCCGGATGCCGCCGAGGATCTTCTCGAGCTTGACCTTCTCGCGCTTGAGGACCAGCAGCTCCTTCTTGGTGATCCCGGAGCCGGCGACATCATCGAAGTCGATGAGCTCGAGCTCCTTGAGGCGCTGCAGCCGCTTGTGCACGGTGGAAAAGTTGGTGAGCATCCCACCAAGCCAGCGCTGGTTGACGTACGGCATCCCGACGCGGGTCGCCTGCTCGGCCACCGACTCCTGTGCCTGCTTCTTGGTCCCCACGAACATGATGGAGCCGCCGTGCGCGACGGTCTCCTTGACGAACTCGTAGGCGCGGTCGATGTACGTCAGGGACTGCTGCAGGTCGATGATGTAGATGCCGTTGCGCTCAGTGAAGATGAAGCGCTTCATCTTGGGGTTCCAGCGACGGGTCTGGTGCCCGAAGTGGACGCCGCTCTCCAGGAGCTGGCGCATAGTGACCACGGCCATAGCCGAAGCACTCCTTCATGGACCGGCTGGCGCGCTAGCGCCCGGGCCCGGCCCGACTCGGTTCGTCGTGCACGGCGGTTGCGCGTGCACTGCCTGACGCCCAGCATCGGCTCTGCCCGCCGGGGCGGGACCGAGGAGCCGCTCACGTCCGGCGGGCCGGGTACGCAAGGGGGCGTGCGAATTTGAGGTGCGGTGGATCTTTGAGCCAGGCCGAGTCTACGCGATCGGGCGGCCAGCGGCGTCCAGCCTGCCGTCGGGGCCCGGAACGAGCGGGCGAACGCCGACCACGGCGGCTGGGTCCAGTGGTCCGTACAGGTGCGGGAACCAGTCTGAGCCGACCGGCTCGACCTTGATCTCGGCGGTCAGCCGAGCCGGGTCAAGGGTCAGGACGACAACGTCGTCGCGGCCCAGGAAGAACGTGTCCGCCACCCGCTGGACCTGGTCGGCGAACGAACAGTGGATGAAGCCCTGCTCGGCCAGCGTCACCCCGAGTGTCGACGTCCGGTAGCTGCCGCCCTCCACCGCCGCCTGCCAGTCGGCCAGGAGGGCAAGGTGGTAGACGGTCGGCTCCATGGGTCGCACCGGTCGCACAGGTCGCACGGTGGGCACGGGGCGCACGGTGGGCACGGGGCGCTCAGGGCGCACAGGGCGCACAGGGTCGGTCATTGCGCCGGCTGAGGCTGTTGGAGCTCACGCCGACACCGGTGACCTATGGGCCGACGGCCGGCACGGGCGCGGCCGTCCGGCGCGCCGCCAGGGCTCGGTGCAGAACGCCGCGGCGTCGAGCCGGCAGTCAGGTGGAGCTGGTTGGGGCCCGGACGCAGACCAGTCACGACAGGGCAGGAAGGGTCTCTGCCCGGTCAGTCGTGCTGCTCGGAGAGCTTGCCCCGCAGCTGTAGCACGGCCTTGGTGTGCATCTGGCAGATCCGCGACTCGGTGACGCCCAGGACCTGGCCGATCTCGGCGAGGGTGAGCCCCTCGTAGTAGTAGAGCGTCACCACGATCTTCTCGCGCTCGGGCAGGGTGTTGATCGCCTTGGCCAGCAGGTACTTGGTCTCTTCGGACTCGAACGCCGAGACCGGGTCCTCCGCGCGGGTGTCCTCGAGGGTGTCGACCAGGCTGAGCTTGTCGCCTTTCTCCCCGCCCACGTTGAGCAGCTCGTCCAGGGCGACCACGTTGACGAACGAGACCTGGCTGAAGATCGCATGCAGGTCTTCCAGCTTGATGCCCATCTGCCCGGCGACCTCGGCCTCGGTCGGGGTGCGGTGCAGCTGGCCCTCGAGCGCGGCGTAGGCCTTCTCCACCTCGCGCGCCTTGAACCGGACCGAGCGCGGGATCCAGTCGATGGCCCGCAGCTCGTCGATGATCGCGCCGCGGATCCGGCTGATCGCGTAGGTCTCGAACTTGATGGCCCGTTCCAGGTCGAACTTCTCGATCGCGTCGATGAGCCCGAAGATCCCGTACGAGACGAGGTCAGCCTGTTCGATGTTCGGCGGCAGCCCCACCCCGACCCGGCCGGCCACGTACTTCACCAGTGGCGAGTAGTGCAGGATGAGCCGTTCGCGCAGGCTCTGGTCAGCGGTGGCCTTGAATCCTTCCCAGAGCTCCCGCAGCGCCGTCGCTGCCGCCTCAGCGTCGGGGACGTCGTCGGGGAGCACCAGCCGCGCCGCCGGGGCAGCCGGGGCAGCACCGGCATCGGTGGGTCCCCCGTTGGGTGCCTCGTCTGCCGAGCCGAGCTCCGGGGCTGCGGTCTGGACTGAGCTGTCGGCCGACACGTCCTTGGCATCCTCGCTGGTCGCTGGCTGGGTAACCTTCTTCGCAGCTGTCCTGGACGCGGCCGTCGCCGACGGCCGCTTCGCTGGAGCTGCCGCGCTGACGACCTTCAGGCGGTCGTCCTCGGCCGTGACGGACACGCCGTCACGCTCGGGGGTGCGCCTGCTCATACGTCGCCTTAAGCCTCTCGACGGATACGTGCGTGTAGATCTGGGTAGTGGCGAGCGTAGCGTGACCGAGCATCTCCTGGACGGACCGCAGGTCCGCGCCGCCTTCGAGAAGGTGCGTCGCGGCCGTGTGACGTAGCCCGTGCGGACCAAGATCAGGTGCCCCAGGCACCCGCTGGACCATCTGGTGGACCAGCCGGCGGACGGCACGCTGGTCCAGCCGGCCCCCGCGCTCACCGAGGAAAAGCGCCGCCCCGCTACCGGTGGTGACCAAAGCCGCCCGGCCGCGCCCGAGCCAGGCGTCCAGCGCCTGCGCCGCCGGAAGACCGACAGGAACAGTGCGCTCCTTGCGCCCCTTGCCCAGTACCCGCACGACCCGGCGCGTCCTGTCGTAGTCGTCGACGTCGAGGCCGACCAGCTCCCCGACGCGCACCCCGCTGGCGTACAGCAGCTCCACGACGGCGCGCTCGCGCAGGCCCGAAGGGGACCCGTCCTGCGCCGCCTGAGCCCCCACCTCCATCAGCGCTTCTGCTTGTGTCCGGCGAAGAATCCCCGGCAGCGTGCGGTGCGGGCGGGCGGACCCCAGGAGCAGGCCCGGGTCTGACGCCAGGGTGCCGCGGGCCTGGCACCAGGAGGTGAAAACCTTCGCGGCAGCGGCTCTTCGGGCCAACGTCGAACGCGCGGCCCCCGCTGTCAGCTGGGCTCCCAGCCAGCTGCGCAGCACCCCTACGTCGATCTGCCCCGGCTCGGAACAGCCCATCGAGGCGGCGTGGGCGAGCAGGGCCGACACGTCCCCGATGTACGCCCGGACGGTGTGCGCGGACAGGTCACGTTCGGCCTCGAGGTGTCGCCGGAAGGCAGCAACGACGACCTCGACGGCCGGTGGCGGGGCGCCGGCATGACCGCCCGCCCCCACCTGCGTGCCCACCTGTCAACCGTGAGCCGGTCCAGGCCCGCCGTCAAGCACCGCCACGAACAGAGTTCACCCATCCGGACCAGCGGCCCACGCGCTCGGGCGAGTTGCTACCCGCTGGGGCGCGGCGGCCCCACGTCGCCGGGAGCCGCCCGGGCCGCCCGCTTCCAGGTCGGACCCGACCGCCGGTGCACCGTTGCGGCGGAGTCAGTCCTGCGGCACCTGCAGGTCCGGCTGGGCGAGCTCTTCGATGTTGACGTCCTTGAACGTGAGCACCTTCACGTTCTTGACGAAGCGGGCGGGACGGTACATGTCCCACACCCACGCGTCGCTCATCGTGACTTCGAAGTAGACCTCACCGTCCGCCGAGCGGACCTGCATGTCGACGTTGTTGGTCAGGTAGAAGCGACGCTCGGTCTCCACGACGTACCCGAAAAGGCCGACGACGTCGCGGTACTCCCGGTACAGCTGCAGCTCCATCTCGGTCTCGTACCGCTCGAGGTCCTCGGAGCTCACGCGCGCACCTCCTGGGTCCGGTCTGACTGCTCGCCGTGCTCACCGTCGAAGACGTCGAAGACGTCGAGGTGCGGCTGGGAGTCGAGCACGATCAGCCGGCCGTCCTGGTCGGCTTCCTCGTCCGCCAGACCCAGCCGCCAGCTGAGCCGGTGGTAGGGGCTCGGCCCGGCCGAGCGCAGTGCGGTCCGGTGCCCCGCCGTGGCGTACCCCTTGTTGATCTCCCAGCCGTACTGCGGGTGTTGGGCCGCCAGGGCGGTCATGTAGGCGTCGCGGGTGGTCTTGGCCAGCACGCTCGCCGCCGCCACGCTCGCACAGCGCAGGTCCGCCTTGACCTCAAGGCGTACCGGGGGGAACGGGTCAGCGGGCCACAGCCCCTCGTCCGCGAACGGGGTCAGGTAGTCGTGGTTGCCGTCGAGCAGCACGGCGTCTGGGGGGTTCGGCAGCGCGGCCAGCGCGCGGTGCCCGGCCAGCCGCAGCGCCGCGATGATCCCCATCGAGTCGATCTCGGCCGCGCTCGCATCAGCGACCGCCCAGGCGCTGACCCAGCGGGTGATCCGGGGCACGAGCGCGCGCCGGGCCTGCGGGCTCAGCAGCTTGCTGTCGCGCAGCCCTCGGGGCGGGCGGCCCTGTCCGGGACCGACGACGGCCACTGCCACCGTCACCGGACCGCTCAGGCAGCCGCGGCCCACCTCGTCCACCCCCGCCACCGTCGCATAGCCGGCCTGGTGCATCTGGGACTCCACGGCGAGCCGAGGCACCCGACCCCGCGGCGCGGTCACCGACCCACATCCTTGGGCTCGGCAGGCGGGCCGGTCTGCTGCCCGCGGGCCAGCAGAAGCCTCAGCTCAGCGGCCAGGGCGCTCGGGTGGACCGCTTCCACGGCCGCGTCGAGGTCGTCCAGGGACCACCAGCGAAACGCCTGGACGCTGGCCCGCTCGACGTCGCTATGGCCACCGAAGTCGACGGCATGGGTGTCCACCCGGGCGAGGAAGAAGGTCTCGGCCTGCCGGTAGGGCCGACCCATGAAGGTGAACTCTGCTGTGCGCACCCAGACCGGTGGGCCCAGCTCGGCAAGGTCAAGACCGGTCTCCTCGAGCAGCTCGCGGCGAGCGCCCTGCTCCGCCGACTCACCGGGCTCCAGGCCACCCCCCGGGGTGAACCACCAGTGCCCGGCCCGAGGGTCACCCGGATCGGTCCCGCGCAACAGCAGAACCCGGTCGTCGCGGTCGACCAGCAGAACCCGGCCACTGCTGCGCTCGAGCGGGCCACGGCTGCCGGTTTGGGCGTTCGCGACATCCGAGCTCATGGCCGAACCCTATGACGCGTCGCGGCCGTCAGTTCCACCACTCGAACGCCTCCTCGATCCTCTCCCCGGACAGGAACGGCCCGATCAGCTCGGGCAGTCGACCGGGAAAGAAGCGTTCGACGCTTGCGGTGAGCTCGGCGACCGGCCACCAGCGGTGGCCGACGTAGTCCTCACGCTCTTCGGGGGTCCGCCCGTGTACTGACGGCACCGGCGCAAGGTCGTCGACCGACAGCGCCACCACGACCTCATGTTGCAGGGTCCGCCGGCCCCTGCGCAGGTAGGTGGCCGAGCGGGTCCAGCCGGGAGGCCCGAGGTCGCCCGCCGCCACGTCGAGCCCGGTCTCCTCGCGCAGCTCGCGCACCGCTGTCTGGGCGACCGACTCACCCTCCTCCATGCCCCCGCCGGGCAGCTCCCACCAGGTCCCGCTGGCCGCGGTCGTCGCATCCACTGTCCGGAACAGGAGCAGGTCCCCGGCGCGGTCGAGCAGCACGACCCGCACCGACGTGCGGACGACGTCGAACCCGATCCCTGGCGGGACCTGCGCGGGCACCCCCGGATCAGCCGGCTAGCCTGCCGCCGGCAGCGCGCCGGAACCGCCGCCGCCGGATACGGCGGCGACCGGCGACGATCGGCACACCGCCGACGAACCCGAGCGCGAGCGGGCTGCTCAACGCCCCCGATGCCCTCGATGCCGCCGAGGCCACCACGTCCGCCGGAGCCGCCTTCGCGGCGCCGCCGGCACTGGTCAGCCCGGCCTGGTCGAACGTGGAGGGGTTGGACAGCCACGCCCAGTGCGAGATCGGCCAGATCACCACGAACGCGCGCCCGATCACCTTGTCCTGGGGGACGGTGCCCCCGCCGGGGTCGCCGATGTGTCCGCGGGAGTCGAAGGACTCCAGCCGGTGGTCCCCCATGACCCACAGCCGCCCGGCGGGCACCATGATGTTGAAGGGCTGGGCGGAGGGAGCGTTGCCCGGGTAGAGGTAGGGCTCGTCCAGGGCAACGCCGTTGACGGTGACCCGGCCCTGGGCGTCACAGCAGACCACGTGGTCCCCGGGGATGCCGATGACCCGCTTGATGAAGTCCTTCTCCGAGGGTGGAGCGAACCCGACGAGCCCGCCGAACCAGGCCAGTGCCTTCGCCACAGGGTTGGTCGGCTCGGCGATGGTCACCTCAGGGGTGAACGAGTCGAGCCCGTCGAAGACCACGATGTCGCCGCGCTTGATGTCTCGAAGGTGGTACACGACCTTGTTGACCATGACCCGGTCACCGACCTGCAGGGTGTTCTCCATCGACCCCGACGGGATGAAGAACGCCTGGACCAGGAACGTCTTGAGCAAGATCGCCAGCGCGATCGCGATCACGATCAGGACCGGCAGCTCTTTCCACAGGGATCCCGGGGCCGCCCGCGGCCTGCGCTTGCTGCCACGACCGGCCACGTCGCGGCCGCCGCTGGGACTTGCGAAGGCGCCTGCGTCAGCCGCGCTGTCAGAGCTCGCCGAATGGTCAGAGTCGTCCGAGTGGTCAGAGTCCACTGCGCCCACCGGGTCCATGGTCCGTGAGCCTACGTGAGGAAACCAACGCAGCGGATCAGCGCCCAGCGGGCGTGTTCTCGCGCTTCTCCTTGATGCGGGCCTTCTTGCCCCGCAGCTCTCGCAGGTAGTAGAGCTTGGCCCGGCGGACATCACCGCGGGTCACCAGCTCGATCTTGTCGATCACGGGGGTGTGCAGCGGAAACGTGCGCTCCACCCCCACGCCGTAGCTGACTTTGCGGACCGTGAAGGTCTCGCGGACTCCGGCGCCCTGCAGGCGGATGACCACACCCTGGAAGACCTGGATCCGGGACTTGTTGCCCTCCACCACTCGGACGTGGACTTTGAGAGTGTCGCCAGCGCGGAACTGGGGCAGATCCGTGCGGATGGACCCGGCGTCGAGGAAGTCGAGGGTGTTCATGGTGATCTCTTCCTGCAGGTGCCACAGGTCACCCACGGCTGGCGCGTGGACGGAGCAAGGATGGTGAACGCAGCGATCGTCGGCGCCTGCGATGAGCTCCCCTGTGGCAGAGTGCCGCCGCGACCGACGCCTCAGTCTGACACAGCCGGCTCCACGGAGGAAAACCGGCCGTCGGGGCCCGGGACCCACCCGTGCGCCGCGAGGAGCTCCAGGTCGGCCGGGTCGCAGGCCGCGGGGTCGAGCTGGGCGAGCAGGTCCGGGCGCACCGTGGCCGTGCGCCGCAGCGACTCCGCACGCCGCCAGCGTGCGATCGCCGCATGGTTGCCCGAGAGCAGCACCGCGGGGACGTCCCGGCGCCGCCACCGGGCGGGCTTGGTGAAGACGGGATACTCCAAAAGTCCGTCCGCGTGCGACTCCTCCAGCAGAGAGTCGGTGTTGCCGATCACGCCGGGCACCAGCCGAGCCACCGCTTCGATGATGACCAGCGCCGCCGCCTCCCCGCCGCCGAGCACGTAGTCGCCCAGTGAGACCTCGTCGACGGCCATCGCGGCGGACGCCTCGTCGAGGACTCGCCGGTCGATCCCCTCGTAGCGCCCGCACGCGAAGGCCAGCCACGGCTCCAGGGCGAGGTCGGCGGCCAGGCGCTGGTCGAAGCGCCGACCGCCGGGAGTGGGGACCACGAGCCTTGGTCCAGGCGATCCCGGGCCGGCGCCTGCCACCAGCTCGTCCAGGGCCGAGCCCCACGGCTCAGGGCGCATCACCATCCCGGCGCCGCCTCCGTAGGGGGTGTCGTCGACGGTGCGATGACGGTCCACCGCGTATTCGCGCAGGTCGTGGACGCGCACGTCCAGGAGCCCGGACTCGCGTGCCCTGCCGATCAGCGACAGCCCAAGGGGCTCCAGGTACTGCGGGAAGATGGTGACCACGTCGATGCGCATACAGCTACTCCCGTGGCTCGCCGGGGTCGGTGCCCGCCGGTACGTGGGCGCCTGGGTCGGCTGCGCCGCCGTCGGGTGGGGAGGTGGCCGGCAGCGGGTCGAGCAGCCCCCCGGGCGCGCTGACGACGAGCCTGTTGGCCGCCAGGTCGACCTCAGGGACGATGGCGGCAACGAAGGGGATGAGCACTTCAGTGCCGTCGGGCCGGGTCACGGCCAGGACGTCGTGACCTGGCAGGTGGAGCACCTCCCGGACCTCGCCGATAGCTGCGCCGTCGTCGCGAACTGCGTCCAGGCCAACCAGCTGGTGGTCATACCACTCGTCGTCACTGTCGGGCAGCTCGTCGGGGTCCACGTCAGCCAGGAGCAGCACCCCCCGCAGCGCCTCGGCGGCCGTGCGGTCACCTATCCCGCCGAAGTGCAGCAGCAGCCGACCGCTGTGTACGCGGCCGGCCTCGATGGTCAGGGGCCCGACGCTGTCGGGGTCGGTTCCCAGGACGCATCCTGGGGCGAGCCGGAGTCCTGGGGAGTCGGTCCGCACGTCGACGAGGACCTCACCGTGCAGCCCATGAGCGCGACCAATCCGGCCGACGACCAGGAGCATCGCGTCAGCGAACCTCGTCGACGTCGACGAAGTCGATCCGCACGCCGTGACCGGGGGTCAGCGCCCCGATCACGGTGCGCAGGGCCTTGGCCGTGCGTCCGCCGCGGCCGATCACCTTGCCGAGATCGTCAGGGTGCACCCGGACCTCCAGCACCCGGCCGCGGCGCAACGTGCGCGGGCGGACGGTGACGTCGTCGGGGTGCTCGACGATGCCCTTGACGAGGTGCTCGAGAGCCTCGTCGTCCATCAGAGCTGCTCGGGCTCTGACGCGTCGGCGATCTTGGTGGCCGGCTCGGCGGCAGCCTCAGCAACCGGCGCAGCCTCAGCGGCCGGCTCGGCGGCAGCCTCAGCAACCGGCGCAGCCTCAGCGGCCGGCTCGGCGGCAGCCTCAGCAACCGGCGCAGCCTCAGCGGCCGGCTCGGCGGCAGCCTCAGCGACCGGCTCGGCGGCAGCCTCAGCAACCGGCGCAGCCTCGGCGACCGGCTCGGCGGCAGCCTCAGCAACCGGCGCAGCCTCGGCGACCGGCTCAGCGGGCTTGGCCTCGACCTTGGCGACCTTCTTCGCCCGCGGCGTGACTGCCTCAGCCTTCGGCTCGTCCGCGGACTCCTTGGCCGCAGCCTCGAAGACAGCCCTCTTGTCGACCCTTGCAGGGGCGACCTGCAAGGTGCCCTCGGCGCCGGGCAGGCCCTTGAACTTCTGCCAGTCGCCGGTCACTTTGAGGATCGCCGCGACAGCCTCCGTCGGCTGGGCACCGACGCCCAGCCAGTACTGCACACGCGGGGAGTTGACCTCGATGAACGAGGGGTGCTCCTTGGGGTGGTAGTGCCCGATCTCCTCGATCGCGCGGCCGTCACGCTTGGCGCGCGCATCGGCAATGACGATCCGGTACTGGGGCGCGCGCATCTTGCCGAGGCGCTTGAGCTTGATCTTCACAGCCACGGGAGGGTCTTCTCCTGGAAGTCGATGCCGGTGAGGCACCGTCGGACCGCGTGGGGTGCGGGGTCGGCGCCTCGGATGGACGCGGCTCGCGGGGGTAGAGGGCCCTGGGCGCGCCGGTACGCCGCCCAGTGTGCCAGACCAGGGGGGCAGCGACGAATCCCGTGCCGCCGCCCTACCCGGGTGGCAGCAGGTTCTTGAACTCCGACGGCAGCTCGAAAGCGTCCGCGGGGGTGCTCTCGCCGTGAGTGCGGCGCAAGGCAGCCGCGCGCTCGTCCTCGACCCGCTTGGCCGGGTTTCCGCTGCCACGCCTGGGCTTCTTCGCCTGCTTTGCCTTGACCTGCTTACCGCGTCCGCCGAGCC